>OLRX01000115.1_pt1 | contig 73070 bp, 56 predicted proteins | sample 1672991 | NCBI WGS metagenome assembly OLRX01 (sample SAMEA3136744, study PRJEB25190) | human gut metagenome | biome: human gut; feature: human-associated habitat; material: faeces | place: Austria | collected 2013
TTTATGAAATTCGCAGTGTAGTTTTGTGCAATTTTTCAAATTTGCTCATTTATAGTTTCATACTCAGTCAGCTCCTCTACCTCCGGAATATAATCCGGTTTGATATGTGCGACCGTCAAAATGACGATGATGAATGCGATCGTCATCAGAATACCCGGCATAACCGCCGCCACAAACAACTTGCCGATCGATACGTCCGCCTGCGAGCCGTAGACAATCATCAGAAGACTCGGAGGAATCAACATGCCTAAAATCGCAGAACCAGAAATCGTTCCCAGCGCGATCTTACGGTTATATTTCAGACGAAGCATCTGCGGAAGTGCAATTTTCGTAAAAACAGCCGCTGACGCAACCGTAACACCTGTGATAGCTGCGAAAATCGCATTGGCGATAACCGTCGCGATTCCGACGCCGCCCCGGACTTTCTTTAATAAAAGGCTGGCAGAATCATACAAATCCTGGCTGGCGCCGGATAAGTTCGCCAGAAGTCCCATCAAGACAAACAGCGGAATAACGCCGAACATATACTGCCGGACCGCGCCCCATGCCGACTGGCTTAGCACGTTCATCGCTGTTGAAAAACGTCCCGTGAAAAGGAATACGCTAAGCACACTGGTAAACATCAGGGATGTGCTCAGATGAACACCAAAGAAAATCAGCGCCAGCAAAAGAATCAATGAAAGTGCTGCTACTGCTCCTGTACTCATTCTGCCTTCCCCCCTTCTGCAAAGCTCTTTCCTGTGACTAATTCATACGTATACTTTATAATCTGGTTGATAAATTCCAAAATCATCAGCACAGAACCGAATATAATGGAAAAACGCCCCGGAACCGTTGTGATACGGACCGATCCGGCTATCTCCGCTTCATGAATCGAAATTGCATTTAACAGATTTCCCCAGCTTGCCCGGATAATAAATGCATACACCAAAACGCCAATCAGCGCTGCCACAATATCGATCACATGTTTTCCCTTTACACCGACCTTATCATACAGCATAGTTGTCCGGACATGGGCTCCCTTAACTGCTACATACGGAATCTCCAGAAAACATACGATAATAATAATGCTGCTGACAATTTCCGCCGTTCCCGCGAACGGTTTATTTAATATCAATCGGCTTAGAACGTCCGCTGTAATCAGAAGCATGATTCCAAATACAGAGATCGCTGCAATTCCATCCATAATACTCAAAAAACGTTCCAGACACCGATCTAATTTTCTAAGGACTGACATATCATCCCACCTTTTCTCTCTTCTGTCTGTTCCTTCTCTGTCTTTCTGAACACGTCGGGACATACCCTCGCTGTATGTCCCGATGCACTCTTCACACGGCTCACACTCTCCTCTGCGACAAGCCGCTCCCTTCAGTTTTCTTACTCGCTGATCTTCCAGTCGCGTACTCTCTCTACGCCCTTGGATTCCAGAATCTCATAGTAATCTTCCACGATCTCGGAACCATTGTATCCAGCGTCGTCAAGGCTCTTTACCAGACCATTGACAACATCTGGAAGACTTGCAGCCCATTTTTCCTGCTCCTCACGGCTCAGAGTTGTAACAGTACAGCCCTGCTCTTCCAGTGCCTTGATATCTTCTTCGTGAATCGTATTGATATACTCGGACTCATAGTCCAGATAGCCCTCGCCAACCTCGGAAATGATATTCTGTACATCCTCCGGCAGGTCGTTCCAGGTATCCATATTGACAGTAATTGCATTGAACGGAACTACGTTGAAGTTTGCATCCAGATAATACGGCGCCACCTCATATACCTTTAAGTTGACACAGGAATGGGTCGGCTGAATTGTCGCCTGGCATACATTCGTCTGTAAGTTCTGATAGGTATCATTTAAGGAAGTCTGGACACCGACTGCACCAGAGCCCTCGATCCAGGAGAGGTTAATGCCTGCCGCGCCGATCTTCATTCCGTTTACATCTTCCAGAGATTTAACTTCTTTCGTGCTAAAGAATCCATATGGATCCGATACGCCAATTCCGACGAACTTCTGGTTGTAGCTGTCTTCATAAATCGAAGTGAACTCCGGATATTTCTCATACATCTGTTTGATCGTCTCTGCCACAATCAGCGGATCGGAGCAGGAGAACGGCATACTGTAAACCATATCCTGTAACGGAAGTCTGGATGCCTCAAACACCAGAATCGTACATCCGATATCGACCAGACCATCCTGCACGCCCTGCAGCTCATTTCCTAGGGAGATAACAGAACCGCCGTAGGATTTAACCCAGTCGATCTCGTAATTTGTCTCTTCACTGACTCTCTCCGATACATTTTTTACAAAATAATCTTCCAGCGCTGTGATCCATGGATTGGATTCCGAATGTCCGGAGCCAATTCGAAGTGTAATCTTTTCTTTTCCGCTGGTTGCCTCTGCCTGTTTTTTTTCGCCGCCTGTTGTACTGTCTGTTTTCGCGGATGAACTTCCACCGCATCCTGTCATTGCCGTCATTGCCATTATCGCTGCTAAACCTAATGCCACAAATCTTCTTCTCCTCATGTTCCTTCTTCCTTTCTTTTTCTCTTTTTCACGTTCTGCGTTTCTTTTTTGTTTCACTTTTCCGTTGGACACCGGATATTGGATACAATTTGATACTATTACTCTAACACCACCTGTCTGTTTTGTCAATAAACTTTCTGATATAAACGTCATTCTGTACAGTTTAAACAATATTTTAGTTTCAGATTGGATACATTATCCAATTTCATTGCTATTCCTTTTCTTTTCGGTTATAATAACCATAAAGAAATGTAAAAGGAGCCATGGTTTATGGATCAGACACAACCAATTATTCAATATACAACCGTTTCCGACTCAGTCTATCTCTGGGTCAAAAATGCAATTATTCAAGGTGAGTTTAAGCCAGGCGAACATATCGCCCAGGAACGCCTCACCAAAACACTTGGCGTCAGCCGCACCCCGGTCCGCGACGCAATCAAACGTCTGGAAGCAGAGGGACTTTTGATCACGAAACCGCACTGTGGGGCAGTCGTGTTCCAGCTCTCCAAGGAACGTCTGACGGAAATCTACGACATCCGTATCCTGATGGAGCAGTACTGCGCCGCCAGAACCTGTATCAGGGCAAGTGATGACGATATCCGCCAATTGGAAGAGATTAGTTTAAAAATGCTCGATTTTTCCAATAATTCGAAGGAATTTATGCAGCTGGACCGCCAGTTTCACACCCAGATCTGTGAGCTCTCCGGCTGCGACGACACCGTTGAGATCCTGCAGGGACTTTGGAATAAATGTGATTCCTTCAAATCCATCTACTACTCTCTGGAGGGACGCATCAACGATACTCTGTCCGAGCATGCAAAGATCATCCAGGGACTGAAAAATCGCGATATCGACGCCACCAAACAGGCAATCTACGGTCATCTGAAGGATGTTGTCGAATGTGTTGGACGCCAAGCCAATTTTTCTTAAAGACAAAACACCTACCAAGCATCGACAGCCGTATAATTACAAAAGGCGATGAGCGCAGTTCCTGTCTCTCTGCGTTCACCGCCTATTACTTTTTTCTGCTTTTCTTATCTCCCCGCCAGCAGCGAAATCTGCGCCGTCTCCTCGACAAGTTCCGCCAGATAAGCTGCCCCGCGCATCGTCCCTGCCACCGTCACCTGACCGTGACCGCGCAGAAGGAACGCATTCATCTCCTTATTTTTCCGGAACTCTTCCAGAATCATCGGGAAATATTCCTTCGGAACGGCATACGAATGGGTGTCAAACACCGGCACATTTCCGCCCAGCTTCATTTCCGAATGATGCGTCGAAAAATCAAGCGCTTCATGCTTATCCGCCCACGCAGTCGCATATGGGGAATGGCAGTGCATGATCGCGCACACCTCCGGAATCTCCCGGTAGATCGCACCGTGCAAAAGAGCTTCTTTGGATGGTTTCCGATTTCCCTCAATCAAGTTTCCGTCAAAATCCGTCACAACAATTGTGTCCGCGCACACCTCGTCAAACGCCACATCCGTCGCCTTCACAAGCATCCAGTCATGCCCTGGCACACGCATACTCAGATTTCCGCCGTTGCTCATCTGATAGCGGAGCTGATAAAATTTGTGCGCCGCCTGTTCCATCGCATCGCTCAGCTCTTTGTATTCCTGATATTTCATGCGCTCTCCTTTCTGCTGCCCTCTGATGCATCCAGCAGCGCTTCCATCTCCTGTGCACAGATATCCGCAAATTCAGGATCACAGAAATTCAGATCATACGCTTTAAACACAATCTCCGGCTTCAGATCCGCCTCGAAAATCTGACGCATCTTCTGCATTGTCTCCGGTTTATAGAAAAATTCACCCGGATAACTCATTGTCCGCAGTCCTCCCATCGGAAGAATGACCTCCGTTTTTCCCTTGGAACGATTCAATCGTTCCACGATCGTGTGTGTAATATCCAGAATTTCACTCTCATACAGGCGCGTATGTGTTAAATCCTGATTATGCCATACGTACCCCCGCTCTTCCTCATCTTTTAAAAGTTCCTCTTTCCTCAGACATGCAAAATCAATGCCGCCCGGGCAGATCAGCGCCGGGATTCCCATCTCCGCCGCCGCACACAGGCGGTTATCCGCGCCCTTGCTGTATCCGTAATCGCCCAGATATTCCGCCGTCATCTCATGCAGGGAGAGATCCATAACGGCCGAAATAACGCCCTCGCGGATCATCGACTCCATCACCCGGCCACCGATTCCAGTCGAATGGAAGCTGATCATCTTCCTGCCGAGCGCCGTCAGCTCGTCGGACGCCCGCATTACAGTATCATTTGTGATCCCCATAAGCGTTGTCGCGATATATTTTTCCCCATGTGTATCGATCCGTTTTCCCCCATATGTCACCATGCCAATCAGGGCGCTGACTGTATTTCCCAACACAGCCTCATTAACGGGGTTCATACCGGCAAAATCAACGATCGACGGAACCACCATGATATCTTTGTCGCCCACAACCGTGTCAAAATACCGGTATCCGCTGGCGATCGTGGAACAGATAATCTTCGGAAATCCGATCGGAAGCAGGCGCAGCGCCGCAGAACACATGACCGTATTCTGCAGTCCGCCCATTCCCATCACGCCGTCAATCTTTTTCTCCTCGACGAGTTTTAACAGCATCTTGGAAATACTCTCCGTCATCGCTGCGATCGCGCCGCTCTTGTCCATCGCGTGCACCTGCTCCCAGGTATAACCACCCACTGCCAGAATCTCCTCCCGGCTGACATCTGCGCGCATCGGAATATGCGGTCCCGTGCTGACATCGAGTATTAGCGGACTGTTTCCGCTCATTTTTATTTTTTTCTGTACAAACTGTACTTCATGATATTTCGTGTCACAGCTTGCAATTACCCCAACCACTGCCATTTTCTCGAAGTCTCACGAACTTCTTCTTTCACCTGCCTTTCGTCTTAAAGACCAAGGATCGGTGTTTTCGAAACCCGATCTAACATCTCGCGGTCATGGCAGGTCAGAATCTTATCCAGACTCTCTGCCCGGGCTTTGATAAGCTCGATGCTCTTCCAGGCGGAGACAATATCTGAAAACCGGTTCGGAGGCGTAATATCATAATGAATCTCTTCGATCGGTTTCGTATTATCCATAATGAAAATTGCATCACCGCAGCAAATATATCTGCCCGCTGCCGTGTCGATCTCAACCGACTGATGTCCGATGGAATGTCCCGGCGTCTCAAATACGCGCACGCCCGGCATGATCTCTGCCTCGCCTTCTAGCAGTTCCATCTTGATTCCCTCAAATGGGCGGGTAATGCCAAGCTGCGGCGCCTCGTATGATTTGTAATAGAGCGGGATTGGATCCATCGCAAATTCGTATTCCTTCTTGTTTACATAAAATTTCGCATTCGTGAATTTTTCCATATAGAAGCAATGATCCCAGTGCAGATGGGTAAACACTACAATATCAATATCCTCCGGTTTATATCCGATCTTTGCAAGTTGATCCGCGATCGCCATGCCCTCCGGCTGGTATGATCCATGATGGTGGTATTTATCGGCGCGCTCTGTGTATGCCATGCCCGTATCCACAAGCAGCAGTTTGTCTCCGCCCTCTACCAGATACGTAAAAACTGGGTATTCTTCCTCCCGATCGGAAGCATCGGGATAATATGCCACCGTAGAATGGTGGTAAAGATACTGTTTCGGAATCATCGTCACGAAACCAGTGTTGATTGGTCTGATTGTTAAGTTACTCATATCGGTACCTCCTGTCGCTCGTCTGGCTATCTCAAACATGAGATAAATGCCAAATTTGTTTCTTAAAATGGAGCATCCAATATTGTATCCAGTGTCCAATAGTATTATAATAAAAAGAAGCATAGCTGTCAAGAAAAGTTTCAATTTCCATCTGAAAGTAACAATGAATCGGATCCAAAATATCAAAAAGGAGGACCTTCATATGAAAATTACGGTTGCAATCGATTCCCTGAAAGGAAGTCTGACCTCGATGGAAGCCGGAAACGCCGCCAAAGACGGCATTCTCCGCGTCTATCCCGAGGCAGAAGTCTTCGTGCGCCCTCTGGCAGATGGCGGCGAGGGAACCGTGGATGCCCTGACGGAAGGACTGGGCGGCAGGATCCGCACCATTTCCGTCTCCGATCCGCTCGGACGCCCCCTTCAAGCCGACTACGGGATTCTCACCTCACCGGGACAGGGCGAACCGCTTGCGGTGATCGAGATGGCTGCTGCCTCCGGACTTCCGCTCCTGGCTGCTACGGAACGCAATCCACTCCGCACTACCACCTACGGCGTCGGAGAACTGATCCTTGACGCCATCCGCCAAGGCTGCCGGCGTTTCCTGATCGGCATCGGCGGCAGCGCCACCAACGACGGCGGACTCGGCATGCTCTCCGCGCTGGGATATCAATTTCTCAAAGAAGACGGAACGCCCGTCTCCCCGGGTGCCGCCGGACTGTCAGAGCTTTCTTCCATCCGTACCGGCTCCGTTCTTCCCGAACTGCCCGCGTGCAGCTTCCGGATCGCCTGTGATGTCACCAATCCGCTCTGCGGTCCAAATGGCTGCAGTGCCGTCTATGGTCCGCAAAAAGGCGCTTCCAGGGAGGATATCGTAAACATGGATCGCTGGATGCAGGCATACGCCGTCCTCACCGCCCGGCAATTTCCACACGCCGATCCAACGGTTCCCGGCACGGGTGCCGCCGGAGGTCTCGGATTTGCCTTTTTAAGCTATATGAACGCCGTCCTGGAACCGGGCGCCTCGATCGTGCTGGAAGAAACTTCTCTGGAATCGTTCATCCGGGACAGCGATATCGTCATCACCGGTGAGGGTCGTCTCGACGGACAGACTGCTATGGGAAAAGCCCCCATCGCCGTCGCCAGACTGGCTAAAAAATACGGCAAGCCCGTCTTCGCCTTCTCCGGCTGCGTCACCCCAGATGCCATCCAGTGTAACGATGCCGGAATCGACGCCTTTTTCCCAATTCTCCGCTCCATCTGTTCGCTGGAAGAAGCAATGGAACCGGCATCCGCCCGGAAGAATCTGAGCGATACGGTGGAACAGGTGATGCGGGTGGTTCGGCGGTTTTCGTAAAAATTGGAAACAAAGAATGTGCTGATAATCGAGTAGGAGAGAGTGATTAGCTCCCGTCCTCTCACACCACTTATCCCGACTTTATGATTATCCGGAATTCTGGCAGAATACTCCGTTTTTCTGTGAAAATATATCAAAAAAGTCGGGATAATCTTTTACATCAAACCATAAAGCTTCTTAAGTGTTTCTTCTGTGAAATATGTAAATTTATTTTCCATTTATTATATGTTGTGTAAATCGTGTTTTTGGTGAAATTCATACGTACCTTTCTTTATCTCGTGAAAATCCGGTGTTTTTCTATCAGCATAAAAAAGCAGCAGGATTTTCTCCTGCCGCTTTAAAATCTATTTATTTTTTCGTGTGCTTATAAGAGTTTTCTGCATCCCATACCGCGCAAACGCCGAAATCATTATGGCTTAAAATGTTGGATCCGATGCCACCCTGTTCTCTATCCATTCCAGTAACATGGTTATATACGAGTTTTCCAAACGGATATGCTGTCATTGACCAACAATGACCGATGCCGATTTCCCAATCGTTATATTTACTTAAATCCACATGATTTTTATCCGGAACATCGATGCTGCTTGCAATGTATATGCATTCTTCACAGTGCGTTACTTCACGGCCGTCAATTTCGAGTACGCCCCGCTTATTTACATAATATCCATCCGGGGTCACGGTATCTGCAAGAAGATAGCCTTCATCATTCAGCGCAATCGCCTCTACATCTGTGTTATCATAGCCTAAAAAGTACCAACCACCATGCACACGGGTCCAACGAGCGCCAACGGCATCAATCATGTAAATGTTAGTGACACCATTGTTCCACTCCGGTTTTGAAGTGTCAATTAATTCTCCGATCAGTCTATTCCTTACTTCTGCGCTTCTTCCCCGATACAGATAATTAATGATCTCCTTTGACGATGGTCTATTGGTATTTGCTGTACCGGCAGCCTGTGCTGCCGCAGCACCTATGGTCTGTACGACACCATTTATGGTCCACTGACCATCGGCATTTACATCATATCCATCCGGAGTCTTCCCATTTGTCACGATGTATCCGTTCGGAGTGAAATAGTAGCACTCTGAAAATCCATCCTTGTTTCCATCAATCCACTTCCAGCCATCGTGATACCAGGTTGTTCCTGCGGCATTTGTTCCGTACCACCATCCTGTTTCATTCTTTTGCCATCCGACCGGGTTATCCGCAAACACCGGAACAACCATGATGAGTGATAATGTAAGCGCAGATAATGCGATTAACTTCTTTCGCAACTTCATCGATTTCTCCTTTTTACTGCTTCTTTACGTTCTCATAGCCATTCTCAGTCTCTACGACCATTACACCAGGTGCTGAGAAATAAATATATGAATCACCACTGATGGCGGTTTTATTCGAACTTGTGCATTCAAACACGGTGTAGCCCATCTCATTCACACCTGCATAATGGTACGTATCCGTGACTCCGCCAAATCCCGGAAGCCACTCGGTATCTGTCAGCGTCTTGGTTGCCGGGTCATACACGATCTTCATGGAAAACGAGTAAGTGCCAATATTGTATGCATAGGTTCCACTATAGACATCGGTTGCCGGAGCCTGTGAATTTGTGACCGTGTCGTTTGACGTATTTTCCGTCACGGGTTCTGTGCTTACGTTCTTCGTCTTTACTGCTCCTCCTTCCGTCCATGCCCCATCACCGTTTACTACATATCCATCCGGGGTCGTGGTATTTGAAAGCATATAGCCGCTGCCATCAAAGTAATAGCATTCTGCAATGCCATCCTTATTGCCATCGATCCACTGCCACTGTGACTTCGGGTAAGCGCCATTATCCTCCTGCCACCACCAGCCTTTTGAATTCTGCTGCCACTGACCAGCGAGTGCAGTCGTTGCTGTGCCCATCATCATGGCTACAATCATTGCAGATGCGATTAGTTTCTTTCTTATCTTCATATTCATCTCTCCTTTTTTGAGTATTTTGTTTTTCTTATAATCTTATTATCTCACAAACGGATATTGGTTTAAAGGGTGATCTGTTTTTCAGATACGTATTTTTAAAGAAATTAACCTTTTTCCTTTACCATGCAGCGTTTCTTGAAAAACGAGATACCGTAGCAGAAAATCTGATCGTAGTCATCCTCATATTCCTTTGCATACATCCGATCATCGATCTGCTGCAAAGCCGTATCGCAATCCTTCTCCAGGTTTCCCAGGGTCTTTGTGTACTTCGCTTCGAAGATCGCAACGCGCGCATTGATGGGATCATAAACGACCACATCGCTTCGCCCTTCTCCATGCTCCTTATTGGAGTCCACCATATATCCAGCGCCTGTAAAAATGCCCGCGAGAAATGCGTGGTAGAAGTCCTCCCGATAGTCATGATAACTGATGGTGCGCCGGAGCAGGGCATTCATCTCCCTGTTAATACCTTCACTGTCACCACTAAAGACGGCATCAAACAGCGCATTTCGATTCCACTTCTTCGCGCTGTCATCAAACCATTTGATGACCGTTGTTTCGAAAATCTCGTTAATTTCTGCATTCGGAATCATGAGGGCTACCATACCGTCTGGAACTTCACCCATATAATCCTCTTCCCGCGCCCGTGTTAAGTATCCCGTCAGATACAATGTACTCCAGAGGTTATCTTCTGATGAATGGAGATAATCATAGGTCAGGTTTTCATCCACACGCTGGACGATGCAGCCGCCCGCCATCAGTGTCTCCAGCTTCTTTGTGATCGTACTGCCCGCATAATCGATAAAGGAACGGATAATGGCATTGTCACTTGTGTTTTTCCAGTAGCTGATCGGCTTTGCCTTCGGATTATGCTGAAGCTCCAGCATATAATTCATGACATCCCACGGACAGTAGACATCAAAATCTCCGAAATGGTAGCCATCATACCATTTCTTCATGTTCTCTGCCTGTTCTGTCACGTCAGCAGCTTTCAGCAGTTCATCAACCTCGCTCTGTACGAAGCCGAAATACTCGTTGAGACGAGAATTTGTGATCGTATCCGATACGAAATTATTGGTTCCCGTAAAGATGCTCTCTTTCGCGATCTTTAAGCAGCCTGTCACGACAGCAAAACGAAGTGCCGGATTGTCTTTCAGAGCCTGCATCAATCCCTTCATAACATCGAGCATTTCATTATAGTAACCGTTGTTGTTCGCTTTCGCGACAGGAACATCGTACTCATCTATAAGAAGAATGATAGGCTTTCCATAATGCCGCTGCATCATCCTGGTAAGCAACATTAAGCTTCCTTTCATGTCCTTCATGGAAGCCTGTCCCCATTCCAGCTGTTTCGCGATCTCCTTATCACTGGTGCCGATACTGTCGCTGTCCAGCAGATAGTGATGCTCTTTATATAGTTCTGAGATAACCCATGTGAGCATGTCGTACGCTCCGGTGAAGTTAAGACCATCTACCTGTCGAAACGAAACAAAAATCGTCGGATACTGGTTCATCCACGCATCGCACAGCGCCTGGTTTTCCGAAATCTCTAGCCCTTCAAATAACGCTCTGCTGTCCTTTCGGATATCGAAAAAGCTTTCCAGCATACTCATGCCGAGCGTCTTTCCAAAGCGCCGAGGACGGGTAATCAGTGTCACTTTTGTTCCTGTTCTACTGAGCAGCTCTCTGACCAGCTCCGATTTATCGATGTAGTAATACCCGTTTTTACGAATTTCTTCAAAGTCTGAAACCCCAACAGGAATATTCATTTTTTTCATTTCTGCTGCTCCTTTCGTCTCAATACCTCACAGTTTTTCACAGATTGCACAGCACCGTTTCTTACAGAAGGCGATGCACCCGCACCTGCCTGTTGTTAACTTCTGCACAGTAATCCGCTCCGAGGAGCAAAGAGCTTTACACAGAAGCTGCATCCGCAGGCAATGGAAATCCCGCTCTGAGAAGTTTCTTTCTGAAAGAAAGAAAATCCAATGCCATCGAAAAATTCGAATGTATGGGATTGGGAAGCACCGTGCCGACGTAAGTCGTCCGGTGAGGCATCACAATCCAGAAGCAGTTTCCGTGCTTCTTATATGGGCACTTTGTTGCCTTATCGTAAATGCAACGGTTGTATATAGCTATTATACATTCACTTTTTCGAAATCATTGCCATAAATTTTCAAATATGCATCCTTCTAATTTTTATTTAGAGAGCGCCTTCTCCGCCGCATCCAGCCCCTCATATTCATATGCCTTCACTTCCGCCTCCATCGTCATAAGTGCCAGACTCTTTCCTTCCTTTTTCAGTTCATTGATAAACTGCCAGTACGTATGCAGAGTGCTGTCCGAGTAAGTCCGCAGTTCTCCAAGCAGGTACGTCTGGAAGGAAGTATCATACGGCGTATCTTCAGAACTGTAGAGAAGCCGGTTTCCAGACGCCAGCACCGGATATTTCGCCTGGTACTCTTCCATCCAGGCAAGCTGCTGTTTCACGATCGCATCACTCCACTGTTCGCCCGCCAGCGTCGGATCAATCAGAAAATGATGCAGTTTCTTAAACTGCTCTGGTGCGGTGCTCGCCATCATCCACGCATATTTCTCCATTACCAGATTGCGCCCCTGCTCATGGGCGCGGTCCATATCCGCCTGCACGCAGTCGATGAGTTCCTCTGTCCACGGTGCAAAATGGCTTCGTCGCATGATAAAAAATGTCTCCGGATCGTCCTGACAAGAAGCACGTCCGCCCTCGTTATTGACTTTCTGAAAATCTTCCCACTCCATCTGAATCAGTTTCTCTATTTTCTCCTGTTTCGTCATACGCTGTCCTCCCTTTTGCTTGCCAGATCCCTTCCAAATCAATTTCCTGCATCTTTTCTTTCAGTTACAGTCCATGCGCGTTCCCATTTTGATGTGTCTATCCGCGGCTTATCCTTCCATCACATGACATTTTTTCAGCTCCGGATCCTGAATCCGTTTCATGATCTCCCACGTATGCGCTTCCAGAAATGCATCCCGGCTATCAGTCAGTCCCTGTTTTCGCAGTTCCCCAACTACCGCCTGACAGATTTCCTCGATCCGACCCACACGCGGATCTAACTGGTTTACATAAGGATTCCATCCCGGGGGAAACGGCGGCTTCCACATCTCGCTCGTATCTCCCATCACCGAAAGCTCCCGGATTTTTTCCGCCACCTCCGGCAGAATCTGAAAGTTTTCCATTCCCCGGAACATCCACTTATAGTAAGGCATATACGTCCGGTTTAGTAAATAGACCATCGAAATCGCCTGCCGCACAAATTCATCGAGCGCCAGCATCGCCGCAACCGTATCGCCCCGCCGCATACAGCGGCCATAATTATACTGTCCCGACTGCGCCATTTTCGCTGCCCGCGCCGCGATCTTCTTGATCCGGACATCCTCCGGATAATACTTCCGGAGCGCCTCGCGGATCGCAGAAAATTCTCCCAGTCCATCCTCAAATACTGCCCCGCCCACGACTGCCGCCAGCTTATCTTCCGGCAGATGCAGCCAGCGCATCAGGCTCTTTGGCGGCTGTTCCATCCCGATAAAACGGCTGTAAAATGCCTCTATCTCAAACACACCGACACGTCCGCCGCCCCGCGCACTTGTGAGGCGTGCCGGAACACCTGCAAAGTCCCCTGGCAAACGGTCATAGGCATCCTGAAGCGCATTTCCGTACTGGTTATAATCTTCCGCCGAAAACCACAGACAGAAACCCGCCCCGAAATCGTGATCCTGCGATATCGCATCGTCAAATCCCAGACATTCCGAACCTTCGCCCACCAGTCCCGCCGCCAACCGCGGCAGAAGCTCTGGAAAATCCCGCTCCAGCATCGGACGCCCGACTTCTTCATAGTATCGTTTTGCCAGTTCTAGTCCCTGCATCTGATCCCCCTACCTGATTTTATGTTTTTTTCTATTTCTACGTTTTCTCTATTTTCAGTATTTTTTTCATGCGCGTTTCTTGCACGCTTTTTATCAAATCTTCCATCTGAAAACTTTTCAAAAAACGCTTTTTTCTTGTCCTGTCTCAGAATTTCGCATCCTTGAACTGACAGCTCGCACAGTGGCTCGGGTTTCCGCCCTTGTCTTCCTTCTTGTCTGCAGCTCCGGTAATGCCTTTTTCTTCCTTTTCTTTTTTGATCATCTCCAGATTCTGGCGGATCACCGCGCACGCATCGCTCTCGCCAAACCGAGACTGCGTTACCATCAGCGCTTTTTCCAGCAGCCCGATCGCCTGATCATAATTGCCGCGCCGCCATGCCAGCTCCCCGGCTGCTGCCAGCGCCGAACCAAAGTGTCCCGACTGCACGCCCTCCGGGGACGCATAAAAGGTCAGGCTTTCCTTTAACTCCTCGTCTGCCTCATCCAGCCGTCCCAGCGCCATCAAGGATAGCGCCCGGTTGACATGGGTCGTTGCCACCTCCGCCTCGCTGTTCTCCATCTTTTTAATCAGTTCCAGCGCCTTATCCAGCGATTCCAGCGCCTTTTCATGTTCCTCCTGTTCCTGATAAATCTGGCTGATATTATTGTAGAGACTTGCCATCTCATAGCCATCCGTTTTTCCAAGATTCTTAAAAATCGCTTCCGCCTCCCGGTACTGGGAAAGCGCTTTCTCCACATCTCCTGCCATCCGGCGCGCGGTTGCCGCATTTAAAAGTGTCGTTCCATGGTGGATCGAACCATCCAGTCCCATCCCCGCAATCAGAGACAGCGCCATATCCGCCATATCGACTGCCTGAGCAACCCGTCCGGTATTCCGGTAGAGTCCTTCCATCTCATTGCACATCATCAGGCAGAGGCTTTTGTTCCCTGAATCCAGCCCTTCCTTCATCCAGCCCATCATTTTCTCTTCCGCTTCGTCCAGTTTTCCCTGTGCATAAAGACGATCCAGTTCCTGAAACATCTGCTGTGTATCCATTGCATTCTCCTTCTTTCTCCAAAAACTTCTTTAAACAATTACACTATATCTGAAAAAAATGTGCCTTTTTGTGTAATAGGGGATTCCAAAGAATTTCCTAGTACACAAAAAAGATACCGCAAAACCTCCCATCCCTCTGCTCCCCATCTTCTTATTTCTGACAGGTCAGTGCACGGATTCTGTGGTTTTGCGGTATCCACTATCTGTTCTCAAACCCTCTAAATCTATCTCTTTATCAACAATGGTTTCTCTGCTGCCATGCAGCACTCTCATTCAGATCGCATTTCATCTCAACGATTCAGCTTTTACAAATCCTGTATTCATCAAACGAAGCAGCTTCCGATCGCGGCATCACCCCATCGGCGAATATCCAAACGTATTTACCAGCGCATCAATTTTCTTTCCTGCCTTGCAGAGCGGGCAGTCACGGTAATCTGAATACGTATAATCCGGTAAATCCTTCTTGCCAAAGACTGACTTGATCGGCACACCATCCAGCGAATCCATCGCACTGAAAATCGCCGATGCGCCCTGTAAGATACCACCGTAATACTGGATGCTCTCAACTGCCTTATTTAAGGTGCGTCCCGTCGTCACGGATGCCATCAGGATCATCACGTGTTTATCACGGATCATCGGAATCAGGTTGTCACGGAAAATGATCTGGCTGTTGTTGTTGAACTCCGGGCTGATTACATAGATAGATTTGTGCGCGTTCGTCGAGAGAAAACCGCCCTTTGCCAGCTCCTCCGCCAGAAAAGCACCGATAACTTCCGTGCCCTCCATGCAGACAATCGTATCGATCACGGTGTCATACAGATACATGCCAACCAGCGCCTGTGCAACTTCCTCCGCCTCTTTCGTTCTCGCTTTCAGGGTCGTCACATCAATGTAATAATTGATATGTGCATGGTTTGTTGCGAAATGTCCTGGACGAATCTTTAACGGTACTGTCGCTCCAGTTGTGTAAATCTTTGTATAACTTTTCTCCATAAAAACGCCCCCTTCTCCATCTAAATAGGTGTTCATAAATGTTTGAAACTGCTTCTAAAAGTTCCATTTTCACAGTCACTTCCATCCATGGATTGATACCCTTATTATACTAGAAAATGCGGTGTTTAACAAGATAAAATCTGTCATCATATGTGTATTTTTTTATTTTTCTGTCTTTTCTCCAGGCATTTTTCACTCACGAACAGAACACACACCCGATACTAAGACTCTAAGAACTTCCGCACGCACTCCAGAAACCGTTCTCCATATTTTTCAAACTTATACGCACCCACGCCGGACACCTCCAGCATCTCCGCTTCCGTAACCGGTTTTAAAATACACATATGCGTCAGCGTCTTATCAGAAAATACGATATACGGCGGCACTTTTTCCTCGGATGCGATCTCGCGGCGCAGCGCGCGGAGTGCCTCGAAGAGCGTCTCTTCCTTCTCCGTAAATTCGGCTGCCCCGGCTGGAAGCTTCGCGCCCCGGCGGCTCTTTTTGCTGCTTCCAGCTGCCTGTTTCTCCCGCTCCTTCGCCATCTTCATCTCGATTGGCTCCGGTGCTTCCAGGAAAGCAGCACCTTTTTCCGTCAATTTGACAATCGAATACTCATCCGCCGTGACAAACAGATACTCCTCCACCTGGAGGAAGTTAAACATCTGGCGCAGATGCACGACGCTCTTCTTCGCCAGTTCCCCATAATGCGGATTCTCATCCATCCGGTAATTGCGGATCTTTACCGTATTCGCCCCGTGAACCGTGTCGAAAATCACCGTTGTTCCATAGCGCTGTCCGCACGACTGCACACAGCCTAAGAGACTCTCTGCCGCCGCCTGAATGTCGATCGTGTCAAATTGCGTCATACAATTCGAACAGTTTCCGCAGTAATTACTTCCATATTCGCCGAAATACCGCAGGATATAATCACGCAGGCACTCATTCGTAAAACAATAAAACGTCATCTTTTTCAGGCGTTCCCGGTCACGTTCCAGCACCACCTGCCGCGTATAGTCGTCAAGCTCCTGATTGTCCTGGTTCCGCTCAATAAAGAGCTGGTTCGTCACCACATCCCGCCCGCTATAATACAGGATGCACTCCGCCGGTTCGCCGTCACGCCCGGCACGTCCTGCCTCCTGATAGTAGGCTTCCAGGTTCTTCGGCATCCCGCAGTGCAGGACAAACCGTACATCCGACCGGTCGATTCCCATGCCGAACGCATTGGTCGCCACCATCACCGGAACCCGATCATAGATAAAATCATCCTGATTCTTCTGCCGCTCCGCATCGGAAAGTCCCGCATGGTAACGCGTCACTGAAAATCCATCCCGGATCAGCTTCTCACAGATCTCCTCAACATTCCTGCGGGTCAGACAGTAAATAATCCCTCCCTGCCCCGGGTGCGCCTCCAGATATGCCCGGATCGCCGCATAGCGGTCCTTCGGCGTCTCCACTGCAAAATACAAGTTTTTCCGGTCAAATCCCGTCGTCAGCATCACCGGGTTCTGTAACTGCAAAATGTCGATGATATCGTCCCGGACCTCCTTGGTCGCGGTCGCCGTAAAAGCACTGACCACCGGACGCCTCGGCAGCTTCTCGATAAAATCAACAATCTTCAAATAACTCGGTCTGAAATCCTGTCCCCACTGGGAAATGCAGTGCGCCTCATCGATCGCCAGCATCGCAATATCCACGTGCATCGCAAAATCAAGAAATTCCTCCGTCATCAGACGCTCCGGCGCCACGTAAATGATTGGATAACGCCCCTCGCGCGCATACCCAAGCGCCTTATAATACTGTGCCGTCGTCAGCGAACTGTTCAGATACGCCGCGTGGACGCCCGCCTGATTGAGTGCCGTGACTTGATCCTTCATCAGAGAAATCAGCGGTGACACCACCAGCGTGATTCCCGGAAGAATCAATGCCGGAACCTGATAACACAGTGATTTTCCGCTGCCCGTCGGCATGATTCCCAGCACATCACGCCCATCAAGAATCCCGTCAATCAGTATTTCCTGTCCTTCGCGGAAGCTGTCATATCCGAAATACCGCTTGAGAACTTCATATTTTTCCGATTCCTCATAATTCATATATCTTTATCCAACGCCCTTTCATTCTAGTTCTGTCTCAACTATCCACAATCTTGAGCATTTCAAGTCTCAGACATCCACCAGGTCAATCTTTCCTGAAACTTCTCTCCACAGGATGTTTCTCTGAACTCCACACATCCACACAAATTTCACTCTTTATACATATATATCAAACACCAAACCATTGTTTCCTTACAAAAGCCCCAGCTCTTCCATCGCCCGGTAAATCCCATCTTCCTCCACGGTCTTCGCCGTAAACGTCGCATACGACTCCAGCCCGGCATCGTGTTTTCCCATGACAACCGTATTCGGCACATACTGGAACATCGACAGATCGTTCATGCTGTCTCCAAAGACCCACGCGTCCTCCAGCGCAATCCCATATTGCTTCAAAATCCACTCGATCGCACTCGCCTTAGAATGCCCCATCGGCACACACTCATAGAAGCCGCCGCCCCGGTCAATCACCTCAAAATCCCGAAGTGTCTCAAAAAATCCCGCCGGATCACTGTCTGCTCCGACTGCCACGCAAAATTTACTGATCGAAAAGGATGGATCCGACCAGTTCTTCGCCGAAACCGAGCCGCTCTGGTCGAGAATCGAGCGGATCGCCCGCATCGTTTCGGTCTGCACCCCATCTGGCCGGAAAAAGCAGGCGTCCACGCCCTCCATCACTGTATCCATCCGGAACCGCAGAATATCCTCTTTCAGTTTCTCCGCCCGTTCCGGCGAAATTCTCTGGTCATAGAGTGTCTTTCCATCCACGGAAATATAGGTACCACAGCCGCAGAGCAGCCCGTTTACCGGCGCTTCCTCCCGGATTTTGGACGTCTGGCACCAGGTTCGCCCCGTATTAATAAAGGTCAAATTTCCCTTTTCCATTGTTTTTTTTAAGGCAAGCACCGCGCTTTGCGGTACCTGCCTTAATTTTTCACTAAACAATGTTCCATCAATATCAAAAAACAATGCTTTTTTATTTATCTTCATTTCTGAATACGATCTCCCCGGTCTCTGCATTCATGCTGTCTACGATCGCCAGTGACTCAACGCGGATGCCCTTATCACGGATGCGTTTGCCGCCGTCCTGAAAACCTTTTTCAATGACAATGCCCGCACCAACTAATTCTGCTCCCGAATCCTGAATCAAAGTGGTCAGACCGTCTAATGCCTTTCCCTTTGCCAGAAAATCATCGATAACCAGAACCTTATCGCCTTTTCCAAGAAACTCCTTGGACACAATAATATCATATACAGTGCCATGGGTAAACGATTCAACCTTCGTTGTATACACTTCTCCGGCAATATTTTTCGTCTTTGTTTTCTTGGCAAATACAACCGGAACATCAAAATATTCGGCTACGATACAGGCAATACCAATACCCGACGCCTCGATCGTCAGGATCTTGTTGATCTCCTCACCCTCAAAACGGCGTTTAAACTCCTTGCCGATCTCCTGGAACAGATGAATATCCATCTGGTGATTCAGGAAACGATCCACTTTCAATACATTTCCTGCTCTTACGATTCCATCTTTACGGATTCTGTCGTATAAAATCTGCATATGTCTATCCCCTTATCTGTATTTTTATGAGACGCTTTCTACTCCGCCTCGTCCTCGGCTGCTTCTGTATTCAGCGCCGCATTGTTCTCCTCAGTGCTGACAGTGATCTTGGCATTTTCTACCAGAAAATCAAGTGTCTTCTGCATCAGTGCCGTATCGTCCACCATCTTCTGATCGATGTTATCGTTCTGAAGCATCGTCTCCAGGCTCTCGTAGCCGTAGCGTTTCGCCAGTGCTTCCTTGTCCGAATCGTCGATCGTGATATTTTCCTGCTTTGCAATCTCATTTAAAACGAGGGACTGTTTCGCCATTTCCTTGGCTTCCTCTCGGATCTTCTGCTTGAAGCTGTCCTCGTCGCTTCCAATCATACCCGCATAGGTCGCCAGATCGACGCCGTAGGAGGAAAGCATGTTGGTGTATGCCTTTAACTGTGTATCATATGCCTCGTCGATCGATGCAGTCGAGCATACAACTTCTGAATTGTCCACAACCGCATTCAGAATATCCGTATCTCTCTGATTGTCAATCGAGAGCTGTTTCTGCTCTAAGAGGTTCTCACGAGTGGATTCACGGTATTTCTCCACGGTTCCATCATCCGGTGATACGGAAGCAACAAACTCATCCGTCAGTTCCGGAACGGAGCGCTCCTTGACCGCATTGACCGTTACCTCAAATACAACCGCCTTACCTGCCAGATCCGGGTTGTTCGGATACGGATCCGGGAAGGTCAGGTTTAAGTCTTTCTGATCGCCCTTCACAGCGCCGACCAGCCCATCCTCGAATCCATCGATAAAGCTGCCGGATCCCAGTGTCAGGTCATAGCCCTCGGCGGTACCGCCCTCAAATGCCTCACCGTCTAAAAGTCCCTTATAGTCAATGTTGACCTGATCGCCCGTCTGGGCTGCCCGATCTACCTCGCGGTACTCGGCCTTTGAATTCAACACCTGCTGAATCTGGTTTTCTACTTCCTCGTCCGTCACGGATGCCTCGGTCACGGTCACAGCGATGCCTTTGTACTCGCCCAGCTTCACGCTGCTCTCTGCGACATACTCCTCTGTCTCTGCAGTCGTGCTCTCTGCTGCGGTCGTCTCAGTCCCTGTCTTTTTTCCGCATCCAGATGCCGCTGCTGCTACCGCAACCGCCAGACAGATGCCTGCTATTTTCCATCTCTTCATTTAGTCGTCCTCTATCTCTCAATTTCCTGCCTGCGCCATCCGGCACCTGGCTTTCAAACGCACATATGATATATCTGCACGTATGTCTTACCAATCATCATACCACAAACCAGCCTGTCGCAAAAGCGATTTTTCAATATTTTACATTTTCTATCTTGTTACTGTACACGCATACGTGTCCAGTAACGGAATTTACTATTACAAAAAATTCCGCCAGAAAAAAACGTTTTGTCTTTCCTGACGGAATTTTCTGGCTATTTTTTATCTGCAAAATGCTGCAAATGCCAGATATGTGTTATAGATATCCAGTTTCGATGCCAGCTCAAATGGGGCATGCATGGATAAAATCGGAACACCCATATCCACAACGTCTACATCCATGCCAGCCACAAACAGGGCAACCGTGCCGCCGCCGCCGACGTCTACTGCGCCCAGCTCGCCGATCTGCCAGTATACGCCTGCCTCATCCATGATCTGGATCACTTTCGCCATCGTCTCCGCGCTCGCGTCGTTGCTGCCGGATTTGCCACGCGCACCCGTATATTTCGTCAAAACGACACCCTTATTCAGATAGCAGGAGTTTTTTTCTTCAAATACACTCGCAAACGTCGGGTCATACGCCGCATTGACATCCGCCGACAGGCACAGAGAATGCTTCAGCACTTTGCGGACATCCACATTTCCTGCCTTGCACAGTCCCTCGATATAATGCAGGGTAAAATCGGAATTTAAGCCGGTATTTCCAACGGAACCGATCTCCTCTTTATCTGCCAGAATCGTAACAGTCGTATATTCCGGGGACTTGGCTTTCATCTCTGCGGTCAGTGCCGTGTACGCGCACACCTTATCATCCTGTCCGTAAGCGCCGACCAGGCTGCGGTCCAGACCGACATCCGTTGCTTTTACTGCCGGCACAAATTCGATCTCTGCACGCAGGAAATCCTTCTCCGTCATGCCGAAGCGCTCATTTAAGATCGACAGCGCCAGCAGCTTGACCGGCTCCTTGATCGAGTCTTCTTCCTCGCACGGGTACGGCAGGGATCCAACAATAATATTTAATTCTTCGCCCTTGATGCCATCTTTCAGTTTCCGCTCATTCTGCTGTGCGGCAAGATGCGGAAGCAGATCGGTCACGCAGAAGACTGGATCGCCCTCTTTTTCGCCGATGCAAATATCCATCGAGGTGCCGTCCTTTAAAATCACAACGCCGTGCATCGCCAGCGGGATCGTCGCCCACTGGTATTTGCGGATGCCGCCGTAATAATGGGTCTTGAAATATGCCGCCTCTGCCTTCTCATACAGCGGGTTCGGTTTCAGATCCAGGCGCGGAGAATCGATGTGAGCCACGTTAATGCGAACGCCGTCCTCCAGCGGACGTTTTCCGAACGTGCTCATCAGAAGCGCTTTCTTGCGGTTAATCTGGTATACCTTGTCGCCCGGCTGATAGATTTTTCCTTCTTCGAACTCCTCATAACCAGCCTCTTTCAGGCGGAGCACCGCCTCGCGCACAAATTCGCGCTCGGTCTTTGCCACATTTAAAAACTCCTTATATCCCTCGCAATATGCAAATGCCTTTTCCTCCTGCTCCGGGGCTTTCTTTCCAATATTAGGAAATTCCCAGATCAGTTTTTCTCTCTGTTCTTTCGCTACTGACATATCCTTCCTCCTTTTGCGAATCATTTCTTTTTCACTATCGTATCACTATCCAGCAGAATCGTAAATGGTCCATCGTTTAAAAGCTCGACCTTCATATCTGCCCCGAAAATACCGTGCTCAACCTTCCGCACCTGTCCGGCGCAGCGCGCCAGCGCGTGTTCGTAGAGATGGTTCGCCAGTTCTGGATTTCCCGCACCCGTAAAGCCCGGGCGGTTTCCGTGGCTGCAGTCCGCGTACAAAGTAAACTGGCTGATCAGCAGGATCTCGCCATCCACATCCGCCAGCGAACAGTTCGTCTTGCCGTTCTCATCCTCAAAAATACGCAGCTTGCACATTTTATCCACCATTTTGTCGGTGATTTCCTCCGTGTCGGTGTCGCTGACGCCCATCAGTACCATATATCCACGGCCGATCGAGCCGATCAGCTCGCCGTCTACCTTTACACTCGCGTGTTTGACTCTCTGTAGTACAAATCTCATGTTTTTCTCCTGATTTTTATTTTTCCTGTAATCTTTCTTTACCGTAGCAGCGCCCTCAGCCGCGCCAGCAGATTCTCCGCATTTTCCTCGCCCAGAATGACCTCCCGCGCCAGGATCGGCCGGTCGGTGATGATGTTATCGACGCCGATCATCTTCATTCGCTCCAGTTCACTCTTTTTATTGACCGTCCAGACATGAACCTCCTTACCACAGGCATGGACGCGCTCGACCAGCTTCCGGTTCGCTGAGCTGGAGATCAGGCTGATAAAATCGATCGCATCATCCTCGTAATAGCTTCCATATGCTGCCGACAGGATATAGCCCGTATAAATATCCGAATCCGCCGCCTTCACCCGCTTTAAATAAGAAAGACTCGTCGATGTCACGACGCACTGTTCCACAAAATCATTCTCCCGGATACAGTCCACGACCTTTTCCGGCAGATCGCTCGACGCGCCGGCATATTTGATCTCGATGTTCAGCATCATCCGTCCCCTGACATATTCGATAACGTCCTCCAGCTTCGGAATCCGCGTCCCGCTGTACTGCTCCGAATACCAGCCACCGGCATCTACCTGCTGCAGCTCGTCCCAGGAAAGCGATCGGATCGTCCGCCGCGTCCCGTCGATCCGCTCCAGAGTGCTGTCATGGAACAATACCAGCACACCATCCCGCGTCTCCTGCACATCCAGCTCTGCAAAATCCGCCATCTGATCGACCGCTGCCTCCATCGCAGGCATCGTGTTCTCCGGTGCGCTCGTCGATGCGCCCCGATGCGCCGTGAGCTGCACTTCCCTCAGCTGATCCGCCGCCAGCACATTGCCCCGGTAAAAAGCGTCGTACATTGCTCCGGCGCTCAATGCCGTCAGAAGTGCCAGCGCCACCATCCGGTTGCGGCGGCTCATCCACGGAAGACCCGCAGGTTCGCCAGCTTCAAACTTCCAGCGCTCTTTGTTCTGACGTTTCCGGTCCAGCTGCACATATAACACCGTCAATGCGCCATAATTGACCGACATCAGCACGATGCTCATGAGCGGCATCAGAACCATCTCGATCCGGTCGCGCGCCTCTAAAACCAGGATCAATTCCAGACGCCGGTCCGCAAACCAGACAGCAAACACCGCCACAATCACAACCGCAATCAGATAGAGCACCACCGTCACCGCCGTAACTGCCAGATTACACAAAACAAGCGTCCCAACTACCTGTACCCGATTACCGCGCAGCAGCTCCCTGCTTCGCAGAAATCCGCCCCGAAACGACCGCTGCTCCAGCATACAGCCAAAACAGATAAAAATCGTCGGAAGTGAAATCACAACCGCGCCAACAATCACGCCAACCAGTAAAAGCCGCCCCCAGTTCTCCGCCAGAAGCGCCGGAAGGATAAATTTGACCGCCTTCACATGGCATAACATCCGGTAAATCAAAAATGAATGAAGCACCAGGCCGTGAACCGACAGCACCAGAAACAACCGCAGATTCCGCTTTCGGATCTCTGATACCGTCAGACGGATGCCTGCCGCAAACATCGAAAAAGCGCTCATTTTCCGCGAGAGTGCCGCCGCCTGATATGCCGCCAGAAGTCCCGCCGCCTCGATGGAAACTCCCACCAGTAGGATCGCTGCCATCAAAACCAGAATCGCGATCGTAACCGGCCGCAGCAGGTAGGAAACCAGATTGCTGACCGTCACATAACTGTAGCCAGACGCGCGCACCGACAGCCGGAACAGCGCCGCCACTGCCTGCAAAAGAAGCGGCAGCGTGAGCAAACGGAAAGCCAGCTCAAACAGCAGAATATTCCCCCCATTTACCTGAACAATCTGCTTTGTCTCACCCATCCGCCTGCGTATCTTCATTTTCTTCGTCTCTTACTCTCCGGCTTCTTTCCGGTTCCCGGACGCAGCTTTCCCGCTCCGTTTCCCGTCTTTCGGCTCCTGCTCGTTCCCCGCGGGCACATCCTCCCGCTCTGCTTTCTTCGTTTCCTCCGCCACTTTCGCAGCTTCCTTCTCCTTCGCCTGTTCCTCCGCAATCTTCGTGATCGCCTGATTCAGGGAAAACATCTTATTATCCAGCATATCCGCCATATCCGCGCAGGCTTTCAGTTCCTGCTCCAGATAATCCGGCGCATTTCCTTCAAATTTATAATAAATCTTGTGTTCCAGACTTGCCCAAAAATCCATCGCTATCGTCCGTATCTGGATCTCCACCTTCGTATCCACCGGACCATCGCTTAGATAAATCGGGATCGTCACAACCATATGGTAACTCTTGTAGCCGTTCGGCTTCGGATTCTTGATATAATCCTTCACCACCAGCACCGTCACATCCGACTGACGCGCGATCATCTCCGCGATCCGGTAAATATCCGGGCTGAACGAGCAGATAATACGGATGCCCGCAATATCGCTCAGATGCTCAATCATGTTCGGGATCGTCACCTCATATCCACCGCGTTTAAGCTTCTTGACGATACTCTCCGGTGTTTTCAGGCGCGATTTGATGTGCTCGATCGGATTGTAATTATATAAATGAATAAACTCGTTATTTAGAATTTCAATTTTCGTGTTAATCGCTTTCAGGGCAGAATTGTACAGAAACATGACTGTCGTCCACTGGTCAAGCTGATTATACGTCTCAGGGATATTCAATTTTCCCTCTCCTTTACTGCTATTTAGTCAAATTTAAAGCCCTTTAACAGCTCGGCAAACCCGGTTGTCGCCTCGCCTGACTCATGATAATTAAATACTTCCTCTTCCGGCGCCTCGTCCGGCTCTACCTCTTTCATGCTGAGGCTTAGTTTGCCATTTGCGGTAGACAGGATTTTCACCGTCACTTTCTGTCCCACCTTTACGACTGCACCCGGATTCTCCACGCGTTTTTTGCTCATCTGGGAAACGTGTACCAGTCCGCTTAAGCCATTTTCCAGCAGGACAAACGCGCCGTATGGCTTAATTGTCTCGACCGTTCCTTCCATGATCGCGCCGGTCTCACAGCGCGCAATCCGGCTCTTCTTCTCCGCATCCTGTTTTTCTCTCGCCAACTCTCTGCCGGACAGGACGAGACGTTTCTTCTCCTCATCCGCCTCAATCACCAGCACCGGAATCTTCTTTCCATTCCAGCTGTCCAGATCCTCGACATACGCTGCATCCAGTCTCGACGCCGGTATAAAGCCACGCACGCCTTCCACCATCGCAACCGCACCGCCGTTTACGACCTCGGAAATAGTAACCTCAAGCGGTGTGCGCTCATCGAGCAGCTGACGGAAATGTTCCCACGTCATCCTGTCATTCGCCTCCTTGCGGGATAAAACGACATTGCCATCGCCGTCGTCGGTCTGAATTACCGTTGCCGTGAGCAGGTCGCCCGGCTGAATCTCGTCCTTCATATTAAAATCCGGATCATTGCTCAGATTCTCACGGTCAATCACGCCCTGAGCAAAATATTTCAAATCCACCAGCACCTGGTCGTCTGTCACTGCAACAACCGTGCCGGTCACAATATCGCCCTCATGCAGGCGTTTGAAAGACGCCTCCAGCTCCTCGGCATAGTCCTCCATTGTCTCTACCAACTCTTTATTCTCATCCATCCTGGTATTTCTCCTTTCCGTTCCTTCTACACTCTTTTGGGTGGCAAAACTCTATTGACTATTTAACCATATTCCACCCGATATTTCCAGAGTGAATTTGTGAAAATTATCTTAAAATCGATTTGCTACCGCCGATTCACACCCTCTGGCAGACAAACACCCTTTACCATTATTATTTTATGTAAGGGATGGAAACAGTTATTCCTTGAAATGAAAAAGAATGTGCCTTGGCACATCCTCGCGGAACGGTTTTTATTTCATAGGGCGCAATTTCCTATGAAAAAAAACCGCTGATCCGGACTTCCTGTCACCAGGTTGTCCGAATCAGCAGTTCTTTTATGTAACTGCGTTATGCAATTATATTACTTATACATTCACTCCATATGGTATGGGGAACTACTGACTACCAGCAGATACCCTGAGCCATCATAGCGTCAGCAACTTTCTGGAAACCAACGATGTTAGCACCAGCTACCAGGTTGTAGCCTAAGCCGTATTTCTCAGCTGCTGCTGCGGAACCATCATGGATACCAGTCATGATCTGATGCAGTTTGGAATCAACTTCCTCTGCTGTCCAGCTGTATCTCTCGCTGTTCTGGCTCATCTCAAGACCAGATACAAGAACGCCACCTGCGTTAACAGCCTTGGACGGAGCTACTACCATGTTCTTCTGCTCCATTAAGAACTTAAGAGCTTCGTTGGTAGTTGGCATGTTAGCAACCTCGATGTAGTACTTAAGGCCGTTAGCAACCATCTTCTTAGCCTCTTCCATACGAACGTCGTTCTGAGTAGCAGCCGGCATAACGATGTCAGCCTTAACGCCGAACGGTTTCTCACCTGGGAAGAACTGTACGCCGAACTTGTCTGCGTAATCCTGAACTTTGTTACGTCCAGATGCTCTCATCTCCAGCATGTAGTTGATCTTCTCTTCAGTTACAACACCTTCCGGATCATAGATGTATCCGTCCGGACCAGACAGGGTAACAGCCTTAGCACCCAGCTCAGCCAGTTTCTTGCAGATACCCCAAGCAACGTTACCGAAACCAGATACAACAACGCTCTTGCCTTCGATTGTATCGTTCTCATGTTTCATAACTGCTTCTACATAGTAAACAGCGCCGTAACCAGTTGCTTCCGGACGTACCAGAGAACCACCGAAGGACATTCCCTTACCAGTGATAGTACCGTTCTCGAATGCACCACGGATCTTTCTGTACTGGCCATACAGGTAACCGATCTCACGAGCACCTACACCAAGGTCACCAGCCGGGATATCTACGTCCGGTCCGATGTGACGATATAACTCAGTCATGAAGGACTGGCAGAATCTCATAACCTCTGCATCGCTCTTGCCGTTCGGGTCGAAGTCAGAACCACCCTTAGCACCGCCCATCGGCAGGGTTGTTAAGCTGTTTTTGAAAGTCTGCTCGAAGCCTAAGAATTTCATGATAGACAGGTTTACAGAAGGAGCGAAACGTAAGCCTCCTTTGTACGGTCCAATAGCGCCGTTGAACTGTACACGATAGCCACGGTTTACATGAACAGCGCCGTTGTCATCTACCCACGGTACACGGAACTCGATAGTTCTCTCCGGCTCAACCATTCTCTCAAGAAGAGCAACCTTCTCGTACTCCGGATGTGCATCTACAACCGGACCCAGAGTGGATAATACTTCCTCTGCTGTCTGAAGGAATTCGGCTTCATGTGCGTTTTTCTCTTTGAGTTCTGCAAGAACTCTGTCAACATACTTGCTCATTGGATAATACCTCCTGATATGTATATAAGTTTGAATAGTTCACTGAACTATGGTTACCACAAATACTTGACGATGGTTTCATCAATCTTGTACATAATTCCCTCTGGTTCCAAATTGTTTTTGTGAACTTTTCTGTTTCTATAATGTATTATATATCATTTCTTCGTCAGAATCAAATAAAAATAGTGTTATAGATGTTATTATTATTTGCTTATGGAGTTATATTGTTCCTGATTATAACTCGGGGATGGACAACGAATGTGCCAAAGCACATTCGGGCGCCTCGTGCGGTCGCTTGCGACATATTTCTGCTTCGTGTGAGTGCGCATCATTGGCACGTTAGCGCCTTTTTGTGTAATAGGGAATTCCAAGGAATTTCCTATTACACAAAAAAAGAGGCCTGCCGAAAAGCAGACCTCTTGAAATTCGCATCTATTAACCCAGGAAGCTGATGAATCCTGTCAGGATAGTTGCGTTTACAAAGTCGATGAATAAGGAACCTACCAGCGGAACTACCATGAATGCAGTCGGAGCCGGACCATATACGCCGGTGATTGCCTGCATGTTTGCCATAGCGTTCGGGGTAGCACCCATACCGAATCCACAGAAACCACTGGTCATAACAGCAGCATCGTAGGATTTGCCAAGTACGTTGAATACAACGAAGTTTGCATAGAAGAACATAAGTACTGTCTGTGCAAGAAGCATAACTACCATCGGTACAGCCAGCTCAGCTAACTGCCACAGCTTCATATCGATCATAGCCAGACCCAGGAATACGGAAAGGGAAGCACCGCCCAGTGTGCTGATCTCTTCCATCGGGATCTCTTTGTTCTGAACATCCATGATGTTACGGATGATAGCACCAACTAACATTGCGCCGATGTAGAATGGGAATGTCATAAACTTGCCAAGGAACATGGATACGATAGTACCAGCACCGATAGCAACGATTAAGTACAGAAGACCGTCAAGGATTCTAGCGGAATCGATTGCACCAGTCTCATCTGTCTCTACAGTCTCAGTCTTAGTAGCTGCCTCAGTAACTGCGGACAGTTTGTACTTACGGATCTTAGCAGTTGCGATAGGACCACCGATTACGCAGCCTGCAACCAGACCATAAGTAGCGGAAGCGATAGCTACAACGCTCGCATTTGCTACGCCTAATTCCTCAAGTAACGGTCCGAAGGAACCAGCAGTACCGTGACCACCTACCATCGGGATGGAACCGGTTGCCAGACCCAGACGAGGATCCAGACCAAATACGCTTGCCAGACCAGCACCCAGGACGTTCTGAAGAATTACCATAACAGCTGACAGAGCCAGGAATACAACTGTCTGAACGCCGCCCTTCTTCAGCATACGGAAAGATGCTGTGAAACCTACGCTACAGAAGAAAGCTACCATGAATACGTTTTTAAGTGTCATGTCGCAGGAAATTTCCAGAATGCCCATGCCTCTTACGATGGTATGAACGATTGCATAAAGGAAACCACCAACTACAGGTGCCGGAATACAATACCGACGAAGAATAGAAATTTTAGCTACCAGAACACGTCCCAGTAACAGTACAAGTGCCGCAACTGCGGTTGCCTGATACATATCAAGCTCGATTGTCTTCATACAACTACCTCCAACCTATTTTTTTTCTTGCTCGCAGGTGTATAATACTGTAGCCCCGACAAAAAACTACAAGATCCATCATAAAAACATAAAATTTTTATAACATTTTTTTAACTTATGATAAACAGATTGGAAAGTTTTGTAAATCTACCCGTTATACCTCACGATCTACCGCCAGCATCAGGCTGTCGATGAACTTTTTGATGCTGACTTTGCCACCGTAACGGCGTTTACCGCGGATGTGATCCATCTCTGCCCGGATTTCCTCGAATGGGAACAAGGTGCTGGAGTATGCAGTAAAGGTTTCATTCATGAAATCCTCAATACCCAAATGTGCCAGGTTCGACATGCCGACCGCGATCGCACGGCGGACACGCTGCTCCATGTTCTTCGGCGCATCGCTCAAAAGCTCGCAGAGCTGACCGATGCTGACCTGGGAGATAGGGCGTCCGTTGTTGTGCAGATACTCGCAGATCCGAAGGATATCGTCGCCGCCCTTCTCGCCGGACATGCCGAGACGGTTTAAAATGTAAAGCACCTTTCTGCCGTAACCGTCATCTTTTTTCTTCTCCTTCGGCATATCCGCGATCTCTGCCATGAACATTTTCTTAATATTCGTCAGAGTTTTCTCATTCTTGATCTGCTCATCCACATTACGGATGACCGATTTTACCTCAATGATATTGATTGGCTTGCTGATGAAGAACTCAATGCCCGCATCGTATGCCTTGCCGATCAATTCTTTTGCCGCCACCTGGGAAATCATGATGCATTTTGCCTTGCAGCCTCTTTCCCGCAGTTCGCGCATGACCTGAACACCGTCCTTTTCCGGCATCAAGAAATCAATCAGAACCATATCCGGATTCTTTGCCAGGATATCATCCACATCCGCCGGCTGTCCCTCTGAAGTTCCGCAGACAATTCCCAGATCATTATCTTCAATAATATCCTGCAGGACGCTGATCACTGACATATCATCTTCAACAATATAAATCTCCATTTACTCTATTTCCTCCAATTTCGCTATCGGTATCTCAATATGGAATTTCGTTCCTCTTCCCTCTTCCGAATCCACTGAAATACTACCTTCAAACTGCTCCTCTACCGCGTTTTTCACACCGCAGAGCCCGACGCCTCTATATATATTGCCGGTTTTTTCATCAAACTTCGTTGAATATCCCATATTGAAAATCCGTGGGAGATGTTTTTCTGAAATTCCCGGTCCGTCGTCCGCTACTTCAAACACATAATTGCCATCTTTTTTGTACTCCCGAATCCAGATCATCCCGCTTTTTTTCGTCGATTCGATCGCTTCCACCGCATTTCCTACCAAATTTTTGAGAATCGTCATAAGCTGGTAGTGTTCCTGCGTCATAAAATTGTCCCGGCAGTCAAACATCAGACGGATATCCAGCTTTTTCTCCGCCATGGTCCGGTAGGTGGCTGATTCCAGAATCCGAAGAAGATCCTGCAGGCTCATCGTTTCCTCGTTCGACTCTTCCTCGATCGCCTCCTCAATGCCCTGAATGATGCGGATGTAATCTTTCTTGATCTCATGGACATCCCGCGCTATCTCAAGTCCCATCTGCTGCATTTCCCGTGGAAGATCCTTTTCCAGAATCTGCTCATAGAGCTTGTATGCATTGCTCATGACGCGCTCGATCTCCTCGGTGTTCTTATGCATCAGGTAAATCTCAGTCTTGAGTCCCGTCGTCATAAGAAATAACCGCTGATAACGGCTCTCATGATCCGCTTTCGTAAGAAGAAGCCGATACTGCTGTTCTCCGATCAGTGCCAGTGCCACAAAAAGCGTGCGGACTGCAGCGATCATAAAAAGCTTTTGAATCGTATCCGGTCCCGGCATCGCATTGTTTTTAAGAAGCGCTGCCAGAAAATTTTCGAATATATTCGAGCATAAGTCACAGAAAAATGCCGCCGCAATCACATTTTCCAGATTCGCGATATGTTTATTCCGGATCTGCAGCTTGAACATCATGCCGTACACGATATAAAAGAATGCTCCGGGCATCGCAAGCTGTACCAGCATCTCGGATGGCATTCCCTGCAGATAATATATCACAATTCGGAATAAAAAAACAATGATCGACGTCACCGTACAGATCGTCATCGTGTGAATCTGACTTCCGACTGTCATAATCAGCACCGGAAGCAGGATAACCGACGCTGACACACGGAAATTGTTGACAAATACGTTCCAATAAAGCTGCGAAGTTATCGCTATGATAAAGCCTATCGCTAATGTTCGTCTCCAGGATTTCATTTCTGCCTTTCTCCCTCTTTAAATAGTACAATTTCACATAGCTTTTAGCCTGAGTAAAACAGTTTTTGCATATTTATATAGTATACTTAGTTTCATGAAATCTGTAAAGAATTTTATAGCAGACGTGAAACTCTCGTTACTGTTCACACACGTGTGCCCAGCAACGGGATTTTGCCGATGCTACGCATTCCAAATCGGCAAAATCTGCTGCCGGAACTGTATCGTACGGAATTTTCAGTTCAAAGAATTCCTACCTGTGAACAGTTACAAACTCTCCCAGTGACGCTGCCCTGCTTATAACCCCTCTTTACCTATATAATAGCGTCTCCCGGATTCTCTCCGCAAACGCATTCATCCGTTCCTCAATCCCCGGCAGCTGCATCGCTGCCCCGGCATTGTTTGCCGTCTCCATCATCGCAAACTGCCCCGGCAGATAGAAGGTTTTGTTCATATTTAACGCCGCGATAAGCTGTTCCGCCACGATATCGCTTCCGGAATAGCCCGACACAACCACCGCAAACAGCGCTTTGTCATAAAACCGCGTCGTCCGGAACAGCGAAGTCAGGCGGTTGATGAACGCAGTCAGGTTTGCCGACAGCGCATCGTTGTAGTTTGGACAGAGCATCACGATCGCATCCGCCTCTCGGACTGCCGGATAGACGTCCTCGACCATCACTCCACCGTAGAAGCAGCTTCCCTGCTCGCCAAAATGCAGGCACATCTTGTACGGGCATCCGGCGCAGTCGGAAAGCGTACCGTTTCGAAGCCCTATCTCCCGGATCTCCATCTCCGGGAGCTGTTCTTTCACCCGGTTCCAGATCGCGTAGGTGTTGGAGGTCTTGTGGCTTGACGCGTGCAGCACCAATACTTTCGGACATTTTTTCCTGACGCAATCCGTTCCCAGTACTTCTTTGACCAGCCCCGCCGCGCTCTCGCGGTATGCCCCCATCAGATCGGTTCCAAGATTATTGGAAACGATCGTGTAATTGGAAAGTGTCCGCGTGCCCTCGACGAGCGGGCGTCCCACGAACGCGCAGCCCGCACAGTTAGCGGCAAATACCAGATCCTTCGCCGCCGATTTGGAATAGAGGTCATTTTCACTGTCCACCAAAAGTCCGCCGACAAAACCGTTCAGAAAATCCGGATGTTCCCGCAGGAAACGAATCAGGCGGTAAAGCTCCAGGTTGATGCCAGATGTACCAAGCGGCACGGCAAACAGGATACGTCCCTGGACTGGATTGTTTCGATTCTGTGTCTTCTCCAGGCGCCTCCATCGGTTTACATAATCTTCAAAAGCACTGATTTCCGTCGCTGTCTCGTAGGCGTAGCCGTCCAGCGCATAGGATAACACCTCAGAAAGGCGCGCATCCGCGCCTTTTTCCTCCTCGCGCAGATGGACGAGGAGGAGAGGCATTTCTTCTATATAAATATCTCCTTCTGAATTTGAATGAATCATTTATGTTCGCTTCCTTCCTGCGATAAGACTCATCAATCACACAATCTTTTTCAGATTTTCCTCCGCCGTCACAATCCGCTCATACAGCGCATCCGGCAGTGGCAGGATTTCTGTTTCCAGACCGTATTCAGTATAACGGTTTTTCACGCCCATGAAGATGCCGCCCATGAATACGGAACCGCAGTGCCATTCGCCGCGCATCATCAGAATCAGGGAGATCGCGCCGGAGGAATATGCCGGTGCGATAAACGGCTTGAAACCGATCGCACGCATATGCAGGTTTGCCGTTACCGTCAGCTGGGTCAGTTCTTTTGAAAGCTCGTCGTTGTAATTCTCAATGGAATCTGCGATGACGAGATCCTGTCCATGCGGTCCGAAGGAACGCCCCTCAGTCAAAAACTGTGAAAACCGCCCGTCGCGCTTCGCATAATAAGCCGCGCGCGCATTCATAACGCCGAGTCCGAAGCCCTGTACCTGTTCCGGGCGGAGTCCCTTTAAATCAAGGATGCCGTTTTCGTCCTTGTTGCTCTCCAGCCATGCCGTCTTTGCCAGCGGGTCAACCGGATCGGAGACAACGGCAAATAAGCCCTTGAAATGCTCGGCTCTCGCCTGTCTTGCATACTGCGCAACGATCTTGGAGTTATTTTCAAACTGGTACATCCGCACATCCTTGACGCCAGAACCAACCGGCGGGATTCCCTTAGAAGCAACAAATACGAATACATCGCACTTGAAGAGGTCTTCCGGTTTTACCACATCGACCTCCGGCAGCGCGTCATACGCCCACGGGTAGGCAATCTGGTTTTCCTCAAATTCCCAGCGTGCGGTCACTTTATCGGAAATATCACAGATGCCGATCGAACTGATGCAGTCGCCGCCCAGAAGATGAAGCCCGGTCAACAGCGTACTTCCGACATCGCCGATCGCCAGAACATGGACTCTTTTCTTCGTTTTCTGCGGTTTTTCTGCCAAAATAGCCTCAAAATCCGGATGCAGGCGGTTGACTGCGCGCATCACGTCCTGAATGATCGCGGCTTTGACTGCCTCGTCAAGCTCACAATTCTTGTTTGCCGCCTGCACCTCCAGCTTCCGGCTGCTCAGCCAGGAAACATTCTCTGCCTCCTGGAACAGCAGCAGCGGCGAGTTTACCTTAAAAGAATCTCTTCCGGTTCCCGGCTCGCGCTCGAATAAGAAGGTGAGCGGCGTGCCCGGGTGCGGCATTTCTGCCTTTTCGTATGATAAATTTCCATTGAAGGAACAGCAGATTTTATCTCCAATTTTATAATAGTACATATTGCATACCTCCTGCTCTTTTTTTGATATCTTATGTGATATGGTTGGGGTCAAAAGACATTTTGACCCCTCTGATACCAGATTGCTCCGCACTATATGCTCCCGCAATCTTCAAAAACATTCGTAATTCGCTCATTTTTCTTTGAAAAATGGCTACTTACTCATGTTTTTGGCGGGTCCCAAGGTCAAAAATTCTCCTGCAAGCAAGCTTGCGTCGAACTTCTGACCTTTTGACCCTGGTATCATGATATTATTTTGCATTATTTGACATAATTTCTCACTTCCGCGTCCGATACAGCATCTCCAAATCATTTTCCAGATACACCGACGCTGCCAGATTCGGATCGTAGCTGACACACTCGCCTTTATCCGGGCAGAGCGGCAGGATGACCGCTTCAGACAGGCGGCTTAACGTCAGGTTTCTCGCAAACAGCGCCCGGTACTCGGATTCGAGCACCAGAAGGATGTTGCGCGCGTTGCGGATGCAGCACGCGGAGAACTCAAACGCGGCTTCCGGCGTACTTCCCTGTACCGGCGGTGCGGCATACGGCAGGATCATATTGATCGACGGCGTCAGTCCCGCCACCTTCACGGTATCGCGGCGCACCGTATCGCCTCCGATGAACGGGTACAGTGTGGACTCGACAAACCAGTTCCGCAGATTCGGAATGTAATAAATACTGTCTACCGGCACTCCCTTCGTCGCCATCGTGTCGCGCCCGTAGCCTGAAATCATACCTAACACCAATTTTTTGATTTCCACGCCCTCTTCGCGCAGCATCGGTTCCAATGCCTCGAAACGTCCGCCATGATGCAGCAGATCATCAACCAGAATCACCGGGCGGTCAAAGGACTTGATAGCCTTGATCTGGCTTCGCAGCGGCGAATAGTACGGGAACGCTTCGATCGACTTCTCTTTCAGCTCCGGATCGTACACTTTATCTGTATGCAGCGTCTTCGTCACCGTATTCGGAATAACTTTTCCACGCAGGATCTTGCCGAACGGCACGCACATCGCCCCGCCGAGGCGTCTCGGCGTCACCGGGTCACGCGGCACACCATTTAACGCCGTGATCCGTTCCACCAGACGATGATAAATTACGCTCGCAGACATCGAAAGAACCAGCTGTCCCGGATAGAAGCGCGTCATCGCCATCTGCAATTCCCGATGCGCCTTGTAGATCGCATCCAGAACGCGCGGATTGCTGGAAAATGGTTCTTTTAACGTCGTTTCCAGATTCTGCACTAATACAAGCGGCGCATGCATATCGACCAGATAGAGTGGCGCGTCTTCCGGGGATTCCGGCGCCTTCACAAAGCCCTGGCGGACCACCGCCGACAGCACGCGCTCCGGGCAGTAGCCGTCTGCCGGGAAGAAAAGTGCATAGCCGCATTTATATTCAAAGGACCGTGCGATCGCCTCGGTTAAAAGCAGCTGTTCCGCGTCGTTGATCATCGGGTCGCGCTCGACATAGATACCCGAAATCAGAAGAATCTCACCGTAGGTATGGCGGCGCACCTGATCTGCCAGACTGACCTGTCCCAGAACAGCAAACAGCTCATCCGGCGCCAGATAACGAAGCCGTGCCACTCCGACGAGCCGGTTTTCCTGCACGGTATTCCTAAGAAGCAGCAGCCGATCGCCCGACTCCTTCATCGAATTCAACAGGTTCTCGCGATCTTCTTCGTCCTGCAGAACAAAATTCGAAATTTCCGCCAGAAGCATTTCATCCGGCGTCTCCACCTCCTCATAGGAGATCGCACGCGCGCGGATATATTGTTTATATTCCGGCTCGCGCAGATACAGACCATTGTAATAGATGTATTCCTGCACAGACGGGTCGATCAGGTTCGAAATATCGCGGTTCAAATCGACATTTTCACGGATTCTCGTCGAACTGATGTCCTCCAGATGCTCCGGAAGCTCCAGCTCCACGACCTTGCCGCTGATCTGATCCATCATCTGACGGTTGTATTTATTGTCCGCCTTGATATCACCCACGCGTCGGAACGCGATATGGTTCATCGAATGAATCGAATTTTTAACCGGTTTCTTCTTGTAAGAAGAGGCATTGGCAATGACATCGCTGCCGACCACGATATACAGCTCTTTTCCGGAAAACACCTCTCTCAGGCGTTTCAGATCCGCCGGATTGGCAATATTGACCGGAATCTCATCCGGGAACAGGTTCACATGGAACTCATCCGCCACCGACATACTCACGATCTGACGGCGGATCAGATGCGGCTGCGCCTTTTTCGACCAGGAAAATTCATCGACCGCCAGAAACACCTCATAGCCGCGGTCGCGGATCTCGCGGACAATCTCCTTGTGTGACAGCGTAAACGGGTCAAATGTGCCTGGGAAGAATGCTACCTGGTTCCGCTCTTTGATCTCTAAATTGCCCTCGGTCATATGGTACTGCGTGATGAACCGGTAAATATTGGAAAGGGACGCCGCACGATAAAATGCCGTCAGCTCATTTCCCTTATTTTCATTGAATAAGAACAGCATCTTGCGGAAGGACAGGGCGAACAGCTCTTTTTTCTCCCGGCACTCCATCCAGGATGAGCCGAAGACGGTCTGCCCCAGCACCAGCATCGCCTCCTGGCGCACCGACTCGCGGTAATTCGCCAGACCACTGAGCAGGATGCCAAGCAGGCGTCCGCGCCGTTCCTCGCATATCTCTTTTTCCTCCGCAAAGCGCTCTGGGTAGCACGAATACCGTTCCAGCAGCACGCCGACCGTATCAAGCGCAACCGAGACTATCTGGTCGTTTGCATTTGCCATCATGCCATGCAGGTAGGAAACGATCTCCTCCAGCTGTTCCGGCGGCAGCCACAGCGCCGCCTGCCCCAGATACTGCGGAATATATTTGGAAAATTCGTACTCACCGACTTCCAGCCCCTTCATCAGCTCAACCACGATCTCATTTCTCTGATCCGGTGTCAGAAGCCCGATGATGCGAAGCAGGGCGGTTCCGGCATCATGGCGCACGATCACGTGCTCGCTGACTTTTACAAGGTTTGAGAGATGCGCTGCGATATGCAGCATATGTTCCTGTTTACCATGCGCGATCTGATCGACGAGCAGCTTGATATTGGCCGACTTGATAACCCACGGCGTCGCTGTTTTGAGGTTATCCAGGAAAATATCGGAGACAACGTCGCGGTCATACAAAAGTTCCTGTTCTCTCGCCGTGTCCTCTCCGAGGTTACTTAACACGCGGTATTTGAGGAAGGTCATCGTGATATTGTCCTCAACCTGCGCCGCCCTCACGCACACGCCGATCTCGGCACAGCACGGATGATCCGGCTGGTACGCCGTCAGAAGCTTGAAGGCGCGCCATGATGCGATCCGCACATCCGGTTCCCCGCTCTGCGACTCAATCAGGGCAAATTTTGCGATTTTCCCCAGTTCCTCTTCACTCAGCTTATCAAACGGCATGAAATGCACCGTATCCAGCAAAGAAAATGCCTCGCCCGGATCCAGCTCATCCGCCCGGTCATACCAAACCAGAAATGCCCCCAGAAATTCCCGCAGATCGCCCGGCGTCGCATGATCAACCACCGATGCCAGCACATTTTTCAGGTGATAACGGATGCGCCGTTTCTGCTGCAGCATCAGCTTGTGATCCGGCCGGATGATCATTTCCAGATATTGCTTCCAGATCTCCATCACCCGCTCCTCGGCAATATCCGGCATCCCCGCCGGGCGCTCCTTGCGGTAACCGGCGTTGAACTGCGCGATCACGTGTCCGAGCAGCCTCGCCGCCTGCGCGCGGATGTCGCCCTCGCGGTGCATCAAAAGCTCATATAAAAAGCCCAGCGTCTGCTCTTTCTGCTTGTCGTTTGTATATGTAAAATATTCACGGAAAATGTTTAAATACGCGCGGACACTCTTCCAATCCTTCTCGCTGCGCGCCGCCTCGAGGAGATTGCCAAACTGTCGTTCCGCCCCCATCTGATGCATGACACGGATATTATGCTCAATACCCATAAAAATGATGGACTGCACCGTCTGCTCTGCGTTCCGAAGGGAAATATCCGGCAGCACCTCCGGCTTTTTCGGGTGTCCATTCAAATCCACATCCACACCGAGAGACCGCATATAATCCTCAAAATCATGCAGTTTGGAATAAACAAATCGGTAACGGTTTAATTTGACCTCGTCCACGTTGTCGAGTTTCGAGAGGATGACGTTGAACGCCTCATCCAGATTGGAAATGTAGGTAATCTCACGCCCGTCGTCGCCGCGGCTCTGTTTTACACGGAAATCGGCATAGATCAGCACCAGGGATTCAACCGACAGGTTTTCCGGTTCCAGATCCCAGGTCGAATGGTTCGCCGCGATATGACCGATGTATTCCATCGAATGGTTGTTAAACCACTGGTTTGTATAATAGTAATGAAGATACGGAACCCGCTCATTCGGCTTGCAGCCGAATTTGCCGAGATCATGTCCCGCAGCCGCGCCCGAGGTCAGCGTCAGATCGATCGGAACTCCCGCCGCATAAAGCCCGCGTGCCACCGTCATCGCGACGTAATGCACGCCCGCGATGTGTTCCAGCGTCCGAAACGGCGTCACCTCCGCATTGAGGCGCATCATCTCATAGATGTATTCCTGGGCGAAAAACTTCTTGAAACGGCTGTATTCTGCCGCACACTCAAAGCTTGAAGCTTCCTCATCACCCAAAAATGCAAAGTCCTCCATCGGTTTGTACGGAAGCACCGCCCGCTCGCGGTCAAACACGAACTGAAGCACTGCCAGATAGAACTCCGCACCGGCGGAAAAAGCGGCATTTTCCTTCTTAAACTCCGCATCCGGGTAGAGAATATGGCACACATACTGGTAGGTAAACTTCATCCAGCCCTCTTCTGGCTCATGCCCTAAAAGGCTTAACGGTTCCTCACAGATCTCGTAGACCGCCCGGCAGGAAATCCGTTTTTTGATCGGGAAAATATGGGCAAACTGTTCCTCCCAGTGATCCTTGTTCATGAGCATCATGACATTTTTCCGGCTCAGTCCCGACCGGTCTAAAAAGTCTTTTTCACAAAGGCGCTCGGTCAGTTCCGCAGCCGCCTGACGTACCTCTTTTTTACTCATCCACATCCCTCGCATTCTCTGGATCTCTCAGATGGTTCTTTGCTATGCAAAAACCAACTGAGTTATTGCAAACATTCTTTTCATATCAAATTTTATAATACTTGAATTATACCACCAGGTGGGGAAGTGCGCTATACAAAATAACGGATAATTCATCGCCATACGGCACAGTAAAACCACAAAAGACGTCTGCAAAAATGCAGATAGCTCATCTATCTTCCATTTCTGCAAACGTCTTTGTTTTTACAAGTCAATCGTTTTATGGCTGCTCTTTCCGAATCTCCGGAATCTCAACTCCAAGCTGTTTCGCCATCGCATCCGCGATCACCTGATGATCGTCCCAGTGTTCCATGCCGGATACCATCACATAGGCAAACGGACGGCTTCCATCTCTCATGAAAACCGGGATGCAGCCGCCGCACACGAAGAAGTTCTCCTCGCGCACTTTCCAGGATGCTTCCAGTTCTCCGGCTCTCGATGCCGTCAGTGCCCGCAGCGAGCTCATCCCCGTGAGCCGCGATGCTGCCAGCTTATTGGTCATCCACCAGTCTGCTTCCAGCGTCGCGCCCTCCATCTTGTAGGCAAAGACGGTCGTCTCGTCCTCCACGATGCGGACAGCGACCGAACCATGATATTTTTTCTCCGTGACCTCTGCAATCAAAAGCCCCAGCTCAAGCGCCTGTTTCCGGGTAAATGTATCGTAGCAAAGTACGGATTCCTGCTGTTTCAGAATCTCATTCCATTGTTCTTCGGTGTAGAAATTCTTCATGTGTTTCCCCTCCTGTGTCGGTTTGTTTTCCCCTTGTGAATCAGATTATGATCCCCAAGTTTCATTGTATCATACTTTTTTCATGAATACAGCTGTAAACACATTGGAATTTCATTTTGACTCGGCTTCATAAGGTATTTAGATAGAAGCCGCAATCAGTAAAACTTCGACCTAAATGTTCTTTTTACTGTCTGTCTTTCCCATCCCACACACCATTTTCATCTACATAGTATCCGTCCGGTGTTCTCCTTTCGGTATACATGAGACCTTGCCTTCCATCGGAAACCGGGTGGAAATAGTACCATACTCCATTGATAAGTACCCAGCCGGTCTGCATGCCGTGTTCCGGATCTACATAGAACCAGCCACTGTAGTCTTCATCTCTTAACCAGCCTGTTTTTGCGTAACCGTTTTCGTCAAAGGCCCACCAGGTTCCGTTGATTTTCTCCCAGTTATATGCAATACCGCCTGTGATGCGTTTTTCACCCTTAGGATATGTGTTGTCGGCAAACCGCAGCCACCAGCCGTGTTCATCCTGCATCCAGTGACTCTTTCCGTCATTGGCAGTGCTGTTGGCAGTTCCTGTGAGAATACCTATGATGCTGTTGGTTCTTCCCCTCACCGGATCCTGCCTGGTCGCTCCGCTGCCGGAAGACTTGTCACGTCCGGAGGAAGAGCTCTGGCTGCCTGATTGGTCTGGCTTGTCGGAGTTATCTGGCTTGTCGGAGTCTTCTGGCTTATCCTCTGCCGGTGGAGCTGCCTTACTGATTTCAAATGTAAGGGATGCCGGAGCCGGTGTGTTGTATCTGGATTCCCACGTATTAAATTCGCCACAATCAAACTCGGCTTTGATTGTGTGGGTGCCTACAAATGATTCTCCCGGCTTCGTCCACTTAAGTACAGCGGTTCCATCTTCCCCTACCGAAACTATATCTGCATCCGGGTTTTCATTATCATAGAAATGAACATAACCCTGCAGCTTGTCCTGGTAAACTCCCTGCACTCTGGCAATGATATCAAAATTCTCTTCCTCTGTTCCCAGAATTCCTTTCGAAAGCTGACCCCCGGTCGTACGGTTCACAGCCGTTAAAGTTAGGGCGATTGTTCCTTTATGAATGTTTATGGTTCCCTTTACAGGTGTAGTCGTACCGAGATAATTTCTTCCGTTTTCCATGGTGATGTTTACATCTGCGGAACCCGGGCCTTTGATGGTCACCTGTCCCTGTGCATCCACGGTGAGAACCTTTTCATCGGAGCTTTCATATTTCAGAGCTCCATCTCCCACTACAGTCACACCAGTCAGTGGAAAGCTGTCATCTCCATAGTTTTTTTCTCCGGTCCATGCTTTCTGGTCGATTGAAACCAAACCCTGTATCGGACGGATCGTTCCGGTCTGAGCTGGATATATGATACGGTAATTCTGCAGATTCACTCCACTCTCACCCGTCTCAACCTTTGCCTCTGAGGAATCAATGGTTACCGTCTTATCCCGGCATTGGCATCTGCAAAGCTTCCTTTCAGGTCGCGGATGTTATAGCTATGACCCGTGCTCTGACCCGGAGTTTCTATCTCCACCGTCGCCTCTAATGCGATATCTGTACTTCTGTCATAGTCTTTTACAATAGGTGTCGTAATAACTGCGGTCAACTCTTTCGGAGATATCTCCGGAACCACGTCTTTTGTCAAACTATTTCCATACTTTCCTTCCGGTGCTCCATCTAGGATAAATTCCACCTGATATGCAGTGCTTCCCTTTACATCCGGATAAATGGAGGAAGCGGGCGTTCCGCTCTGCTCTGAACAGAAGCTCCAGGATCCTGGAACCTCCATTCGTCTAGAATCAACAACCTTAAATCCCGTTGCCAGTTGCACCGGAATAGCCGAAAGTGTCTGTCCATAGGTTCCCTTCGCTTCAAAGGATACAGCGCCGGAGGGACCTTGGAACTGTAAGATATCCGGCGTTGTCACAGATAAGCGTTCTGCCGGCTTCGATGCAAAACTGCTGTCTGTTGCTTTCACACGAAGGGTTATATAATAGGTGTTAGCCGGCTTCGGCGATGTAAACGTCCTCTCCGACCACCAATTAGGCTCACCAGACTCAGATTTGGCAATTCCGTACTCGTAACGGGAACCGACCGGTCTTTTTACCTTGATAGAGTAGCTGTCTTTCGTTATATCTGTTTCCTGTATCTGGTCCGGTTTTGCCGGTCTTGCCGGAATCTTTATCTCGGCTGCTTCGCCTGCAGCGCCGGAAGTGCCCGCTTTCTTACGGACATACAGGGAAATCTCTTTTGTACCTTCTGACTGGCTATCCAGAATCTCTGTCAGCGATGCCGCACCATTTACCGGAATTTCCGTCCAGGACGATGCATCTTTTGACTGTGCAAATTCCACTGCGCTCTGTAAATTGTTTTTCAATAATTCCTTTCCATAATCAACAGAAGTCAGTTCACGCTCTAATACATTCTCATCCTTGCCTGCCTCAACCTTTCCGGTAAATTCCACACCGCCAAAGGAGGCTTTCACTGTCTCCGATGCCGGAAGGTACATATAGAGCTTTCCGTTGGAATCTGTCCGGACATCCTTAAAGCCGTAGGAGCTTTCTTCAATACTTGCATCTCCAACCAGTGTATTATTATCATAGATACCGGTCAGATCCGCTGTGGTGTAATAAACCGGGTTACCGTCCCCATCTTTTGGTGTATTCTTCTGCCACGTTTTGCCTACCTGCTTCCAGCCATAAATGATCGGTCGCGATATGTATGCATCCGCCTCCTTCAAACAGATCGTTCCACCATGAATCTCAATCTTTGCAATTATCGCTGAGCTTCCAGCGGCATGTCCAGAACCGCTTCCAATTCCTGCGCCCTTCCACGAGCTTGCATTCACTGTTCCGCCTTCTATCACGATTTTACCGGTTCTTTCCTCCCTATTAACACTTCCTGTTCCGATTCCGGCACCAGCACTACTTTTTGCAGTTACATCTCCTCCGCTAATCCATATTCCTTCTACACTTTTTCCTGCCGAAGCACCGATAGCCGCTCCGTTAGAAGCGGAAGTTGCAATTACAGTTCCCCCCTTGATATGAATGGTTCCTGCATCCAGCTTTCCATTTCCTCCAATTGCTGCACCATCCCAGTATTGGTCTGCTGCATTGTTGAATACCTCTATGGAGCCCTGCTGTCCCGGCTCACTGTCAATCGTAAGATTTGCACCGCTCGCCACGCTGATGCCGGCAGGTGAAGAAGAATTCTCTGATTTATTAATCGAAATCTTGTTTTTCCCTTCCAGATAGGTGATCACCTGGGACGCTCCGTTTATCTGAATCGGTGCGATAGCCTTTGCCGGTGTAATCGTAAGATTATTGAATACGAGTTTTAATTCCTTGGAGGCTGGTGTATCCACGGAGAGATGATAATTCTCCACATTATTCCCAGATGAAGTGATCCGATAGCAATTATCATAGGACTGGTCTATTAACTTCTCACTAACCACCTGATCAGAATCGGCTGCTTTTTTAGAATAGGAAATCGCCAACTGACCATTATCCACGTAAAAAGATATATCTCCAAGGGAAAGATCCAGTTCTCCCTCCAGCGTCTCTGCCGCATTTAATACGATAATATCCGTTCCTGCATCCTTTGCTTCTACCGTTTCTCTGTCCAGAGTAAAGCTTCCGCTGGATCCGCCTAATTCTGCAATACCTGTATTTATCACAAACCGGTAATTTCCGGCCGGAAGATATGCCAGAGCATATGCATGATTGCCTGCTTCTGCATCGATTGTCAGCTTCCCGCCAAAGGCAAACTGGCCTTTGTCCTGCTTTAATTCCACCGGAGCTTCTGAGGCAGCTCCAGCCAGCCGTCCGGCTGTCAGGGATACATTCTCTGCCGCCTGCACCTTTGATGAATAGAAGTGGAACCGGACAGGATACAGGGGTTCTCCGATGGTGAGGGAAAGCTTCGTTTCCTCCTCTGACTTCATCGTGAGGGTTCCTGTTACGGTAAAGCTATTATTTTCTCCTTCCCCTCCTTCTTCCTGTACCAGAACTGATACCAGAACCTCTCCGGACAGGGGCGTATACCAGCTGACTTTACCGGTCTTTATCTGATAACCGGAAGCTTTTTGAGATGAATAGGTTACTACATCCGGTGCAGTGCCGCCTTCGCTTGCTTCTTTCCCCAGTTGAACCGTCAGTGTATAATTCTTATCATTCTTCAAACGGCCATCATGGATGGTCAGAGCCATTGTCTTCTGGTAAGCGGCTTCTCCAAGCGTGACGGAGATGGTTTCATCCTTTCCTTTGTTTAGAACAACCCTTCCCTCCATCGTCTTACCTTCCCCGCCACTGGAAGGCTTCAGCGCTACAACCATCTGCATATTTCCAGAATAGCCTATCCACTGGGTTATATCCGGTATCGTTCCCCTGAATCTGGAGACGATCATTTCTGCATTGGTTTGATAAACCGGGGTTGTTCTTTCTCTATCATTCTCCCGATACAGGGATATGTCAGCCTGATAGGTTCCATCTAGTAACTGGTTATCATAAGCGGTGATCCGGAATGTTTTTTTCCCGTAGGTACATTCTCCCCGGGGAGCAATCTTGCTTTCAAGCGGCAGCTCCAGCTGCACCTTCTCGGAAATAGTGACCCTGCCGCCTTGCATGCTATTTCCAGGAAGAGGATTTAACACTCCATAACCAATATTTCCTCCCGTTACCTCCACAGATCCACTTAATATCCGGATATCGCCACAGGATAATTGTAAACCATTCACTCCATTCCATCCGCTGCCAATGGCAGCTCCCAGATATCCTGATTCTTCATTCTTATAAGAAGATACGGTTATATTGGGAGCTTCGCTATTCTTCCCACCGATCACGATCGTGTCTACACTTCCACCAGCTCCGCCTCCGATTCCGGCTCCTGTCTGCTTTCCTCCTGTTGCGGTTATCCTTCCGCCCAGTATTTCAATGGTTCCGCCGATTCCATACAGACCGGTTCCGATTCCGGCTCCTCCATGATAATTATACGCATAAACCCAATAAGCTCCACCTTCAGCTTCGATAGTTCCGCCCTTAATTATAATTTTTCCTGTCCCGTATTCCTCATTTGCACCTTCGTAACCTGTTGATCCGGCTTTTCCTCCGATACCGGCGGCCCCATAGGCACCTCCCACTGCCCTCAGGCTTCCGTCACTCTGCTCCGTAATAACCAGTGTTGCCCCTTTTTCCACCTCAATTCCGGCTCCATGCTCCAGCCCCAAAAGTGTATTGTCTCCTTCTATGGTCAGATTCAGCCGGGCATTGCCTTTCAGGTAAATACCAGCCAGATCCCATCCTCTGGCACCGGCACCACCGGATTTGATCGTTACATCTTTAATGGTCAGATCGACCGTAACATTATCAATTGTGATACCGCCCTTGATGTCTAAATGATCCCTCGGCCAGGTGCTCGGGCAATAGTTGCCAGTTATGGTTTTTCCGTTAAACTCATCTTTTTTATCACTATTAATGAGTAGCGGCTCATTATTCAGATTATACTCCCCGCCTGCCAGAGTCATCAGCTGCATCTCTCCTACGAGAACGCAGATTTCCGGAAGCTCTGCCTCCTCTCCCAGTGAATATTTCTCCGGCAGAACCGGTGTGTAGACATAGGCACAGCCGTTGTAGTCCTGATTCTCCTCAGCATAGCCCGCCCAGGTCTTCGTCGAAGTCTCGACCGGCTCGCCGTTTTCGTCAAATTCCTCGAAATAGTCTTTTTCGGAAATGCCGCCGTGAAACTCCGAAAGGTCACTCTGCTCTTCGTCCAGTTTCCAGGTTATGCCGGAGATCTGCCAGACTGCCGTTTCCGCCTCTGTATCTTTCTCTGTGTCCTTATCTACTGCTTCCACCAGATGCACGTTCTGGCTGTCTTCCGCCAGCGTTTCATCCGCCTCTTCCAGCTCAACCTCCAGTGTATCCGGCAGAACGATATCGATATCGCTTTCTTTCGCGCCAAGAGGCAGCTTCTGCACCGCAACCGCCTCATCTAACTCCGAAAATCCGATGATCGCCGGACCTTTTTCCTCCGGAAGCACCGTCACCTCGATGCGCGGCAAAAAGCCGGTATCCAGTTCATAGCGGCTGCTTTTCAATTCCGCATCAAACACATAGATACCCGGTGTTTTTCCATCGTATGTATCTTTCTCACTGAATGTCTCATCCAGCACCCAGCGGACCTTGACTTCCTTCCAGTTTTTATCGGTTTTCGTCCCGTCCGCATCGGATGGGGATGCTTTCTGCTCAGTGTCATCCTCCCCTATTTCCGATTTTTCTATAACATCTACCTCAGATGGGGACGCTTTCCGAACTGTACCATCTGTTTCAGATGAAGAAAGCGTCTGAGACCTTTTTTCTGTTTCCACTTCACCGTCTCCGCTTTGAAGCTCCGACGGCGTAGCAATCTTTTCCGCACCATCTTTATCTTCTGCACTGTCTTCTTCATCCGGTGCTTCTTCCGCCAAAACCCGCACTTTCAGCTTGTCCGGCAGCTCCAGATCCTTATATTTCGTTCCATACGGAACCTCCTGATGCAGGATTTCATCAGAAAGCTCCTTCACTTCCTCGATATACTGCACCGAACTGCCTGCCAGCGCCTGCGGGTGCCAGTCACATGTATTCCATATCATTACCGCCGCCAGCGCCGCTGCCAGGGCACGCTTATATTTCTTTTTCATGCTGTTTTCCCTCCATCTATTCTGAACAAATTTGTCTATTTCAGTCTGTTTTCCACCTAAACAAAATACTTTTTCTTCCGATCCAGCAGGCTTTCGCTGCACGCCGCCAGAAGTTCTTCTAATTCTTCTTTTTTCGTCGGAAATACCCCAAATGCGGTCACATGGAGCCGCCAGGATTCAAGGGCATTGTCCCGGCCGGAAAGCCAGATTAAGGATGCCGCCGGGTTATTTTCCCGGATTTTTTCTACGATTTCCACTCCCTGTCTGCCCTGCACGGATGCCAGCATAATGAGGTAGGGATTCCCCTTTACAAAGTGCAGATATGCGTCCAGATCGCTGATATACGTGTGAATCATCGGCCATCTGCGGTTTTCAGTCAAAATTTCACACAGCATTTTTTCCAGACCTTCAATGTCGGCCGGTTTTTCTCCATATATCACTACCCGTACCATATTCCACCTGCCTTTTTTGATTTGTTACTTTTCACACACCGTTATTGTTCACGCATACGTGCCCAGTAACGGATTTTCATTTACATTTCGGGTCATAACTTTTATACTATAAACATACCAAATGAGCAATTTAATGAAAACCACATCGACGCAAACGGTCAAACCTCGACCTAAATGGTCACGGTTTTGAATAAAGGAGGCAGTTGAGCTTTGATGCATTTTGCGATTGTTGAAGATTTGAAGATAGATCAGAATCATCTGATTCATTTGATACAGGAGAACTTGGAGAAGCATGGGGAAACGGCGCACTTTGACTGCTACGAGAGCGGCGAGGCGTTTCTGGAAGCGTTCCGTCCGGGACTTTTTAATGCGGTTTTTATGGATATTATGCTGGACCGGAACGGGCGCAATGGCATTGACACGGCGCTGGAGCTTCACAAGAGCGCAGAACGTCTCCCGATCGTTTTCACCACATCGGAACGCGATTATTCGCTGCAGGGTTACCGTGCCCATCCGCTTGATTATCTCTTAAAACCGGTTGAGGAAAAGGCGCTTGCCTGGTGTCTCGATGAGATCCGGACATTTCTTGCCGCGCCTGCCTACATCGAAATTCAGGCGGCGCTCGGACGGGGACAGTCATCCACGCAGCGGATTCTGCTTGATGATTTTCTGTATGCGGAGACGCAGAACCACCGGCTGATCATCCACACCAGTTCCGGTGACACCGCCACACGGATTTCTTTTTCGGAGCTGATGGCACTGCTCCCGAAGGGCAGACGTTTTTACATGAGCGGACGCGGGCTGCTTATCAATTTTTCACAGGTTGCCTCGGTGGACGAGGACGGTTCTGTCCATCTGAAAAACGGCAGCTGCTTTTTCTGTAGCCGCCGGAAGAAAAAAGAGACAAAAGAAGCATTTGCAACCTACTTATTTGACACATTGCGGAAGGGAGGTACTCTATGAACTGGTCTGTGTTTGGCAAGGCATTTCTCTGTGAAACAGTCTATGCCATTCCTTTTTTTATTTTATCGATTCTGCCATTTAAAAAGCAGCTGCGATTTCCGATCAAAATCCTGATTCTGTTCATTTTTATCGGTCAGCTGCTCCAGTCCTCCCTGTATACCTACCTGATCAGCCACGGTAAACCGACCCGCGTCACCGACACGGTATTTACCCTCGTTTCCCTGGCGATCTATTTTTTATGTGTGAAGGCTAATTTCTGGAAACTTCTGTTTCTGGGAGACTTCATCCTGAATTATTTTGTCACGGTCCGCGGCATCTGTTTCTTTCTGGAAAGCCGTCTATTTTACGATCCCAGCATTACCTATTATTCACTCCGTGATGAAAGCCTGCTGCTCATCTCGATTCTTCTGCTTCTGACGCTCCCGCTCGGACTCAAATTTATGAAAAATGCTACGGAACGCGTTTTTCAGGTAGACAGCTCCGCATTCTGGCAGAAAGTCTGGTTTATTCCATTTTCATGTACCCTGATTATCTGCGCATATAACTTTGATTTAAACATTGATACCGTCCGCAAGTTCCGTTTTATCCTCACGCGGCTCTGGCTCTTTGCCATGACAATTCTCATTTACTATGTCCTTTTGGAAGCGCTCAATGCAGTCCGCCAGCAGGCGCAGCTGGAAGAACGCGCGGCGCAGCAGGACACGCTCCTGGCGATGCAGTACACACAGTATCAGCAGCTTTCCCGCCACATCGAAGAGGTACGGGAGGCGCGCCACGACCTGCGCCAGCACTTAAATCTCATCGAGCATTACCTGCAGAGTGGGAAAACGGAGGATCTGAAAGCCTATATCGAACAATACCGCATGACGCTTCCGCCGGACACCGCGCGGACCTGGTGTGAAAATTATGCGGTCAACACGGTTATCAGCTATTACGGCGAGGAGGCGCGCAAGGCATCGGTCGATTTTTCGGTCCGCATCCAGCTTCCGCCATCTCTCCCGCTGCGTGAGCCGGAGCTCTGCTCGATCTTCGGCAATCTTCTGGAAAATGCCCTCGATGCCTGTCGGGAATGTACGGACAGCGCGCCGTTTATCCGCATCTGCGCCCAGGAGGATGCCAGTCACATCGTGATCGCCGTTGACAATACCTGCTGCCATCCGCCGATCGAGGAAAATGGACGTTTCCGCTCGACCAAACATGACGGGCTCGGCACGGGAACCGCCTCCATCCGTTCGATCGCGGAACGGTATCAGGGCGTGGCGGATTTCCGGTATGAGGACGGGATCTTTTATGCATCAGTGATGTTGAAATTTGATTCTAAAATTTCTCACGGAAATCCTTGAAAAAAGATTGACTTTCATCGCGCCAGGACGCATAATATAAATAATAATCATTATTAATATTATTTAGAAAGATTGGAGTGTCGCCTATGAAAACCTTAAAATACAGCCGTCAGCGCGAATCGATCAAAGCCTGCCTGATGAGCCGGAAGGATCATCCGACCGCCGACGCCCTTTACACCAGCATCCGGGAACAGTTTCCGAATATCAGCCTTGGAACCGTTTACCGCAATTTAAACCTGCTGGTTGAGTTGGGCGAGATCCGGAAGCTGTCCTGCGGCGACGGCACGGATCATTTCGATTATGATACATCCCCACATTACCACTACGTCTGCCGCCAGTGCGGACGGGTCATGGATATTCCGATGGAAGCAACCAAGGAGCTGGAGACAGCCGCCAAAGAATTTGTGCTGGGAACGATCGACGACCATACCGTGTTTTTCTATGGGATATGCGATGAGTGTCTGAAAGGGGAAAGGCGCTGACCGGGTATGAATACATCACCAGCGAAAAAGTTCTGAGAATATCCGGGTTATCGATAAAAATGAAAAAAATAAGAATTATTTCTATTTTTCCATTGACAAACGCAGGAATCTATGATATCTTAATATCAGTAATCATTACTGATTTCATTTAAGCCAAATAAACGATTTCGTTTTAAAAGCTCCTATGAAACAGAATGGTTGCAAGCAACTTTACTATCTATTTATTGTTTCTATAAAACACGAAATTAAAAATTTATTTTAGAAAAGGAGAATTGACTATGAAGAAATTTGTCTGTACAGTATGTGGTTACGTATACGAGGGTGAGGCTGCTCCGGAGAAATGTCCAGTATGCGGCGCTCCGGCTTCCAAGTTCAAAGAGCAGTCCGGCGAGATGACCTGGGCGGCTGAGCACGTAGTTGGTGTGGCACAGGGTGTCAGCGAGGATATTCTCGAAGATTTAAGAGCTAACTATGAAGGCGAGTGCAGAGAAGTTGGTATGTACCTGGCGATGGCACGTGTAGCTCACAGAGAGGGCTATCCGGAGATCGGTCTGTACTGGGAGAAGGCAGCTCACGAAGAGGCTGAGCACGCTGCTAAGTTTGCAGAGCTTCTCGGCGAGGTTGTAACTGATTCCACCAAGAAGAACCTGGAGATGCGTGTAGAGGCTGAGCACGGCGCAACCGAAGGCAAATTTGACCTTGCAAAACGTGCGAAAGCTGCTAACCTGGATGCAATCCATGACACCGTTCATGAGATGGCTCGTGACGAGGCTAGACATGGCAAGGCATTTGAGGGTCTGTTAAAGAGATACTTCAACTAATCTGAGTGAATGAATGGACAGCGCATTACGGCGCTGGTGAATAAAAGAGAACGGATGAGGGTGTGTGAAAATGGAAAATTCCTTTTTCACACGCCCTGTTTATTTTATGCAGATTTGTTTTATGTCTCTGTTCAAAAAGACGCCAAAATCATATCCACCGTCTCCTTCTCCATCTCCCCAATCGGAATCATCTCCGCCGGTACGTCCTCATATGGCAGCAGCGCTTTCTCATACCAGGTAACATCGTGCCATTTTCCGCTCTTATAGCCGGTATTTTTGCACACGCCCATCGTCCGGAATCCGCATCCGTTATGCATCGCATCGCTCTTCACATTCGGGCTTGTCACCAGACTGTAGACTGTGTGGACGCCCTGTGCCTTTAAAAGCTCTAAAAGCACCAGAAGCATCCGTTTGCCGATGCCCTTCGACGTCACCCGACTGTCCAGATATTCAGAAAGTTCCGCATTCCAACGGTACGCCGCGCGCTCAAGCTGCTTATGCCCATATGCATAGCCAATGATTCTGCCCGTTTCATCCTCGCAGACAATCCACGGATATTCTGCCGTGATCGCCCGGATGCGCCCCTCAAATTCCTCCAGGGACGGCAGCTCCGTCTCAAACGTGATCGGCGTGTCCATATATTGTGCATAAATTTCCAATATCGCAGGTGCATCGGCGATAGCGGCCAGACGCAGGCGGCAGGATGTATGGTCCATAAACTGGTTCCTCCCTATCATTTTCGGTCATTTTTCCTTTACAGGCAACTATATATGAATCTTCTCGTTTCGTCAACTATTCGCAACCGGATTCATGCCTGCCCGTGAACTACCTCAATCCACCAGCTCATTCTGATGCCTCGACAAATGCTCATATGGTAGAATCAGCCGCCCCCGGTACAGCCCGCAGCCGTCATTGACAAGGTCGTTGTTGATTGCCGTAAACATATTGACATCCACTTCAGCTAAATTGAGCGATACCAGGCGCTGGCAGCGTTCATATGCCTCATCAAAATAAATATATGCACCTTCCGGTATCTCATCCCGCCTGGCCCGCTCGCCCTCCTGGCGCTTTTCGTAGCTTAAATGATTGGCCACGCCGATCTCCGCGATATCGTCCATGTGCTTCGTGCGAAGCTGTACCTCCACGTAGCTTCTGGAACAATTATCGTAAAACGTAATATGCAGAGACTGGTAATCATCCGAACTATTTCCGCAGACATAATCACGGTAGTACGGCCTTACCTCCTCATCCATCAACGGGGAGGTACTCTCCTTCACCCCGTAAGCCGGTTCCGCCGTAAACCCGCGTTCCTCCAGAAATCCCGGAAGTTCATTCGCAATCTGGTAGAGGTACCGGATATCTGCCTCCTGCTGCGATTCCCCCGGTTTCAGGTAACACTTCGGCAGTGAAATCACGATCCGGTACGCGATCAGGTCGCGGAAACAGCTCAATCTCTGCTTCAAATCGAAGATTGACGGAAATGTCTTATGTTCCGTGTAACAATCATAGATATACTCGACGATATATCCATTAAATTTCGCCTCCGAGCGGATCAGCGACTTGATTCTTCCCTTAAAGTTAAATGCCAGAAGCGGATATTCCTTTGCCATATGAATATAAAATTCCCGGATCTTCTGTGACTGGGTCGTCAGGAAATCATTGTGTTCCAAAAGTTCCCGGATCTGAATCAGGAAATTTGCATGTATCAGGTCTATCTCATTGTTTGTCTGTTTTGCCTCCGCTTTCAAATCCCGGCTGTAATTCTTTAAAATCTTAAACATCGTATCGCCGGAATACAGATAATCGTTTAAGGTCACCATGGTCCTCACCTCCCTGCTGCAGCAAAAAGGGGACGGTGCATAGGATAACAATGCCCCAGATGCACCAGCCCCCTCATTTATAAAATAGAGCTATTTATTTTCCGTAAACCTTCTTGATCCGCTCCATTGCCTCTTTTGTATTCGCAGTCGTACCAAATGCAGTCAGACGGAAGAATCCTTCTCCATTCTTACCAAATCCGCTGCCCGGTGTGCCGACCACATTTGCCTTGGCAAGCAGATCGTCGAAAAACTCCCAGGATTTCATGCCGTTCGGGCACTGCATCCAGATGTACGGTGAATTTTCGCCGCCGATGTGCCAGATGCCAAGCTCTTTTAAGGTCTCTGTCATGATCTTCGCATTGGTGCGGTATACGTCCAGGTGCTCGCGGCACTGTGCCATGCCCTCCGGTGAAAGAGCTGCCTCTGCGGCGCGCTGTACCGGGTAGGAAACGCCGTTAAACTTGGTTGTCTGGCGGCGCAGCCACATCTTGCGGATGGAAGAACCACCGCGCTCTAATTCAGACGGAACCACGGTATAGCCACAGCGGGTTCCGGTAAAGCTTGCCAGCTTCGAAAGGGAGCAGAACTCGATCGCGCAGGTCTTGGCGCCCTCAATCTCAAAAATACTTCTCGGAAGCGCCGGATCTGCTACGAAGGACTCATACGCCGCATCAAATAAAAGAATCGCATCCTGCTCGTTCGCATAGTCAACCCACTCTTTTAACTGCTCACGGTTGTACACACCGCCAGTCGGGTTGTTCGGGGAGCAGAGATAAATAATATCCGCTTTCTGTCCCTTCGGAGGCATCGGAAGAAAGCCATTTTCCACATTGGCATCCATAAATACGATCTTTCTGCCTGCCATCACGTTCGTATCCATGTAAACCGGGTATACCGGATCCGGGATCAGGACCGTGTTGTCCGCATCAAAGAGATCGAGGATATTTCCGACATCACTCTTCGCGCCGTCGCTGATGAATATATCCTCCGCCGCCACCTCAACCTTGAAGGACGCATAATACTTCTGAACTGCTACGCGCAGAAAATCATATCCCTGCTCCGGACCATATCCATGGAACGTAGCCGCCTTGCCCTGCTCCATAGCTGCTTTTGCAAATGCGTCAGCTGCTTTCTGGCAGATCGGAAGGGTTACGTCACCGATACCCATTTTGATTACTTTTGCCTCTGGATGGGCTTTGGTGTACTCATCTACTTTTTTAGCGATGGTGGAAAACAGATAGCTTTCTTCCAGATTTTTATAGTTTTCGTTGATCTTCATACTTTATTTTCTCCATATTTTAAGAATTTTTTTCCTTTACCTCCAGAGCCGCTTTCACAAACTCCCGGAAGATCGGATGTGCGCGGTTCGGGCGGCTCTTGAACTCCGGATGGTACTGAACTCCCAGATAGAACGGATGTCCCGGAATCTCCATCGCCTCTACCAGCGTACCGTCCGGAGACTGTCCGGAAAAGATAGCGCCATGCTCCATATAAACTTCCCGGAACTTGTTGTTAAATTCATAACGATGGCGATGTCTCTCTTCGATCAGGCCTTTTCCATACGCTTTCATCATCAGCGTATCCGGACTGATGCGGCACGGATATGCACCCAGACGCATCGTTCCGCCCATGTCAGCCAGATCCATCTGCTCTTCCATCAGGGCAATGACCGGATGCTTGCTGTCCGGCGCAAACTCGGTTGAGTTCGCATCCTCATAACCTAACACACCTCTGGCAAATGCGATCGCCGCGATCTGCATACCAAGGCAGATGCCAAAGTACGGGATATTGTTTCTTCTCGCATAATCAGCTGCCGCAATCATGCCCTCGATGCCTCGGATGCCGAAGCCGCCCGGCACGATGATACCAGTTGAATCGCCCAGGATTTCCGGTGCCGTCTCCGGGGTGATCGTCTCGCTATCCACCCAGTTGATCTCCACCTGCGCGCCATTTTCCCATCCGGCATGGTGCAGGGATTCTACGATCGACAGATAGGAGTCGTGCAGTTTGACGTACTTGCCGACCAGGGAAATCTTGACCGTCTTGCTGCTGTTCTTGATGCGGTCCAGCATATGTTTCCACTCCGTCAGATCGCACTCCTGCGGCGCTTTCTCGATGCCCAGCTCGCGAAGCACGATCTTGGCAAGTCCTGCTTCCTCCAGCATGATCGGTGCCTCGTAGAGAACCGGAAGGGTCAGGTTCTCGATGACGCAGTCCTCTTTGACGTTGCAGAACAGTGCGATCTTGCGGAAAATGGACGGATCGTCCACCGGACGGTCACAGCGCGCCACGATGATATCCGGCATGATGCCAAAGGACTGCAGCTGTTTGACTGAATGCTGGGTCGGTTTGGATTTATGCTCGCCGGAAGATTCCAGATACGGAATCAGGGTTACATGGATGAAGAGGCAGTTGCTGCGTCCCGCCTCGCAGGACACCTGGCGGATGGCTTCCAGGAACGGCTGTGACTCAATATCGCCGGTTGTTCCGCCGATCTCTGTGATAACGATGTCCGCATCGGTCTTTTCCTGCACGGAATAGATAAATGATTTTATCTCATTTGTGATATGTGGAATTACCTGTACCGTCTCGCCCAGATATTCGCCGCGGCGCTCTTTATTTAACACATTCCAGTAGACCTTACCGGTCGTCAGGTTGGAATACCGGTTTAAATCTTCATCTATAAAACGCTCATAATGTCCCAGATCCAGATCCGTCTCCGCACCGTCGTTTGTTACGAATACTTCGCCGTGCTGATACGGGCTCATGGTTCCCGGATCGACGTTGATATACGGATCCAGCTTCTGCGCTGCTACCTTAAATCCCCGTGCCTTCAAAAGACGTCCCAGAGACGCTGCTGTAATACCCTTCCCCAATCCTGATACAACACCGCCTGTCACAAAAATAAATTTTGCCATCTGCTTTTCCTCCTCTTCCTTTCTTTGAAATTAATCCACTTTTTCCGTCATATATGATTCTGTCAGATTTTGCCTTCGCAAAAGATTTCAGCCTGCACGGATTCCGCAACCCTCAAAACGCAGAATCCATGCAGACCATCGTTCTTTTTAGTCGTTCTCATGCTCCTGAAGCACATAACCCGGAATCTGGATTTCTTCCGGTTTTTCCATCTGGCTCAGCTCTTTTCTAGCCGCTGCACCATGTGCAATGTGCGCGATATCTACCAGTTCAACGTTGTCCTCGTTGTACTGGCTTTCCAGTGTCAGCGCCAGGACAGCCGCGGTATCAAGCGATGTCAGGCACGGAATACCAAGCTCGACTGCCTTTCTTCTCAGGCGGACACTGTCGCGTCCCGGCTGGCGTCCCGTCTTGGAAGTGGAAATTACATAGCTGATCTTTCCTTCTTCCAGCAGGGAAATGGTCGTCTCCTCGCCCTCTTTGGCTTCCTTCGGCTTCTTGACTAACGTTGAAGAAATGCCGACGCTGTTTAACCGGCTTGCAGTACCGGAGGTCGCGTAGATGTGGAATCCCATCGCCACATACTCTTTAACCAGCTCGCGCAGGTCGCTCTTATCGGTATCGCGGACACTGATTAAGACGCCGCCCTCGCGCTTCATCGTATATCCGGCTGCTACCAGGCCTTTGAACAGCGCTTCCTCCATCGTCCGGGCGATACCCAGTACCTCGCCGGTCGATTTCATTTCCGGTCCGAGCTGTGTATCTACGTTGGACAGCTTCTCAAAGGAGAAGACCGGAACCTTGACTGCGTAGTACGGAGAGCACGGATACAGACCTGTCTCGTAGCCCATGTCAGCCAGCTTCTCGCCCATCATGATGCGGGTTGCCAGATCGACCATCGGCACGCCGGTTACCTTGCTGATGTACGGCACGGTACGGGACGAACGCGGGTTGACCTCGATGATATAGATCGTATCCTCATGCAGGACATACTGGATATTGATCAGGCCTTTCGTATTCATGGACAGCGCCAGACGGATGGAATAGTCCACCAGACGGTCTTTCTGGCTCTCGGTCAGCATAAATGCCGGATATACCGCGATGGAGTCGCCGGAATGGACGCCCGCACGCTCGATGTGCTCCATGATACCCGGAATCAGAACCGTTTCGCCGTCGCAGATCGCGTCGACCTCCAGCTCGGTACCCATCAGGTATTTATCAATCAGGATCGCATTCTCAATCTTGTGTGAGAGAATAATCTTCATATACTCATGAATATCGGCGTCGTTGTACGCGATAATCATGTTTTGTCCGCCTAATACATAGCTCGGACGCATCAGAACCGGATAACCCAGATGATTTGCCGCCTGGATTGCCTCATCCTCAGTGTAAACGGTCTGACCCGCTGCCTGTTTCATATTTAATTTTTTCAGCAGGGCTGCGAAACGTCCGCGATCCTCCGCCATATCGATGCTGTCTGCCGGAGTGCCGAGAACCGGAATATTGTTCTCTACAAGGCATTTTGTCAGACGGATCGCTGTCTGTCCGCCAAAGGCCACAACTGCGCCGATCGGCTTCTCGATCCGGATGATATCCAGCACATCCTCCGGTGTCAGCGGCTCAAAATACAGACGATCTGCTACGTTGAAGTCGGTGGAAACCGTCTCCGGGTTGTTATTTACGATGACAACCTCATAACCGGCTCTCTTTAACGACCATACGCAGTGAACAGAGGCGAAATCGAACTCGATACCCTGACCGATACGGATCGGACCGGAACCAAATACCATAACAACCGGTTTTCCGCTTGCATTCTCTTTAATAAATTCTTCTGCCTCATCTTCCTCACCGAAGGTGCTGTAGAAGTAAGGGGTACTTGCCGTAAACTCAGCGCTGCAGGTATCAACCATGCGGTAGCATGCCGGAACATGCTTGATTTCCGAAAGCCCGGTCATCTCCTTGATGACTGCATCCGGGAATCCGTTCTGTTTGGCTTCCATATAAAGCGCATCGCTCAGAGTCTCAGACTGCATCCGGCGTTCCAGGGACAGGATGTGCATCAGTTTATTTAAGAACCACTCGTCGATCTTGGTCAGCTCATGAATCTCGGCAACGGTCACGCCGCGCTTGAAGCTCTCATAGATTGCAAACAGACGCTCGTCATCCTGCGCCAGAATTTTTTCTCTCAGCTCTTCCACACTCATCGGCGCCAGTTTCTTCATGTTCAGGCTGTTCTGGGAGATCTCCGCGCCGCGGACTGCCTTCATGAGCGCCTGCTCAAAGTTGCGGCCGATCGCCATAACCTCGCCGGTTGCCTTCATCTGGGTACCCAGCTTCCGGCGTCCGTAAACGAATTTATCAAATGGCCATTTCGGGAATTTAACCGTTACATAGTCAAGGGCCGGCTCGAAGCATGCCATCGTCTCGCCGGTTACCTCGTTCGGAATCTCGTCCAGATGATAACCGATCGCAATCTTGGTTGCCACGCGGGCAATCGGATATCCGGTTGCTTTCGAAGCAAGGGCGGAAGAACGGGATACACGCGGGTTTACCTCGATAACGGCATATTCAAAGCTCTCCGGATTCAGCGCAAACTGGCAGTTGCAGCCGCCCTCGATACCCATCGCCTGGATAATATTCAGCGCTGCGGAACGAAGCATCTGGTATTCCTTATCCGCCAGCGTCACAGCCGGTGCGATAACAATGGAGTCGCCGGTGTGGACGCCGACCGGGTCAAAGTTTTCCATCGAGCAGACCGTAATCTCGTTGCCGATGGCATCGCGCATTACCTCAAACTCGATCTCCTTCCATCCGGAAATACATTTCTCAACCAGAATCTGATTGATCGGTGACAGGCGGATACCCGCCTCCGCGATGTTGTAAAGCTCTTCTTTATTTGCCGCAATACCGCCGCCGGTACCGCCCAGGGTAAAGGCCGGACGCACGATAACCGGGTAAGAAATAACCTCGGCAAAATCAAGCGCATCCTCGATGGTGGTGACAACCTTGGACGGAATGACCGGCTCACCGATAGCTTCCATCGTATCTTTAAAGCACTGGCGGTCCTCCGCCTTATCGATGGTCTCCGGGGACGCGCCGAGAAGCGTTACATTGTGGCTCTTTAAGAAACCTTCTTTGGCAAGCTCCATGGACAGTGTCAGTCCGGTCTGTCCGCCCAGGGTGGACAGAATGCTGTCAGGCTTCTCTTTTTCAATGATTCTCTTGACAAATTCCAGGGTCAGCGGCTCGATGTATACGTGATCCGCGATGGCGCTGTCCGTCATGATGGTTGCCGGGTTGGAGTTTACTAAAACGACCTCCAGACCTTCCTCTTTTAAAGCCCGGCACGCCTGCGTTCCTGCATAGTCAAACTCTGCCGCCTGACCGATGACGATAGGACCGGAACCGATTACCATAACTTTTTTCAGGGATTTATTTAACGGCATGACGCGCCCTCCTTTTCCTTATAATCTCTCATCATCTGAATGAAACGCCCAAACAGCTCTTCCGTATCCTTCGGACCTGCACACGCCTCTGGATGGAACTGGACGGTAAATGCCGGCATATCGTGGTAGGTGATGCCCTCGCAGGTGCCGTCGTTGACATTGATAAATGTCTCCTCCGCGCCCTCCGGCAGCGTATCGCGCAGTACCTCATAGCCGTGGTTCTGGCTGCTGATGTAGACGCGTCCGGTCGTCAGATCCTTGACCGGCTGGTTCGCACCTCTGTGACCGAATTTCATCTTTCCAGTCTTCGCGCCCTTGGCAATCGCCAGCAGCTGGTGTCCCAGGCAGATGCCGAACATCGGTTTTCCAGCCTTCGTAATCTTTCGGATCTCCTCGATGATCTCCGGGTTGTCCTCTGGGTTGCCCGGACCGTTGGAAAGCATGATTCCGTCCGGATTCATCGCCAGAATCTCCTCCGCCGTCGTACCTGCCGGAAGGTCAGCCACGCGGCATCCGCGCCTGGTCAGCTCGCGGATGATATTTTCCTTTGCGCCGAAATCCCAGAGCACAATCTGGAACTCTTCTTTCTCATCCGCCGGTTTGATCTCACATTTCTTTGGTGTAACGGTTTCAACCGCCTTTGTAATGTGGAAGTTTTTCACTTCCTCCAGCTTTTTCGCATCATACGGCGGCTTCACCTCGGTCAGCCAGCCGTTCATCGAACCGGATTCACGAATGGTTTTTGCCAGCTTTCTTGTATCGATTCCATAGACGCCCGGGATGTTTCTTTCTTTAAAAAAGGTGTCAAGATCCCCACTGCATCTGAAGTTGGAAGGTTCCTGACACCACTCTTTTACGATATAGGCTGATAAATATACCTCTTCATTCTCGAAGTCCTGCGGAATCACTCCGTAGTTTCCGATTAACGGAAATGTCTGAACGACAATCTGTCCAAAATAGCTGGGATCTGTGATCGTCTCAAGGTATCCTGTCATACCGGTTGTGAATACGACTTCTCCGGTCACTTCACGTAAAGGAGCGCCAAAGCTTTTTCCCTCAAAATAGTCGCCGTTTTCCAACAGAAGATATACCGGTTTCTCCATCTGGTCACCATTCCTTTCTCTCTCGTACCCTACCTGTAAATAGCTTCATGCAGGCAGTTTACTTTTTCATTCTCAATAGCCTCACATTTGAGCAAATCTGTTTTTCCTCAGATGCGTTTTTTACATCATTAGAGACATATTTTATAAATTGTCTGATTCTGCAAAAAAGGCGTCCATGAGCAGAGCCCATGAACGCCTTTGTTCATTTTCTGAAAGATTATAGCATAGGTAGGTTCTATGCGTCAAGAGGTTTTTTATTCATTTTCGGATGGTTTATGCATGATTTATGCATTTTTATGCATTTAACATGTAGAATCTTGTCGGTTCTGGGTAAATAAAGCCCTTGTCTGATCCGCGTTATTTCCTTATAATAGGGATGAATGAAACTGACTTGGAGGTATTTTCATGGATAAAATTACAAGCTTCACCATCGACCATCTGAAACTGCTCCCTGGCGTCTATGTATCCCGCAAGGATCGCGTGGGCGATCAGGTCATCACCACCTTTGATATCCGCATGACACGCCCCAACTATGAGCCAGTCATGAATACGGCGGAGGTTCACACCATCGAGCACCTGGCTGCCACCTGGCTGCGAAATAACGAGGAGTGGAAAGACCGCGTCCTCTACTTCGGACCGATGGGCTGCCGCACCGGCTTTTACCTGCTTCTCGCAGGCGACCTGACATCCGAGGAGATCGTGCCGCTGATGAAAGGGCTCTTTACTTTCATGCGCGACTACAAAGACGAGGTTCCGGGTGCTTGTGCAAAAGATTGCGGCAACTACCTCGATATGAACCTGCCGATGGCAAACTGGCTGGCTGACCGCTTTCTGCGCGAAGTCTTAGATGGAATTGGTCCGGAGAGACTGGTTTATCCGGAATAAAAGACAAGAATAGCAGGCGGTATGCTTTGAAACACAAAACCCCCAGATGCTGCAGCATCTGAGGGGTTTTATTCTATTATTTTCTATTTTCCCTATTTTCTTGCATCGGCAGCCGCTGCATGTCCGGATAATCCTTCTCCATGCGCCATACGCGATACAAGCGGTGCGATCCGCGCGGATGCCTCCGGGGTCATGCTCTGGTGGGTACAGGTCTTTAAGAATGTACCAACCCAGACGCCACCGGTATAACGTGCCGCCCGAAGAGTCGGAAGTGTGTGGTTGGTTCCGGAAGCATAATCACCAAATACCTCCGCCGTATTCTGACCGATAAACAGGGAACCGTAATTAACCAGCTTCGGAATCAGTGCATCCGGATCTTCCACGTTGATCTCCAGATGCTCCGGTGCATACTCATTCGCATACTGAACTGCCTCGTCCAGGCTGTCTACCACACCGATCTCTCCAAACGTATCCCAGGACTGTCTCGCAATCTTTGCCGTATCCAGAATCTTCAGCTCTTCCTCTACCGCCTCAATCACACTCTTTCCAAATGCCTCATCGGTTGTCAGAAGAATGCCTTTCGCATTGACATCATGCTCGGACTGTGCCAGCAGATCTGCCGCTACCACCTTCGCGCTCGCTTTTCCGTCCGCGATTACCAGGACCTCGCTCGGACCGGCTACAAAGTCGATGCCGACCTGCCCGTAGCACTGACGTTTCGCCTCGGTTACGAAGCGGTTACCCGGCCCTACAATAATATCCACCGGCTTGATGCTCTCAGTTCCATAGGAAAATGCTGCGATCGCCTGTGCACCGCCCAGTGCGTAGATCTCATCCACGCCAGCCAGATCCATCGCTACCAGCGTCTTGGCATTGATATGACCCGTTCCCCGCACTACCGGAGAGCAGGCGGTGATACGTTTTACACCCGCTGCCTTCGCCGGAGTCGCTAACATCAGCGCCGTCGAATACAGCGGATAATTGCCGCCCGGCACATAACAGCAGCAGGACTCCACCGGAATGATGCGGTGTCCTAAAAAGACTCCCGGCTCCGGGCTGAAATTGTCAAGCGGTTTCACGGTCTGTCTCTGCGCGTTCGCAAATGCCTCGATATTGTGATGCGCCGCTTTCAGATCCGCCAGCTCCTGCTCGCCCAGCTCCTTATAAGCCGCATCAATCTCCTCCCGGCTGACCCGCAGCGATTCACGGGTACATCCGTCAAACTTCTCATTGTACTCCCTCAGTGCCGCGTCCCCGCGCCCCCGGACCTCACCAATAATCCCCGCCACGGTCTCCCGCAGATTCCGATTATCTTCCTCGCTTCGAACCTGTGCTTCTTTTATAATCTTGATCATACGTTCTGCCTCTCTGTATAAGTTTTATCATTTTTTCCAAGTATACCACAAGTCTTTTTATTTTGCGATACAAAATAAACCTATCCAGCACATCTGAAACCAGAACCTTACTGTACACGGGTAGGCACTTTTGGAACCGAAAGTGCCGTAAGAAAACGTGGTGGCAGCAGGAATTTGCCGTATTTAAATGCGAAGCCACGGCAAATTCCGTTACTGGGCACGTTGGCGTGAACAGTAACACCAGAACAGGATCACACTTTTCTCTTAGACAACCGTCTCAATATTCTTAACCACAAATCCCTCTTTTTCAACCGCTTCCTGCAGCTTCGCATCGTCCACGCCCTTCTCATAGAACACGCGGGCAATGCCTCTGTCTACGTCCGCATCTGCACGGATGACGCCGTTCTGGGCGGTCAGGGCTTTTTCAACAGATTTCTTGCAGTTTGCACAGTGCATTCCCTCGATCCGCATGATCTTGGACGGGGTACCCGCTGTAACCGCTTTCTTGGAAAGATCTTCGCCACGCGCACCAGCATTCCCATCGCTGCAGCAGGAACCGCAGCTTCCACCGGAGCATCCGCAGCATCCGCCGCCTTTTCCCGTGTAATGACGGATCGCCGAACGTAATGCCAGCAAAAGCAAAATCGCTACTACAATTAAAATTCCAATATCAATCGGTCTCATACGTTATCGTCCTCTCTTCTCTGACTTTTCGATGAATGGCTTCGGAGTATCTTTTTTATTTTATCATACACACGGCAGATAAAATATCCTACAAAATAAACTACCAGAAAACCAATCACACCATAAAACATGGATCCGGATGAATCTCCCATCTATGCTTTCTCCTTTTCTTTTTTGAAATCGAATAAAACTGCCTCCAAACAGCAGACTTTCATTCTGCTATCCGAGGCAGCCTTATAAAGGATTGATTTTATCACTTATGATTCCAGGCACCTGCCGATGCCCGGTCAGCGGAAACGCAAAACCACCGGCCGGACGGCAGAACCTGTTTTATTTTTCATTTAGAAACTAACTTATGAAGCTGCCTCTACAGAGCTTCTTGTGTAGCTCTTCTGATCCTTATATGGATCCGGACGGAACAGCATGAACAGCATGAGTACCAGAAGGACTGCTGCCACGATAGTCCATACGTTGAATGCAACTGCGCCAAGTACCAGACCACCTAACTGATATACAATCAGGGATACAGCGTAAGCGAAGAGATTCTGATACAGGATAGCGAACCAGAACCATTTTCTGGACTGGAGCTGCTGTGCCATCGTTGCGATAGCTGCCAGACACGGAGAGTCAAGCAGGTTGAACAGCAGGAATGTAAAGGCTGCGATGGTTGTCGGGAACCATGTCTGGATAGCTGCTGCTACAACATCGGTCTCCTCAGACAGATCCTCGGATACATTCGCCAGAACACCCATGGTGGAAACGATAGCCTCTTTTGCTGTGAAACCAGTGATGGAAGCTGCAACCGGCTGCCACTCGCCGAAACCAAGCGGACGGAACAGGATTGCGATAGCGCCGCCCAGCATAGCCAGGATAGAATCTGCAGATTCTTCTACCAGACCAAATCCACCGTCTACAAATCCGAAGGAGGACAGGAACCACATAACAACGCAAGCCAGGAACAGGATTGTACCAGCCTTGATGATGAATCCCTTCAGACGCTCCCAAACATGAAGGAGAACGGTCTTAGCGGACGGAATGTGGTACGCCGGAAGCTCCATAACGAACGGAGCTGGTTTGCCGGAGAACGGTTTGGTCTTCTTTAACATGATCGCGGATACAAGAACCGCAACGATACCTACAAAGTACATGATCGGAGCCATCATAGTAGCCAGATCCATGTCGCCGCTCATATAGCCAGCCATAACGCCGCCCATCAGAGCGATAACCGGCAGTTTCGCACCACATGGAACGAACGTAGCGGTCATGATGGTAAGACGTCTGTCGTTGTCCTGCTCGATGGTCTTGGACGCCATGATACCTGGAACGCCGCAGCCAGAGGAAATCAGCAGCGGGATGAAGCTCTTACCGGACAGTCCGAAGTGACGGAATACACGGTCCATAACGAATGCGATACGTACCATGTAACCACAATCTTCCAGAATGGAAAGGAAGAGGAACAGGATAGCCATCTGCGGAACGAAACCAAGAACGGCGCCAACACCGCCGATGATACCATCCACTACAAGGCTTACAATCAGGTCAGAAGCGCCTGCTGCTGCCAATGCATCGCCAGCCCAGCCCTGAATTGCGCCAACAAATGTATCATTGGTCCAGTCTGTTACGAATGTACCCACGGTAGTAACGGATACATAGTAAACCGCCCACATAACAAGAACAAAGATCGGAATACCAAGTAAACGGTTGGTTACGATGCTATCGATCTTATCAGAAAGACTCATTTTTTGAGCCGGTTTCTTTACGGTCTCCTCGATAACCTTCTGAATGTATACATATCTCTGGTCAGTGATAACGGACTCAGCGTCATCATCAAACTCTTTCTCCAGTTCCTTGGTGTAACGGGAGAAACGGTTGTCTGCACTAAGGCCAAGCTGATCTGCAACCTTGCTGTCATTCTCGAGAACTTTGATTGCGTACCATCTCTTCTCTGCATCCGGAATGCTGGACGGAAGCTCTGCCTCGATTGCGCTTACTTTATCCTCTACGCTGCTCTCGAAAATAGCACTTACAGTGCCTGCTGCATGGCTCTTTGCAACTTTGATTGCCTCTGCAATGACTTCCTTCAGACCGGTTTTCTTCAGCGCGGAAGTCTCGATGATCGGGCAGCCAAGTTTCTTGGACAGTGCCTTTACATCAATGTTGATGCCGTTCTTCTTCAGAAGATCGCACATATTTAAAGCGATAACAACCGGAATACCTGTCTCGATCAGCTGTGTGGTCAGATACAGGTTACGCTCAATGTTGGTTGCATCGACTAAGTCTACGATGACATCCGGATTCTCTTTTAAGATAAAATCACGGGTTACAACTTCCTCCAGTGTATACGGAGAAAGGGAATAAACTCCCGGAAGGTCCGTTACATTTACCTCTTCTCCCGAAGCATCTTTTAATTTACCGGTTTTCTTCTCAACTGTAACACCCGGCCAGTTACCTACATACTGGTTAGCACCCGTCAGTGCGTTAAACATGGTTGTTTTACCGCAGTTCGGGTTACCCGCCAAAGCAATATGAATTGCCATTTTTCATCCTCCTGCTTTTTTAATCAAACGTATCAAACTGTCTGAACATCTACGCACTCAGCATCGGCTTTACGAAGTGAAAGCTCATATCCACGAATCGTAACCTCTACCGGATCGCCCAGCGGAGCTACTTTTCGAATAAAAATCTCGCTTCCCTTCGTGATGCCCATATCCATGATGCGGCGTTTGTATGCGCCTTCGCCATGAATCTTGACAACTTTGACGGTAGATCCAACCTGTGCATCTTTAAGCGTCATTCTCTGTTCCTCCTAACCATTCCAATTTTTCACTCGGGATTCCGTCTGCTTTTGTACCATACAACCTGCTCCGGAATATCCCCATTCCCTTGCCTTAGACCAGAATGTGTCTTGCCTGATCCTTATTTATAGCCACTCTGGACTCCTTTACGTGAATAATCACGTCTCCGTCCAGCTGGGTTATCAATTTTACTTCGGTTCCCTCGTTAAATCCCATGGATTTTAAATGAGAACGAACCTCTGTGTTTCCGCTGATCTTTTTGATCGTATAGGCGGTTCCAACGGTTGCCATCGAAATTGGCATTGCTCCCTGCATACGATTCTCCTTCCTCTGTGTTTCCGCATTCTGCCCGTCATGATGTCTCACTTAGCGGAAACGGCTCTTTTCATCTGCTACTAATCTAATTGATTCGCATACGCTAATTCTCATTAGTTTCTGCTAACAATTATTAGACATGGCTAATTTTCATTAGATGAGACTAATTTTCATTAGTTATTCCTAACTCATACATAAGGTTAGCACATACTAACTTTATTGTCAAGTTTTTTTGCTCGGTCTGGAAATAAAAAAAGGGCGTGTTTTACGCCCGAAAATTGTCAAAAATTCCCATAATTAAAAGTCATCCCACGGAGCTTTTTTGTCATAGGACAAGGTTTTCTATGACAAAAAATACAGCACCAGAAGATGCGCCGGATAATAGATATAAAAGAACGAACGGAATCTGCTCCGACCTCTGTAACCGTCATATAACAGGAGGCAGACAGCCGTGAGCGCCAGTACCCAGAGGGATTCCTGCCACGCGAACACGCCGATGAGGACGGCGGCAATCATCTTCATAAACACCCCCGCCGTTTTCTCATGAAAAAGAATGTGCCTTGGCACGTTAGTGCCTGAATTTCCTATTACACAAAAATAAAATGCCAGCACCAGTCCCATCCCCCATGCGCCGCCGTCTGCTCCCGCCGCTTCTGTCAGCGTACAGAACACTGCCGTCAGCACCAGCTTCTCCCAGATACCGTTTCCATACCGCTCTAACAGCTCCATCGCAACCAGCGCCAGAAAAAAGGTCAGGCAGACATTCTGGTGCTGTGCATCCATCCACCGTCCGGAAAATGCCAGATCATACGGAATCTCCGACACAGCCGCCGCCAAAAGCAGCCTCCGTCCATAACATCTGCGATCCCGCGTGTGAAAAAAACCTTCTACTAATAAAAAGGCGAACAATGGAAACGCCAGATCCCCAAATGTCCGGAATCCCGGAACCGGTCTGCAGATCACCGCAATGTGGTCTGCCGTCATCGCCAGGAGTGCTAAATATTTAAGGGCGGAGGCACTGAGATGGAGGCGGGTTAAAACCGCACTTTGCATCCCCTCTGATTTCTCATTCTGCTTTTCCTTGATTCGATCTTTTATCGCACTCTCCTCCCTTCGTTTCCTGTCCATTCTATCTCTATTCCATCAAATTATACTGAACATTTCACCCGCTGTCCATCCGCACTTTTCCATTCCCTTTTTCTCCATCTCCCCTATTTTCCCATTCTCATTTTCCACTCTTTCTCCCTATCTTTTTTCTTTATTTTCTCTAATAAAAAAATGTAGTTTTTTCTTATAAATAAAGGCTTTTCGGCACTTTTCCGCGTCTTTTTTACACTAATTTTACATTTTATTTGACAAACGAAAAACCGTGTTATATTCTGTAAATGGTGCTGGTGCGAGATCCTGCTGAAAAAGCAAAAATCCCGCACCGCTCTTCATTTTAAATACTAAAAAAAACACGGACAAAAGAGGTAGAATCTCATGGCAAGTTTAGATGTTATTTGCATTGGCGCTATCAATTATGACTATATGTTTCACTGCACCGGACTTGATCTGGTGGAGACATCCGCCGGTGGAGGCGACGAGAACTTAAGCAACCCGATTTCCGATGTGGAAAACGATATTCAGGAGCTGGCAATAAAAGGCAAGGAGTACACGACCCAGATCGGCGGTTCCGCTTTCATCACCCTGAAAGTTGCAAAGCATATTCTCCCTAACCTGCAGGTCGCTTATGTCGGCGTGTGCGGTACGCCCAGTCCATTCGATCTGCGCTTCGGCAAGACAAATGACATTGACGCTGAGCTGGCGCACCTGGATAACCGCGACTGGCTGTTTACCACGCGCGAACGCTTCGACGATCCATATTCCAAAGCGATTGCCAAATCGATTGTCCGCCTTTATAATCACACGCGCAACTGCATTAAGATTGCGCCGTGTGCCAACAACACGCTCTTAGACCGCATCCAGGAACAGGAAGCCCGGACGGGAACCACACTGGCGGAGTACCTCGCGCAGGCCCGCTGGATCCATCTGTCATCCCTGTCTGATTTCGACCAATTCGAGGCAATCATGCAATCGGTCATCCAGGCAAAACATTTAAATCCTGCCATGAAAGTCAGCATGGATCCTGGTTTTGAGTATACATCGCTGCGCCGTGAGCGCTTACAGCCACTGATCGCATATGCCGATTATGTTTTCTTAAATAAATCCGAAAAGAAAAACCTCGGCTTCAATGCCCGCAGCGCCCGTCCGCTCTACGCGAACCTCTGTGAGTATTTTTCTGCGATCAACCCGGATCCCACCCGCACCCTCATTGTCAAGCACGATGACCGTCATGAGCTGATCCATTTTAAGGACGGCGTATGTCAGATCCGCACAATCCGCCACAAAAAGCTCTACCAGTACCAGTTAAACAACGATACCGGTGCCGGTGATTCCTTTGCCGGCGGTTTCATCAGCGGTATGCTCGATGATCGGCTCAATTCGGATATCGCTGCGCCGATCCAGCTCGGTGTTCTGGCTGCCAAGGGACGGATGCGTAGTTTTGATTATGAGAACCCGTATCTGAATATACAGAAATTGACCAATGCTTTTTTTGAAGCTCTATAATAATTTTTTTCAAGTGCTGTTAAATAGCGCAGAGTGAATTGCAGCCATCATTTCAGGAGAAAAGTACCCAAAAAACAATAAAAGGGGGCTTTTCTCCTGTTTATCCTTATATAATTATTATATAATGTCTGTACACATCTAAAAACTTCTTTCATATATTAATATCAATTTGATATTGATTTTGGAGAGCCCATGATCCGCCTCAGCCTATGTATGATCGTCAAAAATGAAGAAGCCGTTTTGACGCGTGTTTTAACATCTGCCATACAATTTGCGGATGAAATCCTCGTCGCCGATACCGGTTCCACCGATCGAACTGTAGAAATCGCCCGGCAATACACCAAACATATTTATCACTACCCGTGGAACGATGATTTCGCCGCCGCGCGCAATTTCATCTGTGAAAAGGTCTCAACCGAATACTGGATGTGGCTCGACGCCGACGATATCGTTCCCGCCGAATCGATCACAGCGATTTTAAAGTTGAAAGAAACTTTAAGCAAATCCCCGCAGCCCGATGTCGTCATGATGAAATACGTTGCCGGATTTCAGCCGGACGGTACATCTGCATTTACCTACAATCGCGAACGGATTTTGCGAACGGACCGTCATTTTCGCTGGAAAGGACGCGTCCACGAAGCCATCGCGCCGCGCGGCAGGATTCTCTATTCTCCTATTCAGATCGAGCACCGAAAGCCTGCTTCTGCTCTTACCCATTCTGACCGTAACCTGAAAATCTATGAAACAATGCTTGCGGACGGCGAACTGCTCGATCCACGCCATCAATACTACTACGCCCGCGAACTCATTGACCACAAACAATATGAAAAAGCCCGCCCGGTTCTGGAACATTTCCTGAACGAACCGGCCGGATGGTATGAAAATAAGACAGATGCCTGTCTGCTTCTGGCGCGCTGCCATGAAATGCTCAGAAATACGACTGCCAGCCAGCTTTCTCTGTTCCAGAGTTTCCTCTACGACCGCCCACGTGCTAAAACTTGCTGTGAGATCGGACGGTTGAAACTTTCCCTCGGAGAAATTTCCCAGGCTGTTTTCTGGTACCAGCTTGCCCTCAAAGACCGACCAGAATATCATCCAAATGCCTTTATCGAAGCCGATTACTATGATTTCATTCCTTTAATCCAGCTCTGCGTCTGCTATGATCGGATGGGAAACTATGATAAGGCACTGTATTATCATAAGGAAACAAAAAAAATCCGCCCGGATTCTCCGGCGGTTTTGACAAATGAAAAATACTTTCAAACCATATCCTCAAACCATAAAACAAACTGATTACCTATCTTGTGACATTCTCTCCGACCTCTGCGGTGGTCTGAGCGGCGGACTGGGAGTCGTTCCATCCAGCGGCATCCACACTTTCTACATTCATTCTTACCGTCTTCCACACTTATAATATTCCACAGTTCCCAGCCCTCGATTTCCCAGCCCTTTTCTACTAATGCACATCTCTTTCATCGCACACATATACTACATCAGGATGGATGTCCTAAATCTGGAAAGGAGTTTTTTATGTTTCGTCATTCATGTAATTTTCCCTACTATTTTGATGATAGTGACTATGAAAATAACGGCTATGGGCGTTGCGGACGCGATCGCGGCTGTCCCGGTTCTTTTGAACCCTACAACTGCTGTCGTCCCGGTCCCATAGGACCACGCGGCTGCCCCGGACCGATCGGACCTGTCGGTCCCACTGGTGCTGCCGGACTCGATGGACTGGACGGCGCTACGGGTCCGGCTGGACCGACCGGTCCTACCGGCGCTACGGGTCCTACGGGCGCTGCGGGTCCGACTGGGCCGACCGGCGCTACCGGGGCTGTTGGTCCGACTGGGCCGACCGGGGCTGACGGCGCTACCGGCCCAACTGGCGCTACAGGAGCTACCGGCCCTGCGGGTCCGACTGGCGCAACAGGTCCTACCGGCGCCGCAGGAGCTGTCGGCGCTACAGGAGCTACCGGCGCAACGGGTCCTACCGGTCCCGCCGCCATCGTCACCGCCGCTGCTCCCGTCGCAGATGCAACAAGTGCTGAAGATGTCGTTGAACGCTTCAATGAACTTCTTGCCAACCTGCGTGCCGCCGGACTTCTGGCAACCGACAATGCGTAAAGGGCTGAAATTCTGTGAAAAAGAATGTGCCTTAACACATTCGGGCGTCTCGCGCGGTCGCTTGCGACATGTTTCTGCTTCGCGCGAGTACGCATCCTCGCGGAGCGTTTGTTGTTTCATAGAACGCAATTTCCTATGAAACAACAGAAAAACCCCGGAAACCTTACGGTTCCGGGGTATCTCTTACGTCTGGACACAATGCGCTTCCTGGAAGCGACTTTATATTATATATATACGGTACATCTTCTTGCCTGCTGCGCATACAAGAAGCACCTTTGTTTAATTCATTGATTACTCAATGATAGTAGCAACTCTACCAGATCCTACTGTACGGCCGCCCTCACGGATAGCGAAACGAAGACCCTGCTCCATAGCTACCGGATGAATCAGCTCTACAGTCATCTCTACGTTGTCGCCCGGCATACACATCTCGGTACCAGCCGGTAACTCACAAACGCCTGTTACGTCAGTGGTTCTGAAGTAGAACTGCGGACGATAGTTGTTGAAGAACGGAGTATGACGACCACCCTCGTCTTTTGTCAGAACGTAAACCTGAGCAGTAAATTTCTTATGGCATTTTACAGAGCCCGGTTTAACCAGACACTGACCACGCTGGATGTCAGTTCTCTGAACACCACGAAGCAGAGCACCGATGTTATCACCAGCCTCAGCCTGATCAAGCAGCTTACGGAACATCTCGATACCAGTTACAACAGTCTTACGAGTCTCCTCGTGAATACCAACGATCTCAACCTCATCGTTCAGTTTCAGAGTACCACGCTCAACACGGCCGGTAGCAACAGTACCACGACCTGTGATGGTAAATACGTCCTCGATCGGCATCAGGAACGGCTTATCTGTAGCACGTACCGGATCCGGAATGTAGGAATCTACAGCGTCCATGAGCTCCATGATCTTGTCGCCCCACTCGCCGTTCGGATCTTCAAGAGCCTTCAGAGCAGAACCCTGGATGATCGGTGTGTCATCGCCCGGGAACTCGTACTCGTTCAGAAGGTCTCTGATCTCCATCTCAACCAGCTCAAGTAACTCAGCGTCGTCAACCATGTCGCACTTGTTCATGAATACAACGATGTACGGAACGCCTACCTGACGGGAAAGAAGGATGTGCTCTCTTGTCTGAGCCATAACACCATCAGTAGCAGCAACTACAAGGATAGCGCCATCCATCTGGGCAGCACCAGTGATCATGTTCTTTACATAGTCAGCATGGCCTGGGCAGTCAACGTGTGCATAGTGTCTTTTCTCTGTCTGATACTCAACGTGTGCAGTAGAGATTGTGATACCACGCTCTCTCTCTTCCGGAGCTTTATCGATATCTTCGAAGTTCTCAGCAGTGTTTCCTTCTACTCTGGTAGAAAGTACTTTTGTGATAGCTGCGGTCAGAGTTGTTTTACCATGGTCAACGTGGCCGATGGTACCAATGTTACAATGCGGTTTTGTTCTTTCAAATTTAGCTTTAGCCATTTTAAAATGTCCTCCTTAAAATTGCGCCCAGTGGGCTTTTTTGAGACTAAATTGGTGGCAGGAACCCACCTGAATCGTAAACCTGCTAAGTCTGATTATATTGCATTTCCGTCTTATTTGCAAGGGAAATCTCAGAAAAATAATACTTTTAGGCTGTGCAGCCTTTGACAGCTGCACACCCGATTATTTTTCTTACATTATTTTGCTTTTGCAGACAGAACTTTTTCCTGTACGTTTTTCGGAACCTGCTCGTATTTATCAAAGAACATGGAGTAGTTACCACGTCCCTGAGTTTTAGAACGAAGGTCTGTTGCGTAACCGAACATTTCAGCCAGCGGTACGAATCCACGGATCATCTTTCCGCCGCCGATGTCATCCATACCCTCGATACGACCACGACGGGAGTTGATATCACCGATAACATCACCCATGTAATCTT
>OLRX01000117.1_pt1 | contig 72978 bp, 79 predicted proteins | sample 1672991 | NCBI WGS metagenome assembly OLRX01 (sample SAMEA3136744, study PRJEB25190) | human gut metagenome | biome: human gut; feature: human-associated habitat; material: faeces | place: Austria | collected 2013
AGGCCCGGCACTCGTCCTTGCCGTAGGTCAGGAAGGAGATCAGGCCCAGCAGCTCGTAGCTGCACTGGATCAGCCGGTCCAGGCCGGACTGCTCCACCCCCAGGTCCTCCAGGAACATGGCCCTCTCCTCGGGGTCGTCCAGCTGGGCAATGTCCTCCTCCAGCTTGGCGCAGATGGGCAGCACCTGGGCCCCTTCCTTTTGGGCCAGATCTCGGACCATCCGGAAATACCGGTTGTTCTCATGGTCGGCAAAGCCGGCCTCGTCCATGTTGGCGGCATAAATGATGGGCTTCAGGCTCAGCAGGTCCGCCGTCTCCACGATAGCCCGGTCCTCCGGGCCGCAGTCGAAGGTGCGGGCGGACTTACCGGCGTTGAGATGCTCCGCCAGAGCCCGGAACACCTCCGCCTCATGGAGGAATTTCTTGTCGCCCTTGGCGGCCTTGGCAGCCTTTTCCACCCGGCGGTTCACCATCTCCAGGTCCGCCATGATCAGCTCCAGGTCAATGGTCTCGATATCTCCCAGGGGATCCACCGGCACGTTGGTGCCGGCATCGGCCACCACATGCATGATGTTCTCGTCGTCGAAGCAGCGCACCACATGGACAATGGCGTCGGTGCGGCGGATGTTTTCCAGGAACTTGTTGCCCAGGCCCGCGCCCTGGCTGGCGCCCTTCACCAGGCCCGCTATGTCCACAAACTCGATGACGGCAGGGGTCTTTTTATCGGGCTCGTACATCTCCGCCAGCTTGTCCAGCCGCTTATCCGGCACAGCCACCATGCCCACGTTGGGCTCGATGGTGCAGAAGGGGTAGTTGGCGCTCTCCGCACCGGCGTTGGTGATGGCGTTGAACAGTGTCGATTTGCCCACGTTGGGCAGGCCCACGATACCTAATTTCATTTGTACTCATTCTCCTTCGATTTTCCTTGATTTTCAAGGGGTTTCAGCGTTTGGCGTCTTGGCTGTTACGCCATTTTTACACCATTTCCGCATTTGGCTTTATTGGATTTCATCAGACTACACCATGTTGCTGAAATTGCTTGATGGCATAATCCAGCGATTCGGCAGTCACATGAACATACCGATCCATTGTTGTTTTGATGCTGGCATGACCCAGCAGCTTTTGCAGCACCTTCGGCTGCATACCGCATTCAATCGCTCTTGTAGCGTAGGTATGGCGTAAAGCGTGCATACAAAAGTGCTTGATCCCCGCTTCGTCGCAGAGCTTATATAAGTGGGTATCAATTGTATCCCTTCCGCGCTTGCGAAAAAGGACGCACTACTACAAATAAATTATAGCATATAACGTCCTTTTTCTCAAGCCGTTGCGTGAAAAAACTCTCCGCCTATTTGTAAATTTTTCGGAACCTCTTATATCACCAGTTTTTCACTGATGAATTGTTCAAGCTCCTTTCGCTTGACCAGTTTCTTTGTGCCGACGAAAAGCACGAACGGACAGTTGGGCGAGCGGAGCATACTGTCGATCCGGCAGAGGGGGATGCCGTCCGAGGACACTTCCATCCATTCGTTGCCGTCCATCTTGGTGTCGTACCGAGCCTTGAGCCGGTTGGCTAATTCTTTCTGCAGCATATCTGATTTCTCCTTTTAGGGTAATAAAAAGGCAGATAGATTTTTGCTTTCTATCTGCCTGTGTATCTGATATTTACTTTTCGGGAGTTCAAGTCTATCCGCAAAGGGAAAACGGCGATTTTACATCTGCGTTTGGGTACAGAGAAAAATCGCCGTTTGGGCAGCAAAAAAGCCCGATATAATCGGGCTTTTCGCAGGAGACATCTGTTTTGTCTCCACATTATGGTCCGAGTGTAATTATAGGATTTCAGAAAACGCAGATATATCAATGGTTTGCTGGCAGTCGGCAAGAGGTATTTATCCCAATTGAAAGCTATTTCATTGATTTAATAGCCTTCTTAATATCGCTGACAAAGAAAGCAAGAAGATTTCCTTTTTTTGTTTTTCTTAAACCCAAATCCTTTCTCATTTCATTCATAATATCTTCTAATAACAAAAGATTCTTTTGGGCTAATTCTGGATTTGTACCGTTTTCACGAAATTTCACCCATTTATTTACTACCCTTGAAGAACCCCAAAGGGTGATTTGTTTTGAAAACTGTGACAAATCTTTCAACATCTGTGCTTCTGTATAGCTATCGCCTTTTTTAGTGTTCTGCTGAATTTTATAAACCATATCAACAAACTGGCCATAGGGTTCTTCACGCTTTTTAGCAAGATATTCTTGCCGGCTTCGCTTGTATTCAATGCGCTTTGCAACAATTGAGCTTATCAAAACACCAACAATGGAAACACAACCAGTAATTAAAGCCACTATAACAACTGCGTCAAGTTTTGAAGCGAGGGAGGCTAACCAATTTGCAGCGGAGGTCACACCAGTAGCAATGTATTTTACAATGATATACACTGCGAAACCAAATGCGACAATAAGAAACAATAGCAATAGCAAACCAAACAAGAAATTCAACTTTGAATGTTTTTCCGCAAAAGGCCTTTTATCTGCCTTTGAGTCAGGATTCACGCTGTCCACCACCTATCTTCAGAGTACCATAATGATAACATAATAATCAGAAAAAAGCGACAACAAAAAAGGGGTTAAGTCCTGTAAGAACTTAACCCCTTTTGGTCCGAGTGTTGAGATTCGAACTCAAGGCCTCTTGAACCCCATTCAAGCGCGATACCAAACTTCGCCACACCCGGATGCCGTTTCAAACAGCTTAGTAATAATACCATGGGGAGAAGAAAAAAGCAAGAGGGTTTTGAAAAAAAGAGGAAAATATATGCACAATTTCTTTGCTGCATTTCAAGACAAAGTTGGATGATTTATACAGTGTTGGGGGAGATCACCTCTTCCAGCACAATTTGTGACCAAGTTTCCAGACGGTCAAATACCGCACTGAGTTCCTGAGGAGAAGCCCAGGAGCCGGACATTTTTTCGGTCTCCCGGACGGTGACCTCTCCTGTGGTTTCCAGGAGATAGACCAGGGCGGTGTGGTAGTCACTGACGCCGCCGGTGGTTTCATTGATCAGACCCACGCAGGTCAGGGAGGTGATCTGAGAAAGGGTGACCTCCTCTGAGAGCTCCCGCCACAGGCCGGCGGCGATGGGGTCGTCGTCGGCTTCCTCCGTGGGGTTGATGTGGCCGCCCACCCCCAGGGAAAGCTTTTCATGGAGGCGGGTCTCCGTCTGCTTTTTCAGGCGGCGCAGAAGGAAATAGTGCCTCCCCCGGCGCAGAATGACATAGGGGATGATCTGCCTGACGGTATTGTCATACTCCGCCTGTTCTCGGGGGAGAAAGGTATGATGGTCCAGAATGAACTGACGGATGGTCTCGAGATTTTGGGAGAGGAAGGGACCGGGGCCCAGGCGGGCCTCCAAGGCGGCGCGGTTTACAACGAGGACTTGCTCCATGGCAGTCACCTGCTTTCTGTGGGGTGTTGTGTTTATTGTACCAGAAGTGGTCCAGCCTGAAAAGGCAAACTTGCCCGAAGGAGCTTCGGCAAGGAAGGGTTATAGGGTGTCTCCCTTTCGTGGCGGGAGAACGAAGATAAAGAGCAGGGAGCTGATGAGAAGCAGGAAAGGGTAAAACAGATTGGGGATGACCTGGAAGGCGGACAGTTCATGTCCCAGTTCACTGGCGGCGGAGAGGGCCACCAGCATCTGGGCGCCGTAGGGGAGGATACCCTGGAAGATGCAGGAGAAGGTGTCCAGCAGGGAGGCGGTCTTTCGGGGGGAGATGCCGTAGTCCTGGGACATCTCCTTGGCGATGGGGTTGGCCATGACGATGGCGACGGTGTTGTTGGCGGTGGCGATGTCCATGGCGCCCACCAGCAGGCCCATGCCCAGCTGACCGCCCTTCTTGCCGTGGAAGACCCGCCGGATGCCGTTCAGAAGGGCGTCAAAGCCGCCGTGGGCCCGGATCAGCGCGCAGAGGGCGGAGACCAGGATGGCGACCATGGCGGTCTCATACATCCCGGCGGCGCCGGAGCCCATGTTGGCCAGCAGCTCTGTGGGGGCGGTGGCCCCTGTGGCCAGCATGATAACAGCCCCGGACCCAATGCCCAGCAGCAGGACGAGAAAGACGTTGCCCCCGAGAATTCCCCCCACGAGAACCAGAAGGTAGGGGACCATCTGAATGAGGCTGTACGGTGCCAGGACCAGGGGCCCGGTGGACTGCCCGAAGGAGAGAACCAGGATGAGCAGGAGGGAGACCAGCGCCGCCGGCAGGGCGATGGCGAAGTTGACCCGAAATTTATCCCGCATGGGGCAGCCCTGGCCGTTGCAGGCGGCGATGGTGGTGTCAGAGATAAAGGAGAGGTTGTCCCCAAACATGGCCCCGCCCATGACAGAGGCCACACACAGGGGAATGGAGAAGCCGGAGGCCTCTGCCACAGACAGGGCGATGGGGGTGATCAGGGTGATGGTTCCCACCGACGTGCCCATGGCCAGTGCCACAAAGCAGCTGACCACAAAGAGAACCGCCACGGCGAACTGGGCGGGGACCAGGGAGAGCAGAAAATAGGCCACGCTGTCGGCGCTGCTCCGCCCCACCACCCCCACAAAAATGCCGGCGGTGAGGAAGATGAGAATCATAATGATGATGTTTTTGTCCCCCACGCCCTTCCCCATGAGAAGGAGCTTGTCATCCAGGGAAAGGGCCCGGTTCTGGAGGCAGGCCACCAGCAGGGCTGCCAGGAAGGCCACCACAATGGGGATGTTGTAGAAGCCCATGGGGATCTGTAAACCGTACTCAAAGAGGATGCCAAGGCCCAGGTAAAGGACCAGAAAGACGCCGATGGGGAGCAGTGCTTTGACGTTGCCGCGCTTCATAGAAAGAACCTCCGATTTTCATGTCTCTCGGACGGGAGCGAGGCTGGTCGATCCGGGGAGGCGCCCCTAGCCGCCTGAGGCAAACAAGAAAAAGCTACAAGAAATACGGGGAAATGTCAAGGGGATTTCCGGGGCGGGCGGGAAAACCTTGCAATTTATACTTGCAATTTGTTCCGCGACCTGATAAAATATACGGCGTCTATGGAAAAAGGGTGGTCCTCTGGGGCATGCACCAAGGGCGTGCATAGGAAATTTCCCCATGAACACCTGTATTACAGGAGGAAAAAGACAATGGATCTCATGAAAAATTTTATTGAGAAGAACATGCCTGAGAAGGCAGCCCCCGACGTCACAGTGGGTGACACCGTCCGTGTCCACCTGCGGGTCAAGGAAGGCAACCGGGAGCGGATTCAGGTGTTCGAGGGAACGGTCATCGCCAAGAAGCACGGCGGCATCAACGAGACCTTCACCGTGCGCCGGATCTCCTATGGCGTCGGCGTGGAGAAGGTGTTCCCTCTTTACAGCCCTGTCATTGAGAAGGTGGAGACCGTCCGGAAAGGTAAGGTCCGCCGGGCCAAGCTGTACTATCTGCGCGACCGCGTGGGCAAGGCGGCAAAGGTCAAGGAGAAGCTGTAATTCCAACGAGTTTCCGAAAAGGGGAGCGCTCCGGCGCTCCCTTTTTTGTTGGACGCGGGCCCGCCGGAAAACCAGGGAGCAGGGGCGTTTTTCCAGGGTGTTTCCCCGCTTTTTTTGTGGAAAAGCCTTTTCAGAACGGGGAAAGTCGTGTATACTAATCAGTTATGAAATAACACCGTTCCAGGGCGGGCAGCTGCCCCGGCAGGGAAGGGAGAGGATAGGAACGTGAACATCCAATGGTACCCGGGCCACATGACCAAAACCCGGCGGATGATCGGGGAGAATCTCAAATATGTGGACGTGGTGGCCGAGGTCATTGACGCCCGGATTCCCATTGCCAGCCGGAACCCGGACTTGGACGAGCTGGTGGGGGGGAAGCCCCGGGTGGTCATTCTCAACCGGGCCGACCAGGCGGACCCTGCCGCCAGCAAGGTCTGGGGGGCGTACTTTCGGGCCCAGGGAATCTCGGTCTTGGAGTGTGACGCCCGCAGCGGCGCGGGGGTCAAGCAGTTTTCCCCCGTGATGCGGGCGGCGCTGAAAGAGCAGATCGCCAGGTGGAAGGAGAAGGGCCAGGTGGGCCGGCCGGTCCGGGCCATGGTGGTGGGCATTCCCAATGTGGGCAAGTCGACCTTTATCAACAAGGTGGCCAGGAAGAAATCCGCCAAGGCCGGGGACCGGCCCGGCGTTACCCGGGGAAAGCAGTGGATCACGGTGGACCAGGGGCTGGAACTGCTGGATACCCCCGGAATTTTGTGGCCCAAGTTTGAGGATGAGACCATCGGGTTGCATCTGGCCTTTACCGGCGCGGTCCGGGACGCCATCATGGACGTGGAGACCCTGGCATGCCATCTGATCCAGCTGCTGGCCCAGCGAAAGCCCGAGTCTCTCGCAGCGCGCTTTAAGCTGGTTCCGGAGGAAGGGATGGACGGCTGGGCGCTGCTGGAGGCCGGCGCCCGCAAGCGGGGCTTTTTGATCTCCGGCGGCGAGGTGGACTTGGAGCGGATGGCCCACATTCTCCTGGACGAGTTCCGGGGGGGGAAGATGGGCCGGATCACCCTGGAACTGCCGGAGGACCTGGAGAGAGGAGCGGACCCAAGTGGAGCGCCCTGACCTGTGGGAAATTGAGAACAGCCTGTTTGCCCAGGGCTGCGGGTGCCTGTGCGGGGTGGACGAGGCGGGGGCGGGCCCTCTGGCCGGCCGGGTCTACGCCGGGGCGGTGATTCTGCCCCGGGGCTGGGGCCACCCTTACCTCAATGACTCCAAGCAGGTGACGGAGAGGCGGCGGGAGATTCTCTATGACCGGATCTGCCAAGAGGCGGTCGCCTGGTCCGTGGCCTGGGCGGAGGTGGAGGAGATCGACCGGATCAACATCCTTCGGGCCCGGCTGCTGGCCATGGAACGGGCCATACAGGGCCTGTCCCGCCGGCCTGATTTGGCCCTGGTGGATGGGAACCGGTCCGAGGGCATCACCGTGCCCTGCCGGACGGTGGTGAAGGGAGACCGGAAAAGCGCCTCCATCGCCGCAGCCTCCATCCTGGCCAAGGTCTCCCGGGACCGGTACATGGGAGAGATGGCTGCGGTCTATCCGGTCTACGGCTTTGAGCGGCACAAGGGGTACCCCACCCAGCTGCACTACCAGCGGCTGCGCCAGTACGGCCCCTGTCCCATCCACCGCCGGACCTTCCTGAAAAAGCTGTGAGGGGCGGGGACCGAACCAGCCTGGGGCTGTGGGGGGAGAAGCAGGCCGCCCGGTATCTGAAAAAGCAGGGCTTCCGGTTGTTGGAGACCCGCTTCCGCTGCCGGGAGGGGGAGATCGACCTTGTGGTCTCCCGGGGCCCCTACCTCTGTTTTGTAGAGGTCAAGCTCCGCAGGAATGCCGAAATGGCCGAGGCCCGGGAGTTTGTCACCCCGGGAAAGCAGCGGCGGGTCCGCACCGCCGCCCTCTATTACTTAATGGAACATCCCTCCCCGCTGCAGCCTCGGTTTGACGTGGTGGAGGTTTACGCGCCCCAGGGAGAGAGCACCCGCAAGCCGGTGGTCCGCCACTGGGAGGGCGTGTTTTGATGGAAGCGCCCGGCGCTGCGGTGCCGGGGTCCATAGAATTGTTTTTGCGCGCCCGGAGCATGGGGCGCGGCATTGTCTCTGGAAAGGTATGTGAATCACATGAAGTATGTCAGCACAAGAAATCAGTCTGTTCGCCTGCGCGCCAGCCAGGCCATCGCCCAGGGCCTGGCCCGGGACGGCGGCCTGCTGACCCCGGAGGTCTTCCCCAAGCTCACCCCCGCCCTGCTGGAGGACCTGCGGGGCAAGACCTACGGCCAGCGGGCCGTGGCGGTGATGAAGCTGTTTTTGGAGGATTTCTCCGAGGAGGAGCTGACGGCCTTTACCCAGGCCGGCTACTCTGGGGAAAAGTTTGACGATGCCCGGGTGGCGCCGCTGGAACCCCTGACGGAGGATACCTATTGCCTGGAGCTGTGGCATGGCCCCACCTCGGCCTTCAAGGATATGGCCCTGCAGATCCTGCCCCATCTGCTCTCGGCCTCTCTGGTCAAGAATCAGGAGGACAAAACCGTGTGCATCCTGGTGGCCACCTCCGGGGACACCGGCAAGGCCGCCCTGGAGGGGTTCAAGGATGTGGACCGGACCAAAATCCTGGTGTTTTATCCCAAGGACGGCGTCTCTGCGGTCCAGGCCCTGCAGATGCAGACCCAGCAGGGGAACAACGTGGGCGTGTGCGCCGTCCACGGCAATTTTGACGATGCCCAGACCGGGGTGAAGACCCTTTTCTCCGACGAGAAACTCCGGGAAGACCTGGCTCGGAGAGGGTATTTCCTCTCCTCGGCCAACTCCATCAACTGGGGCCGGATTCTGCCCCAGCTGGTCTACTATATCTCCGCCTACTGCGACCTGCTGAACCTGGGGAAGATTACCATGGGGGAGAAGGTCAACTACTGCGTGCCCACCGGGAACTTCGGCAATATCTTGGCCTGCTGGTATGCCGGCCAGATGGGGCTGCCTGTGGGCAAGCTCATCTGCGCCTCCAACAGCAACAACGTGCTCACGGACTTTTTGGCCACCGGCACCTATGACAAAAACCGCCCCTTCCATACCACCATGTCGCCCTCTATGGACATCCTGGTCTCCAGCAATTTAGAGCGTCTCCTCTTCGCCCTGTCGGGCCAAAACGACCAGGAGGTGGCCGGCTATATGAAGCAGCTGGGGGAGAAGGGATGCTATACCGTCTCCGAGGAGATCAAGGCCAAGCTCCAGGCGGATTTCTACGGCGGCTTCTGCGACGAGGCCAAGACCAGCGCCATCATCGCCCAGGTCTGGAAGGAGCATCACTATCTCATTGACCCCCACACGGCAGTGGCCTATGGGGTGATGCAGGACTACCGGGAGGCGACCGGGGATGACCGGAAGACGGTGTTTGTCTCCACCGCCAGCCCCTTTAAGTTCTGTGACAGCGTACTCCACAGCCTGGGCGTTGCCCAGGTGCGGGAGGGCCTGGGCGCCCTGGATCAGCTGGCGGAGGTCTCCGGCCGGCCCGCCCCTGTCCCCCTGGCCAGCCTCCGGGACAAGGCGGTGCGCTTTGAAGAGAGCGTGGACAAGGAGAAGATGATGGACGTGGTCCTGGACATGCTGCGATAAGCGCGGGGGGAAGCCAGTGGCACTGTACACCATCGGTGACACCCACCTGTCCCTGGGCAGCGACAAGCCCATGGACGTGTTCGGCGGGGCCTGGGAGGGCTACGTGGAAAAGCTGGCCCAAGGGCTGTCTGTTCTGCGGCCGGAAGATACCCTGGTTATCGCCGGGGATATCTCCTGGGGGATGAGCTTGGAGGAGTCGGAAGCGGATTTTGCCTGGCTCGACGCCCTGCCGGGAAGAAAGATTTTAATGAAGGGCAACCACGACTACTGGTGGAACACGGCGGCGAAGATGACCCGTTTTTTTGCCGAAAAGGGGTTTTCCACCTTGCACATCCTCCACAACAACTGCCACTTCTATGGGGACTTGGCCCTCTGCGGCACCCGGGGTTGGTTCTATGAGGAGGAGAAGCAGGGACAGAATGAAAAGGTGTTTCGCCGGGAGCTGGCCCGGCTGGAGACCTCGCTCCAGGCCGCCGGGTCCCGGGAGAAGCTCTGCTTTCTTCATTACCCCCCTTTTTACACGGGGTACTGCTGCGCCCCCATCCTGGAGCTGCTGGAGCGGTACCAGGTGAGGGCCTGCTACTACGGCCACCTCCACGGCGCCAGCCACCGCCTGGCCCTTCAGGGAAGGCGGGGCGGGGTGGAGTACCGTCTGGTCTCGGCGGATTACCTAAAGTTTCGCCCGGAAAAAATCTTGGAATGAGGAAAAAAAGTCTGGTAATTCTGGAAAGAATCTGATAATATAGCCTATATATACTGCAATACAATGCCTTTTCAGGCTCTCAAGGGAGCAAAAAGGGCGTTTCACAGGAGGAAAAAGGACATGAATGTCAAGAGCGTTGTAGAAAACAAAGAGAAGTTTGAGGTCGAACTGACCATTGAAGTGGGTCAGGAAGAGTTCGAAGCCGGCCTGGACAAAGCCTATCGCAAGAACCGCGGCAGCATCTCGGTCCCCGGGTTCCGGAAGGGCAAGGCCCCCCGTAAGGTTATTGAGGGGATGTACGGCGCTGGAGTATTCTATGAAGATGCCATTGAGGAGATCTATCCCCAGGCATGCATGCAGGCCATTGAGGAGAAGGGCCTGGATTCCGTTGCCCCTCCCCGGGTGGAAATCACCGATCTGGGGAAAGAGGGCTTCACCTTTAAGGCCATTGTCACTGTCCGTCCCGTGATCACCCTGAAGCAGTATAAGGGCCTGGAGGCCGACAAGGTTCTGCCCACCGTCACCGACGCGGCGGTGGACAATGAGCTCAAGCAGTATGTGGACCGTGCCACCCAGCTGGAGCCGGTGGACCGGGCCGCTGAGATGGGCGACAGCATGGTCATGGACTATGAGGGCGTCAAGGACGGCGTGCCCTTCGAGGGCGGCTCTGCCAAGGGCTATGAGCTGGCGCTGGGCTCCCACACCTTCATTCCCGGCTTCGAGGAGCAGGTGGTCGGCATGAAGGCCGGGGAGGAGAAGACCATTGATCTGACTTTCCCCGAGGACTATCACGCCAAGGATCTGGCCGGCCAGCCGGTCCAGTTCAAAGTAAAGTGCGTCGAGGTGAAGGAGAAGAAGGTCCCCGCCATCGACGATGAGTTTGCCAAGGATGTCTCCGAGTTTGAGACCCTGGCTGAGTTCAAAGAGGACCTGAAGCAGAAGATCGTGGACCGGAACATGGCCCAGAGTGAGGCGAAGTTCCGCCAGGCCCTGCTGGCCCAGCTGTGCGAGCAGGTGGACATTGAACTGCCCGAGGCTATGGTGGAGACCCAGATCGACCGCCTGATGGACAGCTATGCCTCCCGCCTGGAGCAGCAGGGCATCAGCCTGGAGCTGTACCTGCAGTACATGCAGATGAGCACCGACAAGCTCCGGGAGGACCTGAAAGAGGCCGCTGTGACCCAGATCAAGCAGCAGCTGGCGCTGGACGCCGTGGTGGCTGCCGAGGAGATCGTGGTCAGCGACGAGGACGTGGAGGAGGAGGTCAAAAAGGCCGCCGCCAACCTGAACGTTCCCTATGAGCGGGTGACCGAGGGCCTGGATCGGGAAGCCCTGAAGGTGGACCTGGCCCGGGACCGCGCCATGGCCGCTGTGGCTGTGGCTGCCAAGCCCAACCTGATCGCGGCGGATGCCGAAGACGGGGAGATCAAGCTCACCGAAGTGACCAAGGATGAGGAGAAGGCGGCGGAAGAAACCGAGGCCAAGCCCAAGAAGCGCACCACCAAGGCCAAGGCGAAAACCGAAGAGACCGCAGAGGACGGTGAGGAGAAGAAGCCCGCCGCCAAAAAGCCCAGAGCAAAGAAGACCACCGCAGAAGGGGAGGAATCTCCCAAGAAGACCACCACCCGCAAGAAAAAGGCAGAAGAGCCCAAGGGTGAGGAATAATTTTCCGTGGGGCGGGCATACTGTGCTCTGAATGGAAAAGGAGATCAAGCTATGAGTTTAGTGCCCTATGTAGTCGAACAAACCAACCGGGGAGAACGGTCCTATGACATCTTCTCCCGCTTACTCAACGACCGGATCATCTTCCTGTCCGAGGAGGTCAACGATACCACAGCCAGCCTTGTGGTGGCCCAGCTGCTGTATCTGGAGTCCCAGAATCCGGATCAGGATATCCAGTTCTATATCAACAGCCCAGGCGGTTCTGTCACGGCGGGAATGGCCATTTATGACACCATGCAGTACATCAAGTGCGATGTCTCCACCATCTGCATCGGCATGGCTGCCAGCATGGGTGCTTTCCTTCTGGCCGCAGGGACCAAGGGCAAGCGGATGGCGCTGCCCAACGCGGAGATCATGATTCACCAGCCCTCCGCCGGAACCCAGGGACAGATTACGGACATGGCGATTCACCTGAAGCGCCTGGAAGTGATCAAGAAGCGGATGAACCATATCCTCTCGGAAAACACCGGAAAGCCCCTGGATGTGGTCACAGCCGACTGTGAGCGGGATAATTTCATGTCCGCCCAGGAAGCCATGGAGTATGGCCTCATTGATAAAGTGATCGATAAGCGCTGATAGGACAAGGAAAAAAGGGGGGCTGGCGTCCCCCTTTTTCCTGCGTTAGAAAGAGGTGAAATGGTTTTGGCCAAAAACGACGAAAAACGAGCCATCCGCTGCTCCTTTTGCGGCAAGCATCAGGATCAGGTGACAAAGATCATCGCCGGACCCGGTGCGTACATCTGCAACGAGTGTGTCCAGCTGTGCATGGACATTTTAGATAATATGGCGGCCCCGGAGGAGCAGCTTGTGAGCCCGGATATGCCGGAGATCATTCCCAGCCCCAAGGAGATCAAGGCCTATCTGGATGAATATGTCATCGGGCAGGAGACCGCCAAAGTGGCCCTGTCCGTGGCGGTTTACAATCATTATAAGCGCATTTACTTTGGCGGCGGGGACGATGTGGAGCTGCAGAAGAGCAACATCCTCCTGTTGGGCCCCACCGGCAGCGGAAAGACGCTGCTGGCCCAGACCCTGGCCAAGATTTTGAAGGTTCCCTTTGCCATCGCGGACGCCACCACCCTGACCGAGGCCGGCTATGTGGGGGATGACGTGGAGAACATCCTGCTGCGCTTGGTGCAGGCTGCCGACTATGACATCGAGCAGGCGGAGCGGGGGATTATTTACATCGACGAGATGGATAAAATCGCCCGAAAGAGTGAAAATACCTCCATCACCCGGGATGTCTCCGGCGAGGGCGTGCAGCAGGCCCTGCTGAAAATCCTGGAGGGCACGGTGGCCAATGTCCCCCCCCAGGGCGGCCGGAAGCACCCCCATCAGGAGTTTATCCAGGTGGACACCAAGAATATCCTCTTCATCTGCGGCGGCGCCTTTGACGGAGTGGAGAAGATCATTGAAAAGCGGGTCAATCAGAAAGGCATCGGCTTTGGCGCCGAGATCATGAGCAAGGCGGAGCTGGAAAAGCGCAATATTTTAAGCCAGATTCAGCCCCATGACCTGCTGAAGTTCGGCATTATCCCGGAGCTGGTGGGACGTCTGCCGGTGATCACCTCCCTGTCCCCGCTGAGCCGGGAGGATTTGGTGAAGATCCTCACCGAGCCCAAGAACGCCCTGGTCAAGCAGTACCAAAAGCTGCTGGAATATGATATGGTGAAGCTGGTCTTCACCCCCGGGGCCCTGGAGGCCGTGGCCGATAAGTCCATGGAACGGGGGATCGGTGCCAGAGGCCTGCGGGCGGTGCTGGAAGAGGTGATGTCCCAGATTATGTACGACATCCCTTCGGACAACTCCATTGTGGAGGTGGATATCACCCCCGAAAGCGTCCGGGACGGGGCGGAACCGCAGCTGATCCGCGACCCCAACCGGCCGCCTCGCCCCCACTTGGGCGCTGCGGCTCTCCGGGCCCAGAGCGGCGGCCTGGCCCGCCAGGACGGTACAGCCTGAGGGCGAGACAATCCAATTCCATGCAACTGACAGGGCGGAGGGGGAAACTTCTCCGCCCTTTCCATCTACTCCAGCGCGGCTGCGCTGGAATCCAAGTTCCAGTTTTCGTTGAAAGGAAGTGAATCGGTTTGCCAGAGGAAGAAAAGACTGAAACCGTGCCAATGCAAACCATGCCCGCCCTGGCCCTGCGGGGTCTGACGGTATATCCGAAAATGATGGTCCACTTTGATGTGGGTCGGGAGGCCTCCGTGAAGGCCATTGAAGAGTCCATGTCTTCCAACCAACCCATTTTCCTGGTGGCCCAGAAGGACATCCGGGTGGAGGAGCCGGACCGAAACCATCTTTTTGCCATGGGGACGGTTTCGGTGGTCCGTCAGATTCTCCGCCTGCCGGGGAAGACCATCCGGGTGATGGTGGAGGGGCAGACCCGGGCCCGCCTCCACGAGCTGACCCAGACCGATCCCTACCTGGTGGCCCAGGTAGAGCCGGTGGAGACCAGCGAGCACTATGAGGGAAAGACCAATTCCCTCCGGGCGGAGGCGGCCATTCGCCAGGCCTATGAGCTCTTTGACCGATACAGCGAACTCTCCCCCAAGAACGCCTCGGCGGAGATGCTGATGAATATCATGTCCAGCGAGGACGCCGGCTATATTGCCGACTTCCTTGCCCAAAATGTCTCCATGCGGGTGCTGGACAAGCAGTCCATCCTGGATGAGCTCCGGCCGGTCCAGCGGCTGAATAAGATGAACCGCCTCCTCCGCCGGGAGGTGGAGATCCTGGAGATGGAGCAGAGCATCCAGCGCCGGGTCCAGGAGAACATGACCCAGAACCAAAAGGACGCCTTTCTGCGGGAGCAGGTGCGGGTGATCCAGGAGGAGCTGGGGGAGGACGGCGACAATGAGCTGGCCGCCTACCGCCGGCAGATTGCCGATGCCAAGCTGCCGGAGGAGGTGGAGACCAAGCTGCTCAAAGAGGTAATGCACCTGGAGAAGCAGCCCTTCGGCTCTGCGGAGGCCTCGGTGCTGCGGAACTACCTGGATGTGTGCCTGGAGCTGCCCTGGACCAAGACCTCCAAGGAGCGGGTCAACGTCCAGGCGGCCCGGAAGATTCTGGACGCGGACCACTTCGGCCTGGAAAAGGTGAAGGAGCGGATTCTGGAGTTTCTGGCGGTCAAGCAGCTGGCCCCGGATTTGAAGGGGCAGATCCTCTGCCTGGTGGGCCCCCCGGGAGTGGGAAAGACCTCCATTGGAATGTCCATGGCCCGGGCACTGAACCGGAAAATGGCTCGAATTTCCTTGGGCGGCGTCCATGATGAGGCGGATATCCGGGGCCACCGGAAAACCTACGTGGGGGCCATGCCCGGACGGATCATCAATGCCATCCGCCAGGCGGGCACCAGAAATCCTCTGCTTTTGCTGGACGAAATCGACAAGCTGGGCAGCGACATGCGGGGCGACCCCGCTGCGGCTCTGCTGGAAGTGCTGGACGGGGAGCAGAACAGTACCTTCCGGGATCACTTTGTGGAGCTCCCCTTTGATCTGTCCGAGGTGCTGTTTATCACCACGGCCAACACCACCTCTACCATTCCCAAGCCTTTGCTGGACCGGATGGAGGTCATTGAGCTGCCCAGCTACACCGACGAGGAAAAGCTCCAGATCGCCAAGCAGCATCTGCTGCCCAAGCAGCTCAAGCGCCACGGCCTAAAGAAGAATCAGTTGAAGATCACCGACGACGCCATCCGGGAGGTCATTGTCTCCTACACCCGGGAGTCTGGCGTCCGAGTATTGGAGCGAGAGCTGGGGGCCCTGTGCCGGAAGGTGGCCATGGGCATTGTCTCCCAGCGGTACAAGCAGGCCCATGTCACAGGGGACACCCTGGAGGAGTTCCTGGGGCCCCGAAAGCTCCATCCGGAGAAGAACGGCCTGGAGAACCAGGTGGGGCTGGTCAACGGGCTGGCTTGGACCTCTGTGGGGGGAACCCTATTGGAGGCGGAGGTCAATGTGGTGCCCGGCTCCGGCAAAGTGGAGCTCACCGGCAACCTGGGCAATGTGATGAAGGAGTCAGCCCGGGCGGCCTTCACCTATATCCGCAGCCGGGCGGTCCAGCTGGGGGTGGAGCCCAACTTCTACAAGGAAAAAGACATTCACATCCACTTCCCCGAGGGCGCGGTGCCCAAGGACGGCCCCTCCGCCGGAGTGACCATCACCACGGCCATGGTCTCGGCCCTCACCGGAATTCCGGTTCGGGGAGATGTGGCCATGACGGGAGAAGTCACCCTCCGGGGCCGGGTTCTGCCCATCGGCGGCCTGCGGGAAAAATCCATGGCGGCGCTGCGCAACGGCATCCACACGGTCATCATCCCCAAGGACAATGAATCCGACCTGGAGGAGATCGACCAGACGGTCCGCGGCGCCCTGCAGTTCATTCCCGCCTCCCATGTGGACCAGGTTCTGGCCAACGCCCTGGAGCATCCCCCTTTGGCGCAGCCTGCGGAGGACGCGGGGGAGGCCCCTCTGGGCGGTCCCGGGACCAGTTCCCAGGCATCCATTCCGAGAACGTGAGAGGAACGCTGATGAAGCTCAACACACAAAACGCGGAGTTTGTGCTCTCCGCGGCGAGGCTGGCAGACTGCCCCCGGGACAGTCTGCCGCAGATCGCCTTTGCAGGCCGGTCCAACGTGGGCAAGTCCTCTGTCATCAACCGCCTGCTGAACCGAAAGAACTTTGCCCGGGTGGGGTCCGCCCCAGGTAAGACCACCCACATCAACTATTTCCGCATTGACCGAAAGGTGTACTTTGTGGACCTGCCGGGATATGGCTATGCCAAGGTTTCCAAGCAGGAACGGGCCCGGTGGGGCAGGCTGATTGAGCAGTGGTTTGCCGACGCCAGCCTGCTGACCCTGGGAATTCTGTTGGTGGACCTGCGCCACAAGCCCACCGCCGATGACTGCGTCATGGCCCAGTGGTTTAAGGATTCCGGCAAGCCCTTTGTGGTGGTGGCCAACAAACAGGATAAGATCAAGAAAAGCGAGTGGGAACCCAACCTGGCCCGCATCCGAGAGACCTTGGCGCTGGATGCACAGACCCCGGTGATCTCCTTTTCCGCGGAAAAAGGACTGGGAAAAGAGGAACTGCTGGGGGTTATTCTGGACCACATCAGCGCCGATACAGCCCAGGAGTAAGAAAGAGAGCGCCGGCCCGGAGGCCGGAAGGGGAGGAAATGGACATGAAACGAGTGGGGGGACTGTTCCTCTACGCCATTCTGGCCGGCTTTTGCATCGGCCTGGGGGGCACCGTCTTTTTGAAGCTGAAGGATGCCTTTCCCGGGGGCAACGTGGTGGGGGCGTTGCTGTTCACCATCGGCCTGTTTACCGTCTGCACCCGGGGATATGCCCTGTTTACGGGAAAGGCGTGCTACCTATTTGACAATCCGCTGCCTGCCTATCTGCTGGATCTGCTGGTCTTTTGGGTGGGAAACCTCCTGGGGGCCATGCTGATTGCCGGTCTGGAGCATCTGACCGGTATGGTGGGGGGAGAGACCGGCATCGACGCCACCGCCGCCGCCCTGGTGGAGGGAAAGATGGGGGCCACCTATCTGGGCCTGTTTGTGCTGGGCATCTTGTGCAACATCTGCATTTTTATCGCTGTCAACGGCTATGCCAACAACCCCCACCAGGTGGGAAAGTACTTAGCCCTCTTTCTGGGCGTGTCCGTTTTTATCCTCTGCGGCACCGAGCACAGCGTGGCCGACATGTATTACTGGTCGGTCTCCGGGGTGCTTTATGCGCAGCCGGGGGAGTCGGTTCTCCGCCTTTTGATAATTTCCCTGGGCAATGTGGTGGGGGGTGTGTTTTTCCCGCTGATGGAGAAGGGAAAAAGACGCCTGGACCTGCCTGAAGCGTCATAAACCACCCAAGCCGGGGCCCTTTGGACCCGGCTTTTTTCTTGTAGAACGGCAGTGGGAGAAAACCGCAGCCTTTTTGCCCTCAGGTCTCCGGCGGCGCCGGAAGAGAAAGGAGAGAGACCCATGGTGGGAAAAGAAGACATCTACCGCATGCTGCGGGAGGAAGAAATCTGGCATGAAATCACAGAGCACCCGGCGGTGTATAACATGGAGGAGATGGCCCAAATCCAACTGCCCTATCCCGAGGCGGACGCGAAGAACCTGTTCGTCCGGGACAGCAAGAGGCGGGACTACTATCTCATTACCGTCCGGGGAGACAAGCGGGTGGACTTGAAGCAGTTCCGGCAGCAGAATCAGACTCGCTCCCTAAGTTTTGCCTCGGCGGAGGAGCTGGGAGAGCTGTTGGGTCTGATCCCTGGGGCGGTCACCCCGCTGGGCCTGCTCAACGACGGGGACAGACGGGTTTCCTTCTACCTGGACGCATCCTTTTGCCGGCCGGAGGCACAGAAAATCGGCGTTCACCCCAATGACAATACGGCCACCCTCTGGCTGCAGGTGGAGGATTTGCTCCGCCTGATTCGGGCGCATGGCAATCCCGTGCATGTGGTCCCAATTTGATGGGAGGCAAAACACCGGAAAGAGAGAGGAGTGTCCCCTGTGCCGTATTTTGTTCAGGGCCTTACCATGGGCCTGGCCTATGTGGCCCCCATTGGGGTCCAAAATCTGTTTGTGATCCATTCTGCCCTGGCCCATCCCCGGCGCCGGGCCTTGGCCACGGCGGGAATCGTCATTTTTTTCGATGTGACCCTGGCGCTGGCCTGCTTTTTTGGAGTAGGGGTGGTGATGGAGACCTTTCCCGTGGTCCGAATGGCCGTTCTGCTGGCAGGCAGCCTGGTTGTCCTGGCCATTGGCGTGGGTCTGCTCCGGACCAAGGAGGCGGGGGCGGAGGGGAGGCCCCTCCCTGCCACAGGGTCCAAAACGGTGTCCACCGCCTTTGTGGTTACCTGGTGCAATCCCCAGGCGCTCATTGATGGCACCATGATGCTGGGGGCCTTTCGGGCGACCCTGCCTACCGCCCAGGCGTCCTCCTTTATCTCCGGGGTGGCCCTGGCCTCCTGCCTGTGGTTTTTGGGGGTGACGCTGGTGGTCTCCCTGCTCAGCCGTCATTTCACCCCGGGGGTGATGGTGTGGATCAACCGGGTCTGCGGGGTGGTGATCCTCTGCTACGGGGGAAGCCTGCTCTGGTCCTTCCTGACCATGCTGGGATAAAGGAGAATGTCTATGAAAACCATTGCAATCATTGAGGACGACCAGCCCATTGGGGACCTGTTGGAGGAGGCGCTGGGCCAGGCGGGCTATGCTACCTTGCGGGCCTATTCCGGCACCGAGGCTCAATACCTCTTGGAGCGGGCGAAGCCCGACCTGATTCTGTTGGATCTGATGCTCCCCGGCTTGACCGGGGAGGAACTGCTGCCCTGTCTGAGGGAAATCCCGGTCATTGTGGTCAGCGCCAAGGTGGGGGTGGACGACAAGGTGAATGCCCTGCTGACCGGGGCGGCGGACTATGTGAGCAAGCCTTTTGCCATGCGGGAGCTTCTGGCCCGCATTGCCGTCCAGCTTCGGGGGCCCCGGGGCGAGGAGGTACCTTGTCTCGCCTTTGAGGACTTGATGCTGGACCCCGCCACCCGCCAGGTCACTGTGGGGGGCGTGCCGGTGCATCTCACCAGGACGGAATATGCGCTCTGCCATCTGCTGCTCCAGAACCCCGGGCGGGTGTTGTCCAAGTCGGCAATTCTGGAGCGAATCAGCCGGGACACGCCGGACTGCACGGAGGGTTCCCTGAAGCAGCACATGAGCAACCTCCGCAAAAAGCTGCGGGCAGCGGGGGGACGGGAGTACATTGAGGCGGTATGGGGGATTGGATTTCAGTGGAAGAAGGAATCTTGACCAAATCTTGACCAAATTCTTACCCATTTCCTTGACGGCTACATGGTAGGCTGTAGCCAGACAAAGGAAAGGAGAAATCGACATGGAATACTGTCTGACCACCGAGGCCTTATGTAAAACCTACCGACAGGGCAAGGCTCTGCACAATGTGACGATGCATGTCCCCAAGGGGGCAATCTATGGCTTTGTGGGAAAAAACGGGGCCGGGAAGACCACACTGATCCGCCTCATCTGCGGCCTTCAAGCCCCCACGGCGGGGGGCTACACCCTCTATGGCGTCCGGAATACAGACCCGTCTATTCACCGGGTCCGCCGCCGGATGGGGGCTGTGGTGGAATCCCCGGCGATCTATCTGGACCTGACCGCAGAGGACAATCTCCGCCTTCAGGCCCGTCTGCTGGGGCTGCCCTCGGAGGAGGGGATTGCCCCGCTGCTGGAACTGGTGGGCCTGGGGGAGACGGGGCGAAAGAAGGCCCGAAACTTTTCCCTGGGCATGCGTCAGCGGCTGGGGATTGCCGTGGCCCTCTGTGGAGAGCCGGATTTCCTGGTGCTGGATGAGCCTGTCAACGGCCTGGACCCCCAGGGCATCATTGAGATGCGGGAGCTTATTTTGAAGCTCAATCGGGAGTACCAGATCACGGTGCTCCTCTCCAGCCACATCTTGGACGAGCTGGCCCGCCTGGCCACCCACTACGGTTTTTTAGACCAGGGAACCTTGGTCCGGGAGGTCAGCGCCCAGGAATTGGAGGCTGCCTGCCGCAGGTGTGTCCGGCTGACAGTCACCGATGCCAAGACCCTTTGCCGGGTGCTGGATGGCCGGGGGCTGGAGTACCGTCTGGCCGGAGAGGGGGAGGCCGACGTCTATGAGGCCCACGACCTTTCCCAGCTGATTCTGGACCTGCACCAGGCGGGCTGCCAGGTGACCGGGCTCCACCAGCGGGACGAGACTTTGGAGAGCTACTATATGAATCTGGTGGGAGGTGGCAGGGATGTCTAACCTCTTTTCTCCCGGTTTCTTACGGCCGCGCAGGGACCGGCGCTTTTGGGGCGGCCCGGCGGGAAGCACAGGGAGGACCGTGTCATGAGAAATTTATGTTCCGCCCATTGGTTTCATCTGCTTCGGCATAAGGCATTTTGGGCCTCGGTCCTCTTCATGGCGCTCTATGGAGGGATGGAGGCGGTGGGGCTGTACCGCCAGGGCGCGGAGAAACTCTCCGACGGCCTGTTTGCCGGACTGACCTTTCTGGGGGTGGTTCTGGCGGCCTTTTGCAGCCTCTATCTGGGCACAGAGTACCAGGATGGCACACTGAGGAATAAGGTGACCGCCGGATACCGGCGCGAACAGATCTATTTCTCCTGTCTGCTTGCCTGCTTAGGGGGCGGGCTGCTGATCTGGGGGTCCTACCTCGCGGCCTATCTGGCCGTGGGACTTCCTCTGCTGGGCGGGGAGATGGGGGATTGGGCGCTGGTAGGGGGAAGCTGTCTGGGGACGCTGCTTCTGCTTATGGTGTATGTCTGCCTGTATACCTGTCTGGTGAGCTGGCTCCAGGCCAAGGCCACGGCTGTCGCCGCCGCCATTTTGCTGGCCTTTGCCATGCTGTTTGGCGGGCTGTATCTCTACAACCGTCTGGACGAGCCTCCATCTTATCCTGATTCCTATCGACAGGAGAATGGGCAGATGATCCAGCAGCCAGGCGGGGTGAACCCCAACTATCTGCAGGGGAAACAGCGGGTGGTCTATGAGATTTTGTATGACCTGCTCCCCGATGGACAGGGGATGCAGATTCTCAGCGGAGAGGTGGCCTCCCCCCAGGCACTGGGGAGAAATGCCGGGGCCTCCCTGCTTTTGATGGGTCTGACCACGGCCCTCGGTCTGGGAGAATTCCGGCGGAAGGATTTGCGATAGAGGGGGGAGGCGTATGGTACCTTGGCTGCTGTGTGCCCTGCTGGGGGGATGGGGGCTGTATCTGCTGTGCAGGCTGTACTGCCTGCACCGGACCATGGAGGCGCTTGCCGGCCAACTGACCGACTGGCTGGACCGGGACACCAACACCCTGCTCACCCTATCCCTGTCCCGGGACCCCTATGTCCGGCGGCTGACGTCTCAGCTCAACGGGCAACTGCGGCGTCTGCGCCGGCAGCGGCGCCGGTACCAGAATGGAGACCGGGAGCTCAAGGAGGCGGTGACCAACCTCTCTCACGATCTCCGGACCCCTCTTACTGCCATCTGCGGCTATTTGGAGCTGCTGGAACAGACGGAGCAGTCCTCCGCTGCCGCCCGGTATTTGGCCCAGATTCAGAATCAGGTGGAAAGGATGAAGCAGCTGACGGAGGAGCTCTTCCAATACTCTCTCCTCTCCACCGCCCAGCCTCTGGAGCGAGCGGATGTGATGCTCAACCAAGTCCTGGAGGAGAGTCTTTTGGCCCACCATGGGGCCCTAACCCAGCGGAACATTGTTCCGGACCTGGACCTGACCACTGTACCAGTGCGCCGTCAGTTGGACCAGGGAGCGCTCAGCCGGGTGTTTGCCAATATCCTCAGCAATGTCCTCAAGTACAGTGAGGGGGACTTGGCGGTGCGGCTGACTTCTGAGGGAGAGATCACTTTTTCCAATGCCGCTTCCGGTCTCACCCCCGTGATGGCAGGCCGCCTGTTTGACCGGTTCTATACGGTGGAGTCCGGCCGCCATGCAACAGGACTGGGGCTGACCATTGCCAAACACCTCACCGAGGCCATGGGGGGACGCATCCGGGCGGACTGCCGGGGAGGGCGGCTGACCATTGCCCTGTCCTTTCCGGCGGAACCTTCGAAAAGGGAGGGCGCCTCTTGTTCCACACCCTATTTCTGTGATACAATGTAAAAAACACCCTTGAGGAGGCGTGTGCCATGTATCAGCTTTCCAATTTCATCGACAACGACGACATCCGTACCCTGGCCCAGCTGGGACCCTTTCAAGTCATTGAATACCAGCGGGACCTCAGTGTCAGCCCGGACAGCGCCCAGACCGCTTATTTCAGCAGCGTTATGCATGTGCGCCGGCGGCAGGTCCTCTGTGATCTGAAACAAGCCAATATCACCCTTCAGGCCGGCGCCATGCAGTGGAGCGTGGGCAACGTCAACGCCACCACAGGGGTCAAGGGGGTAGGAGACCTCTTTGGGAAAGCCCTCCGGGGTAAGGTCACAGGGGAGTCCGCCATTAAGCCGGAGTACACGGGAGACGGCCTGCTGGTGCTGGAGCCTACCTACAAGCACATTCTTCTCCTGGACCTGGCCGACTGGAATGGCTCGATTGTCCTGGATGACGGCCTTTTTCTGGCCTGTGACGCCCGGCTGAAGCACAAGGCGGTGATGCGGTCCAACCTCTCTTCCGCGGTGGCGGGCAATGAGGGCCTGTTCAATCTGGGCATCACCGGCAGCGGTGTGCTCTGCCTGGAGTCAGACTGTCCCCGGGAGGAGCTGGTGGAGATCACCCTCCAGGACGATGTCCTCAAGGTGGACGGCAACCTGGCGGTGGCCTGGAGCGGCAGCCTGAGCTTTACCGTGGAGCGGTCCGGCAAGACCCTGATCGGGTCTGCTGCCTCCGGGGAGGGGCTGGTCAACGTCTATCGGGGCACGGGGAAGGTCCTGCTTGCCCCGGTGTCTCCCACCGGCAGGGGTTAAGTGGAGAGTACAGCGGCGTTCGTGGGAACGCCGCTGTTTTTTTGAGGGGAAAGCAGACCCGCTGAAAAAAATAGGAAAGAGGGCTTGCACCGCTGGCCCGGTACGGTATAGAATAAAGAGGATATAAAGAAATCGGAATGAATCATAGGAGGGAGTGCTCTGCCAGGCAGAGGAGACAGATGAAAGGAACACATGATTTACGGCACGGGGTCCTCTGGAAGCAGATCCTGTTGTTTGCCCTTCCCATCGCCGCCACCAGTATGCTGCAGCAGCTCTTTAACTCTGCGGACGTGGCGGTGGTGGGACAGTTTTCTGCCCAGAAGGAGCTGGCTCTGGCCGCGGTGGGCAGCACCAGCTCCATTGTCAATCTCTACATCACCATTTTTACCGGCCTGGCTGTGGGAGCCAATGTGGTCATCGCCCGCCTGATTGGGGCGGAAGAGGAGGGGGAAGTGCGAAAAGCGGTCCATACCTCTCTGGTGGTGGCGGTTCTCTGCGGCGCGGTGCTGATGGTGGTGGGGGAGTGTCTGGCTGGACCATTGCTGCGGTGGATGGATACCCCGGAGAATATCATCCATTTGGCCCGCCAGTATCTGCAAATTTACCTGCTGGGCGCCATATTCCAAATGGTGTATAACTTTGAGGCGGCCATCCTGCGGGCCAACGGAGACACCCGGCGCCCCTTGCTCTGCCTGCTTCTCTCCGGCGGAGTGAATGTGGTGCTGAACCTGGTATTTGTCCTGCTGTTTCACATGGATGTGGCGGGGGTGGCCCTGGCCACGGTGATTGCCGACGGGGTGGGGGCGGGCCTGCTCTGGCACTATCTGCGCCGGGAGACCGGGCCGATCCGGGTGGAGCCCGCCTTGCTGCGCCTGGACAGGAAGCTGCTGCGGGGCATCCTGTATATTGGCATCCCGGCGGCCATTCAGGGGATGATGTTCAACATTGCCAATGTGATCATCCAGTCGGGGATCAACCGGCTGGGCTCGGATGTGGTGGCGGCCTCCACCATTGGCGTAACCGCGGAGATCTTTGTCTACTATCTGCTCAACAGCTTTGGCCAGGCCAGCATGACCTTCAACGGCCAGAATTACGGGGCGGGGAATCTGCGCCGGTGCCGGAGTGCCACCCGCTGGTGCCTGCTGCTGGGGGGCATCCTGTCGGAGGCCTTTGCGCTGCTGCTGGTGGTTTTTGGTCTGCCCTTTGCCGGGATCTACACTTCGGACGCGGGCATCGCCCTGCTGGCGCTGACGCGGATGCGCTGGGTGCTGCCCTTCCAGTTGTTCAACATGGTCATTGAGGTGATGTCGGGGACCCTGCGGGGGCTGGGGTACTCCTTCGTTCCCACCATCCTCTGCGCGGTGTTCGTCTGTGGGCTGCGTATTTTGTGGGTGGCCTTTGTCTTCCCCTTGATGCCCACCTTCCAGGGTCTGCTGCTGGTCTACCCTGCCAGCTGGCTGGCGGCAGGGGCAGCGGTAACTGTGGCCTACTGGGCGCTGAAGCGAAAGCTGCTGACGGAAAAACCGCCCCAGGCTCCGGTGGTGCCTTGACAAAAAAAGACCAGGAACCCACAAAGGGGTGTCCTGGCCCATTAGGATTCCTCTTTCAAGAATTCCCGCCGCAGGGTTTCGACGATGCTGCGTACCGTTTCCTGCTGACTTTCCGAGAGATCATCAATGTAGAGGGCGGCACGGTGCTCCATGCCCAAGATATAGTCAACGGAGGTCCGGTAGAGCAGCGCCAGATTCTCCAAAACGTCAATGCGGGGCGTGGCGATGTTTCGCTCATACGCACTGATCGCGGCGCGGTCCACCCCCAGTCGGTCGGCGACTGCTTTTTGCGATAATCCGCGCTTTTTTCTCAGGGCCTTTAGCCGCCAGCCACGATCGTAGATTTCCATTTTGGGACCTCCTGCGCTTGGGTTTTATCGTTGCAAATTATTGTACGGCACAGAGAGGAAACTATATATAGCAAATATATGTATAAAAAGAAAATTATATTTTCTGTCCGAAGGAAGGAAACGTGAGGATTTATGGTAAAAATACTTTTCGTCTGCCACGGCAACATTTGCCGCTCTCCCATGGCGGCCTGCTTGTTTTCCCAGATGGCAAAGGCGCGGGGGCTGGACTGTGTGGTGTCCTCGGCGGCCACCAGCCGGGAGGAGATTGGAAACCCCATGTATCCCCCCGCCAGGCGCAAGCTAAAGGAAATGGGGGTGCCCTTTGGCCATCATCGGGCGGTGCAGATGACCAGGGAGGACTATGGAGCCTATGATTTTCTGCTGGCCATGGACTCTGCCAACGTGAAGAATATGAAGGCCATCGCGGGGGGAGACCCGGAGGGGAAGATCCGACGTCTGCTGGACGGTACGCCCCACCCCAGGGACATTGCCGATCCCTGGTACACGGGAAATTTTGACGCCACCTATGCGGACTTGGCAGAGGGCTGTCAGGCGCTGCTGGACCGGTTGGAGAAGATGTCCTGTCTGGACAATCCGTCTAAGTAAGTGCGTTTTCAGCGGCGAGAATGGAGGGCGCAGGAGGAGAACAGACGTATGATTTCCAGCCAATGTGACACACTATCCCGGTAGGGCGCAACCTGCGCCGGGAAGGAGTCTTGTCCCATGAAGGTGACAGTAACCGACGGCTGCATCAGCTGCGGCCTGTGTGTGGAGAGTTTCCCAGACCTGTTCCATTGGAATGAGGAGGGAACTGCGGAGGCTGTGGGCCAGGTGCCAGCTGGACAGGAGGATCAGGCCCGCCAGGCGGTGGAGGACTGTCCTGTCAGTGTCATTGCCGCGGCGGAATGAAAAAACACCCCGCTTCGCCAGAGAATCTGGACGAAGCGGGGTGTTTCTTTGGGGTCAGTCCTGGAACATGGGGGTAGAGAGGTAGCGGTCGCCGGTATCCGGGAGGAGGACCACGATGGTTTTGCCCTGGTTCTCCGGCCGCTTGGCCTGCTGGATGGCGGCCCAGAGGGCTGCCCCGGAGGAGATGCCTGCCAGGACACCCTCCCGCCGTCCCAGTGCCCGGCCGGCAGCGTAGGCATCGGCTTCGGTGACGGGAATGATCTCGTCATAGATTTCCGTGTTGAGCACGCTCGGCACGAAATTGGCGCCGATGCCCTGCAGGCCGTGGGGACCTGCCATGCCCTTGCTCAGCAGGGGAGAGGCGGCGGGTTCCACCGCCACCACCTTCAGGTGGGGATTTTGGGCCTTGAGGTATTCCCCTGTGCCGGTGATGGTGCCGCCGGTGCCCACCCCGGCGACGAAAATGTCCACCTGTCCGTCGGTATCCGCCCAGATTTCCGGGCCGGTGGTGGTCCGGTGAGCGTCGGCGTTGGCGGGGTTGTCAAACTGCCTGGGGAGGAAGGCGTTGGGAATCTCCCGGGCCAGTTCCTCCGCTTTTGCAATGGAGCCTGCCATCCCTTGGGCGCCCGGGGTGAGCACCAGCTCAGCGCCGTAGGCGGACATGAGCAGGCGGCGCTCCATGCTCATGGTGTCGGGCATGACGATGATGGTGCGGTAGCCCCGGGTGGCGGCGACCACGGCCAGGCCAATGCCCGTGTTGCCGGAGGTGGGTTCGATGATGACCGCGCCGGGCTTGAGCAGCCCCTTTGCCTCCGCGTCGTCGAGCATGGCCTTGGCCACCCGGTCCTTGGCGGAGCCGGCGGGGTTGAGATACTCCAGCTTGGCCAGAAGGGTGGCGTTCAGGCCCTCTGCCTGCTGGATCTGGCGGAGCTCCAGCAGGGGGGTTCCCCCGATGAGCTGCTCCACAGAGGTGTAGATAGTTCCCATAGTAGACCTCCTGATTGCAAAGGTTTGCACTTGCATGGAATACAATAGATGATATCATCATAGGCCACAGGGGATGGTTTGTCAAGGCGGCGTCAGGTTGTCCTTGACAGACTGGGGCAGGGGACTTACAATGAAGGAAAACAGGTTGGGTCCGATGGGACGGAACATACCGGCGGAGGTGGGAGGCATGTCTGTGGAGTATCAGGTGCAAATGGTTTACCGGCAGGAGGATGTGGCCGCGCTGGTTAAAGTGCTGGAGTTCCGCCGCCGACCGGAAAAAAATCTGCGTCTGGCGCGCAAGATCGGCTACCCTATTTTTGGGTTGCTGCTTCTGGGGGTGGGGGCCAGCATCATTGTGGGCATTGTCACCACAGGGGCCTTTGCCCCTATCACCATTGTCACCTTGGTGCTCTCTGTGCTCTGCATTTTGGGGGGCATTGCCCTTCTGCGCCGGTCGGACAGCAGGGGAATGGCCCGACGGTCCTGGGCCCGGTACCCCAACAAGGGGATGACCTTGACCTATACCTTTTACAAGGACCATTTTGAGGAGACCGATGCGGCCTCCGGACAGCACACCTTCCCATACATCAGTATCAAAAGCGCCAATGAGGATGCGGGGCATTTTTTCCTCTTTACCGTGACCAACGCGGCGCACATGCTGTGCAAGGAGAGCTTTGTGCAGGGGGACCCCGCCACCTTTGCCGCCTTTCTGCGCAAGAAAGCGGCGGTGACCATGGACCCGGTGGAGTGAAGGACGCCTGGTCCGGCGGAAAGAGGAGGAGAATAGGATGAGTATTTTCAACAATGAGAGCATCTTAGCTTGGCTCAAATATTTTTCCGACCACTCGGAAATTGACCTGTCCACGGTACGCATTTTGGACATCACCGGGGAGAACCGGAACCTGCTGCCCACGGTGCAGGCCAACCGCTCTGTGCTGGTGTTCACCGACGGGAACCACCCGGAGATTTTTTACAGCATGTGGGACGAGGGCATGGGGGACTGTGAGATTTGGTACAACGAGGGCTCCGAGCCCCAGGGCCCCATGAAGCACAATCTCCTCTCAGAGATGATTGACCGGGGGGTGAACGTCTCCGCGGCCATGCTGATCAACAACCCCCGGGCCCACTCAGGCTACCGGATCGGCCTGGACAACGACAGCTTTTCTCCCGGCACCATCCGGTACGTGGCACCGGAGATTCGGGCGGTCATTCTGAAAAAGCTCTGCTTGGATGAGAAGGAGACCATTTGCTGTGTCTCCGGGGAGAGCATCGCCGTGGAAGCGGCCATCGCCGTCCGCCGGGGCCATGTGGTGGCGGTGGAGTATAAGCCGGGAGACCGCCAGACCATGGAGGAGAATGTGGTCCGCTTTGGTCTGAACAACGTGCTGATCGTGGACGACATGGAGAGCTACTCCCACCGGTGGCCGGTGCCCGATGTGGCGTTCCTGGTGGCCTCCCCCAAGCTGGAGCTGGAGCTGCAGACGCTGGTGCGGGTCAACCCGAAGATTCGGGTGGTGATCTATACCTTGGAGTTCAGTTTCATGAGCCGGATTCCCGGGATGCTCTGGGAAAACGGCATCCAGCCCACGGAGGTGATGCAGCTGGAGGTCTCCAAGGTGGGCCGGAAGGACGAGATCGAGGTGCAGCCGGCGCCCTGGATTTTCTCTGGCCAGGCGGGGCAGGAATAACGCACAAGAAAAGGGCCCTTTTTTCGGGAAAAGAGGGGAATTTGCGCCTTGACAAGGCCCCGGCCAGTGCGTATAATATCCTCAATTAAACAAAGCCAATCACAATGGCGATGATGGAGACAGTAGGATCTGCGGAACCCTGCAGCGATTCGGGGATGGTGAGAGCCCGAAGGAAGTAGCGCGGAAGTCTGAATATCCCTCCTGAGCTGCAGGCCGAACACCAAAGCGCGGAAAGTAGGCCCTGCCGGTGTCCCCCGTTATAGGGAGCGCGTATGTTGGTACGCAGGTAACAGGTGGTACAGCGAAGTGTTTTCTTGGCCTTCGTCCTTTTACAGGGACGAAGGCTTTTTTCTTTGCCCGCCCTCCCCACGGGGCGGCGGACTTCCGGGCACAGGCGGTGCCCATATTCCAAGGAGGTAAGTTCCATGAAAGAGAACGGTTTGGTAGAATTCCGGTGGCATGGCCGGGGGGGACAGGGGGCCAAAACGGCCTGTCTCCTCCTGGCGGACGCCGCCTTCAGCTCGGGCAAGTTTGTCCAGGGCTTCCCGGAGTACGGACCTGAGCGGATGGGGGCTCCCATTACCGCGTATAACCGCATCAGCGACACCCGGTGCAGCATCCACTGTAACATCGACTGCCCAGACTATGTGGTGGTGGTGGACGAGACCCTGCTGGACACGGTGGATGTCACCAAGGGCCTGTCCCCGACGGGGGCGGTGATCGTCAACACAGCCAAGTCCCCCGGGGAGATTCGGGGCAAGCTCCGGCATTGGACGGGGCCGGTGTGCACCATAGACGCCCGCCGGATCTCCGAGGAGACCTTGGGCCGGAACTTCCCCAACACCCCCATGCTCAGCGCGGCGGTGCGGGTGAGCGGTGTGCTGGAGGAAGAGAGGTTTAAGCAGGACATGGAGGAGAGTTTCCATCACAAATTTGCCGCCAAGCCCCAGGTGGTGGCCGGAAACATGGCGGCCCTAATGCAGGCGTGGGAGGAGGTGCAGGTCGGATGATCCGTCCCGCAAGAGAGATTGACGAGCATACCCCCTGGCAGGAGATGACCCTGGGGGGAGAGGTCTATGAACCGGCCACCGCCCGGTATGTGAACACCGGCGCCTGGCGCACGGACACCCCGGTGCTGGACCGGGAGAAATGTCGCAACTGCCTGCTGTGCGTGCCCTACTGTCCCGACAGCTCCCTGCCGGTGGCGGAGGGAAAGCTGGCCGGCATTGATTACCTGCACTGCAAGGGCTGCGGCATCTGCGCCCAGGTCTGCCCCTTTGGGGCCATCACGGTAAAGGAGGGTGGAGAGGCATGAATTACAACGAACGTCTTTCCGGCAACGAGGCCATTGCCTTTGCCATGAAGCAGATTGACCCCGACGTGATGGCGGCCTTTCCCATCACCCCCTCCACGGAGATTCCCCAGTATTTTGCCCAGTACGTGGCCAACGGGGAGGTCAACACGGAGTTTGTCCCGGTGGAGTCCGAGCACAGCTCCATGTCCGCCTGCATCGGCGCCGAAGCCGCCGGGGCCCGGGCGGTGACTGCCACCTCCTCAGCGGGCCTGGCCCTGATGTATGAGATGATGTATGTGGCGGCCTCCAGCCGGCTTCCCATCACCCTGGCCTGCGTGAACCGGGCCCTCACCGGCCCCATCAACATCAACAACGACCACTCGGACTCCATGGGCATCCGGGACGCGGGGTGGATTCAGATTTACGCGGAGAACAACCAGGAGGCCTATGACAATTTCCTCCAGGCCATGCCCATCGGAGAGCACCCCTCCGTCCGTCTGCCGGTGATGATCTGTCAGGATGGCTTTATCACCAGCCACGCCTTGGAGAATATTGTGCTGCTGGATACCGACTCCGTCAAGGCCTTTGTGGGGGAGTACCGCCCGGAGCATTTCCTGCTCAAGGCGGAGAATCCCCTGGCCATCGGTCCCTATGACCTGGGCTGCCACTATATGGAGCATAAGGTCCAGCAGGCCGAGGCCATGAAGGGGGCCAAGAAGCGGATTTTGGAGGTGGCCGCCCAGTTCGCGGCCCTGACCGGACGAGAATACGGCCTGTTCGAGGCCTACCGCATGGAGGATGCCGAGATCGCCCTGGTGCTCATCGGCTCCTCCGCGGGCACCGCCAAGGTGACGGTGGACGCGCTGCGGGCGCGGGGGATTCCGGCGGGCCTGGTAAAGATTCGGGTCTTCCGCCCCTTCCCGGCGGAGGAACTGGCCCAGACCCTGAAGAACGTGAAGGCCCTGGCCATTCTGGACAAGGCGGAGAGCTTCTCTGCCCAGGGCGGCCCCCTGTTTGCGGAGGTCCGGGCGGCCCTCTACGATCTGGAGCCCCGTCCCCGTACCGTGGGATATGTCTACGGCCTGGGGGGCCGGGATATCACCCCGGCGCATTTTGCGTCGGTCTTTGCCCGGCTGGAGGCCATTGCGGCCGGGGGTGAACTGGGTCCGGTCTATTCACATCTGGGACAAAGGGGGTAAACGGCCATGGAAAACACAGAGAGAACCTATCATTTCAAAAAGACCCTGGAAAAAAAAGAACGTTTTGTGGGGGGACACCGCCTCTGCGCCGGCTGCGGGGCGGGCATTGCGGTCCGGGGCGTTCTGCGGGCCCTGCGGGAGGAGGACCGGGCGGTGGTGGGCAACGCCACCGGCTGCCTGGAGGTCAGCTCCTTCCTCTATCCCTACACCGCCTATGAGGACAGCTACATCCATACGGCCTTTGAGAGCGCTGGCGCCTCCCTGTCCGGGGTGGAGGCGGCTTATAACGCCCTGAAGCGGAAGGGGAAGGTCCAGGGGGAGGTCAAGTTCATCACCTTCGGCGGGGATGGCGGCACCTACGACATCGGCTTTCAGTCCCTGTCCGGGGCCATGGAGCGGGGCCACGACCTGACCTATGTCTGCTACGACAACGAGGCCTATATGAACACCGGCATTCAGCGCTCCTCCTCCACCCCCCGGTTTGCCAAGGCCACCACCTCTCCGGTGGGGTCGGCCATCCCCGGGAAGCTGCAGAACAAGAAGAATCTCACCGAGATTATCGCCGCCCACCATGTGCCCTACGTGGCCCAGACCACCTTCCTCGGCAATTTCCGGGACCTTTATACCAAGGCCCAGAAAGCGATCTATACCCCCGGCCCCAGTTTTCTGAACATCATGGCCCCCTGTCCCCGTGGCTGGGAATATCCGGCGGAAAAACTCCCGGAGATCTGTAAGCTGGCGGTGGAGACCTGCGTCTGGCCGCTGTTCGAGGTCATTGACGGGGTGTGGCACCTGAGCTACCAGCCCAAGCAGAAGCGGCCGGTGGAGGAGTATCTCCGGCTTCAGGGCCGCTTCCGCCACATGTTCAAACCGGGCAACGAGTGGATGATCGAAGAGGCCCAGCGAAACGTGGACGAGAACTGGGAAAAGCTCCTGGCCAAATGTCAGGGGTAAGATGATCCGGCCGAAAAATCCCCCAAGGGAATCTTGTTTAGATTCCCTTGGGGGATTTTCTCAGTATGTTTGGTCGGATGGTTTATATTCCGCGATGTCTTCCAAGCGGCATGACAGGGCCTGACACAGTTTGTCCAGGGTTTTCGTCTCTACGTTCTCATTAGCCCGAAGACGGCGGATGGTCTTATTATCTACATCGCAAGTTTCTCTGAGCCGGTAGGTAGACATCCCTTTCTTTTCCATTGTTGCCCATAGATTATCAAATGTGATCATAGCCATCCCCCCATATTGACATGAAATAGTATGGGGGTTATAATCTGTTTTAGTAAGGGGATATAATCCCCATATATGCTGTGAAAGTTTCCAGAGACTTATGGTTCATCTGGCTTATATTCTGCAATATCTTCGAGTTTGCACGATAAAGCAGAGCACAGTTTGTCTAAGGTTTTGGTTTCTATGTTTTCGTTTGCGCGAAGGCGTCGAATGGTTTTGCTGTCAATGCCACAACGTTCTCTTAATTGATAGGTAGATACCCCTTTTTTCTGCATTGTCGTCCATAATCTTTCAAATAGTATCATAAAGACCTCCCAATACTTGTTTGTGGTAGTATGGGGGTTATAATCTCTTTTATTAAGGGGATATAATCCCCATTTTGAGAAAATAAAAGGTAATTAATTATGGTTATGGACCTGAAAATATACAGATAAAGAGGGGCGGATAACAGAAAGGAAATGGGCTATGAAATACAACAGGTCGGATTTGATCAAGCTAATAGACTTGGCATGGAAAGGGATTCAAGCAGATGACGGATTAAAGGAGGAGCTTTTTCTCTCCGAAGGAGAAATTACGAAAAGAATGCAGATTTTGAGACAGCCTGATGTACTGGGCGGGCTGGAAATTTTATTTAACTCCATTTACCCGCGAATCAAAACGGAAGAGAACTTATTGTTACAAGTCGCGGAAAACTATCCATTAGAGTTTTTGAATTTGTCTGCACGACCATATAACATTCTCTCAAAGACAGAGCAATTCGGTCCAATTAGAACGGTAGCAGATTTGCTCAGACTATCGGAATACCAAATTAGCAAAATCAGGGGAATCGGAAGAAATTCTAAAAATATGGAGGAGATTAAAAATAAACGGATAAAGTTTATTTCAGACTTTGATAAGGGGATGATTAAGTAGCAAGGATAAGATGATTTTGCATTGCTCTACTGGTACTTATGTATAATGCTTAAAAAATGCTTGTCTGCTGAAACCTTTCTTTTTTTACAAAGGTTCCTTTACTTTTCGAGGTTTTGCGGTAGGATAAGTAAAGGTGTGTCTGCGCTTTTGGCTGATTCCCTTTATCATTGAGGATGCCAAGAAAGGGCATTATTACCGGGGACTCTCTGAATGGGAACGAGAGAAGGGATATCTGACAGACACCTGCCTGGACGGATAGAATACCTTTCGGAAACTGATGGCTCTGTTTGATATGCTGTCCTAAATTGAAATTGTTGCGAAAAAACACCCCTTATAAGGAGAAAATCCTTTCTCCTTATAAGGGGTGTTTTTGTGAATACATGTATGTTTCTGCGGCGGTTAAAAGGTCAGCACCAACCCGGTGGAGAGGGGCTGCACCCGGCTGCCCAAGACCTGGGTCAGGATGTCCAGGGCCTCTGGCCCTGTGCAGTGTCCGGTGATTACTTGGGTTACCCCGGTCTCCCCCAGCCGGTGGGCGAAGGCCCGGACCTCCTGGGCGGGGGTGTCGTACAGGTGGAAGCCCCCCACAATGGCGGAGATGGGCTGGCCAGGGAAGGTGTCCGCCACTTCCCGGACGATGTTGTCCGCGCCCCCGTGGCAGCAGCTGTTGAAGATCACCAGGCCCTTGGGGGTGGAAAAGACCAGACTCTGCTCGTGGGAGAAGTCATCGGGAAGCCACTGGTCCCCCACCTTTCGGTACATGTTGGCGGCCAGGCCCCGCTGCGCCAGGCCCGGCGTCTTGTGGGGCAGGAGGGTGACGCCGGGGAGGGGAGAGAAGTCCCCGGTGACATAGCGGATACGGGGGGCAAATGTGGTCAGAAGGCCCCGCTGAAGGCCTTCGTACCGCCAGCCCTCGGGGGTTTTGTCATAGCAGGTCTCCCCGCAGCCCTGGCGGAGGTAGAAGGGGGCGGTGGGGTTGCGGGCAAAAAAGGTACCCATCCCGTTCCCGTGGTCCCAGTGGGCGTGGGAGAGCACGCCGAAGGAGACCGTGGACAGGTCGATCCCCAGGGTATCGGCGTTTCGGGCAAACCGGTCACTGGCCCCGGTGTCCAGCAGGATGGCGTGACCTTGGTATTCCACATAGATGGACAGCCCCCACTCGGCCTCCAGCCCCCGGGCGGCAAGGTTGTCCACAAGAATGGTGGCGCGCATAGCGATTCCTCTCCTTCTCTCATTGTGTTCCTCTTAATTATAAGGAAGGAAACCGTTTTTGGCAAGGCGGGCGTTTTTGAACGCATAGGGTTCGGACAGGCGTGCATAGAATGGAGACAACAACAGGAGGTGACAGACGGCATGGAAGGATGGGACAAGGTGGTGCCGCAGTTTCTCCGGGAGATGCTGTCCAGCCTGGACCCCAAGGCCCGGGACGCGGTGGAGGAGCTCCGGCTGCGGGAGGGATTTCCCCTGGCGGTGGTCCAGGCGGGGGAGGAGTGGACCCACCCCGCCTGGCGGGGGCGCCCGCTGACGGAGGAGGCGTTGCGCCGGGTGCTGGAGACCGCGGGGCGGGGATCGGTCCATACAGTGCTGGACCAGCTGCGCAGCGGCTATGTCACCGCCGCCGGCGGGGTGCGGGTGGGAATCTGCGGCGAGGGGGCCACCCGGGAGGGAGAGCTGCTCTCCTTTCGTCGGATTACCTCTCTGGCCCTTCGGGTGCCCCACGCTCTGCCGGGGGTGGCGCGCCCTTTGCTGCCCCAGCTGGCGGAGGGGGGAGAACTCTCCAATACCCTGATCCTCTCCCCGCCGGGGCTGGGAAAGACCACGCTGCTGCGGGACCTCATCCGCTGTGTCTCCCTGGGGGAAGGGGTGCGTCCCCGGCGGGTCGGGGTGGCCGACGAGCGGGGGGAGCTGGGCGCGGGCGCCCTCCGCCGCCAGCTGGGCCCCCGGACCGACGTGCTGGAGAACTGCCCCAAGGCCGCAGCCCTGCTGATGCTCCTGCGGGGGATGGCGCCCCAGGTGCTGGCGGTGGACGAGATCACCGCCCCGGAGGACCTGCGGGCCATACAGGAGGCCGCCGGCTGCGGCGTGACCCTTCTGGCCACCGCCCACGGGGGAAGCTGGGAGGAGCTGCGGCTGCGGCCCCTCTACCGGGAACTGCTGGACCAGGGGATTTTTCGGACCTTTGTGGTGCTCTCCCTGGCCCAGGGCAAGCGAGTCTATACTGTACGGAAGGAGGGCATGCCATGACCGCGCTGTTGGGAAAGACCCTTCTCTTTGCCGGCTGTACAGCCTTTGGCCTGCTCCGGGGCAGCCGGCTGCGCCAGCGGACCGCCTGCCTGGGGGAGTTTCGCCGGACGCTGGCGGGGCTGGCCCGGGAGCTGGCCTTTTCCCTGCGCCCTGTGTCGGATTTGATGGCCGGCGCGGAGGCGGGGACCCAGGGGCCAACGGCGGCCTTTTTTCGGACCTGCCGCCGGCGGTTTGCCGAGGGCGGCCAGGAGAGCTGGGCGGAGAGCTGGACAGAGGCTCTGGAACAGGTGGCGCTGCCTCTGGAGGAGGCGGACCTTCGCCTGCTCCAGGAGGCCGGGGATGTGCTGGGCCGCTACGATGGGGAGAGCCAGCGGCAGGCCCTGGAAGGCCTTCTCCGGGGGCTGGAGGGACAGGCGGCGGAGGCGGCGGAGAGGGCCCGCCGGCTCTGCCGGGTCTATCTGGCGCTGGGCCTTGCAGCGGGGCTGTTTTGCCTGATCCTCCTATAAAACTTCCTGGCATAGACAAGCTGGGCTGCGCATAGATTGGAACCAACGGAACAGCCAACAGAGGAAACAGGGACGAGTCCCTCGTCCCGGGGAAAGGAAGTCGGGAATGGACGTAGATCTGGTGTTTAAAATCGCCGCGGTGGGCATCTTGGTCTCGGTGCTGAACCAAGTGCTCACCCGGTCCGGCCGGGAGGAACAGGCCACCATGACCACGCTGGCGGGACTGATTGTGGTGCTGATGATGGTTGTCCAGAAAATCAGCGACCTCTTCGAGCTGGTCAAGACCCTGTTTGGACTGTGATGCGCTATGGATATGATTGCACTGGGCGCGGCAGGGGTGGTGGCGGCCCTCTGCGCGGTGGTGGTGCGCCAAAAGACCCCGGAGATTGCGGTGGTTTTGGTGGCGGCGGCCTGCGTGCTTCTGCTGTGGAATACCCTGCCTCTGCTGGAGACCATTCGGGATGTGATGGAGGAGCTGGCCGATTTGGCCGACATCTCACCCACCGTTCTGCGGCCCATGCTCCAGACCGTGGGACTGGCCCTGGTGACCAAGCTGGCCGCCTCCCTCTGCCGGGACGCGGGCGAAGGGGGCGTGGCATCCTTTGTGGAGGTGGCCGGCGCGGCGGCAGCGGTGCTGGTCTCCCTGCCCCTGCTGAAGATGGTGCTGCAGTTGGTCATGGGACTGCTGTGAGGCGCTGGGTGCTCCTGGTGGTCCTGGCTGCGGTCCTCCTGATGCCCACGGCGCTGGCCCTGGACCAGGAGGAAATTCTGCAGGACCAGAGCCAGTCCCTGGGCATTGAGGACCTGGAGGAGGCGGGAGAGGCCTACACCGGCCAGCATGACATTGAGGATGGCCTGGACGTGGGCGCCTCCTTCCGCCACATGGCCGAGACCGGCAAGGAGGCTCTGGGGGGCGTGGTGAAGCGGTCGGTTCGCAGCTGTGTGCTCCTGCTGGCGGTTACCCTGCTCTGTGGGCTCACGGAAGGGGTCAAGGCGGGGACGGGAAGCAGCGGCCTGGGGGTGACCACACTGGCGGCCACCCTGTCCATCACCGCCATCGCGGTGGGGGATGTCAACTCCTTGCTGTCCATGGGGGAGGAGGCCATTTTCAATATGGAGACCTTGGGGGACGTGCTCCTGCCCACGGTGTCCATGGCCACCGCCGCCAGCGGAACCCCAGCCATGGCGGTGGTGAAGCACGGGGCCACCATCCTCTTTTCGGACTTCCTGATCCGCCTGATCGACACCCTGCTCATCCCGCTGTGCTACGCCTTTGTGGCGGCCAACGTGGCCTGGGCGGCCCTGGGCAACGACGGGCTCAAGCGGATCGGCGGCCTGCTGAAGTGGCTGATTACCATTCTCCTGTCCGTGGTTCTGCTGGCCTTTGTGGGGTACCTGAACCTGTCGGGTGTGATCTCCGGCGGGGCGGACGCGGCCACGGTGAAGGCGGCCAAGTTCACCATCTCCAACATGGTGCCGGTGGTGGGCGGCGTCATCTCAGACACGGCGGAGACCCTGCTGGCCGGCGCCTCCGTGCTGCGGAACGCCGCGGGGGTGTTTGGCATGCTGGCGGTCATCGGCATCTGTGTGGTTCCCTTTTTGAACCTGGGGGTGCACTACTTAATGTATAAATGTACCGCGGCCCTGGCGGCCACGGTTTCCGCCGACGGACGGATCACCGGCCTCATTGAGGCCCTGGGCACGGCTTTCGGTCTGATCCTGGCCATGACAGCCTCCTGCGCGGTGCTGCTGGTGGTGGCCATGGTCTCCACGGTGTCGGCGGTGGTGGGATAGGAGGCAGCGATGGAGATCATACGAACCTGGCTGCTCAGCGTCACCGTCTCGGCCATGGTCATTGCGGCGGCGGAGGCCCTGATGCCGGCGGGGGCGGTGAAGCGGGTGGGCAAGCTCACCGGCGGCCTGATTCTGGTGCTGGGCATCCTGCAGCCCCTGGTAACCATGGATTATGAGGACCTTTATGACATGGTGTCCTCCCTCCCGGCCGGCGCCATCAGCCAGGAGACCTTGGAAGAAAAAACCTATGAACCCATGAAAGGAATCATAGAGGAGGAATTGAGTGCATACATTGTGGACAAAGGGGAGCAGCTGGGGGCGTCCTGCTCGGCCCAGGTGGTCTGTGCCCCGGGGGAGGGAGAGCTTCCCGTTCCCATCCGGGCCACCGTCACAGGCCAGCTGACCCAGGGGCAAAAGCAGGACCTGTCCCACTACATGGAGGAGGAACTGGACATTCCTCGTGAGGCACAAATCTATCGGAATGAGGAACTACCATGAACGGGAGAGAAGCCATGGGCCGCCTGGCCCAACGAGTGAAGGCGTCGATGGGAAGATACCGGCTGGTTTGGCTGGTGATTCTGGCAGGGCTCATCCTGCTGCTCCTTCCCACCGGGGAAAAGGAGGGAGAGGCACGGGAGGAAACCGAGCAGACGCAGTCGGCCTTCGACCTGGCCGCGACCGAGGCCCGCCTGTCCCAGGCCCTGTCCAAGATTCACGGGGCGGGGGAGGTTACGGTGGTGCTCACCGTGGCCAATGGACCCCGGCAGATCCTGGCGGAGAATGTGGACCGGGACGGGTCCCAGGGGGAGGAGAAGACGGAGACCGTGGTCCTCTCCCGGGGCAGCGGCAGCCAGGAGACCGTCACCGTCCAGGAAATTTACCCCCGGTATCAGGGCGCTTTGCTGGTCTGCGCCGGGGGAGATGACCCCACTGTGCGCCTGCAGCTTACCGAGGCCATGTCGGCCCTGACGGGCCTGGGCGCCGATAAAATTTCGATCAGTCAAGGAAAGTGAGGAAAAACCTATGAAACTCTGGAAACGCAATGCCATCGCCGCGGCCATCGTCCTGTTTGTCTGTGGGGCGGTCTATTTGAACTGGAGCTATTCTCAGGACACTGCCGCCGGGAAAAACCTGGGGGAGGCGGCCCTGGTGGGCAGTCAGAATGATCCTCTGCTGGAGAAGCAGAAGGAGGGGGCGGCCGCAGAGGAAGGTGCCGCTGGGGAAGAGGGGGCCCAGACCGAGGAGGGCGCGGACGCCGAGTCTGGTACTTACTTCTCCACAGCCCGCCTCAACCGGCAGCAGGCCCGGGACAACGCCCTCTCCCTGCTCCAGGAGGCCGCAGAGGATGAGAAGGCCGACCAGAGCTCGGTGGATCAGGCCAACGCGGCCATCCAGACCATGGCGGACTATACCATGACCGAGGCGCAGATTGAGAACCTCATCACCGCCAAGGGCTATACCGACTGCGTGGCCTTCCTGGGGGAGGACAGCATCAGTGTGGTGGTCTCCGCCATGGAGAACGGCATGACCGACGCCGACGCGGCCCGGATTGGAGAGATCGTCATGGAACAGACGGGTCTGAAAGCCGATCAAATTAAAATCATCGAAGCGGAATAATCCAGCATAAGCCCCTCCCTTACAGCCGAATCCCCTGTAAGGGAGGGGCTTGTTCCCGTTCTGCCCCCCTGTTATAATGGAGAAAACGATGGATGCCCAGGGAAAGACACCCCCGAAAACCATCTGACAGGAGGAACCCACCATGCCCAACCCGATGAAAACCCTGCTCCCCTTGGCCGCCGGCCTGGCGCTGGGGACGTGGTTCGCCAAGCGGCCGGTCCCGCCCCAAGCCCGTACCCTCTGCCCGCCCGCCGGCCAGGCCGGCATCCGCCGGCAGATGGAGCAGCTCAAACGGGAGTATGAGAAGCAGGATCGGATGCGCCGGGACTTTACCGCCAACGTCTCCCATGAGCTCAAGACCCCCCTGACTTCCATCTCCGGCTATGCGGAGATCATCCGGGAGGGGATGGTGAAAAGCGAGGACGTGGGGCGCTTCGCCGGCAAGATTTACGAGGAGGCCCAGCGCCTGATCACGTTGGTGGAGGATATCCTGAACCTCTCCCATCTGGACGAGGGCGCGCCCGGGCAGGAGCGCCGCCAGGGGATTGACCTCTACGCCCTGTGTGAAAGGGCTGTGGCCAGCCTGGCTGAGGCGGCCCGGCAGCGGGGGATTGCCATCTCCCTGACCGGGAGCCGCCAGCGGGTGGACGGCGCGGAAAAGCTCCTGGCGGAGATTATTTTTAACCTCTGTGACAACGCCATCAAATACAACCAGGAGAATGGCCATGTGGCCGTCTCGGTGACCCGGGAGGGGGACCGGGTGGTGCTGACGGTCCAGGACACGGGCATTGGCATCCCGCCTGGAGAGACGGACCGGGTCTTTGAGCGGTTCTACCGGGTGGATAAGAGCCACTCCAAGGAGATCGGCGGCACGGGCCTGGGCCTGTCCATTGTCAAGCACGCTGCCGCCTATCACGACGCCAAAATTCAGTTGGATAGCCAGCTGGGCCGGGGGACACGGGTGCGCGTGCTCTTTCCCTTGAGCCAGAAGGAGGCGCAGCCATGATGGGGACCATTGCCCCCCCAGCGGCCCGGGCCCTGGCACGGCTCCATGAGGCTGGGTTTGAGGCCTGGCTGGTGGGGGGATGTGTCCGGGATATGCTGCTGGGCTGTGCCCCTAAGGACTATGATCTGGCCACCTCCGCCCGGCCGGAGGAGACCAAGGCGGTGTTTCAGGGGGAGACGGTCCTGGAAACCGGCATCCGGCACGGCACGGTGACGGTGCTGCTGGAGGGCATGCCCCTGGAAATCACCACCTATCGGGTGGACGGAGCCTACTCCGATGCCCGGCACCCGGACGGGGTAACATTTGCTGACAATCTCCGGGCTGACGCGGCCCGCCGGGATTTCACCATCAATGCCATGGCTTATGCCCCGGGGCGGGGGCTGCGGGACTATTTTGGGGGGCAGGCCGATCTGCGGGCGGGATGCCTGCGGGCGGTGGGGGACCCCGGAACCCGGTTTCAGGAGGATGCCCTGCGGATTCTCCGGGGACTTCGCTTCGCTGCGGTGCTGGATTTTTCCCTGGAAGAGGAGACCGACCGGGCGGCCCGGCGGTACGCCCCCCTGCTGACCAAGGTGTCCGCCGAGCGGTGTGCTGCGGAGTTGGGAAAGCTCCTCTGCGGCCCGGCGGCCGGCCGGATTTTACGGGCCTACCCCGCCGTGCTGGGGGTGGTGATCCCGGAGCTGCTGCCCATGGTGGGCTTTGCCCACCGGAATGCCCACCACTGCTATGACGTGTGGACCCACACGGCGGTGGCAGTGGACCATGTGCCCCCCCGGCTCCCTCTGCGCCTGGCGATGCTGCTGCACGACATGGGAAAGCCAGATACCTTTTCTCTGGGAGAGGATGGGCAGGGACATTTCTACGGGCACCCCCGGCGGAGCGTGGAGCTGGCGGAAGGAATCCTCACCCGGCTGCGGTTTCCCCGGCGGACCCGGGAGCAAGTGCTGTGCCTGGTGCGCTACCATGACGCGGTCATCGAGGAGAGCCCCCAGCGGGTGCGCCGCTGGCTCAACAAATTGGGGCCGGAGCGCTTTTTTGATCTGCTGGAGATCCAGCGGGGGGATGCCTCCGCCCAGGCCCCGGCATATTGCACAAGGTTGGACCACCTCCGGCGCCTGGAAAAGATTGCCGGGGAGGTCCTGGCTGAGGCGCCCTGTCTGACCGTCAGGGAGCTGGCGGTGGGGGGAAGGGAGCTGTTAGCGTTGGGTTACCAAGGCCCGGCGATTGGAATGGCTCTCCGCCGGCTGCTGGATTGTGTGCTGGAGGGAACCCTTCCCAATGAGAAAACCGCCCTTCTGCAATATTTAGAACAAATTGATGCAAAAAAATCAGAAGGAAAAAGAAACAAATCCTCGGGCGAAACCTAAAAAAGAAAGTGAAAAATGTTCCTACCTGATAATTTTGCTAAAAAACTAAATTTTCTCTTTATTTTTTCTATACAGTGTGATATAATGAAGCCACTCAAAAGGTCTGTGGCTTCGTCAAAAAGACGAAAAAACAGATGGGGAGTACGGCTCAACCTGAACCCAAAAGGAGGGATGCGGTGACCCGGGAGGGTGCGTGAGAGGCAAGAAAGAAGGAAAAAAATAGAGTGAATTTTCCTCAAATGCAGGAAGACATTCGAAGAAAGCACACTCGAAACAAAAGAAGAAGTTCGGCCTGGCGCATGAATGAGCCACCCGCCAGACCGGAGACCGCGTGCGAATGATAGTTGAGATGATCCAATTAGAGTTCAACAAGAAACGAGGTAAAATGTATGAGTAATCAGGGAGAGAAAAAAGGCGTAAGCGCTATTGACTTTTTCTGCATTGGCTTTGGCGCAATCGTGGGAGTCGGCTGGGCCGTCTCCATCAACAACTGGATGAGCGGCAGTGGCGGCCCCATTCCTGCCGGTCTCGGTTACATCGCAGCACTGATCATGATGGTTCCCATCGCGCTGTGCTACTGCGAACTGGTTCCCGCCCTGCCCGTCGCCGGCGGCGGCATGGCATTCGCATTCCGTGCGTTTAATGACAAGGTCGCCGTGATTTCCGGCTGGGCGGCCTTTGGCGGGTTCGTATCCATCATTCCTTGGGAAGCCATTCAGATCACCGACGTTCTGGGGTATCTGATCCCTGGGCTGACCGACGGTGAACCCCTCTACTATGTGGCGGGCACCGGCATCCATCTGACCACCATCATCATTGGCGTGATTTGTTCTTTCCTGCTGTTCGCCCTGAACATGCGTGGCCTGGCTGCGGCGGCAGGTGTGCAGAAGATCCTGTGCTTCATCCTGGTGGGTTCCGCTGTCGTCGGCGCTGTGGCCTCTCTGCTCCACGGCAGCCCCGAGCACTGGCAGCCCCTCTATGACACCAGCAACCCCATGATCTATGGTGACCCCAGTCAGGGTTATGTTGAGGCAACCAATAGCAGCATGTTTGGCGGTATCCTCGCCATCATGTCCTCCGCTCCCTTCTTCCTGGCCGGGTTCGAGACCATTCCCCAGGGCGTTGAGGAAGCTGGCGGCGACATCAAGTCCGTTGGTAAGACCGTGGTGCTCTCCGTTACCCTGGCCTGCGTGTTCTATGCGTTCCTGCTGTTCTCCTTCGGCTTTGCTTGGGATTGGCAGGAGTTCGCACAGCCCACTGCGGTCGGCGGCATCATGACCAACCCTGCGGCGGCAACCATGCTGAGATTGAGCTACGGCGGTGCTGCCGGTGAGTTCTTCTACTGGCTGATCACCATCGGCGCCATTGCCGGTCTGTTCACCACCTGGAACGGCTTCTTCATGTCCTCGGCTATGCTGCTCATGGGCATGTCCCGTGGCCTGCTGATGCCCAAGATCTTTGCCAAGCAGAACAAGAACGGCATCCCCGTTCCCGGCCTGATCGTCTGCCTGGGCCTGTCCCTCATCGGCCCCTTCCTGGGCGCTGGCTTGATCGGCGACATCACTTCCTTCTCGGGCGCAGCCTTCGTGTTGTCCTGGGGCCTGACCTCCTACTCCTTGGCGTTCCTGCGGAAGAAGGAGCCCAACCTGGAGCGTCCTTACAAGGTCCCCGGCGGCGCCGCAATGGGCTGGTTTGCCGGCATCGTGTCCACGGTTGTCTTCATCCTGTTGTTCATCCCCGCCAGCCCCATGTACATGAAGAGCACGGCTTGCATCATGTTCGTCGGCTGGATGATCATCGGCTTGATCCTTTACCTGGCCGCCAGCGGTCAGCGCAGAGGCAAGTCTCAGACAGAGCTGAAGGAAGGCGTGTTCCACGGCATGGAAGAGAGAAAGCAGGCCTAAGCCGGATTCTCTTAGTCCGTTCGGTTAATTCTGTGATTTGCTAATTTACGTTTTCAAAGGAGTACCCCATGAATGAAGCAGCGGCGGCCAGCAAGGCCTTAGAGGATGTTGCCAACAACCAAGTGATTATGATGGAGTTGGTTCTGTATGCGATTATCAGTATCGTGTTGATTCTCCTCATGGATCTTTGGGCAGGAAAAGTGATTGGAAACAAGCAATCAATGGAGTATAAGGTGTTGAGGATTCCGAAGTATATTTCTCTCTTCATCATCTGTGGCTTTACGGTGATTGTTGGAATCATGTGCCTGTATAACCAGGACTTTTCCGTGACCCGCAGCACCTTGACCTACTTTGGGGTGCCGTACTTCATCGGGTTGTTCTACTACCTGATTAAAATGTTGCGCAGAGTGCGTTCCGTGCAGAAGCGGCGGAAGCTCTGAGCCATTGGAAAACGAAACAAAGCGCCGGAGTGAGATCACTCCGGCGCTTTTCTATGGGGAGAACCGGCACCCGCGCGGAACGCAAAAAACCGAACGCAGAGGCGTTCGGTTTTTTGCAGTGTATTTAGGAAGAGAGAGAAAAGAGAGAGGTAATGTTGATTGACTTCTGTTTACATGTTTAGGATAGCATACGGGGGGAGAGAAGAAGTGGATAATTTACTAACTTTAAGTGAACAAATTATGAACATAAGGATCAAAAGAGAGGCGTCACTCCACCGCCACGAAATCGGCGGCGACATAGCCGACCTGATCGCCGAACTGAATCAGGTACCAGCCATAGTATTCGTTGATGACCGTCACCTGGGCGCCGTCGTAGAGTTGGGCGATGGGCGGCGTGTCAAAGTCAGGCCGGCTGTAAACATCCAGGGCGCCCAGCTCCGCCCGGACTTCCCCGGGCAGGGGATAGCTGTCAGGGAAGAAGGGAATGCCGAAATATTCTGTGAGGGAGAGCACGATGCTCTCCGCCATGGCGTCGATGTGGGTGACGATCCATTGGGCGTCGTCCGGGTTGTCGTGGAACCCCAGCTCCAGCAGGACCGCCGGCGCCCGGACCCGGCGAACCTCGCCGATGGTGGTGGTGGGTTCCGTGCGGACCAGGTTGGGAAGGGGGTAGATGGCCTTGAGGCCATCGGCTAAGAACTGGGCAGCCCGCATTCCCCGGGCACTTCCCGGGAAATAGAAGGCGATGATCCCCCGGTTTTGGCCCGCCTGGTCTTCGCCGGAGGCGTTGGTGTGCAGGGCCAGGTGCAGGTTGTAGTTCCCGGCATTGGAGGCCCGGATGGAGGAGGCCGCCGTCATGTCGGGGGTGTTGCGGGTGTATTGAATCCCCGAGGCAAAGAGCATGGGCTCCATGGCGTCTGCCAGGCGGTTCATCCACTCCTCCTCATTTCCCAGGCCGTTGACATATTCATTGTATTCTTGGGTGGAAGGTGACAAATAGATAATGGGCAAAATAATCCCTCCTTTTTTCTCATCCTATGCGCGGCAGAGATGGCTGGTCACCTCTGTGCTGCGAAAGGGAGCGGGGGCCCGGACGTGTGTGCCATTGCAATCCCGGCGGGCCTATGCTATGATGAAAAAAATGCCCACAGGAGGTATTGCCAATGGATCTGTGCAATCCCAAAGAGATTAAGGCCCTTTTGGGCCGCCATGGGTTTCGGTTTTCCAAGCAGATGGGCCAGAATTTCCTGATCCAGGAGTGGGTCCCCCGGCAGACTGCGGAGGCCTCAGGCGCAGCCCCTGGGGTAGGGGTGCTGGAGATCGGTCCCGGCATTGGCCCGCTGACCGCTCAGCTGGCCCGGCGGGGCGAGAAGGTGGTGTCTGTGGAGCTGGACCGCACCCTCCTGCCCATTCTGGCGGAGACCCTGTCAGACTATGACAACGTGGAGATTGTCCCGGGGGACATCTTAAAGACGGACATTGCCGCCCTCTGCCGGGAGAGGATGCCCGGCCTGCCGGTGGTGGCCTGTGCCAACCTGCCCTACAATATCACAACCCCGGTGATCACAGCCTTGCTCCAGGCCCAATGCTTTCAGGCGGTGACGGTGATGATCCAGCGGGAGGTGGCACAGCGGATCTGTGCCCAGCCTGGAACGCCGGAATACGGGGCCTTCACCCTTCTCTGCCAGTATTACGCCGACTGCGCGCTGCTGTATGATGTGCCTCCCTCCTGCTTTCTTCCCGCTCCCAAGGTGACCTCCACGGTGATCCGTATGACAATCCGGGAAAAGCCCCCGGCGGTGGTGGAGGACCCGGACCTCTTTTTTCAGGTGGTCCGGGCGGCATTTGCCCAGAGGCGGAAGACCCTTGTCAACTGTTTGTATCCTCTTTTGGAGAAAAGTGTGGAAAAGCAGACCCTGAGTGGTCTGCTCCATGCCTGCAATTTGACGGAGACCATTCGTGGGGAGCGCCTTACTTTTGCGGACTTTGCCCAATTAACGGGAAAACTAAAAGAAATCAGGGGAAGTTGAAGGATGTCACTTGCATAAAAAGTTGCAAAGAGATATAATGGAAAGAAGCTAAGGGTGGCTCTAAGGAGGGCATTTTACATGGAATTGACAAAAAATCGAGCCGTGCTGGATTGGATTGACCAGCAGGTAAAGCTGACCCAGCCAGACCAGGTCATTTGGATCGACGGCAGTGAGCAGCAGCTGGAAGCGCTGCGGAAGGAGGCTTGCGCCACGGGAGAGCTCCACGAGCTTAACCAGGAAAAACTCCCCGGCTGTTATCTTCACCGGTCCGACCCCAGCGACGTGGCCCGGGTGGAGAGCCGGACCTTCATCTGCTGTAAGAAACAGGAGGATGCCGGTCCCACCAACAACTGGATGGACCCGGAGGAGATGTATGCCAAGCTGCATCGCCTGTACGATGGTTCTATGAAAGGCCGCACCATGTACGTGATTCCCTATTGCATGGGTGTTGTGGGCTCTCCCTTTGCCAAGTATGGCATTGAGCTCACGGATTCCATTTACGTGGTTCTGAACATGGCCATTATGACCCGGGCGGGCCAGAAGGCTGTGCCCTACCTGGATGAACAGTTTATCAAGGGCCTCCACGCCCGGGCCAACCTGGACCCGGAGGAGCGGTATATTGTGCAGTTCCCGGAGGACAATGTCATTATGTCCATTAACTCCGGCTACGGCGGCAACGTGCTCCAGGGAAAGAAATGCTTTGCCCTGCGGATTGCCTCCAACCTGGGCCGGCAGGAGGGCTGGCTGGCGGAGCACATGCTGATTCTGGGGATTCAGAATCCCCAGGGGGAGGTCCGTTATATTACAGGTGCCTTCCCCTCTGCCTGCGGCAAGACCAACCTGGCCATGCTGATCCCCCCGGAGGGCTATCAGAAAAACGGCTGGAAATGCTGGTGCGTGGGGGATGACATCGCCTGGATTCGTGTGGGAGAAGATGGCCGGCTGTGGGCGGTGAACCCGGAGAAGGGCTTCTTTGGCGTAGCCCCAGGCACCAATGCCAAGTCCAACCCCAACGCCTTGGCCACCACCCAGAAGGGGACCATTTTCACCAACGTGGCCCTGAATTTGGACGACAACACCGTGTGGTGGGAGAAACTGGACAAGCATCCCCCAGAGCATGCCCTGGACTGGCGGGGCAATCCCTGGAGCCCGGAGACCGCCCAGGGACCCGCGGCCCATCCCAACTCCCGCTTTACCGCCCCGGCGGAGAACTGCCCCTGTATCTCCCCGGAGTTTAATAACCCCCATGGGGTGCCCATCTCCGCCATCATCTTCGGTGGCCGCCGGGCCAAGACGGCGCCCCTGGTCTATCAGTCCCGGAACTGGCGGCACGGGGTTTTCGTGGGCTCCATTATGGCCTCGGAGAAGACTGCCGCCGCAGAGGGTACGGTGGGAGAGACCCGGCGGGACCCCATGGCGATGCTGCCCTTCTGCGGCTACCACATGGCCGACTATTGGCAGCACTGGCTGGATATGGAGCGGGACATCGCCCATCCGCCGAAGATTTTCAATGTCAACTGGTTCCGCACCGATGAGAAGGGCGAGTTTATCTGGCCCGGCTTCGGGGAGAATATGCGGGTGGTGGAGTGGATTCTCAAACGCTGCTTCGATGAGGTGGGCGCCCGGGAGACCGAGATCGGCTACCTGCCCAACCCGGAGGACATCAACCTGGAGGGCATCGACGTGAGCCGGGAGACCTTGGCCGGCCTGCTGTCTGTGGACCGGGACCTCTGGCGCAAAGAGACAGAGGGAATCCACAGCTTCTACGCACAGTTTGGCGACAAGCTGCCCCAGGCGCTGCGGGAAGAACTGGCGGGCCTGGAGGACCGTCTGAAGGATTGACAGAAACAACAAAGCTGCTGGCCGGAGGTCTGGTCAGCAGCTTGTTTCATGGAATGGAGGAGGGAACGGCAGGGGGAATTCTGCCCTGCGGGAACGCATTGGGATTCTCCTGGAGGAGGCGGTGCGAAAACAGAGGTGACCGGGTTGCACCCCTCCGGATTCCTATGCTATAATGGGTGCCGAATGCAGCAGAGGGGAGGAAAGAATGTGCGGATTCTTGGCATCGACCCGGGATATGCCATTGTGGGATTTGGCATTTTAGAGGCACAGCGGGGACAGGCCCGCTTGCTTCGGTGCGGGGCCATCAATACCCAGGCAGGGGTCCCCATGCCCCGGCGCCTGCTCCAAATCCATGAGGATTTGGAGACATTGATCAAGCGGTTTGCCCCGGATGTCATGGCCATTGAGGAGCTCTTTTTTAACACCAATGTGACCACCGGCATTGGCGTGGCCCAGGCCCGAGGCGTCATCCTCATGACCGCAGCCCAACTGGGGGTCACCGTGTATGAATACACACCCTCCCAGGTGAAGCAGGCTGTGGTGGGGTACGGCAAGGCGGAAAAACGCCAGGTGATGGACATGACGAGACGGCTGCTCCATCTGGCAGCTGTGCCCAAGCCGGACGACGCGGCCGACGCAGTGGCCATCGCCCTGTGCCACGCCCGGTCCCACACCTCCCGGCTGAGCCGGCAGTGACAGGAAGGAGAGAGTTCCCGTGTTTTACTATCTCAAGGGCAGAGCGGCCCACTTGGCCCCCAACTTGGCGGTGATCGACTGCGGCGGCGTGGGCTATGCCTGCCGGACCACCAGTTATACCCTCTCTGGACTCCAGATGGGACAAGAGGTAACCCTCTATACCCATCTCAATGTCCGGGAGGACGCCATGGAGCTCTACGGCTTTGGAACGGAAAAGGAGCGCAACTGCTTTCAACTGCTCATTGGCGTCTCCGGTGTGGGGCCCAAGGCCGCGCTGTCCATTCTCTCCGCCACCACCCCGGAGGGATTGGCCACCGCCATCATTACCGGCGACGAAAAGGCCCTGACGGTGGCCCAGGGGATCGGGAAGAAGATTGCCCAGCGCATCCTTCTGGAGCTGAAGGACAAGCTGGCCAAAGGCCAGCTCCCCGCCGGAGAGGAACGCTATGGGGGCACGGGGGTGACGGTGATCCCCCAGAACAAGAGCTCGGAGGCCACGGCGGCGCTGGCGGTGCTGGGATACAGCCCGGCGGAAATTGCCGTGGCGCTGAAGGGACTGGATTTGGAGGGGCTCTCCTTGGAGGAGATTGTCCGCCAGGCCCTGCGGAAAATGATCAAGTGAAGGGAGGCAGGGCGGCATGAGCATCGACTTTTCCCAAGAGGAGGCCCAGACGACCCCTCTTATGACCACATCCCTTCTGGGGGAGGACGAGGGGGAGGGTTCCCTCCGTCCCAAGCGCCTGACAGAGTATATTGGCCAGGAAAAGGCCAAGGAAAACCTGTCCGTATTCATTGACGCGGCCAAAATGCGCCAGGAACCCCTGGATCATGTGCTCCTCCATGGCCCCCCGGGACTGGGCAAAACCACGCTGTCGGGGATCATCGCCAACGAAATGGGGGTCCATATCCGCATTACCTCCGGCCCGGCCATTGAGAAGCCGGGAGATTTGGCGGCCCTTCTGACCAATCTCAATGAGAATGATATCCTGTTTGTGGATGAGATTCACCGGCTGAACCGGTCGGTGGAGGAAATTTTGTATCCGGCAATGGAAGATTTTGCCATTGATATTATCATCGGCAAGGGCCCTTCGGCCAACTCCATCCGGCTGGATTTGCCCCGGTTCACCCTCATCGGCGCCACCACCCGGGCAGGGCAGCTCTCCGCCCCTCTGCGGGACCGGTTTGGGGTGATGCTGCGGCTGGAGCTTTACACCCCGGAGGAGCTGGGCCAAATTGTCACCCGCAGCGCGGGGATTTTAGGGGTCCCCATTGAGGCAGCCGGCGCGGCGGAAATTGCCCGGCGGGCCCGAGGCACCCCCCGGATTGCCAACCGCCTTCTCCGGCGGGTGCGGGATTTTGCCCAGGTCCGGGCTGGCGGCGTGATCACCCAGGGGGTGGCGGACCAGGCGCTGACGGCGTTGGAGGTGGACCAGCTGGGCCTGGACGCAGTGGACCGCCGCATGCTCCGCAGCATCATTGCCCACTATGCCGGCGGACCGGTGGGGCTGGAAACGCTGGCCGCCACAGTGGGGGAGGAGGCGGTGACTCTGGAGGATGTCTATGAGCCTTACCTCATGCAGATGGGCTTTCTCACGCGGACACCCCGGGGACGGTGTGTTACCCGGTTAGCCTATGAGCATCTGGGGCTTCCCTTCCATGGACAGGAGCAGCTGAAGTTGTGAGGCGGCGGAGATGAAGGAAAAAATGCAAAAGTAAATGGGGAAAAATACACAAAAATGACGGAGATTTTTTGTAATTTAGCATTAACTTGATAATTTGCTTGACTTTTCCTTCTTGTTACATTATAATAAAAATGAAATTTATATGAACGCTGAATATGGAAAAAACACCAGTATTACAGACGAAACTCTCTGTGCACGGGCCGCGTCAGGGGACCGTGCCGCCGAGGAAACCCTCGTTCTCCGCTACTCCCGCTTGGTGCGTGTCTGTGCGCGGCCCTTTTTTCTGGCTGGGGGAGACAGCGAGGATTTGATTCAGGAAGGCATGTTGGGGCTGCTCTCGGCCATTCGGGAGTTTCGCTCAGACCGGGGCGCCCGGTTCCGCACCTTTGCGGAGCTGTGTGTCCGCCGCCGGATCATCTCTGTGGTGCGGGCCGCCGCCGGCGGAAAGCACTCACCGTTGAACGATTATGTTTCCCTCGATCCATCCCTCTTTTTGGCTCACCAGGATTTTACCTTCTTTGGCACGGCATATCATCAGCAAAGAAACCCCGAGGACGTTGTCATCCATGAGGAGAATCTCAGCACGCTGGAGGAGGCGATCCGCAAGGGTTTGACTGGGCTGGAGGCCCAGGTTCTGGCCTGTTATCTCCATGGCCTGTCCTATGCCGAGATCGCGGAAGAGGTACAACGGTCCACAAAGTCGGTGGACAACGCTGTGCAGCGGATTCGACGCAAGATTGCACAGTATTTATCCCGCGGCGAATACAGCGAAAGCTGATCGCATATTTTTATCCGACCCAAAGAAACCTGGGTTACAATGTCAAAGAGAGGGTTAACAGCATGTACGAAGACAAGACTTTAGTATGCAAAGAGTGCGGCAACGAGTTCGTGTTCACCGCTGGAGAGCAGGAATTCTATGCAGAGAGAGGCTTCCAGAATGAGCCTCAGCGCTGCAAGGCTTGCCGGGATGCCCGCAAGGCCGCTGCCCGCGGCCCCCGGGAATATTTCACCGCGGTGTGTGCCTCTTGCGGCGGAGAGGCGAGGGTTCCGTTCGAGCCTAAGTCTGATCGTCCCGTCTACTGCAGCGAGTGTTTTGCTCGGATGAGAGAAGCTTAATTTCTTAGAAATTACGCCCACCACGAACGGCGTCAGAGGAATCTGACGCCGTTCGTTTTTTCTTTGTGGGCAGGAACGAGGCGGTTCCCGGAGGGGGAGTTGGCCGGGAAAAGGATTGGAATGGGAATAAAAGGTTAAAATAAGGGAAAAGTTTAATGAAAAGATGGAAAAACCCTTGCAAATATGGAAAAATAACGATATAATGAAACCATTCGTACAACAAATCAAACTGTGGAGGAGTCGAAAGCCGAAGTACATAGGAGACCGATCGGGAGGTGAGGTCAATGTTCCGGATAGGAGATAAGATCGTCCACCCCATGCATGGCGCGGGAATTGTGGACCAGATTGTGACGCGGAAAGTCAATGGCGTCTTGCGGGACTATTACAGCCTGAAGCTGCCCCTGGGGGATATGCTGGTGATGATCCCCACGGAGAGTTGTGGGGAGATCGGCGTTCGCTCTATCCTCAGCGGGGATGAGACGGAGCGTGTCTTGGGAAAGATTCCCGACCTTCAGGTGGAGATGGACACCAACTGGAACCACCGCTACCGAGAGAACATGGAACGCCTCAAAAGCGGCGACCTGCTGGAGGTGGCCAAGGTGGCCAAAGGTCTCATGCTGCGGGACGCCCGGCGGGGCCTGTCCACAGGGGAGCGGAAAATGCTCCATTCGGCCCGGCAGATCTTGATTTCAGAAATTGGATTGGCCCAGTCCATCAGCTACCAGGAGGCGGAAGACCGCATGGACCGGGCCCTTCACTCATAACATGTAGGATACAGAGAACGTGGAATTGAAAAGGAGCCTGACAGGCTCCTTTTTGCCGTGGAAAGGAGAAGAATATGGATTTGCTGCGGAGATTGTTTCGTCGGGAAGAGGCGGCGGCTTCCTTTTGCTCAGCGGTGATTGTGGCCGGGGGCCGGGCTTCCCGAATGGAGGGGATCGACAAGATTCTCTGTCCCATGGGAGGGGAACCCCTGCTGCTGTATACCCTCATGCCCTTTCAGACCTCCTCTCTGGTGGATGAGATTGTCTTGGTCACCCGGGAGGACCTGATGGTTCCCATTGGAACGCTGTGCAGCCAGCGGGGAATCACCAAGGTGCGCCGGGTGGTCAAAGGAGGGGAGAGCCGGACCGAGTCGGTTCTGGCGGGGCTGCGGGAGACCGATCCCCAGGCGTCACTCATTGCCATTCACGACGGCGCCCGGCCGTTTCTGCCCCTGGAGGTATTGGAGCAGACCATAGAGACTGCCCGGCAGAGAGGAGCCGCCGCCCCTGCCCTTCCCGTGAAGGACACCATTAAGGTGGCCCGGGAAGGGGTGGTGCAGCAGACGCCGGACCGGGCCCGGCTCTTTGGCGTGCAAACGCCCCAGGTGTTTGAGGCCTCGCTCATCAAAGGGGCGCTGACCAAAGCCTGGGAAGAGGGCGCGGCCCTCACAGATGACTGTTCCGCCGTGGAGCGGATTGGGTTTCCCGTCTGTTTGACCCAGGGCAGTGAGGAGAATATCAAGATTACAACCCCCAGGGACCTGACCTGGGGAGAGGCTATTTTAGCGGAGAGGATGGGACGATGAGGATCGGACATGGATACGATGTACACCGGCTGGTGACGGGCCGGAAGCTGATTTTGGGCGGGGTGGACATCCCTCATCATCTGGGACTGCTGGGCCATTCGGACGCGGACGTGGTGACCCACGCCTTGATGGATGCCCTGCTGGGCGCGGCGGCCCTGGGGGACATTGGGCAGCATTTCCCGGATACGGACCCGGCGTACCGGGACATCTCCAGCCTGGACCTGCTGGGACGGGTGATGGCGCTGCTGGCAGCGCAGGGGTGGCGGGTGGAAAATGTGGACCTCACCATCCTGGCCCAGCGCCCCAAGCTGAAGGACTATCTCCCCCAGATGCGCCAGAACTACTCCCGGGCAATGGGGCTGCCGGTCACGGCCATCAGTGTGAAAGCCACCACAGAGGAGGGGCTGGGCTTCACAGGAACGGAACAGGGGATTGCCGCCCACGGGGTGGTCCTTTTAGAGCCCTTGGGAAAATAGAGGCTTCCTGCCGCAGAGAGAGGCATTTGGTCGGGGACAGCGCCGCCCTCGACACAGTTCCGCTTCCCGCGCATACACTGGTGCGGGAGGAGCTTTTTATGGTATATCTGATTATGTGCCGATCCCTGACCTACGCACAAAGGGTGTCCAACGCCCTGGAGCGGGCGGGGATCCCCGCCCGGGTCCTCCGGTCTCCAGGGGAGATCTCACCCACCGGATGCAGCTATTCGGTGAAGATCGCCGCCCGGAACCTGGCCCGGGCTCTGACCATCCTGAACGGAACGCGGCTGCCCTATCTGGGCATCTACGTGAACGCGGCGGGATATGGTTACCGGGAGGTGGAACTGTGATCTATTTGGACAGTGCCGCCACCACGTATCAAAAGCCCCCTGCTGTATTCCGGGCAGTCCGGGGGGCCATGGCATCCATGACCAGTCCGGGACGAGGGACCTATGGCCCGGCGGCCCGGGCCTCCCGAACGCTGCTGGCCTGCCGGGAGGAGGCCGCCGCCCTCTTCCAGGTGGGGCAGCCCGAGCGGGTGGTGCTGACCTTCAACGCCACCCATGGGCTGAACATTGCCGTGCATTCCCTGGTAAAGCCGGGAGCCACGGTGCTCCTGTCGGGATATGAACACAATGCGGTGACCCGGCCTTTGGCGTCGATTGCCGATGTCCGCCTGCGGGTGGTCCGGGCCCCGCTCTTCTGTCCCAATCTGTTTCTGGAGGAACTGGAGCGGCGGCTGACCCCGGAGGTGGATGTGGTCATCTGTACCCATGTGTCCAACGTGTTCGGCTATGTGCTGCCGGTGGAGGAGGTTGCCGCCCTGTGCCGGCGGCGTCAGGTTCCCCTTATTGTGGACGCCTCCCAGTCGGCCGGGGTGCTTCCCGTGCGTATGGAGGACTGGGGCGCGGCCTTTGTGGCGATGCCTGGTCACAAGGGGCTCTATGGTCCCCAGGGAACCGGGCTGCTCCTCTGCCAAGCTGGAGGAGAACCCCTGATCGCGGGAGGAACGGGCAGTCTGTCCCGACAGCCGGAAATGCCGGATTTCCTGCCGGACCGGCTGGAAGCGGGAACCCACAACGTCCCCGGTGTGGCCGGTCTGCTGGAAGGGCTTCGGTTCCTCCGGCGGCGGGGAATCCATTCGCTGTTCTGCCACGAGGCGGCGCTGGTCCGGCAGGCGGCGGAGGGGCTGGCCCAGCTGCCCAGGGTCCAGGTCTACTCAGCGGGAGGGAAGGGCTGTCAGAGCGGCGTGCTCTCCTTCCGGGTGGCCGGCCGGGACCCAGGCTGGGTGGCGGAGGAACTGGGCCAGCGGGGGATCGCGGTCCGTGCGGGACTCCACTGTGCTCCGCTGGCCCATGCCACGGGGGGAACCGAGGCAACCGGCACCGTGCGGGTGAGTTTTTCCGCCTTCAACACCGGCCAGGAGGTGGAGCGGTTCCTGAAAACAATGCGGCGGCTGGGATAGGTGCCCACGAAAAGCGCCCTGGATTTCCAGGGCGCTTTTCTCAGAAGAAAAGGTGAAATTTCCTCTGCCGGCGGGGTTGTAAATGGGAGGGAAATACAGTATAATAACTTGAATTACCATAGAAAACTTGGCGGATTATACCCTAAAGGAGGTGGGAGCGATGACCTCGTTTTTGCAGTACTGCGTCAACACGTTGGGTTATCTGCGGTTGATGACAGTCTCTGATCTGATCGACATCGCCATCTTGTCCTTCCTGTTCTATAAATGCATCGGGATTTTCCAGCGGACCAACGCGGCCAAGGTGGCCAAGGCGCTGCTGCTGATTATCGTTGCGATGTGGATTTCTTACCAATTTAACCTTAATGCCATCAGTTTCATTTTGAATAAGGCGGTGGAGCTGGGGCTGCTGGCCCTGGTGGTCATTTTCCAGCCGGAGATTCGCCGGTTTTTGGAGCGCATTGGCAGCAACAACGTCTCCCGAATCTCCCGCTTTTTCCGGAATGAAACCCCAGTCAGCGATGTGGAGGAGGCCATTCAGGAGACGGTGGAGGCCTATGGAGAGATGTCGAAAAACCGGGTGGGCGCCTTGATGGTGTTCGAGCGGGAGACCAATCTGTCCAACATCATCTCCTCGGGCACTCCCTTCCAGTCCACGGTGACCAGTGAACTGCTGAAGAACATCTTTTATCCCAATGCGCCCCTCCATGACGGCGCAGTGGTGGTCCGGCAGGGGAAGATCGCGGCGGCGGCCTGCATGCTCCCCATGTCGGAGAGTATGAATCTAAGCAAAGACCTGGGCATGCGCCACCGGGCCGGTCTGGGTATGAGCGAGCGTTCTGATGCGGTGGTTGCCATTGTCTCCGAGGAGACAGGGGCCATTTCTGTTGTGGTCAACGGTAACCTCCGCCGGCACTTGTCCCCGGAGACGCTGGGACGGATTCTGCGCAATGAACTGCTGCCCCGGGAGGAGAGCGCCTCCGGCAAGCGGCGCAGACCTTCCCTGCCGTTCTGGAAAGGAAGGGGAGGAGAATCGTGACCAACCCGAAGAAAAACCGCAAAATCTTCAATATCGTCCTGGCCATTGTGCTGGCGGTGGGTGTGTGGATGTATGTCATCAACGTGGAAAATCCCTCCGGCACCGGTACTGTCCGGGAAATCCCGGTTACCGTGGTGGGAGAGGACAGCCTGGCTGAGCGAGGTCTGATGGTGACGGAACAGAACCGGGACCATGTCTCTCTCAAACTCTCCGGTCGAAAAAAGACCCTGATGAAGCTCAATCGGAAAAACATCACCCTAAAGCTGGATGTCTCCTCGGTTACCTCGGAGGGGGAGCATACGCTGAGTTGTAAGGTGGACTTCCCAGATACCGTGGGCGACAATGTCTCTATTTCGGATTGGGAGGACCTGCATGTCACGGTGACGGTGGAGAAACAGGCAACCAAAGAGATTCCGGTTCGAGGAGAGTTCATCGGGACGGAGGCGGACAACTGCCTGGCCGGTGCGGTGACCACCGATCCTGAGACCCTGGTTCTAAAGGGCCCGGCAAAGGAACTGGAGGGCATCTCCTATGCCCTGGCAACGGTGGGGGGAAAAGAGGTTCGGGATACCATAGTGGAGCAGTCCAGTGTGGTATTCATGGGCCCGGACGGAACCCCCGCCAGCCGGAAGAATGTGACCGCCAGTGCGGAGTCGGTGGAGGTCACCGTCCCGGTCCGGCAGGTGGTCTCCCTCCCGCTCACGGTGGAGATCATCGAGGGCGGCGGCGCTGCCCGGGAGGATGTGGAGGTGACGATTTCCCCGGAAACCATCACCGTGGTGGCCCAGGAGGGCGAGGAAGCTCTGCCCAGTGCCATCTCCCTGGGAACCATTGAACTGGAGGATGTTTTGGGCGATACCTCCTATTCCTTTCCCATCAAGCTCCCTGCGGGCGTCACCGCCTGGGGAGAGCAGAGCCGATACGCCAGAGTGTCTCTCACCTTTCCCCAGCTGGTAACGCGGCAGCTGGCAGTGGAGCAGATTGCATTGCAAAATATCCCCCAGGGGTATGACGCGGCGCTGGTGAGCAAGCAGCTTTATGTCTGGGTGCGGGGAAGGCAGGACCTGGTGGAAGCCCTCGATCCCAACCAGCTCCAAGTGGAGGTAGACCTATCCGAGGCGGGAAAAGGGGACGAGCTTCAGCGATTCCCGGCAAAGGTTACCTGGAAGGGCGGCGAACCGGAAGGGGTTAAAATCATGGGGACGCATTACAGCGTTGCCCTGCGGCTGAAACAATAGGAAACCATGGTTTGAGAAACAGGTAAGGAGGTTTCTATGGAACAGATCGCAATGGTAAAGTCCGTTCTGGACAATGGAATGGCGCAGGTTGCCGTACAGCGGGAGACCGCCTGCGGCGCTGCCCACAGCTGCGCGGACTGTGCAGGCTGCGAAAAAATGATGACGCGGACGGAAAACGTCGTGGTGGCATACAACGATGTGAACGCGCACCCGGGGGATGTGGTGAAGGTACAGAGTGAGAATGGCAATTTCTTTAAGACAGCAGCCATTGTCTACCTGCTGCCCTTGGTCCTGGCCCTGGTGTTTTACGGTGTGGCCTCGGCCCTGTCCCTGGGCGGAGAGGGTCTGCACGCCCTTTGCGCGGGGCTTGGGTTTGTCCTGGGCATCCTTGTGGCCGTGGCCTGGGACCGCCACATGAAAAAGGTCAGCGGCCTGCGCTTCCACATTGTGGAGGTCAAACGGGCATGTTCGGGTATGTAAGAGCGGTTACCCCGGTTCTTGCACCGGAGGAGGCCCGGCGGTATGAGGCGGTCTACTGTGGTCTGTGCCGCACCCTGGGGGAGCGGTACGGAAAGACGGCCCAGCTGATCCTCAACTATGACTTTGTCTTCCTGGCCATCCTTCTGGCCCGGCCAGAGACAGGGGGAACCTTTCCCGACTGCCCCTGTCCCGTCCATCCCTGGCGAAAGAAAACCTGCTGGCTGGGGTCTCCTGCCCTGGACGCTGCGGCGGACGCCACGGTGATTCTCACTTGGTGGAAGCTCCAGGACGCTCTCCGGGACGGAAAGCTGGCCCAGCGAATGGGCAGCCGGGCTGCGGCCCTGCCGCTGAGAGGACATTACCGGGCCGCGGCGGCCCGGTGGCCGGCCTTCGATGAGACGGTTCGGTCCTGCCTGGAGGAGCTGCATCAACTGGAGCGGGATCGCGTGCCGTCCTTGGACCGCCCGGCGGATACCTTTGCCCGGATTCTCCAGGCGGCGGCAGTGGAGACGGATTTGGCCGCGCGCACCCGTGGGGTGCAGCAGATTCTCTACCACGTGGGGCGCTGGATCTACCTGGCCGATGCCTGGGACGACCTGGCGGAGGATCAGCGCACAGGAAACTACAATCCCCTCCTGGCCCGATTTGGGGACCAGGCAGCGGCATCCAAGGAATCGCTGCGGGAGACCATGCGAGTCTCCCTGGGCCTGGCAAACACCGCCTTTTCCCTGCTGGACTGGGGAGAGTGGGAGCCTCTGCTGGGCCATATTCTGGGCACGGGACTGCCCGCTGTGGAAGAGGCCGTTTTTACCGGCCAGTGGAAGCAGCGAAAGCGCCCATTTCATCATCATCAAGGGTCCGCGCCTGCCGCGGTGCCCACCAATAAGGAGAAGGAAACGTATGAATGATCCCTATGCCGTGTTGGGCGTGAGCTCTTCTGCCAGTGAGGAGGAGATCAAACGCGCCTATCGGGACCTGGTCAAGAAGTATCACCCGGACAACTATGCCAATAACCCTCTGGCCGACCTGGCCGAGGCCAAGATGAAAGAGGTCAATGAGGCCTATGACGCCATCATGAAGGCCCGGACCCAGGGCGGATACCAGTCGGCCGGCGGGAACGGGTATGGCGGTGGCCGGACCTCCAGCCAGGGCGGCGGCCGCTACAACAATCCCACGCTGATTCAGGTGCGCCAGCTCATTGCCCAGAACAATCTGGCGGAGGCGGAACGGATTCTCCGGAGTACCCCGGCCAACAACGGTGAGTGGTACTACCTTATGGGCAGTATCGCCTACCGCCGGGGCTGGATGGACGATGCCCGCCAGAATTTCTGGACCGCCTGCAACATGGACCCCAACAACATGGAGTACCGTCAGGCCATGAACAGTATGGGGATGCAGGCCCGACGGGGAACCTATGGAGGGGGAGACGATATCGCCAACCTCTGTACCACTCTGTGCTGCCTCAACTGTCTGTGCAATTCGTGCAGCGGCTGACGGCGCACGGAAGAAAAATGAGAATGAGGTGTTTGGCTTGATACGAAGTATGACAGGCTATGGCCGGGGGGAGGGGGTCCTCCACGACCGAGCCATCACGGTGGAGGTTCGGGCAGTGAACAACCGCTATCTGGACTGTGCGGTGAAGATTCCCCGGCTCTATGTATTTGCCGAGGAGAGCATTAAGGCCCAGGTGCAGAAGCAGGTGGGCCGGGGAAAGGTGGATGTGCTGATTTCCATTGACGCCACCGCTGCGGACAAGGTGGCGGTGAGCCTGAACCGGTCTGTGGCCGACGGATATTACACCGCCCTGACCCAGATGCGGGATGCCTATAACCTGAAGGATGATATTTCAGTCTCTCTCCTCTCCCGGTTCCCGGATGTGTTTCTGGTGGAGAAGGAGCAGGGGGACGCCGATGTGATTGCCGCGGACCTGCTCCAAGTGCTCTCCCAGGCGTTGGAGGGCTTCAACGCCATGCGGGAACGGGAGGGCCAGAAGCTGGCGGAGGATATCCGGGCCAAGGCCGCCGCCATCGCCGCGCTGGTGGAACAGGTGGAGGTTCGTTCTCCGGAAACGGTTGCCGCGTATCGGGAAAAGCTCCGCCAGAGGATGCAGGAAGTTTTGGAAAATACCCAGATCGACGAGAGCCGGATTCTCACCGAGGCCGCCATCTTTGCGGATAAGGTGGCCGTGGACGAGGAGACGGTCCGCCTGCGCAGCCACCTGTCCCAACTGGAGGATATGCTGGAGCAGGGAGGCGCCGTCGGCCGGAAGCTGGATTTTCTGATCCAGGAGTTCAACCGGGAGGCCAACACCATCGGCTCCAAGTGCAGCGACGTGGCCCTGTCCCGGGTGGTGGTGGAGCTCAAGGGCGAGATCGAGAAGATCCGGGAACAGGTGCAGAACATCGAATAGAGGAGGCGACCTGTTGAAGCTGATCAATATTGGGTTTGGAAATATGGTGTCGGCCAGCCGGCTCATCGCCATTGTCAGTCCGGAATCCGCCCCCATTAAGCGCATGGTCCAGGAGGCCAGAGACCGGGGGGTGCTGGTGGACGCCACCTATGGCCGCCGTACCCGGGCGGTCCTCATTACAGACAGCGACCATATCATCCTCTCTGCCCTGCAGCCGGAGACGGTAGCCGGCCGGCTCAACGGGCGGGAGGAACTGGCAGGGGAGGAAGAGGAATGAACAAAGGGACCTTGGTGGTGATCTCCGGCTTTTCCGGCGCGGGCAAGGGCACGGTCTTGTCCCAAGTGCTGGCACGCCGTCCTGATCTCTATTTCTCCGTGTCCTTTACCACCCGTCCCCCCAGAGAAGGGGAAAAAGACGGGGTCAATTACCATTTTGTCACCCGACAGGCGTTTCAGGAGCGGATTGAACGGGGAGAATTTTTAGAGTACGCCGAGTATGTGGGGAATTTCTACGGAACCTCCATGGCGGTGATCCGGGAGAAGCTGGACCAGGGAATCGACGTGATCCTGGAGATTGAGATTCAGGGGGCGGCCAAGGTTCGGGAGAAAATGCCGGAGGCGGTCTCCCTGTTTTTGGTCCCGCCCTCCTTTGAAGAGCTCTCCCGCCGGCTCCACGGCCGGGGAACCGACTCGGAGGAGAAGATCCAGCAGCGGCTGGAGACTGCCCGCCAGGAGGCGAAGGAAATTGTGAACTATGACTACATCGTCGTCAATGACACGGTGGACCGGGCGGTGGGGGAGATCTTAGCCATTCTCATCGCGGAGGGCTGCCGGAAGGAAAGACGGCTTCATCTTGTGGAAGGAGTGTAATGGATTATGATGCTGTATCCCGCAATGAATGAACTGCTGGAGCAGGTGCCCAGCCGATATCAGCTGGTGAATGTGGTGGCGGCCCGGGCCCGGAAGATCGCCGCCAAAGCGGAACGGGAGGACCTCATGCTGGAGGATAAGCCGGTGAGCATTGCCATTCGGGAGATTGCCGAGGGACACTGGAAGGACCCGGAGGAGGCGGCCGGGATGGAGGAAGGATTCCCGGAAGAGGAGCATCTGATCCAAGGGGAAGCGGGCATCGAATGAACAGCGCCCGTGCCGTGACGGCGGTATGATGCTGGCCAAAATTGCCCTGTCGGCGGCCACCTTTGCCATTGACCGGCCCTACTCCTATCGGGTTCCCGCCCAGCTGGAGAACCTGCTGGAGCCGGGCATGCGGGTTCTGGTGCCCTTTGGCAAGGGCAACCGGTCCAGCGAAGGCCTGGTGCTCTCCCTGGAGCAGGCGGAGGAAACCCACCGGCTCAAGGAGATTCAGACTCTGCTGGACCGCCGCCCTGTCCTGACCCCCGAGGGCATCCAGCTGGCGCTTTGGATGCGGGAGCGGTTTTTCTGTACCGTCTATGCCGCCGCGCTGACCATGCTTCCCACGGGACTGTGGTATGTGCTCAAGGAGGGATACGCCCTGGCCCCCGGGGTGGACCGGGAGACCTGGGAGGCCAAGACGGCCGGCCATCCCCGGGCCAGACAGGTGATGACCCTCCTCCACGGAGCAGGGGGGCGGGCTGACCTGGCCCAGATCAGAGACATTCCCGACGGGAAAGACCCCCGAGGGGTGCTGCGGGAGCTGGAGAAGGCGGGCCTGGTGGTCCGGGAAACCCAGGCCCGGCGGAAGGTCAAGGATAAGACAGAGCAGATTGCCTCCCTGGCTGTGGACCCGGCGGAGGCGCTGGCCCGGATGGAGCCCCGGCGGAAGACGGCGCCCATGGGGTATGAGGTCACATCCCTGCTGTGCAACCTGGGCAGCGCCAGCGTGAAGGAGCTGTGCTACTTCACCGGGGCCTCCCACCAGACGGTGAAGAGCCTGGAAAAGCGGGGGATTCTCCGCCTGCAGGAGCGGGAGGTGTTCCGCCACCAGCTGCCGGATATCCGGCAAACGCAACCTTTGTCTCCTCTGAACGAGGCGCAGCAGGCGGCCTATGAGGGGCTGCGGGCGCTGATGAACGGGGGAAAGCCGGAGGCGGCCCTCCTCTACGGGGTCACCGGCAGCGGGAAGACCCAGGTCTACCTCCATCTGATCGAGCAGACCCTGGCGGCGGGACGGGGGGCCATTGTAATGGTCCCGGAAATTGCCCTGACCCCCAGCCTGCTGCAGCTCTTCCTCACCCATTTCGGCCGGCAAGTGGCGGTCCTGCACAGCTGCCTGTCCACCGGGGAGCGGTACGACGAGTGGAAGCGGGTCCGGGATGGACAGGCCTCTGTGGTCATTGGGACCCGTTCTGCGGTGTTTGCTCCCCTGGCGGATGTGGGCCTTATGATTTTGGATGAGGAGCAGGAGAGCAGCTATCAGTCGGAGAGCATGGTCCGTTACCACGCCCGGGAGGTGGCCAAGTTCCGCTGCACCCACCATAAGGGACTGCTTCTGCTGGGGTCGGCGACCCCGGCGGTGGAGAGCCGGTATGCCGCGGAGATGGGACAGTATCACCTGTTTACCCTCAGGCAGCGATACAATGCCCACCAGATGCCGAAAGTGCGCCTGGTGGATATGAAGCAGGAACTCCGGCAGGGAAACGCCACGGGCCTGTCCGGCCTGCTGCGGGAAGAACTGGAGGAAAACCTCCGGCGGGGGGAACAGAGCATTCTCTTTCTCAACCGCCGGGGCAACAGCCGTATGGTGGTATGCAGCCAGTGCGGCGAGGTTCCCACCTGTCCCCGGTGCTCGGTTCATTTGACCTATCACAGCGCCAATGGCAGGCTGATGTGCCACTACTGCGGCCATTCCCAGCCCCTGCCGGAGCTTTGCCCCCATTGCTATGGCCGGCTCCAGTTTGTGGGCATGGGCACCCAAAAACTCCAGGAGGCGCTGGAGGAGAGCTATCCCGGGGTGGAGATCATGCGGATGGACGCGGACACCATTACAGCCACCCAATCCCACGAGGTGCTGCTGGACCGGTTTCGGTGGAAGCAGGTCCCCATTCTTTTGGGCACCCAGATGGTGGCCAAGGGGCTGGACTTTGCCAATGTGACCCTGGTGGGGGTGGTGGACGGCGATCTGTCCCTATACGCAGACAATTACCGGGCCGCAGAGCGCACCTTTTCCCTGCTGACCCAGGTGGTGGGCCGGGCGGGGCGGGGAGAAAAGCTGGGGCGGGCTGTGATTCAGACCTGGACCCCGGACAACGATGTGATCAACCTGGCGGCCCGCCAGGATTACGATACGTTTTACGAGGAAGAGCGGGAGATGCGCCGGATGCTCCGGTTCCCCCCTTTTCTGGACCTGTTTCGGATTACCCTTTCCGGTCCGGAGGAGACCCAGGTTCTCCGGGCCTGCGCAGTGATCCGGCGTAGCTTAGAGCCCTGGGTGAAGCCCCGGCAGCAGGGGCCAGAGGGACCGGAAGTGCTGGGCCCTGCGCCGGCGCCTATTTTGAAGGTGAACAACCGGTACCGGTACCGCGTGCTGCTGAAGTGCCGGAACGGGCGGGAGATCCGGGCAATCCTCGCCCAGATTCTCCAGGCGGCCCAGCAGGACCGGGCCAACCGGGGGCTGTCCATCGCAATGGATGTAAATCCCATGGATTAAAGAGAAACAAGAGGAAGGAATGACCCATTATGATCAGAAAAATTCTGCAAAAGGAAGACCCTGCCCTGCATAAAGTATGCCATCCCGTCACCAGCTTCGACCGGAAGCTGGGTGCTCTGCTGGATGATCTTACTGCTACCCTGAAGGATGCCCAGGGCTTGGGCCTGGCTGCCCCCCAGATTGGGATTCTCCGCCGGGTCTGCGTGGTGATGGACGAGGATGAGCAGTATCTGGAGCTGGTCAACCCTGTCATTGTCAGCCAGGAAGGCGAGCAGGAGGGATTTGAGGGCTGCCTGAGCTTAACGGGGATGTACGGCATTGTCAAGCGCCCCATGAAGGTGACGGTGAAGGCCCAGGACCGCCATGGAAACCCGGTGGAATATGAGCGGGAAGGGGTCACCGCCCGCTGCTTCTGCCATGAGATTGAGCACCTGGATGGACACATGTACTATGAGCGGGCGGGCCGCCTGTTCACCGAGGCCGAGGTGGATGAGATGCTCCAGAAGGCCGAGGAAGAGGCGTAATGCAGGCCTGTTGGAGCGGTCAGGAGGGGAGAGAGGCATGAGGATTCTATTCATGGGCACGCCGGATTTTGCCGTGCCCTCGCTGGAGGCCCTGGTGGCCGCCGGACATGAGGTGGTGGGGGTGTTCAGTCAGCCGGATAAACCCAAGAACCGGGGGATGAAGCTCCAGCCCACGCCGGTGAAGTGCTGTGCCCAGGCCCACGGCCTGGCGGTCTTTCAACCCACCAAACTCCGGGACGGCACGGCGCTGGAGACCATTGTCCAGCTGGCGCCCGACCTCATCGTGGTGGCGGCCTACGGCCGGATTTTGCCCCAGGAGATTCTGTCCTATCCCCGGCTGGGGTGCATCAATGTGCACTCCTCCCTGCTGCCCAAGTACCGGGGGGCGGCCCCCATTCACTGGGCCATCCTGAACGGAGAGCAGGAGACCGGGGTGACCATCATGCACATGGCTCTGGCGCTGGACGCCGGGGATATCATTGCCCAGCGGGCCACCCCCATTGACCCGGACGAGACGGTGGAGACCCTCCATGACCGGCTGGCCCGTCTGGGGGCGGAACTGTTGGTGGAGACGGTGGAGCATCTGGCCGACGGCACCGCCACCCGGACCCCCCAGGAGGAGAGTCAGGTGACGTTGGCGCCCATGCTCAGCCGGGCCCTGTCCCCCATGGACTGGAGCCGCCCCGCCCGGGCCCTCCACGATCAGGTGCGGGGACTGCTTCCCTGGCCCGCTGCAGTGACAGAGCTGGGGGGCGTACGCTGCAAGATTTTGGCCACCACCGTGCTGGAAGAGACCACGGAAAAGGCGCCGGGCAGCGTGGTGACAGCGGACAAGACGGGCCTGAAAATTGCCTGCGGGGAGGGGACGCTCCTCCGCATCGACCGGCTTCAGGCGGACGGAGGCAAGCGCCTGGCGGCTGCGGACTATCTGCGGGGACACCCCATTCCCGTGGACTGAGAGAGAAAGGAGGGATGGGGCATGTCCGCCCGAGAGGCTGCGCTGCTGACCCTGGTGGCGATGGAGCGCCAAAAGGCCTGGTCCAACGGCCATTTGAAAAAGGTCATCCAGGAACAAAGATTAGACCGGCGGGATGCTGCCCTGGCCACCCGCCTCTGCTTTGGTGTAATCCAAAACCGCATGCTGCTGGACCACTATCTCCAGCAGTATTCTGCCATGAAACTGAGCAAAATGGAGAGCAAGGTACGCAACAACCTGCGGTTGGGGCTGTACCAGATGCTTTTTATGACCAAGATTCCCGTCAGCGCGGCGGTAAGCGAAGGGGTCAAGCTGACCAAGAAGCACTGCAAAAATCCCCGGGCGGGGGGGATGGTCAACGGCATTCTCCGCAACCTGGCCCGCCATCTGGACGAGCTTCCCACCCTGGACCGGGGGAATCCTGTTGCATATCTCTCCCTGCTGTACAGCCACCCCCAGTGGTTGGTGGAGGAATGGAGCCAGCAGTTGGAAGCGGGGGAGCTGGAAGAACTGCTCCGCTGGGACAACAGTGAACCCCCTGTGACAGTACAAGTAAACACTTGCCGATTCCAAACCTCTCAGGTGGCGGCGGCGCTGGAAGAGGAGGGGATGACGGTGACGGCCCATCCCTGGCTGCCGGACTGTCTGGTGCTCACGGGAACAGGGGACCTGACCCAGGGGCGTGCCTGGCAAACCGGGATGTTCTACCCGCAAGACCCTGCGGCCCGCCTGGCGGTTTTGGCGGCGGGCCTGTTGCCAGGGGATAAGGTCCTGGACGCTTGTGCGGCGCCGGGAGGAAAATCTTTTGCTGCGGCTATGACCATGGGAGACCAAGGAGAACTCTATGCCTGCGATCTCCATGCCCATAAAAAGGCTCTCATCGAGGCTGGGGCAGCTCGGCTGGGACTGGGTTCCATCACAGCCCAGGTGCTGGACGCCAGAAAGCCCCGTAAGGGGTGGGAGGGGACCTTTGACACGGTGCTGGCCGATGTGCCCTGCTCCGGGCTGGGGGTCATTCGCAAAAAGCCGGAGATTCGCTATAAGCCCCAGGAAGAGCTGGCCGGACTGCCCGCGCTGCAGGGGGAGATTTTGGACAATGTGGCCCATTATGTCAAGCCGGGCGGGGTGCTGCTTTACTCCACCTGTACCCTTCGTCCTCAGGAGAATGAGACGGTGGTCCGGGCCTTTTTGGCTTCCCATGGGGGCTTTTCTCTGGAGGGATTCCGGCTGCCTGGCCCCATGGGGGAACAGCCGGAGGGGGTTTGTACCCTTTGGCCCCAGCGGCTGGGGACCGATGGATTTTTCCTGGCCAAATTCCGAAGGAGGGAAGACCATGACTGACCTGAAATCCATGACGCCGGAGGAACTGACCGCCTGGTGCAGGGAACAGGGCCAGCCGGCCTTTCGTGGCAGGCAGCTGTTTCAATGGCTCAGCCGGGGGGTGGTTTCTACCCAGGAGATGACGGACCTTCCCAAGGCCCTTCGGGCGAAGATCGACCAGGAGGGCGGCATTTCCCCCCCGTCGGTGGAGCGAAAACAGGTCTCAAAACTGGATGGAACCATAAAATATCTTTGGAGGCTGTCGGACGGCAACTGCATTGAGACGGTTCTCATGCGCTACCGCCATGGTAACTCCGTCTGTATTTCCTCCCAGGTGGGCTGCGCCATGGGCTGTGCCTTCTGCGCCTCCACAGTGGGGGGGCGGGTCCGCAACCTGACGGCGGGAGAACTGCTGGACCAGGTCATTTTTACCCAGAAAGATTCCGGTGTCCCCATCTCCAACATTGTTCTGATGGGGATTGGGGAGCCGTTGGACAACTATGACAATGTACGGCGGTTTTTGACCCTGGTCAACCACCCGGACGGTGTGAACATTGGAATGCGCCATATTTCCCTGTCCACCTGTGGACTGATCCGGGGGATTGACCGCCTGGCGGAGGAGGGACTTCAGCTCACCCTGTCTGTGTCCCTCCATGCCCCCGACGATGAAACCAGGAGCGCCCTCATGCCCATCAACCGGGGCACGGGGGTGGAGGCCCTGCTTGCGGCCTGCCGCCGGTATTTTGCCAAAACCGGCCGGCGGATCTCCTATGAGTATGCCATGATCGACGGGGTCAACGACACCCCCCGCCATGCCGCCCTGTTGGGGGACCGGTTGGAGGGGACCGTTGCCCATGTGAATCTCATTCCTCTCAACTATGTGGAGGAGAGCAGCTTAAAGCCCAGTCACCATGTGGCCGCCTTTCAGAGGCAGCTGGAAAAGCGGGGCATTCCCGCCACCGTCCGCCGGCGGCTGGGCAGCGATATCGACGCCTCCTGCGGCCAGCTGCGCCGGAAAGCCCTGCAAAACCGGGCGGAATGAGGAGAGCAGGAGATGCGAAAGGAGATGATCCCCCATGGTTTCCGTATGGGGACTGACTGACAGAGGAATCGTACGAAGAGAAAACCAGGATTCCTGTGCCTATGAAATCATAGAGGACGGCGACCTGGCCTGGGGCGTTGTGTGTGACGGCATGGGCGGGGCCAAGGCCGGCGACATCGCCAGCAAGATGGCGGTGGAGACTTTCTGCGCCCATTTGGAGCAGCTGCGGGATCTGGAGGGGCCGCCCCCCGCGGCGGACCTGCTGCTGGCCGCCGCCGAGGACGCCAATCGGGTGGTCTATCTCAAGGCGGAGACCGACCGGGACTGCGTGGGCATGGGCACCACCTTGGTGGGAATGATCCTGCGGGGCACCACCCTGTGGGTGGTGAACGTGGGGGACAGCCGGGCCTATCACATCACCAAGCAGGCCATCCGGCGGATTACCCGGGACCACTCTGTGGTGGAGGATCTGGTGGCCAAAGGGGACCTGACCCCAGAGCAGGCCAGAAACCACCCCCAGAAAAATTTGATCACCCGGGCCTTGGGCACCGCCCGCCGGGTGAAAGCCGATCTCTTTCAGGAAACTGTGGCGGAGGGAGACTATCTCCTGCTCTGCTCTGACGGACTGATCAACGAGGTCACCGACCAGGAAATCCACCGAGAGGTCCTGGCTGGGGGGACCCCCCAGGAGATTTGTCAGCGGCTGATGACCCGCACCTTGGACAGCGGAGCGCCGGACAACGTCACCGTTGTGCTGTTCCAACTGTGAGGAGGCGTATATTACCATGAATCAATACATCGGTAAAATGCTTGACAACCGGTATGAGATCCTGGATGTCATCGGGGTCGGCGGGATGGCGGTGGTCTATAAGGCCTATTGCCACCGGCTGCACCGGTTTGTGGCCATCAAGGTCTTAAAGCGGGACCTGGCCGCCGATGCGGAATTCCGCCGCCGGTTCCATGAGGAGGCCCAGGCAGTTGCCATGCTCTCCCACCCCAACATCGTCTCTGTGTACGATGTCAGCAAGGGGGATGATCTGGACTATATCGTCATGGAGCTCATCGACGGCATTACCCTCAAGCAATATATGCAGAAAAAAGAAGGCCGCCTGAACTGGCGGGAGTCCCTGTATTTTATCACGCAGATTGTCCGGGCCCTGGGACACGCCCACAGCCGGGGGATCATTCACCGGGATATTAAGCCCCAAAATATTATGGTGCTCCGGGACGGCAGTGTGAAGGTGGCTGACTTTGGCATTGCCCGGATCATGTCCGCCGCCCAGAACACCCTGACCCAGGAGGCCCTGGGGTCGGTGCACTATATTTCCCCGGAGCAGGCCCGAGGCAGCCATATTGACGCCCGGGCGGATATCTACTCTGCCGGCGTGGTTCTCTATGAGATGCTCACCGGGCGCCTGCCCTTTGATGGGGACTCCCCGGTGTCCGTGGCCATCCAGCACATCAGCGCCAAACCCATGTCTCCCCGGGAACTCATTCCGGACATCCCCTTGGGCCTGGAGGAGATCACCATGAAGGCCATGGCGTCCCGGATTGACCAGCGGTATATGAATGCGGAAGCCATGCTCCGGGACCTGGAGGAGTTTCGGAAGAACCCCCAGGTGGAGTTTCACTATAACCTGGCCAGCTTCCACGGCAACCAGCCCGTGCCGGATGAGCCCACCCAGGCAGTGGATGGGGCCAGTTCCCTGGGGCGGCGGCAGCGCCCCCCCGCCCGGCCCAGAACCGCGCCGCCCCCGCGACGATATCCGCCGGAGGAGGCCTATGAAGACGCCCAGGAACGCAAGCGGAATCTGGTCATTCCCATTGTGGTGGTGGTCTTCCTGGTGGGAGTGGGCATTTTCCTGTGGCTGACCTTTTTCAGCGGCCTGTTCGCCCAGGATGACGCGCTGAAAGTGCCGAACCTGCTGGGGGAGAAGATCGAAGATGTCACCCAGGATCAGGAGATCCTACAACATTTTAAGATTGTAGAACAGGCCAGGGAACCCAGTGAGGACTATCCCGAGGGACAGATCATCCGACAGGACCCCGACGGCGGCACCGAGGTGACTGCCGGGGAGGAACCCATCACCATTCAGGTGGTGGTCAGCTCCGGGAAGGAGACGGTGGAGATGATTGACGTGCTGGGGGACACCTATGAGACCGCCGTCACCCGTCTGCAGCAGCTGGACCTGAAGGTGGATACCCCCACCCGGGAGCCCTCAGATGACGTGGAGGAAGGCAAGGTGATCTCCAGCGATCCCGTGGCGGGGACCAAAGTCAGCCCGGGAGATACCGTGCGTCTGGTGATCAGCTCCGGCCCTGACACCCGAAACGTAACCGTCCCCACCCTCACGGGAACCACGCTGGAGAACGCCCGAAACATCGCCACCAGCGCGGGGCTGAAAATCTCCAGCGTGACGGAGGTAAACAGCGACAAGCCGGTGGGCCAGGTGGTTTACCAGAGCATTGCCCCCAACACCGAGGTGGAGGAGGGCACAGGCATTGTCCTCCAGGTGAGCAAGGGACCGGAAAAGCAGGAACCGGTGACCAGCACCAAAAATATCGAGATCACCCTGCCCGATGACGAGCGGGAGAGCGTAGAGGTGCGGATTACAGTGGACGGAAAAGAGGTCTATAAGAACGACGTGAGTACGGAGCAGGGGAGTTTCTATGTTCCCGTCACCGGCTCCGGCGTCATGGAAATCTGCATCTATTTTGACGGAAGTTTGGAAAAACGGTACAGTGAGAATTTTAACGAATGAGTCAGACAAGGGTAGAAGGAACCATCCGTAAGGCATTGAGCGGATTCTATTACGTTCAGACAGAGCAGACCCTGGTGACCTGCCGGGCCCGGGGAAAGTTCCGGTATCAGAAAGTGACCCCCCTGGTGGGGGACCGGGTGGCCATTGCCCTCCAGCCGGATGGGTCGGGCTCCCTGGTGGAGATTCTGCCCCGCCGCAATGCCTTTCAGCGTCCGGCGGTGGCCAATCTGGACCAGCTGGTCATCATCGCCTCCGGGGCGGTCCCGGTGAGCGATCCTTTTCTGCTGGATCGGATCATCTCTCTGGCCGAGCGCAAGGGCTGCGAGCCGATTTTGTGCATCAACAAGTGGGACCTGGTCCCGGCCCAGCAGCTGCTGGAGACCTATCGGGCCGCGGGAATCCCCGCCCTTCCGGTCAGCGCGGTTACTGGCCTGGGAATCGACCAGCTGCGCGGTTTGCTGGCGGGAAAGATCTCCGCTTTTACTGGCAACTCCGGGGTGGGTAAGTCCAGCCTCCTCAACGCGCTGGACCCCGCCTTTGGCCTGGCCACGGGAGAGATCAGCGAGAAGCTGGGCCGGGGGCGCCACACCACCCGGCATGTGGAGCTGTTCCCCCTGGCAGGAGGGCTCATTGCGGACACACCGGGCTTTTCCGCCTTCGATCAGGAGAAGGGAGAGGACCCGGTGGAGCAAGAGGCCCTGGCCCGGTCTTTCCGGGAGTTTCGTCCTTACCTGGGCCAATGCCGCTTCGTGGGCTGTGCCCATGTGAAGGAGCAGGGCTGCGCCGTTCTGGCGGCCCGGGATGCGGGGAAGATCGTCCCCAGCCGGCACGAGAGCTATGTGCGGCTGTATGAACTGGCCAGGGAGAACAAGCCCTGGGGGAAAAACTGAATTTCCGTGTCCGCACCACCCGTCCCCTTTCGGCATAGACTGAGAGCGGACGGGTGTTTTCATGCCCGGGAAGGGAGGGGAGCCCATGAAGATGGTGGTGGTGAGCGCACCCAAAGCCTTGGCAGGCTTGCTGAAAAAGCTCTTCCATATTTGAAACGGGGAACCAGGTCTATCTGCCGGCAGTTCCACATAGGATGGGACAGATACTTACTTGACACGAGAAAGGATTGGTCACAGTGATGGAATTGGAACTCCGGCAGGAGACCGTGCGGGGATGGGAGTCCGTCTGCCGTGCGACATTGGAACAGGAAGAGACCGCAGAGATGATCGTGCCGGATGCCTGTCCGGACATTTGGCAGGTGCTGGATGGGGAGGCCCGTCTTCTCCTCCAGCGGAAGGAGCCCCAGGATGGGAAAGGGGAGTTTTCCGGCCTGCTGAAAACCACGATCCTGTATCAGCCGGAAGGAGAGCAGGGCCTGCGGGCCATGGAAGTGACCCTGCCCTTCTCCGCTTCCCCGGAACTGACCCAGCTGACCCGGCGGAGCATGCTCCATGTGATTCCCCGGGTACTGTCAGTGGATGTACATCTGCTCAACCCCCGGAAGGTTCTGGTCCGGGTGGGATATTGCCTGGACATCGAGGGCTTTGAGCCCCAGGCCAGAAGTCTGACCTCCCTGGTGGAGGAGCCGGAACGCTATGGAATCCGCCAGAAAACTGGGGAGCTGCGCAGCTTTCAGACCGTCTACGCCCAGGAAAAGGCATTTACCTACCAGGACACGGTGGTGCTCCCTGCCGGACGACCCGACGCGGTGGAGCTCTTGCGGACCCGGGCACAGTGCACCTGCACAGAGGCACGGGTCATCGGCAGTAAGTTGGTGTTCAAAGGAGAGGCGATGCTGCAGCTGCTGTGCCGGGGGGAGGACGGAGCCCTGTTTACCGGGGAATTCCACCTGCCCTATTCCCAGATCATGGATGCCGGGGAGGACAGTGAGGAGGGCATGTGCAGCATGGACCTTCTGTTCACCGACGTAAAGTGTACCCCTGTGGAGGAGGACCGGCGGAGCTTCCAGGTGGAGCTGGCGGTGCAGGCCCAGGCGGTGCTGCGCCGGGAGGTGACGGTGCCCATTCTCACCGACCTGTACAGCACGGCCTATGAGGTGCAGCCGGAGGAGGTAACCTGTCCTGTACTCCACCTCCTGGGACAGGGAGAGGAGCAGGAGAGCGTCCGGGAGGTGGTGGGAACCCAGGGCCTTCCCGGCAATCTTTTGGATGTGCAGGCCCGGCTGGGCCGGACCGGTCAGAGCCAGGAAGGAGAGGACCAAATGCTCACCCAGGAGGTGGAGCTGGTGGTGCTCTATGACACCGAGGAGGGCCTGGCGTCTGCCCGCCAAAAAGTGGTGGTGCAGCATCGCCTGTCCGGCCAGAGCGGCGGGAAGGCGGTGTTCTCCACGGAGCTTCTCCGGGAACCCACCGCTGCGCCGGCGGGAGAGGGAGTGGAGGTTTCCTTCCCCCTGGCCTTCCGCTGGATGGTTCTGGAAAAGGAGGAGGCCCCGGTGATTGGCCGGGTGACCTTGGGGGAAAAGCGGGAGCTCGGCGCCCGGCAGCCCTCTGTGATTCTCCGGGCAGTCCACCCTGGGGAGGACCTGTGGACCGTGGCCAAGGCCTACCTGACCACGGACAGCGACATTATGGAGGCCAGCGGCCTGACCTCTGGGGAGATTTTCCCGGGCCAGATGCTGCTGATCCCCCGGAAGAGCG
>OLRX01000119.1_pt1 | contig 72149 bp, 95 predicted proteins | sample 1672991 | NCBI WGS metagenome assembly OLRX01 (sample SAMEA3136744, study PRJEB25190) | human gut metagenome | biome: human gut; feature: human-associated habitat; material: faeces | place: Austria | collected 2013
CAGCCGCCGAAGCGGTGCTTAAGCCGTAAGGCGGGAATTGTGCGGTGTTGCCTTTATTCTAACGATAAAAACTCAGAATCGATTGAACCATTCAAAACCTGTTCAATGGAAGCCCTGCTCAATGCAAAGTTGCCATGTGCAGCGCCCAGTTCATCCGTATAGTCTTTATACAGGTAAACCCGAATGTTTGCATAATGCGGCTCATACTGGGTGATCACCGGGTGCAGTACCGGGTTTTGAATTTCCACGGTAACGGTACCATCTGCTGCGGTTGTTTTCTGGAACGTCACATCCAGAATGGCACCGATCATATTGTCCGGCATATCCTGCGCATTGATAAAGTTCCCCAGCGAATAGGCAACAAACGACTTATTCTCATTCGTTCCTGTCAGCCACTGCGCCGTCTGCGTCACATGCGGGTGGGTGCCAATGATTAGGTCTGCACCCTGGTCAGCCAGCCATTGGGCTGTTTCGCGCTGTGCATCCGTAACTGTATGGCTGCCTTCAACACCCCAGTGGCAGCTGACGACCAGAACATCACAGTTGGGGCGCATATCCGTGATCTGCTTTTCAATCACATCCCTCTGGTCCAGATAAGCCACGCCGTATTCACTGCCGGACGGCGTTGGCAGGCCGTTGGTCATCTCCGTATAAGAAAGATAGCCGATGGTAACGCCGTTTACTGTCTGGTACACATAGTCATCATAGGTTTCCAGATTATAAAACCCCATGGACACCACATCATCCGGCATAGCCGCCCAGTGTGCCATCGAAGAGGCAATGCCGCCAGCGCCTTTATCATAGCTGTGGTTGTTGGAAAGGCTGAACACCCGGAAGCCAACATTATACAGCGCATTGGTAATATCCCCAGGCGTAGAGAACATCGGGTAACCGGAAGGTTCATAATCATCATTGACCAGCGTTTCCTGGTTGAGCCAGTTCACATCAAACCCGGCGTAAAAATCCCGCAGATTTTCATAGGCAGGGATAAAGTCATAGTGGCCATCACTGCCGCGCGCCCTGGCCTGGTTGTAAATGCCCTCGTGGATCAGGTTATCCCCGGTTGCAGAAAAGTGTACTGTCTGTACGACCGGTTCCGGTTCAGGTGTTGGCGCGGGCGTCTGTGTCGGTTCTGTCTGTGCCTGGACTTCTTCGGTGCTTTGTGCTGTGCTTACCGTGGCTTTTGCACTGCTTTGACCGTTCCGCATGGATTCTACCAGCAGGGAACCAACCAACACACCGCACACGCCAATTGCAATTACTGCGCACGCAGCAGCTTCATGGGACCTTAAAGACATTGCATTTTACCCTTGAGCATATCCGTCATGGTGTAGTAACCCGGCTCACACCCATCCAGGAAGAGTGCTGCCTGTACAGCGCCATCGGCAAACACACCGCGGCTCTGGGCCACATGGCTGATGGTCACAACCTCTTCCGGGCCGCAGAACAGCACATCATGGTCGCCCACAATGCCACCGCCGCGCACGGAGCTGATGCCCAATTCCTGCGCGCCGCGCTTCTGGCGCACAGCGTGGCGGTCATAGACATACTCATATTTGCCGCCAGCTTCCTCGTTGATGGCATTTGCGATCATCAAAGCGGTTCCGCTGGGGGCATCCAGCTTGTTGTGATGGTGCTTCTCCACAATTTCGATATCAAACTCGCCATCAAACAGCTTGGTAGCACGGCGGGCCAGCTCGATCAACACATTGATGCCAACCGACATATTGGCGCTGCGGAACACCGGCACCTTCTCGCTGGCCTGTTCCACCACAGCCTCGTCCTCTTTGCTCAAACCGGTCGAGCAAAGCACGCAAGGCATACCATGTGCCGCGCAGAACTGTGCCGCGTGCACCGTGCCGGCAGGGGAAGTAAAATCAATTACGATTCCCTTTGCCTCCGGCAAATCTTCCAGCGAAGCGTAAACCGGGATATCCCCGATCTGACCGGCTTTCTGGTCCACACCGGCAACAATGCGGCAATCGCTGCGGGCAGAGATCTTTTCCACAAGGGTATGGCCCATACGGCCGTTAATGCCTTGAATAATCAAATCCGTCATCTTAATTTGGTTCCTTCCTTTTCCAAAGCACAGGCCCGCGGCGCCGCAACAAATCCGCGGTACTGCGGGCCTGGTCGTGATTATTTTATTTCAGAACGCCGTAAGCCTTCATCTCATTTTCCAGGGACTGCTGCACGGCAGCCGAAGGCTCCACCAGAGGCAGGCGCAATGGACCCGCATTCCAGCCCAGGCGGTTCATTGCCCATTTGACCGGGATGGGGTTTACATCAGCAAACAGGGCATGGCACAGCGGCAGCGCTTTCAGCTGCAGTTCCAGGCTCTTTGCCGTGTCACCGGAAAACCATGCGGCACAGATATCGTGTGCCTGCTGCGGCGCAACATTGGAAAGCACACTGATGACGCCCTTACCGCCCAAGGACAAGATCGGCACAATCTGGTCATCGTTGCCAGAATAAATGTTCAGTTCCTCGCCACACAGGGCTGCAACATCCGCAACCTGGGAGATATTGCCGCTGGCTTCCTTTACAGCGTTTACATTGGGCAGCTTGGCAAGCTCCGCCAGTGTGGCGGGCTGCAGATTCACACCGGTACGGGACGGAACATTGTAAATGATGCAGGGCAGGGTAACGGCATTTGCAATGGCCGTATAGTGGGCAATCAGGCCCGCCTGGCTGGTTTTGTTGTAATAAGGGGTAACCAGCAGCAGGGCATCTGCACCGGCTTCCTCGGCCTCTTTGGAGATCTCAATGGCAAAGGCCGTATCGTTGGAGCCCGTGCCCGCAATAACAGGAACGCGCTTTGCGGTATGCTTCACAGCAAAACGGATGCACTCCACATGCTCTTCGTGGTTGAGCGCTGCGGATTCACCCGTGGTGCCGCAGATCACAATGGCATCCGTGCCGTGTGCAATCTGATCATCAATAATGCGGCCCAGTTCCTCAAAGTTGACGGTTCCGTCTGCGTGCATGGGGGTAATGATGGCAACAGCAGCACCGGTAAATACAGGTTGTTTCATAGGGAATGTTTCTCCTTCAATCTAGGGGATGATTAGTCAAAATAGCCCTTAACGGCCAACAGTTCTGCCAGCAGAACTGCACCGCCTGCTGCGCCGCGCAGCGTGTTGTGGGACAGGCAGACAAACTTGTAATCGTACTGGGTATCCTCACGCAGGCGACCAATGCTGACAGCCATGCCGTTTTCAATCATGCGGTCCAGCTTGGGCTGGGGGCGGTCATCTTCTTCAAAGTAATGCAGGAACTGTTTGGGTGCGCTGGGCAGGTCCAGATCCTGCGCCGGGCCATGAAATTCTTTCCAGGTTTTCAGGATTTCTTCTTTGGTGGGCTTTTTATCAAAGCTTACGAACACCGCGCCCATGTGGCCATCGGATACCGGTACGCGCAGGCACTGGGCCGTAATGGAAGGTGCAGTTGCGGGCACAATCTTATCGCCATCAATGTGGCCCCACAGCTTCAGCGGCTCCTGCTCACTCTTTTCTTCTTCACCACCGATGTAGGGAATCACGTTATCCAGGATATCGGGGAAAGTCTCAAACGTTTTGCCAGCACCGGAGATTGCCTGATAGGTGCAGACCAGGCACTTGGTTACGCCGTAATCCTTCATCAGCGGGTGCAGGGCAGGCACATAGCTCTGCAGGCTGCAGTTGGACTTGACGGCAATAAAGCCGCGCTTGGTGCCCAGGCGCTTGCGCTGTGCGGGGATGATTTCCAGGTGGTCTGCATTGATTTCAGGCACTACCATCGGAACATCCGGTGTCATGCGGTGTGCGCTGTTGTTGGAAACCACAGGGCATTCTGCCTTGGCGTAAGCTTCTTCCAGCGCTTTGATTTCGTCCTTTTTCATGTTGACTGCACAGAACACAAAATCCACCTGTGCAGCAACTTCTTCCACCTTGGAAGCATCCAGAACCACCATCTTTTTGACCGCTTCCGGCATCGGTGTTTTCATCAGCCAGCGGCTGCCGACAGCATCCTCATAGGTCTTGCCTGCGGAGCGTGCCGATGCAGCCAGAGCCGTAAGCTTAAACCAGGGATGATTTTCCAGCAGGGTAATAAAACGCTGGCCCACCATGCCAGTTGCACCAACAACGCCAACTTTGTACTGTTTCATCTTAAACTGCCATCCTTTCCTCCAGAACCCCAACGCACATTTGGGGATTCTGCTTCTGTTCCCAGCCCCATACCATTACCTATATGCAGCTGCCGCCGCAGGTTTGCAGGGGGTAAACACAAACCTGCCGCCGCATTCAAGCCAATTTGCTGCCAAACACGAGATAATAAAAAAACCGGCTTGAAAACCGGCACAAAATGCAATATAATGATACATTGCATGAGCACAGCGCAACACGTTAATCCTAACGTGACAGTCCCGCCCCTGTTCGGCTGCGGGCCCAGGAACGATGCGTGCCGTGCACCGCCTTCGGCGGACGTCCCTTTCCATTCCCCACAAGCCTTTGGCTGGCATAAAAGGGAATATACTGATGAAATCCGCGCCTCTGTGCCGCATGGCAGCTGCTGTAAGATACAATCGCCGCCTGCATGCCTCAATAATAGCATTGCGCGGCCAACTTGTCAACGCAAAAAGGAAGCAAAACAATGTTAAAGAAAGATTTTTGGTATGACCTGCCCAAAGAACTGATTGCCCAGGAGCCCGCTGACCCGCGTGACAGCGCCCGCCTGATGGTGCTTGACCGCAAGAATGATACGATTGAACACCGCATCTTCCATGACCTGCCGGAATACCTGAACGCCGGAGATGTGCTGGTCGTCAACAATTCTAAGGTTCTGCCTGCCCGCTTGATGGGTGTTAAAGTGCCCACCGGCGCCGTGTGCGAGGTTCTGCTGCTCCGCCAGGCCCACGGTGACACCTGGGAATGCCTGGCCCGCCCCGGCCGCCGGATGCAGGCTGGCACCAAGCTGAGCTTTGGCGACGGCTCCCTGACGGCCACAATAGACGAGACCCTGCCGGATGGCAACAAATATGTAACCTTCCAATACGATACCCAGACTTTGTACGAAAAGCTGGATGAGTTCGGCAAAATGCCGCTGCCGCCGTACATCACCCGCCAGCTAGAGGATCAGAGCCAGTACCAGACCGTATACGCCAAAGAGCTTGGCAGCGCGGCTGCCCCCACAGCCGGTCTGCATTTTACCCCGGAACTGCTGGATACCATCCGTGCCAAGGGGGTCAACATTGTGGAAGTGACCCTGCACGTTGGCCTTGGCACCTTCCGCCCTGTCAGCGAGGATAATATTCAGGAGCACCAGATGCACACCGAATGGTACTGCGTGGATGATACTGCAGCCGAGGCCATCAACGCAGCACGCGCCAGCGGCCATCGCGTAATTGCTGTCGGTACCACCAGCTGCCGCACGCTGGAAGCCGTCTGGGCCAAGTACGGCAAGATTGTCCCTTGCAGCGGTACTACCGATATTTTCTTGTACCCCGGTGTAGAGCTGCACGCTATTGACGGCCTGGTGACAAACTTCCACCTGCCGGAAAGCACTCTGATTATGCTGATCTCTGCGTTTTACGGGTATGAGAAAACCATGGCTGCCTATAAGGTTGCCGTACAGGAAAAATATCGCTTTTTCTCCTTTGGCGATGCCATGTTCGTGAAATAATAGAGAAATTTAACATTTGTAAGGTGGAGAACCACACTTTACATACCCAAAAGCGCCGAGGGCTTATGCCTTCGGCGCTTTTTGCTATTGCTTGAAAATTGTGCAATGCGCATTATTCAGTGTTCTGATGGTTTTCTTGCTCTGCCTGTTTTTGCTTATCAAGATTGTAGCCGCTTTTATGAGAAAATCGTGGGGAAAGCGGAGCAGAATAAACAAACCGATGTGTAAGACCATTCTTGAATGTAATGGCTGTAACGTGCCCATAGACAAGGAATATAGAATCAATGATTGACCTCATGTAGGTTTTAAGAACGTCCGGGGAAACAGATTCCGCGAAATCTCTGTAATAGATATATTTTTTGCTTTGGAGTTCTTTCGATATGAGCAAGTAGCTCGCTTTCGCAACAAAGTCGGAATCTGATAGGGTAGCGACTGCTGCAGTATTCATCATGCCGAGTTTTCTGTTTATTTCATCCAATTTAGCCATGATGTCATGCTTACGGAGGATAAAATCTTTCTCGGATATAGCGGATTCGTCATACAGATATAGATTCTGAAGGCGGGAGAGTGCGCGTTCCTGTTGTTCTTGCTCTTTGCGCAAGGCGGCAACCTCGGAATTTTCCGGGGCCTTTTTCTTACGCGGCTTAGATGCTGTAAAGATGAAAGAGCTGCCGCGCTTGTAATGGGTAAGCAGATTATAAAAATCGTTCAGACCATCAGGTTCAATATAGGCTATCTTACAAAAGCTGGAACCACGAAGCAACCGTTTTTCCAGCTCGGTGGGGCTTTTGATTGACGAGAATTCCTTCTTGGCCCAAAGCATATTGATTATATAGTTTAGAACAAATTCTCCTATCGCATATTCATTTGTGGATTGATTATCGCAGCTTGAAGTTCGCCGCAGTGGGCAAGTGTATATTGGTATTCGTGCGCCGTGGGCGTTCTTATTGCCGGGGGACGCAACCATTCTGGTTTTGCATAATCCGCAATAAATAAGGTCGCGGAATACATATGGCTGTTTTGCATGATGCAAGCGGCCTAACGTATTGCGCTGAGTGCCATTCTCAAGCAGGGTTGTTGCTGCCTGTTCATATGCGTCTTGCGTAATGATGGCAGGATGATGATTCTTGACCAGAATCCACTCGTTTTTGTCGTTAATTATTCTGTTTTTTGTTCCGCTGTATCTATTGTAGCGGTATATGCCGGCATAGAATGGATTGCTCAGAATCTTCCAGACAGTCCCCGGCGTCCAATCAATCCCGTTTCTTGTTTTAGCACCAAGGCTATTCATATATTGAGTTACAACAACAATGGATTTTTCTTTCAGGTATGTATTGAAGATTGTGCGGCAGTTTTTGGCCTCGTCCTCATTGATAGAAAACGTTTTTGTATCAGCATCGTAATTGTAACCATAAGGCACGCGTCCTCCGTTCCATTGCCCTGAATGGGCACGAGAAAGCATAGTTGCGGTTACGCGTTCAGCAGTGGTTCGCCTTTCCAAAGTGGCAAAAACCATAATAATCTGCATCATGGCAACGCCCATGGCTGTAGATGTGTCGAACTGCTCTGTTTTGGAAACGAAGGCAACTCCCAGGCGTTGTAGCTCTTCGTACATGGCAGCAAAATCAAGCAAGTTGCGGCTTATACGGTCAAGCTTCCATACAAGCAGGTGGGAAAACTCGCCCTTGCGAATGCGGGTCATCATATTTTGGTATGCAGGACGATCGGTATTGCCTCCGGAATAGCCTGCATCCTCAAAAATCTCATAATCTGGGATACCAAGAATCAACTCGCTGTAGGTGGATAGGTCACGGCGCTGCATGGGGAGGGAGAATTTATCTACCTGATGAACGGTAGAAACTCGAATATAAATCGCAACCTTTTTTATTGCTATCTTGGGCAAAGCAAAGACCTCCCTGCCAAAAAAGCCTTAAATTTGGATGTAAAAAAGGGGATTTATATACTTTCTATATAGGGGGCGTATTTGTTGAGGACTGCCCAAACCACCTTCTTATCATCTGCTGTAGCCATTTGATAGCACGAAAGAAGCCGTTGGAGCTCTAAGACTAGTTCCTCACGCTCTGAGTTCGCGGATTCTAAAATGCGGATGGTTCTCTTTCCATTAGACATAGTGCAGCCTCCTGCGCTTTTACCTGTTGCGGCCGAAGCTCTTTGCGTATTCAAAGGATATCAGCCGATTTTCTTGTCGATAAACTTTTCTTGTTGAACCATATGAGTTTCGAGAAAGTCCTTGCACATTTGCTGCCGCTCAACAGGAATGTTGTGGATGATAGAAAGCCATTCCTTGTCATCGTCAGACAGACTTGGAACGCTTAATGATTCGCCAAAGGCTAGTTCGTCAAGCGAAACATGAAGGTGTTTAGCCAAATCAATGGCGATGGCCATAGTGGGGAGGGCACCCCTTTTCCAACGGCCAACACATCCATCCGAATGCCCAATGTCTTTTAATGCCTGTGTGACGTTGGTATCCCTTTCAGCGCAAATTTTTTGTAAATTAGTATAGAACATCTTGTACCTCTTTATGCGACTTTCACAAATTTGAACAAAAGTGAGTTTAGGGGTTGCATACTCACTAATTTGAGTTATAATAAGTTTGCAATGAACAAAAGTGAGTTGCAAATGTGAGTTATAAATGTTAAGTGAACTCATTTTTATGATACTCCTGTTCATTACAAATGTAAAGTACAAATGTCAGGTAAAGGGGGGTAAAAATGTGGGACACAAGCTTCCGATGTGGTGCAAAAGGGCGAAAATTCGCTTGATTGAACGCGATTTGAGCGTTGGCGAATTATCAAGCAAGCTAGGCATGGCACGAACGTATGTATCGTCTGTCCTTAATGGCAGAGTGTACAGTGAGGTAGCAATCAAAAGAATTAGTGATTACCTCGAAATCAGTGATGCCTATGATGCTGATTAAATTATAGCAAAACTCAAATAAGTGCAGTGTACAGAATGGGTGCAGAAAATGGCCGAAAACATATATTTTGAATGTAGAAAAAAGGCGGCATTACATAATGATGCTTTGAACAGCAGGGCAGGCGCAGCAAAGTTCTTAGGGGTTTCGGAATCATCCCTTACCCAATATGAACTTGGCCTCACAAAAGCGGTTCCAGTTGATACCGTTGTGATGATGGCAGAGGCGTATGGGATGCCGGAGCTAAAGGCCAACTACTGTAAACATGAGTGCCCTATCGGAAGAGATTTACCAATAGCGGTGAGCGCAGGGACAATCGAGGGTGTAACAGTTAGGCTCCTTGATAGCCTGAATTGTGAAACCCTTGAAAGTGCGCGCAGGGATATCCTGAAAATTGCTGCTGACGGGAAAGTAGGCCGTGGCGAACAGCAGAGGTTGAAGGAAATCCTTGGAGACCTAGAGAAAATTTCTGTTGCGGTAAGTGAGTTAAGAATGTGCGCCGAGGAGGCTTTGAACGATGGACGCGGATAAGATGCGCGAACTGCTGCGCATAAAATACGGCATTTGTTCCGATGAAGAATTGTTAGAAGCTCTTGAAAATCTTCCAGCTTTGGATATCGGAATTTTCACGCAGCCGTTCAAGCCTCAAAAGGCAACTGTGTAAAGGGAGCGAAGAAGAATGTGGCGAAAAATTGAAAGCTTTATCAGGATTTATGGCCTCTCTATTGTTATCGGCGCAATGCTGACCATGTGGGCGGTTGATTATTCAATGCGTTGGCGCGGTTACCTTGCGTTCGGTGGGGAATGTCTCATTCTCCCTGCTGCAATCTATGCAAGATATTTAATCCTGCTAATGCAGTGCGCAGTTCGTCGCGAATGTTCCAAAAGGGCTTACCGCAGAGCAAAAACCAGTCATCACCATTAAAAAATATGGAGGGAAAAATAATGGCAAATCAAATGCAGACCACCACTGGGCAGCGAAGCGTTACAAAAGAGCAATGGCTGAATATGATTAGCAACAAAATTGATGAAGAGCTTATATCTCATAAGTCGGCGCTTCCTGCCGGATTTAACCGCGTTCGCTTCACCATGAATTGTACGACCATGTTGCAGGACATGATGAAGAAAGAGCCGCAGAAGCTTCAAGTGATTCAGCCTAATACGATTGCAATGTGCATGGTCAAGGGTGCATATCTCGGTTTGGACTTTTTCAATGGCGAGTGTTACGCCATCCCATATGGCAAGGAAATGAATTTTCAAACCGATTACAAGGGAGAGATCAAGCTCTGCAAGAAGTACAGCAGCAATCCCATCAAGGATATTTATGCAAAGCTTGTGCGGGATGGTGATTTCTTTGAGGAAAGCGTTGAGGACGGCGTTCCTGATATCCGATTCAAGGCTGTTCCGTTTTCCGATGCCGAAATTAAGGGCGCGTTTGCTGTGGTTCTGTTCAAGGATGGCTCCATGCTGTATGAATCCATGAGCGCGACCGAAATTGAACTCATCCGGAAGAATTTTTCCAAAGCTGGCAATAGTCCTGCGTGGACAAAAACTCCGGGTGAGATGTACAAGAAAACCGTTCTCCGCCGCCTGTGTAAGTCCATTGACCTGAATTTTGACACCATTGAGGCCCGGAAGGCTTTTGATGACGCTGGTGATTCTGCCTTCGATGATTCTTTTAATTCAACTGGTGACGAATCTGCACCGGTTGATGTTTTTGCAGAATCACGCGAGTTAGAACCTGAAGCGGAGGGCCAGCGCCACCCCATGAAGGGCGGCCCCAAGGCTGAAAAAACTGTGCAAAATGCAACCGATGACGCTATGCAGGCTGACTTTGCCGCTTTTGATAGTCAATATAATTCTCCTATCGACCCTGATGCAGGTGAACTGCCGTATTAAAGTGGAGGAAGAAAAAATGAATGAATTGCAAGTTTCTGCGCAGCCGCAGCCTGGTGTGATTAACTGGAACTTTGAGGAAATCAAAGCCCGTTGCAAACAGGAAATGGAAACCTATAAAAAATTGGTTTTCACCGATGCTGATATTAAAACTGCAAAAAGTAAGCTCACCGAGCTGCGGAAATACCGCACCCAGGTGGAAAATGTGCGCAAGAGTGTAAAAGCCGAGTACATGAAGCCCTATGATGCTTTTGAAAAGCAGTCGAAAGAGCTTGTTTCCATTATTGATGAACCGATTGATTTCATCGGGAAGCAGGTCACAGAGTATGAAATGAGCCGCAAAAAGCAGCAGCGGGAAGCAATCTTGCGTTATATGGATGAGAGGTTCACACCATTCCCGAAAGCGCTCGTCATTCGCCTGAAGCAGTCAATTTACGATTCCAGGTGGGAGAATTTGACTGCAAAAAAGTCTGACTGGCAACCAGTTATTGATGCAAAAGCAGCCGCCGTTTTGCGTGATATGCAGGTTCTTGGCGGCATTGAGGAAGAACTCAAGTCGGAGGCTGAAAAGGTTTATTTCAATTCGCTGGCACTTTCCGATGCACTGGCTCGTGTTGAGGAATTGCGGCGCATGAAAGCTCGTGTTCTCGAAGCTGAACGCCGCCGCGCTGCTGAAGAGGCAGAGACCAAGCGCCAGCAGGCTGAAGCGGATGCAGCTTTGCATGAACGGCGCAGCCGCATGGATAGCGCCATTCCTGAGGCAGCGCCGACAGTGCCGCAGCCGAAAGCGCCCGCTGAGCATCTTCGCGAAGCGCCGAAAATGGTTAAAGAGCCTGTCAAGATTGACAATCCGACACCTTCGGGAAAGAATTTCCGTGCTGTAAAGCTGTATGGCAGCAATGAACAAGTTATGCGGGTTCTGGCCTACGCAAAGTACATTGGCGTGTCGTATGAGTTTGTGGAGGCAGATAACAAATGATTCTCACCGATGAAACCTATTACAGCCAAGAAGCCAACCTAGCCTATATGAGTGTAAGCCAATATAAGGACTTCGCGGGGACCTATGGCAAAAAAGCCTGCGAAGAGGGCGCTCTTGCAAAACTGTATGGGCGTTGGGATGATGGCAAATCCACCGCTTTAATGCTCGGCAGCTATGTTGACCGGTATTTCGAGGGCACGCTCGACAGCTTTAAGGCAGAAAATCCCGAAATGTTCAAGCGCGATGGAAGTCTTAAATCCGAATATATCAAGGCTGAAAAGGCCATTCAGCGTGCAGAGCGCGACCCGTTGTTCATGCGGTATATGAGCGGTGAGAAACAGGTCATCATGACAACCAATATGTTTGGTGCCGACTGGAAAATCAAAATGGATAGCTATCTGCCGGATAAGGCTATTGTAGATTTGAAGTATATGGAGAGCCTGACAAAACTGCAATGGGTGCGCGACCTCGGATATTTGGATTTTGTCCGGTATTGGGGATACGACATTCAGGGCGCTGTATATCAGGAAGTTGTATACCGCAACACTGGTAAACGCCTGCCGTTCTATATTGCTGGAATCAGCAAAGAGGACGAGCCGAACATTGAAATCATCCATGTGCAGGATATCTTCTTGCGTGAAGCTCTGGACATGGTTGAATCCAATATGCCGCATGTGCTGGCAGTAAAGAATGGTCTTGAAGAGCCTATTCGGTGCGAATGCTGCAAATACTGCCGCAATACCAAAGTTCTGAAGGCCCCCATCGGGCTTGCTGATTTAAGCGCGGCAATTTAATCGGAGTGTAGATGATGGGGAAGAAGTCTGATGATAAGCGCAGTTTCAAGTTGTACAACGACTACATAAATCATGTGGGGCTTTTGTCCGATGAGGATGCAGGACGGCTTTTCAAGGCCATTCTTGCATATGCAAACGGACAGGAAGTTGAGGCGCTGGGCGGCATTGCAGAAATGGCTTTTTCCTTTATCAGCGCTCAAATGGATAGGGATAAACAAGCCTATGACAACCGCTGCGAAGCTAACAGAGCCAATGGCAAAAAAGGCGGCAGGCCATCCAAAGCCAAAAGGGAAGAGCCCGAAAATGCAGGTGGGCCCGAGAATGACCCACCTGGGGCTTTGCAAGCTGTAGAGGATACCTGCCAACAGCAGCTTGAATTGCCTGCATCAGAGCTAAAGAAGCCAAGGAAAAAGCGAACCGAACCAGCGTATACCATGGAGTTTGAAGAGTTCTGGAAGCGTTATCCGCGGAAAGCTGATAAAGGCGCAGCATTTAAGCAATTTAATGCACGCCTAAAAGAAGGTCATACCGCGCATGATTTGTGCCTTGCCGCGCTTAGATATGGCAACAAGTGCAGGTTGCAGCACACCGAAGAAAGCTATATTAAGCACGCCAAAACGTTTTTGGGGGCAACAAAGCCCTTTCTGGAATTTTTACAAGCAGCAGGGCCACAGGGAGCGCTTGCGAACGCTCCTATAAGCCAGGTTGATGAAGATATAAGGAACGGCAAAAATCCGTTCCTATGACGGCGCAGGGTGAAATATGGATATTATGAAAAGCATTCCCTTAAAATCGCAGGAAGAAATAAATCCTGTAAAGAAAGGGGACTACCTCAAAAATGGGCTTCTGTATTGCGGCGTATGCGGCAAGCCGAAGCAGTATCATTTGAAGTTGCAATTTATTGACCGGATTGTTCCGGCAATTTGTGATTGCCAGAAAAAAGCCATTGAGGAAGAAAAGCAGCAGATTGCTGCTGAAGCAAAAAAAATAGCCATTCAACGCTTGAAGGAATCAAGCATGATGGCATCCAAATTCTATTCTGCATCGTTCCTTGGATATCAAATCACTGATGGCAATGCGCATGCCCATAAGGTTGCCCTTTCGTATGTGCATAATTTTGATGCGATGCGAAAGCAAAATCAAGGTCTTATTTTCTATGGAAGCGTTGGAACCGGAAAGAGCTATACTGCGGCCTGCATTGCAAACGCGATGCTCGAAAAGCAGGTTCCTGTCGTGATGACATCTTTTGTGAAGTTGCTACAGGATATCCAAAGCAACAGCTTTGATGAAGGGTATATACTGAGCACGCTGAATAGCGCGGTGCTACTCATTCTTGATGATTTGGGCGCAGAGCGCAGCACGGATTACGCGCTGGAAAAGGTATATAACGTCATTGATAGCCGCGTGCGAGCCAATAGGCCCATGATTCTGACAACCAATTTAACGATGGGCGAAATGACCAATCCGCAGGATATCCGCTATAGCCGAATCTATGACCGTATTTTCGAGTGTTGCTATCCCGTGGAGGTTACTGGCCAATCGTTCAGAAAAGTCGCTGCCGCAGCTCGTTTTGAGGAAATGCGGAAGCTTGTGGAGTGAGGTTTGAGTATGCGTACATTCGGGGAAACTCTAAAAAAGCATCGAACGCTGGTGCGCATGACACAAGCCGAACTTGCTACGAAAATGGGTGTAACACCTCAAACGATAAGTCAGTATGAGCGCGGGCTAAAGAATCCAAAGCACAAAACCGTTGAAAAATACGCGAGGGCACTTGGGTGCAAACCTGATGAAATCTATTCTGAGATGTACATAGAAAGTGAAGGTAAAAGCAAAATGTCAGAGGAAATGTCTCTCCCCAATAATTGGGATGGCGAGTTGAAAATCTATAATCTTGAAGATCGCCTTGCAGTTTCTACTATCCTTATCAAAAATGGCTATGATGTGGGCCAGCACCAGCGCAAAAAAGACCCGAACAGTAAAGCACTGGATTATTTTCTGCATTTTACCGCGGTTGATGGAAACACTGCATCAAAGTGAGGCTGCCAATGCAGAATGAAAAAAGTTTTGTCATATTAGGTGAGCCGTGCGGAAAAGGGCGCCCGCGCTTCTCGACCAAGATAGGGCGAACGTACACTCCGCAGAAAACGCAAAATTACGAAAACCTTGTCAAAATGCAGTATGCGCTTGATTTTGGAGTTGACCGTTTTTCCGATAAGGCAATGCTGGGCATGAGCATCATGGCTTATTACGGGATTCCAAAATCGGCATCTAAGAAAAAACAAGAAGACATGCGCCTCGGCGTTATCCGCCCGACAAAGAAGCCCGATATGGATAATGTCGTAAAAATTATTGCTGATAGCCTGAACGGCGTAGCATACCATGATGATACCCAAATTGTGGATTGCCTATGCAGAAAATTCTATTCTGACAATCCGCGCGTAGTAGTGAAAATTCGCGAGGTTGCGAGTTGTGCGAATAGATACCATTTGAAATATGATTCAGAGGAGGAAATAAACGATGAAGAATTACGAAGAGCTCACCTTGAATGGTGATGATTTTGCGAGTTTGCGAAATGATTTTGACTGCATGATTCAGAAATTACTGCTGATGATGCAGCAAAACAATTCTGAAGAAGGAACCATCAATGTCAAGGCCACCATTTCAACTGTTCCTGCCTGCGTTGATTTGGGTGATGGAAATGTTGAAGAAGTTTTCAAGCCTATCATTACCCACAAAATTGAATACACGGTTCCCGTAAAGGGCAGCAAATCCGGCATGCACGATACTGGTAAAAAAATTGTGTACAACAAGGATTTGCAGGAATTTGTTTTGCAGTATATGCAGGATTCGCAGTGCTCTTTTTACGATGAAGAGTATTCCGGCTCCGCAGCTCCTAATTATGAATCAACCGCGGATTCTCCTGGCATCACAAGCGGGCAGATTACCGCACGGAGCAGCGGCGGCAGTACGGTTTACGATTTGTGATAAGGAGGATGTGCAGGATGGAAGAAATCAAGGTAATGTTGGATAAAGGCGCAATTATGCCAACACGCGCACATGAGGACGATGCAGGTCTTGACCTGTACACACCAGAAGATTTTGGACTTGGCTTTGTCAATGAAGGCAATGTCAATCGCGTAATTGACGGTGTTGACAGCTATATTGTTGATACTGGCGTTCATGTAGAAATCCCGAAAGGGTACGTTGGAATGCTAAAGAGCAAAAGCGGCCTCAATGTCAAGTATGGCATTATCAGCGAGGGTGTTATCGATGCAGGGTACACAGGCAGCATCAAGGTTAAGTTGTATAGTCTTGATGGCGAAATAACGCGCTTCAAGCGTGGCGATAAAATCTCACAGCTTGTGATTATGCCTATTGTAACCCCCGCACCGAAGTTAGTTGAAGAGTTTGCGGAGACCGAGCGCGGCAATAACGGCTTCGGCAGTACGGGAAGGTAATGCAGGTATAACGGCAAAATTGAGCCAAAGCCAAAATAAAAAGAAGCCCTCCGCCGATAGCTTACATCGGAGAGAACTTCTTACGCGTGATAGGCAAATAAATTATAGCATCGTGTAAAGAAGATTGTCAACGGAGGCTCTTTTATGGCTGAAATGAATGAAGCCGTGCAGGCTGCGGCCTGCTTGCAGCAGACAGGGGATTCCGCACCTGTGATGCTGACAGTATCAGAATTGCGGAAATTATGCGAGGATGCAGCAGATACTGCCGTTGCAAAACATAGCAAAGCTGCTGCGCGGCAGAATGAAGCTCGAAATAAAGGGCTGCGCTACAATGTGAAAGTTCTGCTTGAAAATTATATCCGGTTCAAGTCATTTATTGCGGAATCGGTTGTATCGCTGGAAGATGCAGAAAAACACGAAAATCAAGCCCTTGATGAAGAAGCTTTGCGTATTTTCGGAATCAATCAGGGAAGCGTAAAAATAACAAGTTTGCAGAAGAGCGTTGCCACCATGACGGTCATTATGGCCCATGTAGATAGAATGCTTGCCGTATACCGCGAGAGTTGCGAGGGTTCGCCGTCTGTTGTGGTCCAGCGCCGCTGGCAGGTCATTGAACGGATGTACCTTCGCGAAAAGCGGATGACCACGAACCAGATTGCAGATGAATTTCATCTTGAGCCGAGGAACATCCGCGAAGACGCAAAAATGGCGAGGGAGGATCTGAAGGTTCTGTTCTTTGGTATTGAGGCCATTGTAACTGACCTGACCTAAACAAAACTTCCGTTTTTCTTCCTTTTCTTTGGCTTGTAAGAGTGATATCCTGTATTTGCAACAGTTAGGTCCCAACCAGCCATGTTGCGAAGAATCGGCTGCTGCGCTTGTTCTTCATAATTTTTTCTCTTCCGGCAGGGCCCTCCCGCATATTTATGCGAGGGGGTCTTGTTTTATGTAGAAAAGCCGCAATAAAATCTGCCTATCGCTTTGACACTCCTACTCCACGTGGTAGCATTACAGGTGCAAGGCGATAGATTTTCCAAAAGGAAGCGAGATTATGAAAGAAGGCGCGATGTCGCTCTCCGCAAGGAGAGCGTGGATAGAAATATAATCTCCGCAGTAACCGCAATGGCTTCTCCTGTCGCTCTCCGCAAGGAGAGCGTGGATAGAAATTTTTCAGCGTATTCAGTGAACCAGCGTTCGAGCGTGGATAGAAATTACCATAAAGAAGGAGAAAAATCAATGAACAGCAGCAGAGAAATCCTGCAAGTGAAGCTAAAAGACATTCATCCGTACCCAAATAATCCCCGTGTTAATGATGATGCAGTGGAAGCCGTGGCAAATTCCATCCAAGAATTTGGCTTCAAGAATCCTATCATTGTCGATAATGAATATGTCATTATTGCTGGTCATACCCGGTATAAAGCCGCAAAAAAGCTGAAGCTAAAGGAAGTCCCGGTCATTGTTGCTGATGACCTTTCTGAACAGCAGGTTAAGGCGCTGCGCATTGCAGATAACAAAACCTCCGAACTGTCAGACTGGGATGGCGATTTGCTGGGAAAAGAGCTTTCCAGCATCATTGATATTGATATGAGCCTTTTCGGTTTTACCAACGGAGATGCAGAGGATGCAGCAAATGCGGATGACCAGCCATATTCCATGAATGTAAAAATCCCGCAGTATGAGATTCAGGGCGATTGCCCGGAAATTTCTGATATGCTGGACAGCGCCCGCGCGGACGAACTGATTCAGCATATTGAAGAGGCCGAGGGCGTGACCGATGAGGAAAAGGATTTTCTGATTCAGGCTGCGCGGCGGCATAATGTGTTCAATTACCGCAATATTGCAGAGTATTACGCACACGCAACGCCTGAAATGCAGCGGCTCATGGAGGAATCCGCACTTGTCATCATTGATGTAGATGATGCCATTGCCAACGGCTATGCAACCCTGAATGCAGATGTCCTCAATATCATGGAGGATGACGATGCGTGACGATTTTGCCGTATTCATCCTGACACACGGCAGAGCTAAGCAGCAAAAGACCGTAAAAACCTTAAAGAGGTGCGGCTACACTGGCAGATTGTATCTTATCGTTGACGATGAAGACAAAGAGCTGGATGAGTATATACGCCTGTATGGTTCAGATGTTATCACATTTTCAAAGCGTGAAATTGAACCGTGCTTTGATACAATGACGAATAAAAAAGAATATGGATCAGCTGTATATGCCCGGAATGCCAGTTATGACATTGCACACAGCCTTGGGATAAGATGGATTTTCATGTGTGACGATGATATTTCAAATTTGCAATACCGTGTTCTAAAAAATAAAGAACTGAAAAGCGTTAATATATACAACATTGACAAGCTCTTCGAGCGAATGTGTGATATTGCGAATGCGGGCAAGGTTTGCATTTTTGGCTTTTCTCAGGCAGGGGCTTTTATTGGCGGGGCGAACAAGACATATCTCAGCGGACACCAGCGAAAAGTGTCGCAGGCTATGTTGTATGATGCGAATAATCCTATAACATTCCGCGGCGTGTTCTATGAAGATCTCATCGTTGCCCTTGATGCTGGAACTGCTGGCCGCGTAGCCATGTCCACCATGCTGGTTTCAATTCAAAGCCCGGCAATGGCAAGCAACGGTGGGGGGATGCAGGATCTATATCAAGAGAGTGGTACCTATGTTCGTTGCTTTTACAGCGTTATGGCCTATCCCGGTGTTGCGAGTATCGAGGCAAAAGATGGAGAATTCAAATTAAGGCTCCGGCACAGCGCCTTCGCCCCCATGATCATCAATGAGAGGTGGAGAAAATGAACGACAATTTTGCAGTATTCATTTTAACACATGGGCGGGCGGACAATGTTGTTACCATGCGGGCCTTGGAAAAGGGCGGATATACCGGAAAGATATACTTCATTGTTGATGATGAGGACGATTCGGTAGATGAATATAAAAAGAATTTTGGCGCGGAGCGCGTGATTGTGTTCGATAAGCAGGCGGCATACGATAGGGCCGATACCATGGACACCTTCAATGACCACCGCGCCATTATTTATGCCCGCAATGAATCCTTCCGTATCGCAAAAGAACTTAGGCTGAAGTATTTTCTGATGCTGGATGATGATTATACCGAAATCGACTTCCGATATGCAAAAGATGGGAAACTCAAAGCAAAACCCGCACGGCAATTTAATCGCCTGTTTGATGATATGCTTGCTTTTCTTGATGCATCTGGCGCTGTGGCAGTGGCCTTTGCGCAGGGGGGCGACTTTGTAGGGGGGCTGGATGGCGGGAATTTCGGCAAAGGACTGCTCCGAAAGGCCATGAATAGTTTTTTCTGCCGTACAGACTGCCCCATTGAGTTCCGGGGCACGATGAACGAGGATGTAGTCACATACACAACTTGGAGCAGCAGGGGAAAAATGTTTTTTTCCTACACTAATATGTGCGTTATCCAGAAGCCTACCCAGTCCCTATCAGGTGGAATGACAGAAGCATATAAGGAGGGCGGCACATATCTAAAGTCGTTCTATGCAGTTATGTCTATGCCGAATGCCGTCAAAGTTAAAATGCTTAATACGTCCCACAAGCGTATTCACCATGGCGTAGACTGGAATGCCTGCGCACCAAAAATCTTAAACGAGAAGTGGAGAAAAGGGAGGGAAAAAGATGCCGAACATTGCGGGAAATAAGATGCTGAAGCACCTTGACCGAATTACAGGAAAGCACCTGCCAATTACGGCAGATATATTCCTGACAAATTATTGCAACAATAATTGCCCGTATTGCACCTATAAGCGGTGGGAGCTGGACGAAGGCGCACGCGCCATGCCGTATGATGAGTTCGTGCGGTATGCAGAGAGATTGCGTAGCCTTGGCGTTCTGGGCTTCATCCTGACAGGCGGCGGCGAGCCCACCATTGCGCCGGATTTTGATAAAATTACCACCTGGCTGGAATCCTGTGGTATCCATTATGGGATGAACACGAATTTCAATAATCTGGTGCTGTGTAAGCCTGATTATCTGAAAGTATCCCTTGACGGGTATGACGAGGCCAGTTATGAGAAAAACCGCGGCGTCCGAAAATATGAGGTCGTGAGGCAGAATATTAAAGCCTATTACGAGTGGAAATGCAAAAACAGTCCCCGAACAACTCTCGGTATCCAGAAAATGGTTGAGAGTGTTGCGGAGGCTTTTGCTTTTTACGAGGCAAATAAAGATTTGCCTGTAGACTATATTGTGTTCCGCCCAAGGGAGAGCACTGCGGGGGCGTATTATAATGGCCCCTGCAAATTAGATGAAGCAGAAACTATCGTAAGTGCTGTAAAAACCATGAACCGGTTCGATAAGCGCGTTTGCCTCAATTTCAAGTGGGGAATGCTGGGGCAGCATGAAGAGAGCTGCACGGCGCAGTGGGCGCAGATAGCAGTTAATGAGCGCGGACAGGTGATGTACTGTTGCCATAAGCCGTATGAAATTGTGGGCCATGTGCTGGATGCTGATATTCTGGAAAAGAAAGCGGCATTCAAAACCAATATGGCAATGTGCGATATACCGTGTCGCATGACTGCCCCTAATGCGCTGGTTGCATCCATTGAAAATGGCATGAAAGACACCTGCTTTATCTGAAAATCCTGTTTAGATGGAGAGGTGGTGACATGCCGAGAGGAAATCCAAAAAATCTTGTTCCGAATGAGGCCCGAACCCCCGAAGAACGCCAAGAAAATGCAAGAAAAGCTGGAAAGGCTTCAGGCGAGGCAAGACGGCGTAAAAGAGATATGCGGGAAGCGGCAAATCAACTGCTTAATATGCAGGTTTCGCCCGTACAAACGAAAGTGCGTGCTGCCATGGGTGCTCTTGGCATTGAAAAAGATGACCAAAATTATAATATGGCAGTTTTGGCCGTAATGGCGTTGCAGGCGATGAGCGGAAATGTCAATGCAGCAAAGTTTATTCGGGATACCGCGGGCCAAAACCCGCTTATACAGTTGCAGGAACGCCAGTTCGAGTACGAAAAAGAGCGCCGCAGCGGCCAGGGTGCAGAAATCGAAGATATTTCCGCGGTCGTAATGGAAATTTGGGGATACAATACCTGGCAAAATATGTTGAAGGATGGCATCCCTGTGGTGCTGGTTCAGTCCATCTTTTATCATTTTGGCGCTGACCACATTCAATATATACAGCAGTGCCATAACAGCATGTATAACGTGCTGGAAGGCGCTGTTCGTTCTGGTAAGACGGTTGACAATGTCTTGGCTTTTGCAATGGAGCTGTGCAATACCCCTGATAAGTTCCACCTTGCAACCGGCTCAACCATGGCGAATGCAAAGCTCAATATCGGCGATGCAAACGGCTTTGGTTTGGAGCATATCTTCCGGGGGCAATGCAGATGGTCAGAATACAAAGACAATGCAGCTCTTATCATCCGCGGCCCATATACGAATTTTGAAGAAAAAGTCGTTATTTTTGGAGGCGCAGCGCTGGCCTCGTCGTTCAAAAAAATCCGCGGTAACTCTTACGGAATGTGGATTGCAACGGAAATTAACCTGCATCATCAAAATTCTATTGTTGAGGCATTCAACCGTACATTGGCGGCAAAGAAGCGCAAGATATTCTGGGACTTGAACCCCTGCCATCCGAAAGACCCCATCTATGTTGATTATATTGACAAATATGCAGAGAAAGCAGCGGCAGGACAGCTTACTGGCGGTTATAATTACCGCCATTTCACAATTTTTGATAATATCAATATCACCAAAGAGCGATTGCAGGAAATTGTAGATCAGTATGACCAAGATAGTATCTGGTACACACGGGATATTCTTGGCAAGCGCTCTATTGCAGAGGGCCTTATTTACCAGAAACTTGCAACCGTCATTGCCCAAAAGAGTGATACCTACCTGATGCCGAAGAAAGAAGCCCAGAAGCTTGCAAAAACCGGAAAGTTTATCCGCATCAATATTGGTGTGGACTTTGGCGGCAATGGCTCAGGACATTCTTTTGTTGCTACCGCGGTAACTGAAGGGTATGAATTGCTTGTCGTCCTGAAGTCTGAAAGATGGCTAGAGGGCACAAGGGATAAAAAGACCGGTGCGCGGATTGATGATATTGACCCGGAAAAGTTGGCTGCGCTGTTTGTCCGCTTTTATAAGGCCGTGCGGAAAGAATACGGATTTGTCACAAAGGTCTATGCAGATTCCGCGGAACAAGTTTTAATTCGTGGGTTGCGCAATGCGCTGTTAAAGGCCTCTGGCGGCGAAACCAAAATCATCAATGCTGCAAAGTCTGCCATCAATGACCGTATATTCGCAACAACTGCGCTTACGGCACAGGGAAGATTAAGATATACCGAGGATACCACGTCGTGGCAAGAGGCTGTCTCTATGGCGGTGTGGGATTCCAAAAAGCTTGAGCTTGAACGTCTGGATGATGGCACATCGGATATTGATTCCATGGATGCCTTTGAATATTCGTTCGAGCGCGACATTGGGAAGCTCCTGAAAGGGAGTAAACTTGAAAATAAATCGTCGGGAGGTGACGAAGAATGAGCTTGTTTCAAAAATTTATGGGGTGGATTGCTCCAAAGCAGACGCTAGAGAAAAAGCTCAATGTGCAGGTCGCCACATCGGCGGTGATGGATGAAGCCATTTCGCTGTGGCTTGATATGTACAAAGATGAACCGCCCTGGCTGGGCGGCGAGGACGATATAAAAACCATGAACCTGCCCGCAGCCATTTCGGAAGAAATGGCCCGTCTGATTTTGACCGAATTTTCGTGCGAGCTGGACGGCAGCGAAAGGGCCAAATTTCTTAATGACTGCATGACAAACCTGTTACGGCAGATGAGTAAAACGGTCGAGATTTGGTGCGCAGGCGGCGGAATTGCTCTGAAGCCTTATGTCAGTGGTGCAGATGAAGCAGGAAAGCCCACTGGAATAAGCATCGATATTGTATATGCCAACCGGTTTTATCCCACTGCTTTTGATAGCAACGGGGAAGTGACCGGGGCAATTTTTGTTGATACAAAACGCATTGGTGATTACCAGTACACGCGCCTCGAACATCATAACCTTGATGGTGGCAAGTATACTGTACGGAATATGGCGTTCCGTTCAGAAAAATTGTACTCCGTCTATTCCGAAGACGAGCAGCTTTCCTGCCAGAATCCTTTTTCTGAAGAAGTTCCGCTTGAAGCTGTACCTGAATGGGTAGGGCTTGCACCTATCACGGAATTGCAGGGCGTTGAGCGCCCGTTTTTTGTGTATGTGAAAGTTCCCAAGGCCAACAATGTTGACCCACATTCTCCGCTTGGGGCATCGGCATATAGCCGCGCCGTAGATATGATTCAGCAGGCAGATATTCAGTTCAGCCGCATTTTGTGGGAATATCAGGCCACTGAAGCAAGCGTCTTTGCAGATGAATCCGTTTTTGGTACGGACAGCCGAGGCAGGCCAATTTTGCCAAAAGGCAGGGAACGCCAGTTCAGGACATTCGAGTTCGAGGGCACCGATGCAGCCGGTATGCTGAAAGAGTATGGCCCTGCAATCCGTGATGATTCCTTGTTTAATGGCCTGAATCAGATTTTGCGCAGAATTGAGCTTCAATGCGGGCTGGCCTACGGCACGATATCCGAGGTTAGCGATGTAGCAAAAACTGCCACGGAAGTTAAGGCATCAAAGCAACGCTCTTACACCACGATTCACGCCATGCAGCAAGCATGGAACCGCGGCTTTGATGAACTTATTTCTGTTATGGATACCTTGTGCAGTCTGTACCAGATTGTTCCTGCGGGAGCTATTGAACCAACTGTAACCTGGGGCGATGGTATTCTTGAAGATACCGAGGTCGAATATCAGCGGCGTTGGTCTATGGTGATGGCCGGAAAGCTTAAAGTTGAAAAGTTTTTTGCCTGGTATTTTGGATGCACGGAGGAGGAAGCAAAAGACTATATCCCTGATGGCGGGACCGTATATCCGCCTGAAGAGTAAGGGAGGGCTGCGCAGGTGCTCACGCCAGAGTATTTGAACAGCTGCACAGACTATTTGCTCGGAATGTATGACCAGCTCCAAACCGAGATTTGCTGTGATATTGCCAGAAAGCTTGTAAAAACAGGCCGCTTGACTGATTCCGCATGGATGCAGGCCAAGCGCGTGCAGCAGTCCGGCAAACTCATGGAGGATGTTATCTCATATGTTGCATCCATTGCGAACCTGTCCGAAGCTGAAGTGAAGCGCATGTTCAGCGAAGCGGGCCTTAAAAACATTGAGTATGATTCAGCCCCATTGCGGAATGCAGGCATTGATGTGGATTTGAAGCTTTCTCCTGCCATGCGGCAGGTTTTGAAGGCCAATATCCAAAAGACCAATGGCGATATAAGAAAATTAACAATGACAACGAGCGTAGCCGCCCAAACGCAATACATAGATGCCGTGAACATGGCGCACATGAAGGTTGTGTCTGGCGGCTTTTCTTATTCTCGTGCCATTGCTGATGCTATAAGAAGTGCAGCCGTGCAAGGCAATTCCGTATTATACCGCACCGGAGCCCGTTCCAAGCTTGATGTGGCTGTGCGGCGAGCGGTCCTTACCTCTGTAAACCAGACGGCGGGGAAAATCACGGAGCAATATGCGTCTGATATGGGTGCTGAGTATTATGAAACCAGCGCCCATTCTGGAGCTCGCCCATCGCATGCAGTATGGCAAGGGCGAGTATTTAAGATTGACGGTTCCTCGCCCGGCTATCCGAACTTTGCAGAGGCTACAGGATACGGCACAGGAGAGGGTCTTTGCGGATGGAATTGCAGCCATTCGTTCTATCCATATTGGCCTGGGATATCCAAAAGAGCGTATACCTCCGAAAAACTAGCATGGATGAATGCGGCAAGATTTGAATTTGGCGGAGAAAAGTTGACTGATTATCAGTGCTCACAAATTCAGCGTGAGTTCGAACGCGGTATCCGCGCCACAAAGCGTGTCTTGGCTTGTTATGATGCAGCAACACAGAGCCTCACTGACGATGCCACTATTGCAGAATTAAAAGCGCGGTTTGCAAATGAAAGTGTAAGCCTGAAGGACCAGGAACGAAAGTTGTGGGAATTTTGCAAGCAAACAAACCGGAGCTATGATTCTGTCCGAACGCAGGTCTATGCCTATAAGGATTCCGCAGGCCGCATAGTGAATTTTGGCCGTTCCACCAGCTCCAAGGCTGTCTGGGCAAATAGAAAAACGAAGGGAGCATAAAGAAATGACATTACAGGAAGTAAAGCAGGAATTGCAGAACATCCGCGAAGCTGGTGGCAAGCCAGACCTCGTTATTCTGTATATCCATATGCCTGATGGCGAGACCGAAATCATCATTAATCCGAAGGTTGATGAAAAGATGGAGTACATCGAAAAGGCATACGATGAAAATTTGTATCACAAAAACGGCAGCGGCATTTATATCGAAGATGTGATTTTTAGTTGCGAAAATGACACCCTTGATTTTGGTGCAGCACTGGAAGAAATAAAACGCGGCAAACGTGCTGCCCGCAAAGGCTGGCATGCTGAAGGAATGTACCTGTATTATGTACCGGCTGGCCGCTATAAGCCCTGCACTGAAGTTGCCGAAGCTCTTGTTGGTGAGGATGGCCGTGTACAGTATGGCGAGTATATCGCCATCAATACTGCGAAGGACTGTGTAGTTCCGTGGGTACCATCTCAGACAGATATGCTTGCCGAAGATTGGTACACACTGCCTGACGCAGAGGGCGCGGACTGAGCGCTTTTGCTTGCAGGCGCATGATTAACTTTATATTGGTGAATCACCCCTGCGGCCCTGTCAAGGGCTGTTGGGGTGTTTTTCATATCTCGCCCTAAGCATGGCGTTTAAACTGCTTGATTACCCGTTCGCGCAGGGATATAAACGCGCGATAGCAGTTGTCGGAGTGAACCGACTTAAAAAAATCAGCGAATATGGAGGAAACAAAAATGTACGAATTTCTGAAACCGCTTTTTGGTAAGCAGGCAGAGGGCGAGGCTCCAAAGGCCCTGACCTACGAAGAACTGGTCGCAGCAATCGAGGCAAATAAAACCTTGAAGATTGCTGACCTGTCCGCTGGTGAGTATGTCAGCAAACACAAGTATGATGACCAGACCACCGAGCTTGCAGGTGTCCGCAAACAGCTGGATGATGCTAATGCACAGATTAAGGCGTTTGATGGCTTGGATGTGGAGGGCATCAAGAAGCAGGTTTCCGACTGGAAAACGAAATACGACACCGACACCAAAGCCCTGAACGACCAGCTGAATAAGCAGGCCCGCGATTATGCAGAGAACCTGTTCTTATCCGGCTATAAGTTCACTTCTAAGGCTGCCCGCAATGGCGTTGCTGATGAATTCCGAAAGAAGGGCTTCAAGTTGGAGGATGGCGTTTTCGTTGGAGCGAAAGAGTTCATGGATGGCCTGATGAAAGATGCAGATTATTCCGGCGCTTTCGCCACCGAGAAGAAGCAGGAGCAGCAGCCGAACCCCGTAGAGAGCACGCAGCCGTTTATGCCGCGCTTTTCTGCACCATCCGATGCCGGGAGCAAGCCCGGTGCAAACCCGTTCAACTTTGCGCTCAACCATGTGCGAGAGCCGAAGCAGAACTAATTTTCAGGAGGTTTTAACCCTATGGCAGTTTTGAACTATGCAAAGCAGTACCAGCAGGCCCTTGAACAGCAGTTCCCGTATGCGCTGTATTTTGGCGCTCTGTTCTCCACCCCCAACAACGGTCGCTATCAGTGGGTGACCAGCGACACCATCCAGGTGCCCACTATTGCCACCACTGGGCGTGTGGATGGCGACCGTGATACCATCGGCACCAAGAAGCGCAACTTCAATAACCAGTGGACGCCGTTGACCGTCACCAACCATCGTACCTGGTCTACGCTTGTGCATCCGCGCGATATTGACCAGACCAACGAGGTTGCATCCATCGCCAACATCACCCGCGTGTACAATGACGAGCAGAAGGTTCCTGAAATGGATGCTTACTGCGTGTCCAAGCTGTATGCAGATTGGGTCGCGCTGTCCCATACCGCAGACAAGACTGTCCTCACCGCAGACAACATCCTTTCCGTTATTGATAAGTGGATGTCCGCGATGGATGACAAGCGTGTTCCGCGTTCTGGCCGTATCCTGTATGTGACCCCTGCAGCAAAGACCCTCATCAACAATGCAAAGGACCTGTACCGCCATCTCGATGTGAAGGATGCAGGCTCTGCCGTTCATCGCGCCATCACTGCGCTGGACGAGCTGCGCATTGAAAATTCTGTTCCTTCCGACCTGATGAAAACCAAGTATGACTTCACCGAGGGCTGGAAGGTTGACAGCACCGCTGACCAGATCAATATGTTCATGGTCCATCCGCTGGCCGTCATCACTCCCATCAGCTATGAGTTTGCCCGCCTTGACCCGCCTTCTGCTGGTTCCGATGGCAAGTACGTCTACTTCGAGGAGAGCTTCGAGGATGTGTTTGTGCTGAAGAACAAGGCGGACGCTATTGCGTTCAACATTACCGCCCACGCCTGATTCGGCGTCCCAAACAAACCCGCGCAGGGGATAAACTCTTGCGCGGGAATTTTTTCATAGGAGGCATTGCGATGCTGAAAGCGACCAAAGCAAACCGTGTATTGCGGATTGCTGATGAACAAAAAGACAATTACCTGAAAATGGGCTATACCATCACAGATATGGATGACAGCCTTGTCGACGAACCACCTGACCTTTCCCATCAGGCTGAAAAGCTGCGCAAGGAAAACGAGGCCCTGAAAGCACAGGTGAAGAACCTGACTATCGAGGTTGAGGATTTGAAAGGGAAGCTGGCCGCACAGAATGATTCTGAAAAGGCCGCAAAACAGAAAGCCTCTGCAAAGAGCACCAAAGCCGCGCTCTAAGCGCTTTTGATTGCAGGGAATAAAAGTTTAAGGGGAGGCGCACAGAATTGCCGCAATCGGCTGTATCACGCTCATATGTGACGTATGAGTATTATCAAAATGATTATGGCGGAATGACCATTACTGCGGACCGCTTCCAAGTATGCACTGCATGGGCATCGCGCCTTGTGGACCGTATCACTTTTGGGCGGGTTGCAAAGCTGTCTGATGCGGAATGCCCTGATTTTGTCCGGAATGCTGTTTGCGCTGCCGCTGATATTTATTCGTCTGGAATGGATGCCGCCGAAAGGGCTGTCCAATCCGAAAGCAATGATGGCTATTCCGTGACCTATGCGAATGCCAAGGAAATAAGCAGCGTAAGCAGGGAGGCCCGCAGCGCTGCGATGATGTATCTTGCCAATAGCGGCCTTGTGTACCGCGGCGCAATTCCGACTGCGGAGAATATTGCACGAGGTGAAAAATGCTGAATGCAACCGAAGATATTGTTTTGTTTAACGCGAGAATTGGAAGCGACCGCAGGGAGATTTATCTCCCGACGCTGATTCGCGCCGTATGCTTATATGGCGAAAAAGGTTCTAGTGGCGAACAGGGCAAGAAGTCCCCGACAGGAAAGTACACAATTCGCATCCCGTTTGATGCCATCGCAGATGATGGAAAAACGTATATAGAAGCTGAAAGATTCCGGTTGCTTGATAACGCCGAAGTTAAAAAGCACTGGACGATTCAGATTGGCGATTATGTCGCCAGCAATGCGTTGTACCCATCCGAAATATGGAAATGGGACAGCTTTTCGCTGTGTGGGGGCCATATTGTTGATGAAATGCGCAGTGAACCCCTATCCGGGGATGTCGGGACAATCCTCACCAAAAAGTATGGCAAAATTCTTATTGTTGATAGCTTTGCAGATAATACGCGGCGCGGCAGCCGTAAAATGAAACACTGGCGCATTGGAGGTACTTAATCATGGGCCATGGTCCTGATAAAATCCAGACACCGCGCGGCTGTGTGTTCCAAACTGAGCATGGCACTGCACAACTTGAATGGAATAAAGGCTTTGCAGCGCAGAGGAACGAAAGCTTTACCCGCAAGCAAAAGTTTGTTGATTCTGAAGTACTGCGCCTTTGCAGCCCGCGCGTACCGTTCCAAACCGGCATGCTGGAAAAGTCCGGCAAGCTGGGCACTGTTATTGGCAGCGGTGAGGTAGACTATGTTGCCCCATATGCAGCCCCGCAGTATTACAACACTGCTGAGACGCGCCCTTACGACGCCAACCGCGGCGCTAAGTGGTTTGAGCGCATGAAAGTTGCTGACGGCGATACCATCTTGAAGGGGGCTGAAAAAATCTAATGTCAGCACCATCTATTATTCAGGGTATTGCCGATTATTTGCTGACCTGCCCACTGCTGAAGGATGGCGTTTTTCGCTGCGATGCTCTGGGCACTGGCGCTGTTGAGTATGCCGTTGAAACTGGCATTTTTACGCCTGTTTTGCGGCGCTTTGTCAATGGCGATAGCGAACGGCAATACCAGTTCAATTTTACAAGCCGGGAATTTTATTCCATGGACAGGTTGCAGAATATCGAGAACACAGAGTTTTATGAAAATTTTGCGGCCTGGATTGAAGAAAACAACCGAAATGGATTTTTCCCGGATATGCCAAGCGGGTGTTACCCGCAAGAAATCAATATTCTTTCGCCGGGGTATCTATTCGATGCCTCGATGCAGAATGCACGTTATCAAATCCAGTTACAACTGGTGTATTACAAGGAGGTCTAGCGATGAGCAGATATGATGTTGTCAAGCGCCACCAGTATGCTGATTATCTCAATGTTGGCACCGCTGGCAAAGAAGATTTTGTTCTGATGGGCGCTGGCTTTACCACGTTGGATGAAAACCCCAGCGCACAGTCCGAAAGTACCAAATATGTCAATGAGGTCAGCGCTTCCAGCGAGGTTGTCGGCTATGAAACCTCGTTCCCGTTTGAAGCAGAACAGATTGCTGACGAAAAGGCTATTGATGCTCTGTACAAGGTCGGCCGCAATCACCTTGTCGGCACCAATGCCATGTTTGATTACATCCGCGTGGAGCTGTGGAACAAAGCTTCCGGCAGCGGAGCAAGTGAAACCAGCTTCGAGGCCCGTAAGTTTGTTGTTTCTGCCGAAATTTCTTCCATTTCTGGCGAAAACAAGCAGACTATTGCAGGCAATCTGAATGCCGTGGGCGACCCAGTTCTCGGCACGTTCGATACTGCCACGAAGGAGTTTACCGCGGCAAGCGCTACCTGATCTAGGAGGATTGAAGAATGAGCAAAATTGTCGTAAATAACGTTGAATTGACCCTCAATCTGCTGGATGCAGATGAAATGGAAAAGTACGAAACCGAAATGCAGGCTGTGAGCACCACTATCAAGGACAATGCGCAGTATGCCGGTCTTTCTGTTCCGCAGGCTATGCGCAAGCAGTGCCGTATTATTGAGGCGTTTTTCGACAAGCTGTTTGGTGCCGGCACCGCTGAAAAACTGTTCGGCGGCAATAATGACGTTGGTGCCCATGCAGAGGCATTCGGCCAGGTTTCCCAGATGGCAAAAGAAACTGGTGCTGAAATCCGTTCCATCAGCGAAAAATACGGTGCCGCCCGTTTGGCAAACCGTGAGCAGCGCCGCAATGTTGGCGTAACTGTTGTAAATGGGGGTAAGCAGCACAGCCATTACAGCTGTAAGAAGCGGCACCATTGAACCTGCTGCTTGATGGCGCTCCTAAAACTGTGCTGATTGGAGGCGTGGAATATCCCCTGAATTGGGAATTCCGCACCTCCATTCTTTTTGAATTGATGATTCAGAGTGATGAACTGTCTGACAAGGAAAAACTTGTGCAGGCATTGCAGCTTTATTACGGTGATGGGTTGGCGAATATCCAACCTCAAATGCTGCAAGAAGCTGTAAATGGCATACTCTGGTTCTATTCGTGCGGAAAGCCTGACCAGAAAATGTCGGAGGGTAGGGGCGACGATGACGGCGATAAAAAGCAGGCGTATTCGTTTGAGTATGATGATGCCTATATTTATGCCGCGTTTATGTCGCAATATGGTATCGACCTTGAAAGGGCCGAGGGACTTCATTGGTGGAAGTTCCGGGCGATGTTTGAGGGCCTTAAAGACGATGAAAAAATTGTCAAAATTATGGGCTACCGCACAGCAAAGACAGCAGGAATGACAAAGGAGCAAAGAACTTTTTATTCAAGGATGCAGCGCCTCTATGCGTTGCCACGCTCGAAGAAAGAGAAAGAACAGCAAGATGCATTGATTGCTGCCTTACAGAGCGGCGGCGATGTTTCCGTGCTGCTTGATGGGGGCACTGGTAATGCAGAATAAAAAGCAAATTATTGTTGCCGATAATAATGTCGGCAACTTCAGGCAGGTATCTTGCCCGGTTTGCGGGTATCGGATGCCTATTTTTTTCAGCAGCGCTGCTGATTGCAAGGGGCTTTATGTCACCTGCAAGGGGCGGGGCTGCAAGCATCGCTTTGAAATTTCCGTGGAAAATGGAAAACAGGAAAAGTGATTTTGAAAAATTAAGTAATTTCAAGTAGAGCCATTATGCGCCGATGAATTTGCCTAAAGGCAGGTGAAAGCATTGGCGTATGATGGCACTCTAAAATTTGATACCAGTATTGATTCAAGCGGCTTTTCAGATGGCATTGAAAAGATAGGCAGTGCAGCAAGTACCGCCTTAAAAGCCACATCGGCTATTGTCACTGGTGCCGCAACTGCCATTGTAGGTATTGGCACAGCCGCAACCAAGGTGGGCATGGATTTTGAAGCATCCATGTCCAATGTTGCGGCTATATCTGGTGCCACAGGTAATGAGTTACAGGCTCTAACCGCAAAAGCCCAGGAAATGGGCGCAAAAACAAAATTCAGCGCTTCGGAATCCGCAGACGCGTTTTCTTATATGGCGATGGCCGGATGGAAAACCGTGGACATGCTTGACGGCATTGAGGGCATTATGAACCTCGCTGCCGCATCTGGTGAGGATTTGGCGAGCGTTTCGGATATCGTTACCGATGCACTGACAGCAATGGGATTGCAGGCCAGTGATTCCGCGCATTTCGCGGATGTTCTGGCGGCGGCATCGTCCAACAGCAATACGAATGTTGCTATGATGGGCGAAACATTCAAATATGCCGCCCCGTTGGCCGGTGCTCTTGGCTATGATATCGAAGACCTTGCGCAGGCTATTGGCCTGATGGCCAACAGCGGCATTAAAGGCGGCCAAGCCGGTACTTCGTTGCGCAGTATTCTGACACGGCTTGCAGACCCTCCAAAAGATTGTGCTGCTGCGATGGAGGAATACGGCATCAGCCTGACCAATGCAGATGGCTCAATGAAGAGCTTGATGCAGGTCATGGAAAATATGCGCGATTCCTTGGGCGGGCTATCCGAGAAGGAACAAGCATCTGCTGCATCGGCCATCGGCGGACAGGAAGCAATGTCTGGTTTGCTGGCCATTGTTAATGCCTCCGAAGGGGATTTTGATAAGCTGGCATCTGCAATAGACAACGCCACGGATTCCATAGACAGTTCCAAGAGTGCGGCTGCAAGTATGGCCGCAACCATGAACGACAACCTCCAAGGCCAGGTTACAATTTTGCAATCTGCACTTGAGGGCCTAGGCATATCTTTCTATGAAAATATGCAGACCCCCATGAAGGATGTTGTCGCAGAAGCAAACTCCATGGTCGGCGAGTTGCAGCAAGCATTTAACAGCGGTGGCTTTGATGGGCTTGTATCCGCTGTTGGCGGTGTTTTGTCTGAAGTAGTGCAAGATGTAGCAGAGGCCGGTCCCCAGCTCATTGATGCAGCAGCAAGTCTTGTCACATCCTTTTGCGATGGGTTGCAAAATGCACAGGGTATTGGAGATGCAGGCGGCAAGCTGATAACTTCTCTTGTAACCGCTTTGCTCTCCTGCGCCGCAGATATTTGGTCCACTGCAATTACTCTTATCACAGAGCTGGCAACAGGGCTTGCAGATGGTGCCCCTGATGTGATGGATGCCGCAGTAAACTGCGTGCAGTCCGTTGTTCAGAGCATTATTGATAATGCTCCGACTTTAATGCAGGCAGGCGTACAACTTATCCAAAACCTTACTCAAGGCATTCAGGATAACTTGCCTGACCTGATTCCGCTTGCAATGCAGGCGTTGATGGATTTTTCCGGTTCGCTGCGTGAAAACGTAGGACTGATTGTTGATGCTGGCTTACAGCTCATTACTGCGTTAGCTCAGTCGCTCATTGATAACATTCCGACCTTCATTGAAACGGTTCCAACCATAATCACGAACCTTGCAGGAATCATCAATGATAATGCGCCCAAATTGCTGGAAACTGGCATAAGCCTTATTGCGCAATTAGCATTAGGGCTTGTTCAGGCGATTCCCACCCTGATTGAAAATATTCCCCAGATTATCGAAGCTGTAGTTGCAGTTTTCACAGCTTATAACTGGATTGACCTTGGCAAGAATATCATCAAATTGCTGGGGGACGGCATCACAGCAATGGCGAGTGCCGCAAAGACAGCAGGCGAAGGCATTTACACAACTGTAAAAGATGCTATTGCAAAGCTGCCTGAAACCCTTTTGAATCTCGGCAAGGATGCTATTCAGCATTTGTCCAGCGGCATTACCACCATGGTTACAGATGCGCAGCTGGCTGGCGTAAGTGTTTTCGAGGTCATACGCGCAGCCATTGCACAGCTTCCGGGTGCATTGCTGAATCTTGGTAAGAATGCAATTTCCGGCCTCCTTAATATTATCAGAAATTCTGTTGGGAATATGGGCAGCGCAGCCAAAAGCGTGCTGACCTCGATTGTTGATAATATCAAGAGCCTGCCTAGCAAGCTGCTTGAACTTGGGCGGAATGCTGTGCAATCGCTTGCAGGCGCATTCAAGTCTCTGGATTGGGGAAGCATCGGCTCTAATATCATCAATGGCATTATAGGCGGCATCGGTTCCGCTATCGGTGGCCTTGTGGAGACTGCGGCGAATGCAGCGAAATCCGCATTTGATGCTGCAAAAAATGCCTTGGGGATTCATTCTCCGTCTCGGCTGTTCCGGGATAAAATCGGTAAAATGATTCCTCCCGGCATCGGTGAGGGCATTGAAGGTGCGATGCCTGCTCTTGAAAAAAGCACAGCTGCCGAAATGGAAGCCCTGGCCCAAAAGATGCAGGCCACTGTTTCCGCTGAAACCGGCAGAATTGAAATTGAAAAAACTGTATCGCAGAATTACAAAGTTGAGCAGGAAAAGCCGCAGAAGCCCGACCCGTCCCCTGTGAATGTGCAGCTTGGCGGTGAAATCCATACTCATGTTGAGCTTGATGGTAAAGAAGTGGGCGATGCCACAACGCCTATCGTTGACCGCAATTTCGGCCGCATTGATAAGCATAAGAAGAGGGGAGGCTAAAGCATGTCCAAGATTGGCGTAAAGTTTGGCGATGTGCATTCCTATGACACATGGGGGCTGCGCTTAAAAGCCATTCACATTGGCACCCCTGAAGTAAAAACTGCCTATGTTGATATACCAGGCAGAATGGGCCCGCTCGACCTCACCGAAGCCCAGTATGGCGGCATACGCTATGGCACGCGCGAGTTGGAATTGACCTTTGATGCAAAGGATTGTTCTTATTTGCAATGGCCTGGCTTGCTGTCAAGGGTTGCATCTGCCTTGCATGGGCATAAATGCAAAATCATCCTTGATATTGATGCGGGATATTATTATTACGGGCGGTGCGTTGTCGATAGCACAAAATCCAACGAAACCAGTGCTGAAGTTGTCATCACATGTACATGTGACCCTTATAAGTTGAGCGTTTCGTCATCTGACGAACCTTGGATTTGGGACACGTTCAATTTTCGCACTGGCGTTATTACTGCCACGAATGATATCAAGGTATCTGCCTCAGACGATTGGAAGTTGGTCAGGTTAAGCGGCTACCCGTATAACGAAACGTTGAAAATTGTTTCGAATAATGATGTCCAAATGCGCTTCGGCAACGACACATATAATCTTGTGTCTGGTGAAAATATCATGCACGATGTAGAGCTCGTTGAAGGTGAAAATGACCTGTATTTCAAGGGCACTGCGACCATTACCATTGTGCATCGAGGGGGTGTATTGTGAGTGTATATAATTAAGGCTGTTGTAGATGGGAAAGAATATACCATCCATGACCCGTCATATAACGATGCCATTGTTGGCAAAGATGCCTATTTCGAGATTGGCGATAATAAAAACGGGCAGGCCGAATTCATTGTCTATCCCAATAACCCTTATTACAGTGTTGTTAAAAAGCTCACAACGGATATTATAATTTATAACAATAAGGCACCATGTTTTTATGGCCGTGTGCTGTATGATGATGAGGATGCAAGCGGAGCAAAACACGTTTTTGTGGAGGGCGAGCTTGCATTTTTGTGCGATAGCGTGCAGCGGCCTGCCGTATACCATGATATCAGCGTTATAGATTATTTCAGCAAAATTATATCGTTGCACAATTCGCAGGTTGAGGAGAGAAAACAGTTTGTTGTGGGCCGAGTGAGCGTCACAGATTCCAACGATAGCTTGTACCGCTACTCCAACTGGGAAACCACGCGGGAAACCTTGACCGAAAAGCTCATTAAGCGCCTTGGCGGGCATTTGCACATTCGCCATGAAAACGGGCAGCGCATTATTGATTATTTGAGCGATGAGGAATTTAACACCACCTGCAAACAGCAAATCCGGTTCGGAGAAAATCTGCTGGATTATTCCAAAAATATGGATGCTTCCGACCTTGCAACCTGCATTATTCCGCTTGGTGCCCGCAAGGATGAATCCAGCATTGAGGGCCTTGAAGAGCGTGTCACTATTTCGGATGTAAATGGTGGCGTTGATTATGTCATGGATGATGATGCCGTTGCTGAATATGGAAAAATCTATAAAACAGTAACCTGGGATGATGTAACCGAGCCTGCCAATCTGCTGAAGAAAGCCAAGAAGTATTTGACTACCACGCAGTACGAGAAAATGGTACTCGAAGTCAAAGCTGTGGATTTGAGCCTCACATCAAGCGATGTTGAGGAAATGAAAATCGGCCAGATGGTCCGGTGCATTTCAAAGCCGCGTTCCATGGATGTGTACTTGCCCTTGGCTGAAAAGAAAGTGTACATCCAAGATTTTGGCAGAAATACCGTAACCCTTGGCAGTGAAACTTCCGCCCACACTTACACGAGCACCAATGCGTCACAAAGCGCCTCTATTGAGGAGACGATAAAAGATATTCCGAGCCGCGGAGAATTGTTGCAAGCGGCTCTACGGCAGGCTACTGACCTGCTTAATGACATGACCCAAAGCGGATATGCCATTCACACGAAAAATGAATTTATTGTTGCTGATGCAGAGGGCGCAACTACAGCGCGGCAACTGTGGCGGTGGGGCCTTGGAGGCCTCGCCCATTACAGTGAAGGGTACGACGGCCCTGCGGACGGTGTTGCAATCACCATGGATGGCAGAATCAATGGCAAAATGCTTATTGCTGGTTCCGTGCTGGCTGAAACCATTGACGCATCGTATCGGCAGGATGTTGAAGAATCTATTTCTGATGCAAAAAGCGAGGCAGAAAGCACTTCAAAAGGCTATACTGATGACAGTATTTCCACGGTGACAAAGCAGACAGAAACAAAGCTCAATAACCTGAATAACCAAATCACAATGTCGGTCGAGAGCGTCCGTGAATCCGTATTGCAGAAAAATTATATTGTCAAGGGCGAGCAAGACACGCTTGCCCTTGATGCTTTTTCTGTAGCGGGTGATTTTGCAGATATAAGCATTGCAGAACATGCAAATATGCGCTGCTTGAAGCTGGCATTCAAAGCGTCCGGCATAGTGTACATCAATCAGGATGTGGGTACGCTGGCAGCGGGAAATTATAAAGTTTCCGTTGCTACTGCATACCCTGAAGGCGATGGCACCAGGCCGAAATATATCGCCTATGGTTTTTCCAGCTCACGCGAAACTGCATATTTTGTAGACCATGCAGCGGGAAACTTTTTCCGTCTGAATCTTGGATATAAAATTACTGAAGCTGAAAAAACCGTTTCTATTGGAGTATATGGCGATTCCGGGAATGTATGTTACCTGACTGATATTCGTTGCCTGCGCAGTATTGATGAACTGCTGGATGACGTTTATACCGCATTTACAGTTGCAGATGGCAATATCCGAGCGGAGGTTCAAAAGACCTACGCAACAAATAAAGACATAGAATCGCTAAAAAACAATGTTAACGACGCTCAAAGCAAAGCCGACGAGGCTGCCGATGCCGTTGTCAGTGCAAGGAAAGAAGCCCAAACTGCCCAAGAAGCGGCTGATAAAGCGAAGGCAGATGCAGCAGCGGCGGCGCAGGCCGCAGCGGATGCAGAGGTCAACGCGGCAGAGGATGCCAGTGCCAAGGCTGAAGCGGCCAGAAAGGCCGCTGAAGAAGCCGCGGCAAAGCAGAGTGCAGCTGATGCAGCCGCAGCAAAGCTTGCGGCAGCAGAGGATGCCAGCGCCAAGGCCGATGCAGCCCTTGCTAATGCTAAAGAATATCTGAACCAAACCCTGCTGTCATATTCCACCACGGAAGAAACAAAAAGCCTCATCACCCAATCCGCTGAGAGCATAAAGTCTGAAGTTTCTCGGACATATGTCACTACAGCTACTGTTGAGCAGGCGAAGAAAGATGCCACCAGCGATGCCCAAAGCTATACGGATGGGAAACTTGCAAGTTATTCCACTACAGAGGAAACCAAGAGCTTAATTCAGCAAACGGCGGATAGTATTACGCAAACTGTAGAGAAGAAGCTTATTGGTGGTGGGAATTTAATCCTCAATACTGAAAAAATGGAAAATGCCGTGGTTAGAGGTTCTGGCGGTAGCGTAGCGTATAGCGTAGACGGAAGCGCAACCGTCACAAACGATGCAAGCAACACGCATTTTCGCTTCAAAACTGTTGATACGACGATAACTAAAGGCATGGTGATGTGCTTTTCCGTTTTATATAAGCCTGTTTCCGGAACGCGCTCATTGTGCTTCAGTATTTATTTCAAGAAGAATGGGAGTAATTATTATACCTCCATAACAGACGCAAACCAGCGCGAAATTCCTCAAACTGATGGATGGGTGTTGAGATATGGGACATGGGTACCGACCGGGAATAGCACATTGCAATATGTGGATTTTGGCTGCGGCTCCAATGTCGCAGGAGACGGTAAATATACTGAAAGTTCGGTGTTTCTCCACCCCATGCTACAGCATGGTAACACCCCCACCGCGTGGAATGCGAGTTCTGGCGATTATCTGACCCAGGAAAGCGCAAAAAGCCTGTTTTCCCAGACCGCTGACGAGATCAAAACCGAAGTCACCAAGTCAGTGACTGAAACGGTAACGGCCAACGTGAAGGACGCCGCTACCAGCGCTGCCAATGATGCCGTTGACACCAAATTGCAGAATTACGCCACCACAGCAACGGTGGAAAGCCTGAAAAAGGATGTCTCCAGCATCAGCCAAAAGGCGGACAGCATCAGCACCAAAGTCCGCAGCCTGAAAGAGACCACCACAACCATTTCCAACGATTTAGACAGCACCAAGCAGGAATTCAAAACCGTTAAAGAATCAGTATCCGCGATTGACCAGAAAGCCGACAGCATTACCCAGACGGTAACCCAGCGGATCACCGGCGGCAACAACCTGCTCCTGGGCAGTGAGAGCTTCAAGAACGCCGAGCTGAAAGGCAACGAGGTCAGCGGCAGTTCGGTCACGTACAACGATACCGGCAGCGCGACCGTAACAAACGCAAACTCCAATCGGTATTTCCATTGGAAGACGGTAAACGAACATGCGTCAGCGGGCGTTACCCTGTGCCTGTCCGTTATGTACAAGCCTGTTTCCGGCACGGATGAGCTGTGCATGGAAATCAATTATAACAATACGTGGGCGGTCATCAAAGCTGCTGACCAGATTGAAATTAAGCAGACAAACGGCTGGGTGCTGCGGTACGGGCTGTGGACACCGTCCAGCGACGCTATTGTAAAATGGGTGGATATCGGCAGCGGCTTTACCCACGCAGGAATAGGCAACTACACCAACAAGTTTGAGCTGCTTCACCCCATGCTGCAATACGGCAACGCCCCCACTGCCTGGACGGCCAGCACCGGCGACTATCTGACCGCCAACGAAACCAAAACCGAGATCAAGCAGACAGTGAGCGAAATTAAGCTGACGGCCAGCACAAGCGGAACCAGCAGCACCATCAAGCTGACGGCAGGCGGAACAGAGATTACCAGCGCACAGATCAACCTATCCGGCGTGGTGACATTTTCGGATTTGAGTACCTGGAACCAGGACAAGACAATCATCAACGGCGGCAATATCACGACCGGGCAGATACACAATCTCAAATACTCCACCGTGTATGACCTCGACAATGCCTACATCCGAATGGGCACGGAATCTGGTGAGCGTGTGTACATCGACAACAGGCATATTGCATGGTATGCCACCATCAACACCGGCAGCATCGGCCTGACCGGCGTGCTGTACTCTGAGGCGGGCAGTTCTTATATTGGCGCGTGTAGTAAATATGCAAAATATGGCTGGGTTGATGGCCTTGACCCAACATCCTATGTCGGCATGCAGATTACATATAATCGTTCCGACGATAGCGACGCAGATTTTAACACTTCGCGTGTCGGCGTGTCTGGAACACTGAACTGTCAAAATTTGAGTGCCTGGGGCAGCAAATCCCGTGTTGTGTCCACGAGCTTTGGGGCAACAAAAATGGCAGCGCTCGAAACGCCAATTCCTATGTTTTCTGATGTCGGCTTTGGCGAGTGCGGCCCGGATGGTTGGTGCTTGATTATGCCTGACCCCAGATATGCGGAAACCATCGCCCAAAACGGTAGGCTGATATGGATGCTGACCGACTGCACAGGCAACGGCCATCTATGGGTAGAGGATCTGGGCCGGTATGCCATTGTGCATGGCGCAGCTGGGCAGCGCTTTTCGTGGATGGTCGTTTCAGCCCAGCGCGGGTACGAAGGGGAGTACGCAGAGCCTAGCGACTGCAATTATCCTTCCGGCACGCCTGCTGGTGCTGATTATGCCGCTTCCGAAGCTGCAAGGGCGTTCGACCGCGATACCGAAGCGGCTGATGCTTTATTGGGCGTAGATACCGAAACAGATTCTCTCATTGATACGTTATTGGAGGAAACTGAAGAATGAAAAGATTAACGGCAATCGCTGTAGTAACCACTGCGGAGGGCGAGCGTGTTAGCTATACCTACACGGAGCTTGATGCAGATGGCAATGTAATCAGCCAGAATAACCGCGCATCGTTTGTGGCGCTTGATGAAAGCCTTTTGGCTGCAATCAGCACCATCAAAGATTCGGTAAATGCAAGACTGTAATGGAGGTACAAAATGACACTCAAAAAAAGAGTTGACAAATGCCGTAAAAAAATCATTGATGCTATCAACGAGGCCGAAATTCCTTATGCCGTTTCCGAGCTTGTGCTCGAAAGCGTGCTTTTTGCAGTAAAGCAGAATATTGAAGATGAGGAAAAAGCCGCCGAAACCAAGGAGGCCGAAAAGAATGCCTGATATATCAAAAGAAATTGCAAAAATCCAGAATGCCGTATATGGCGAAGAGGTTCGCGGCTCCATCATTGATGCACTGGAAAAAGTCAATAATGATAATGGGCAGTATCAGAGCATCAAAGAAGAAGTAACCGCAGCAGCAGCCACCGTAAAACAGCAGGTCGAGGCCATTGACACGAAATCTTCTGAAGTGCAGCAGAGCATTAACTCCCTTACTGGCAAAATTCAGAGCGCAACAAGTGCTGGGAACGAGCTGGACACCAAAACTTCCGCTGCCGGAAGCGCCAAAACTACCCTTGATAATGCTACCAGCGCGGCAAATTCCGCGGAAAATTCCCTACAGCAGCAGACCAATACTGCAACCACAACCGGCGCAAAAATCCAGAAAGCAGCCGATGATGCAAATGCGGCGGCGGCCGCTGCGAATAATGCGGCCTTAAAAGCCAATACCGCAGCATCGAATGCAGATACTTCCCGCACAAATGCTGATAAGGCGGAGGCTGAACGTGTTAAAGCTGAAACTGCCCGCGTTGATGCAGAGAAAGCTCGCACGTCCGCAGAAACTGCAAGGAATAATGCAGAATCGTCCCGCGTTGCCGCTGAAAAATCTCGTGTGACTGCGGAGACTGCAAGGGAGACTGCCTCAAAGGAAGCTGTGGATAATGCCAACAAGGCGGCGGATGGCCTTACTGCCCAGATGGAGCATTACGAGCAGAATTATGATGCTCTGTATGCAGCAAGCATTACGCCTGGAAATATCACAGCCCAGTTCAAGAGTTGGTGGAAGGGTGCCAATAATGGCTTGTATACCAAAAAGCAGCTGCTCGATCGTTGGTTCTCGCTTTTGCCGGACGAGAATACATACGGCGTGAAATTGCCGAAGTTCACAAAATCCGTTAGTCCTGATGGAGAATTACTCCGTGATTCCATTGCCCTTGGTGTATGCACCCCAAGCACGAATAGCGTGAAGGGCACGGATAATTTTTGCATTCAGCCGTCTTTCTGGACGCTGCGTATCAATTATGAAATTGATGATGATGGCGAAATTGATGTCAAGGCTGTTGATGGCGTGGACGACGATTTTAGCCTTGCCGGCACAGCTGGTATGGTTGGTGTTGCCCAAAAGTCCGGGTGGTTCTCCGTTGCTGATGATGGCGAATACGTCACCAAGCTTTATCGCACCAACCGCGCGGATGGCTTTATTCCGTTGCCTGAATGCGTTGCACCTGACGGCAGCGTCCGCGCATTTATGGTCCACGCAAAGTATCTGGCGGGTGTAGATGCAAATGGACTGCTTACCAGCGCTACGGGGCTTGCACCTTGCAACTACAGCTATAGCCATAACAGCCAGATTGCGTTGTGGCGCAAGCGCGGCAAGAATTATGCCGGCATCAGCGTGTGTGACCTCAACTTCCGCATTTTGATGTTCCAGCTGAAGTACGCGAAGAAGGGCAACAGCGGCGTGTTGGAAGGATGCACGAGCTATAATTTGCAGCACAAAGCTGCTGTTGCTGAAAGCGGCGTCACCCGCGTATTGCTGACTGCATCGCAGGCGGCGAACTGGCTTGTTGGCACAAATGTCATTGTTGGCGATGTTGGAACCGGAACGAGCACCGACCGCGGCACCGCATCCATGTATAAGCTAGCAAAGAATGTCCGTATTAAATCTATTACTGATGTGACGGTAGATGGGACCGCCTATAAAGCGCTGAACCTTGATACCGCCACAGTGTTTGATGTTACCACGGATACCTATATCAGCACAATGCCGTGGTGGAGCGGTTCTTGCGATAACGTTCTGGGTGTGGATGGCTCGCCCACCAGCTGCACGAATGGCAAAGAACCCTTTATCATTCAGGATTTGGAAAGCCAAGTCGGTGGTTATGCTGTTGCTGCGGATGTTATCCATGTGCAGACCGTAAACAACGACAGCACGGTATTGACCCTAAAGCCCAAGACGGTGCGGCTTGCTAAAAATATTGCATCCACCAGCGCCACCAGTAATTATGTTGATTGCGGCGCACCGGCAGATGTTGCAAAGCCGTCCGAATGGGCATGGCACTATATCCAAGATATGGGCTTTAGCAAAGATACCCCGGAGTTCTATTTGCCCAGTGCTATTGATGGCGGCGCAGGAAGCAGCAACGGTTGCAAATCCGCTGTGTACCTGGGTCCCTCGTCCGGCTCCTTTGAGTGGCTCGCTTGGGCGCTCCTGGACGGCTGGGGCAGCTGCGGTTTGGGGGCGCTGGCCCTGAGCGGCGGCCTCGGTCACGCGAGCTGGGGCATTCTGGCGGGCGCCTGCGGCTCTGGTGCAAACAGGGGTGAATGGCGCGGTTAATACCGCGGCAGAGGGGGCAGTGATGCCCCCTTTACCAATTTTGAAGCGTTTATAAATTTTTCAAACGGGAACTACGGTGCCATCCGCTGTGAACCTGAATCCCTCGTCCGGCTCCTTTGAGTGGCTCGCTTGGGCGAACCTGAACAACTGGGGCAACTGCGGTTTGGGGGCGCTGAACCTGAACAACGGCCTCGGTAACGCGAACTGGAACATTCTGGCGGGCGCATGTGATGACACCATAAACTCAATAGCTCTGGCATTGGCGATGCCAGACATTGCACCGTAATTCGTGTATGTAATATTACACCGTGCCTGTAAGGGGTACGCCATGGGCTAGGCCCTAAAATTGAGTGAAACAGACACCGCGCTCCGGGAGGGGCGCGGGCATATGGCTTGCGACCGTGTGCGGAGTTAGTAGAAATGAAACCGAAAGCTCTTGGCCTCACCACAGCTTTTTACACAGGAGCAATCTTGAAAACATATTGTAAAGGCATTGATTTGTGCAATCCTGCCACGCTTGAGCCGTGGATTTTGGACTGCTTGCAGGGAGACAGAAAGCGCCCTGCAAAATGGAGACGAAAAGACTTTCAATATCTCATGGCAGAATATTGCGATTATAGCGTATTTGAAATTCGCGCAGCAATCAAAGCCCATGACCTCAATATTCCGCTAAAGGCCGTTGAAGGGCTCGCAGTGGAGATTGCAGGAAGAATCAGGCGCAGGGAACTTGACCTGCGGCCTATTCATTATTTCAAGCGTATTGATGGCGTGAGCCGCAAAGAGCGCGAAATCAGCCATGAAAGCCCCATGCAGCAGCTAATCGACCATATTGCTATATCTGCACTTATGCCAATGCTGAAGGCAAAAATTCTGCCGCACCAGTATGCAAGCATCAGAAAGCGGGGGCAAAAAGCAGGGAAAATAAAGCTAGAAAAATGGGTGCGCAAAGGACATGATGCACGCTGCTACGTGAAGGGAGACATTAAGAAGTGCTTTCCGAGTATTAAGCGCGATATTGTCATGAAATTTCTGAAAAGAGATATTCATAAAAATGCAACTTTGCTCTGGCTTGTTGATGCACTTCTGGCCACCTATAATGATGGCCTGGTGATTGGAACGCTGCTTTCCCAATGGCTTTGTAATTATGTGTTGAGTTATATGTTTCGGAAAATTCAGACATTTACAAAAGCGCGGCGGGGAAGAGTGGTTCATCTTGTGCGCCATATCCTGTTTTATATGGATGATTTTATCCTGCTTGGCACAAGGGAAGCCGACCTTAAAATGGCTATGCGGATGACGATAGCCTATGCTGAAAAGGCATTGTTGCTGCGTGTGCATGACGATTGGAAGGTCTATAAAGTGGCTGATACTCCCATAGATATGATGGGGTATCGCGTTGGCTACCGCAAGACAACCATCAGAGGCAGAATTTTCATTCGCGCCCGGCGTCAGTTCTTGCGCGCTGAAAGATGGCTACGAAAGCATCGTTTCCTGCGGCTGGTCCTTGCAAAGAAAATCACCTGCTATTGGGGATATTTTAAGGCCAGCGATTCCGACAGGGTTTGCGGCAAATTAAAAGCCTATGCAACTGTTCCGGCAGCTTGCAACTGTGTATCTTATTTCGATATAAAAGCAAAACAGACCAACCAAGGAGGTATTGCAGCATGATTACGAAAGCTGAGTTTTCCGCGCCCCCGGACAAAATCTTGTTTGAGGCTGACCAAAACAGCAACCGGGTCTGGATGCGCAAAAACATCATTGCGGAACAGCGCGAAATGGACAGCAATAAATACACTGCCTATACCGCGGATGAAGTATATTTTGAAACTGCCACTGACCGAGACACCATCGAGAGCGATTTTGATAGCTGGTTTGAGTTTGGCGAGAGCTGGACTGCCGAGAGTGTTGGCGAACAGAGCATCGAAGAGCGCGTCACAAATTTGGAAAACGCCCTGCTTGAAATGCTGGGTGTTTAATTTTTATGGAGGCGGTAAAAAAATGTATCGTTTTATCAAGTCTATGTATGACAACCAGCGCATGAGCGCAAAGCAGGTCTGGAATTGCGCTGATAAGGGAACCATCACAGAAAAGGAGGCGCTTTCTATCTGCGGCCCGCGCCCGAAGTCCAGCGGGGCTGCAAAATGACGAAGTTGCAGATTATTTCCCGGCTATGGGTGCATATAAGTGATTTGTTACTTATTGCAGTAGGCCAAGGCGTCAAGACGTTAGAGGATGTCCAGCGAGAGCTTGATATTACCGAATATGCCTGCCGCCCTTATGCTGATTGTGATGATGACGAACTTTATTCGCTGGACGTGCTGAAGAAGGCGAGAGAAATTAGCGGCCCCATCAAATCAGCAGCAGAAGGGGGTGACGATAATGCAGGATTTTCTTGCTCTGCTTCAATCCCCGGAACTGTCAAAAGCGATTACGAATATCCTTGCTGTGCTGGCTGCACTCGGAATTGGCATTGAATTTACCCCGTTTATCAAGTTCAATCCCATTTCCTGGGCCATGAAAAAGCTGGGAAAGGCTCTCAACCATGAAACGTTGGAGGCCATGAAAGACCTCCGGAAGAAAATGGACGCCTTGGACAAGGATTTCACCCAGAAGCAGATTGACGATTTGCGGTGGAATATCCTTGATTTTGCCAATTCGTGCCGCAACCATCATAAGCACACGAAAGAAGAATTTAATCATGTGCTGGATGCGCATAAAAAGTATGAAAAGATTCTCGAAGCACATGGCATGCAGAATGGTCAAATTGATGAAGATTTCAAGTACATCCAAGAAATTTACAACGAATGTATGCACGAGGATAGCTTTTTATAAGACTGTTACGACGCGCAAGGAGACGGCCCCTCGCGGCGCTTTTATGCCTGGCAGTGTAATTTGATTACAAAGCCTGCATGAACGCTGTGCGGGGCTGCATCTTTGCCTTATACACAAGGAGAATGAAAAATGAAAAATTCGGTTACAGAAGAATCGATTCGGAATCTTCTTGCCAAGCGGCTTTATGATGAAAAGCTCTAACAAGAAACGCGCAACAAACGCGAAATCCATGCTCAAGTGGGTATGGGAATTTTCAAAACGCCTTGTGATTGCCTGTACCTTGATTTATGCTGCCGAGCAGCTGTATGCCTGCGTGGCAATGTGGGCCTTTTCCGATATGTCATACTTGGGCACAATGATGGAGCAATCAAGCGAAATCCTCCGAACCTGCGTATTTGGCTATTTGGTTAAGGCTGGAATCGAAAATGCAATCAAAATCAAGGGCGGAAAGAAGTTTCAACCTGACGAAAGCCCGGACGACGAAGAAGTCTCCGGCTGAAAGGAAAAATCATGCAGGATATTATTTCTGTTGTACGGCTTGTGCTGGATGCAGTGGTATTCATCACCGGCCTGTACCTGTTTATCGAAAAGTTGTTCCCGGCTATCCGGGAATACCGCATCGTGCAGTTTATCGACCGCACCATCCTTGCTGCAAAGCGCGTCATGAAGTATGCCAGCGACAGCAAGTTGCTGGAAAGTGAGCTTGCAATCATCGAACAGTGGTTACAGCAGAACGGGTACGATATGAATACTGATGAAATTAAAGAGATTATTGCGGCGGAGGTCGCCAAGCTGAAGGATACCCTGAAGTATTATGACCCGCCTGAAAATGAGGGCAGCAGCGCAGCAAAATCATAATGTAACAAAGCGAATGGATACTTGCAAAACCGCCCGGTTATTAAAATACCGTTCGCTTTTGAGTTTTTCATGCACCACCTTAATTGCATGTATTTTGATGTGTTTTGAAAAGAGTGAAACCCACGGAACCCAGTGGGTTATTGCTTTCGATGCCTGTAAAAGCGCATAACGAAGCCTTTTGTCTGGCATCGCATTTTTAATTTCAAAAAGCGAAAAGCGAACGGATATTTTTGATTCCCAAATAACCCGATAAGATACAGATAAGATAAGAAAAGATATATATTTATATAATATATATACTCACGGTCTAAGAGCAGTGCATGCGCACTGCCCTTGGGCCTTTTTGTTATGGAGGTATTGACATGAACAAAGACGATATCAACCTGACGAGTGATTGCGAAAAAGAACTTTCCGATGGGAAGGGGGACGATGAAGAATGAGCAACAGCACGCTTGCAAGCTATGTGCAGATTAGCCCAAACTGCAATAAGGGCCGTATCCGTAATGGCAAAAAGATTGCTATTAAAAAAATTACCATCCACCATATGGCCGGGAGTCTGACTTTGCAGCAGTTCGGCGCTCTTGTGGCGCGTCCCGCGCGGCGGATGTCTGCAACCTATGCCATTGACAAAAACGGCAATATTGGCCGGTATCTGGATGAAGCAGACCGTCCATGGACGTCCAGCAGCCCCGACAACGATTATCAGGCAATTACGGTGGAGGTTGCCAACGATGGTGGGGCCCCGAACTGGCATGTTTCCAATGCGTCCATTGCCGCACTTATCAATCTGTGTGTTGATGTGTGCAAGCGCAATGGCATTGCAAAGCTCAACTTCACTGGGGATAAGTCCGGCAACCTGACCCAGCATTGCTATTTCACAAATACGGCCTGCCCTGGCCCGTACCTGAAAAGCAAGTTCAAATACATTGCTGGCGAGGTAAATAAGCGGCTGTCCGGCGGTGCGCAGCAGGCAATGCCGTCTAAGCCTGCGACACAGCCGCCCGCAGGCGGTTCTAGTGCAAGCACAAGTAAAAAATGTGCTGCCGCAAAAAGTTTCTCTAAGAGCGTTGCAGGCACGTATACGGCCACGGGTAATGTTTATATGCGCTATGTACCCGGCCAGATCACCAGTGACAATGTTGTTTGCACCGTAAAAGCGGCAGAACAGGTTCGCTGCTATGGTTATTACACGGCCATTGGCGGTGTGAAGTGGTTCTATTGCGCATATGAAGGCAAGGTCGGATATATCAGCGGTAAGTACCTGAAAAAATCCTGAAATACTGTTGCTGTAGGCACAGCTTGAATTTTTCTATATGACGGAAAATGCTGATTTTCGTTAAATAGATAGCCCCGGAAGTGGTTTCATCGCCATTTCCGGGGTTTTTTTGCGTTTATAGGGGAATGAAATGCCTACAAGCTGTAGTCATTCCGAAACGTATTCAATAGTCCCATGCTGTTCCTTGATGGCATCGAACTGTTTGTCAATTAGGGCTTTTGCCTCCGGGGTAATTTCCATATACGATTTTTGGTGATGCTTAATAGCAATTTGCCTAGGCGTTTCATCGCGCCCATAGGATGCTGCAAAAGCATCCGAACCGATTTGCATTGTAATGGAATCAAGCGGGATGGCGTTGGCGGTAGGAACGTCCAGAATCTCGAAGTGATCTATAACGCAATAGTGGTTAAAGTGACCCATCCAAGGATATTCCGTAAGCCATGCAGCGGGAACTAGGTTGTCCTTGTCATATCCGCGCAGAACGCCGCGCCCTACGATAATTGGCTGACTGCGACCGAAAGAATCTGTAGAAATATTTGCGATATAGATTTCATCGCCATCTTTGAAGCTGTTCATTCCGCGGTGAGCGTTCGCAATGTAGACTGTTTTGCCTGCAAGGGACACCTTTGCCATTTCTTTGCGTTCTGTGCCGTCACCACGATTTTCGGCAATGCCCTCAAATTTTAGCCAGATTGAATGTTCCGAATGCTGGCGAGGACGCTTCGATTTTTCAGCAAAATACTGATAGACTGTGTCGGATTTTTCGTTCTCTTGCACAGATAGAATGTCGGCTTTGATTTCGTCTATAGATTCCTTACCGATACCCTTGCGAATATCTGCGCCAAAGCGCTTAGCATTAAATGCGTGATTCTTATCCTTCGCAGCTTCGTATGCGTGGCGAGTGAGTGTTTCGGCAGTATTTAGCATTTCGTGAGTGACAAGGCCATCCCCGGCTGCAATGACCTGAGTAAGAATATCGTCATAAATGCTATGCAAGTCAGAAATAAAGGAATCTTCATCAATGGCTTCAACCGACAGTTCGAGGTTTGATTTCAGACCGCTTGCGGTAAAGTTGGCAGAGCCGATAACCGCGGCAGAGTGGTCAAACAAGTAAAGTTTTGCATGAAGAGCAATGACAGCATAAACTGCAATGCCTGCGTCAAGCATTCTGCGCAATGCATCAATATTACTGGCGTGATGCAGGAAATCGTCAACATAAACGCGTGTAATAAATGTGCAATGTATACCATCGTTTGCGGCTGCAATAAGCGTATCGGCAGTTGCGGTTGACAAATACGGACTGATGATTTTGATTTCGCGTTCAGCTTGGTTGAAAAGGTCTGAAAATTCCTCTTGATGATTGAATCTTAAAATTTGAATCATTACAGCACCTCCATTTTATCGTCAGGAAGTGCAGGGAATGAAGAGCGATAATAATTCAGCGATAAAACGTAAAAATCTTGCGGGGGGGGGGTGCTATCAGCAAATGGCAGGCAAGTTAAATGCGCAGCACCCACAGCGCGGGATTTTTTCATAAAATTCCTCCTTTAGTTCCTGATAATTTTATTATAACCAACAAAAAATGACACTACAACACCAAAAAAGTGAGTTCCTGAAATTACTTCGATAAAACGTAAAAAACAGTATTGACACTACTACTATACGTGTTATTATATGGGCATAGAAAGCAGCAGGGGTGCAAGAAATAAGTTAAATTTAATAAGAAAGTGAGTTTTGAAAAATGGAATTGAGCAAGGCTGAACTCAAATTGCTTTATGGATATATTAGAAAAATGAGTGATAAATTTGATTTTATGGGCCAAGAAATGACCGTCGAGGAAGCCGATGTCATTAGCAAAATTGCGGATGAAGTATGCAGCCCTGCGCAGAAGCTGCCCGATGACGGCATGGTTTATGAAGATGAGGATGGGAATGTGCGTGCATGTTCGACCGATGAAATCATTCCGCGCGATTCCGCAATTTATTGCTGAGAATAAAAATGCCCTGCGTGGCAGGGCACTTCTTTTACGGAAGTTTTGCACAAAAGTGAGTTTCTGAAATTATTTGTGAGTTTTGATGTGAGGGACGAAAATGGAACGATACGCAATTCCTGAAGAAAATATGGAGCGACTGAAGAAGAAACTGGCAACAATTAAGAAGAAATGCAGCCAGTACGGATGTGAGTTCGTTTTTAATGAGGTCGGTGAAGAGTTTCGGGAAGTTCTGACCGAAGATGGTATGAAGCAGACTATCCGGTTTATTCTGGTGGAAGCTGAAGGCTGCGCGGTTGTTAATGGCTGGCAGTTTGTTGCAGCGCTTGAGCATACCGATAAGGGGAATATCATCAAGGGCATTGCAGATGTTGAAGTTCCTGACCGCTATTATAATGCTGCACCGTGCTGTGAACACTGCCGCGTTGCCCGATTCCGCAAAGATACCTATATTGTGCGGAATATTGAATCCGGCGAGTTTAAGCAGGTTGGGAAAAGCTGCTTGAAGGATTTTACCAATGGTATGAGTGCAGCTGAAGCAGCCCGCATTATGAGCTACTTTGCAGCTATTGAAGAGGAAATGCACTGCAATTTCGGGGCTGGTAGCGCAAGCTATTATGAAACCAAGGAAGTCCTGCTTTATGCAGCCGAGACCATTGCCAAGTTTGGCTACATGAAGCGTAACGAAGAAGGAATCCGCACTACCGCAAGCCGGGTTCGTGATTATATGCTGGTCGATAGGGGCCGTGCTGGGATTTGGCAAAAAGGATGTGACGCAGAAATGGAACGTGTTCATTTTGATGCTCATACCGATGAAAATGTAGAGCGCACTGCGGATGCACTGGCATGGATTGCAGAGCAAGAAGAAAGCTCAAATTATATCCATAATCTCAAAACCGTTTGCCAGCTGGAATACATAAAAATCAGTGATTTTGGCCTTGCTGTATCCCTGTTTGCTGCATTTAGCCGTGCCCAAAAAGCAATGCGGGAAAATGAATCTTCAAAAGGCGCTGAAACCGCATCTGAATATGTTGGAGAAGTGGATCAGCGAGTGAAGATTGAAGTGCAATCATTCACCTGTGCCGCAACTTGGGAGAGCTATTACGGAACAACGTTTCTGTACAAGATGTTGGATGCAGCTGGAAATGTGTACATCTGGAAAACCGGCAAGCATATTGATGGGGCACAGAATGTTGCGGGAACCGTGAAGGGCCACACGGTATATAATGGCGTAAAACAAACAGAGCTTACCCGCTGCAAGGTTGGTTAATCCCGCCAGGATTTTTTATAGCTCGGAAACTCATTTTGGTGAGTTAAAATGCTGAAAAGTATGTTAAAAGTGAGGGGGCATCTACTATGAAGAATTATTATAAAATTCTCAGAGAAGCGAAAGCTGAATGCGCGGCTTGTGGAATCTGGCTCGGAGAAGTAGCGGACATTGGTATCTGCCATAAAAATTTGAAACGTTGGGGACGATGCAGATATATTGCCGATGAAGACTGCTATTACATTGAAATAAGCTATCGGCTTGTAGATGATGCTGCATCGGATAAGGCTCTGAAAGAAACTATTTTGCATGAGCTATGCCATACAGTAGATGGCTGCATGAACCATCAGAAGAAGTGGAAGGAAACTGTCGCGAAGCTAAATGAACGGTATGGATATAATATTAAAACCGCCGATACCGCTGCCGACAAAGGGCTGGAAAGTATCGAGCCGGAAAAAGTTGTTAAGTATGAGTTTAAGTGCGCTAGTTGTGGGCAAATCATTCAGAGATCAAGAGCAAGCAAATTCACAAAAAACTATAGAGCATACACATGCGGCATATGTGGCGGGAAGTTCATTCAGGTTATTTAGGAGTAGAGCAAGATGAAATGTTATTACCCAGGCGAAATTCCCAAAATTACCGGCGACCCGAAAGAAATGTTTCGTGTTCGTAATGGGGAAGTTTGCGAATTCGAGTGCTCAAAAGAGCTGCGCACCGAATGTATCAAAAAACAAATCGAGGCTGCGGATGCTATCATGTATGAATCGCATGGCGGGGTGCGTCAGCTTGTGAGCCCATCCTTTGAAAAAGGGTACGAATATAGAATTACGGTTTATGACGCAGACGGGGAGCCGAATTGTCATCATGATGTAAAAACGGCTAGGGAAGCGGCCGAATGTATTTGGCACCGTGCAAAGCCGGCCGAAGCTGTGATTTTGTAAAAGTGGAATCTGCGGCGGCCAATTTGAACGAATTCGTTGAATGGAAGGTTTGTTTATGATAGGAGATACTTTGAAGCGTACACGCACTATTTATGGCTACAAGGCCAGCGAAATGTGTTTGAAACTGGGAATTTCTGCAAGCTATCTTTCAGAAATCGAGAATAATAAAAAGCCACCGTCTTTGGAACTGCTGCAAAAGTATGCGGATATCTATGGCATCCGCCTGTCATCCCTGATATTGTTTTCTGAAAATATGGATGAAGCAGAAAAGGAAGGCAAAGGGGCAGTGCTTATTAAAAGGGCCATGGAGAATCTGATACAAATCTCGGCCTCGGCCGAAAGCAAAAAATAACTAAACAACGTTAAAAATAGTATTGACACTACTAACCTACGTGGTAGGATAATAGTGTCAATCCAATGTGGATTGATAATAATTGCCAAATGGCAGGAGGGCAAAGCGAATGGAGTTTGAATCTGAAGAAATGGGATTGTCCAATGCAATCTATGATGTTCACCTTGAAATGCTTGCGCAGCTGATTGAAAGCAGTGCGACATCTGTTGAAGATGCTGCGAGGATTGTTCGCAGTATGAAAATTGCAAATCAGAAAACGGATGATTCGGAGGGATGTAAGGCAAATAAAAAAGACCTTCCCTAAGGGCGGCAACCCTAGGAAGGTCTAAGTCAGAAAGCGCGGGGACGGGCAATTCCTGCCAACTCGTCCTTGCGCTTTTATTTTATATCCGTTGGCAGGGGAAGTCAAGGAGGATTTATCAATGAACAGCCTGATTGAAAAATTTTACGATATGCACCGCGATGAAGAAGATCTGACACCGGATGAAGGTGCTGTAGCAGATGCCGCGCAGGAATTGAAAGATAGCCTGAAAGCGGCAGGGCTTACGCTTGGCGAACAGGACGAGATTTTCTCTTGCTCTGCTGTGTATGCCATTGAATATGAAAAGAAAGGCTTTGAAGCTGGGTTCAAGATGGCGCGGCGTATCCTGCAAGCGCTCCAGGAGGACGAGGAAGCGCCTGCTAAGGATAAGGCGGTAAATGTTAAGCCTAAGCAGGGAAAACGCAAGCCTGCGGCTGTACCGCTTTGCGATAGGGTCGCAGTATATGCCGCAAGTGTTGCCTATGCCAGAATCAGCAAAGACACCCGATGGGGCGCGCGGCTTTGCTTTAATAGTACATCGGCAGCATACCTTGGTGATGCACGCCGATGCGATGTGTATGTTGAAGATGGGAATATTTTGGTCTACCCTGACGAAAACGGGCATTATGCCATCACGAAGATAGGCAATACGGAGCAGCGCACGATTGCTTGCGGGGCAATCATCAAGAATCTGGTGCGGGATGGTTGCCGCTGTGCCGTTATTCCCGCAGAAAATCATGTCATCGTCCGCGTGGCGTAAAAATAGGAGGGCTTAAAAATGAAAGATTGTAAAGGGAAAGAAATCCGGACAGGCGATATTGTTCTTATTGCTGGCGCGTATTTTCAAAATGATAACGGCCATTATGCTGTAATCCATAGTCCAGGTGATAAGGAATGGTCTGGGGCTGATTATTGCCTGAAGAGAATCAAGCGGGATGGTGAACCGAGCGCCGCAAAGTACAACCTGTGCTTTTGGCCTATTGCGATTTTTGCCGGTGGAAGAGAAAAGCGGCTTCAAGCAATGGCTCATAACCAGAAGCATGCAACGATTGAAGTTGTGGGACATATTAAGGGGGATGTTGAGCGATTCCGGCATTAAAAAGAATTCAGAAAATATCTGCATTTCGTTAAAAATAGTATTGACACTACTAACCTACGTGGTACTATATAGGCATAGGAACTCACCAAAGTGAGTTATCAGATTTAGATACCGTACTTATGCAAGGCGGCTGCAGCCCGCCGATCAGGTGAAAGGAACTTAAAAAATGACAAGCAAGCAGATGGCAGCAATCGCATGGGACAACATGAAATCATTTGACTGGGCATTGCAGAAGTACAGCACTGAGACAAAATTTGAACAGTACATCATCTACGATGCAGCCGAAATCCTGAACGCGAACCAAGTAAGCGCCTATATTAAGGAGCTGAAGCGCTATGCACCGTTGGCCCGCTTTATGGCGGATGAAGTTGATGAAGAAGGCTTGAAGCGGAGAATCGAAAGCAACATCCGCAGCCGGAAAATGGACGAATGGGAGCGGAAGCACTTTGGCTGATACCCTAGCGGGCCGCTTTGATCTGTACGGCCCGGCCCCATATTCCATGAATCACAAAACGGAGGTATGTACCATGCATATGCAGGACATTCAGAAGCGCTTCACTGAGAAAGTGGCCGAGTATTTGACCGCTGGCTACATCTTCAGCCAAGAGACTATGCACGGCTCGCAAGGGGAAATGTGCAAGGGGGTCTGAACCATGGAAAATAATATTATTGAATTAAAAAGCACGGCGGCAGGAAACCTTGAACAGCTTGTGCAGGCAGCGGACAGCACCGGACAACTTGCTTTTTATGATGGCACAGTTGAGAGTTGCAAGGCCAATAATTTCTTACTCATGGGTGAGTATGAGCATCTGAAAGACCTTATCCGCGCCAAGCGGTTGAAGATTGCAGAGGCGAAAAAGAAAGCGGCCGAAGATGTAAATGGGCCGGGATTGCATTGTTTCACCCCTGAAATGGGCGAGCAGCGGCCCAACTGCCAGATTGTAGCCATGCGCTCCTATTACGGCAAGCATTACCACATCTATACTCCGTTGCAGCTGAAAGGCCGGGGCGTGGAGCTTGTCGGGCTGGTGAGCGCTATGACTGCCCAAGAACTCTTCCATATGGAAAATAACTGCGTTGAATACCTTGTCACTGCCCGCGCATTTGAGAAACTGCAAAAAGAATACAGCATTTCGATGGAATGCTGCCTTGATTGATGGGAGGATAAAAAGATGACTTATCTAATCGCACAGATGCAGCTTTGCTGCGTTGAATGGAAGGAAACTCTCAGCATTGGAAAAGATGGAAACAAGTATTTTGTTGAATACTGCCGAGACAAAGAGGGATATACACGCACATTCGATGACCTGAATCATGCAATTTCGTATTATGATGGCTTTGGCGCTATGATGATTCGCGGCCAATATTCCCACAGTGATAGGGTCAAAATTTTTAATAGGGAGGAAGTATAAGCGATGGAAATCTCTAAGAGAAGCGCAAAGAAGCGTAATAGCTGGCCGAAGGGCCAACTGGAAGGGCCGTTCGTACATACCAAAAAGACGGCGCGGCAGTATGAACTTGTATTGCAGGCATATCACGGCTTTGAAACTGACTATGACCTGGAAAAAGCCGGCCTGACTCATGAGGATTATATGAGCAAGGAAGTTGACCTGGCTCTGTGTGGTCTGCGGTATCTTGGCGGGACTGCGACCGGCAATCCACGCATTATGCGGTGGCTTTTGTCTCTTGGGTGCAATGTGCAGCCCCTTGGCGATGGCTGGCTTGTAAAGCTGTAGGGGGCATTTTAGACATGTATCCGGGATGGCAAGAGGACGCTTTCTGGGAACGTTGCAGAGAGCAAGAAGAACGGCCGTTTTTCGGAGAAGGGAGGATAGATTTTTCAAGAGATGAAGAAAAAGCTGCCGCAGACGATTATGGCTGCGAATTGCGCGAGATGAATGAGCAGCAGCTCAAAGAAGTTGTAAAGGATTATGATTGCGTCATTCCTGCACATGCTTTCTGGGATGATGGCATTGTGTACCAGTATGGGCTATTTGATTAGGAGGGTTCTAAAATGGGACTGATTGATGTGATGTTGAATAACTATGATAAGCATTTGCGCAAAAGGCTTGCCAAAAACCGCGAACTTGTAAAAGAAGCAAAGAAGAAAAATAGAAAAGCCTCTATTGCTTATACCAAGGCCCTTGAAGAAATTGAAGGGTTGAAGCATGGCATTGTATACGAATATTGCAGTAATTGCGAATCTGAGGTAGGCATCGCATGGGATTGTGAAAACGATGGGCTTATGGCCTTTTGCCCAAACTGCGGCGAAATCCTGATGTTGTGCAGCGAATGCAAGGGCATTTGCGACTGGGATTATGGAACGGGCATTTGTAGCCAAATGGAGGTGCTGAAAGTTGGAAATCGTAAAGGCCATTAAAGATTATATGGAGGATGCCGGAATCAATTATGCTGATGCCGCAAAAATGATTGGCTGGACAAAGCCTAACCTTTGGGACAAGCTCAACAAACGCACAGAATTGACATTTGGGAGCGTTGCTCAGATTGTCTGTGGGTTGGATGCAGATATCAAACTCACAAATATGAGCGGCGATGCGGATAGCGCCCTTGCTGAACGCATTATTGATGCTGTACAAGAAGAGCGCGTAAGCTACAACTGCGTCGAAAAGATTCTTGGCGTTCTGGGGTATAAAATTGAGGTTTATTTCCCGAAGCCTGAAAGCAAATAGAATTTCCGACATGTTCAATAAAATTGTTAAAGATAGTATTGACACTACTATCTAACGTGTTATTATAGCCTTGTAGCTCAAATAAGTGAGTTTCAGAATTTTTGTGAGTTACGGGAGGGAGAAGAAATGACTGAACAAGAAGCAGTGGAACGCCTAAAGGATGGGCTCGAAAGCATGGCATACGGTACGGGCGCTGAATTTGAGTTTTTCAATGCGCCTGCAGCAGATGGAGCATTCGGCAAATATATGCTCATGGCCACATTGGAGCAGTATGAAATCATCTTTTCTGTCAGTGGATGCGTCCGGCGTGTTGCGGATGAAGAAAGCACCGTTGAAGAAGAGGTCGAACTTATCAGCACGGTGTTTGCTGATAAGATGCGAGAGAAAAGAAAGGGGAGTTGCAAATAAATGCAGCGGATTTATTATCCCATTGAAGAGGGAACAGCCAAGACTGCGCATGAGATGCGTTCTTTTGAGCCGTATAAATGGGGAACTGTCACGGCACGGTATCACGAGCTTGCAGATGGAGCCTGGGAGCTTGCTGAAAGGGTTGCAAGGGAGTGCCCTGAGAAAGCTGAAGCCGCCCATAAAATGGCGGAACGGTATGCACGGCGTATGGCCGAAAATCTGAATAAGGCAAACCGAATTGGTACGCGGTGCCCGTCAATTTTGATTGCTGGCCCGGCTGGTGTTGATTCAAAGAAAAAAGAACGCCAGTGCGCAGCATACATGCGAAATGAAACCGAGTATCACGAGTTGCAGAAATACCTTGAAAAAATCGCAGGGCTTCTTGATGAAAAAACCTCTGTTTTGTCGAAGGATGCTGATGCAGTGGAAAGGCTGGAAAAGAAAGTAAAAGCTCTTTCTGACCTGCAAGAGCATATGAAAGCGGTTAATGCTTATTTCAAAAAGCACGGAACCTTGCAGGACTGCCCTGATTGCACCGCGGCAGAAGGTTTGCAGCTGATGCAGGATATGGAAAAGGACTGGCACCTTGAAAAGCGGCCGTTCCAGACCTTTGAACTGCGAAACAACAGCCAGAATTTGAGAGCTACGCAGAAACGGCTTGAAGGGCTTAAATCTGCAAAGAATGCAGGCAACGGAGAGATTATCACAGATTTTTTCAAGGTCGTGAAAAACGCGGAAATCATGCGCTTGCAGCTGTTCTTTGATGAAAAGCCTGACACCGATACGCGCATGATTCTCAAGCGTTACGGGTTCCATTGGTCGCCTTCCAATAGCTGCTGGCAACGTCAGCTGAACCAAAACGGCCTTTTTGCAATAAAAAAAGTTCTGGAAGCATTGAAAGAAAATAAAAACAAGGAGAAATAAACATGAAAATCAGCATTGAAGGGAATTTCGGTAAGCAGGGGTTTGAAATGAGTGATGCTGCAGCAATGCAGCTGTTGTGCATTGCAAATCGCATGGCGAATGCAGATACGAAAGAACCTCTGGCAGAGAATGAGCCGAAAGAGAATTCCATGACAACTATATCCGGGCCGTTGGTGATTCCTGATCCTGCGCCTGCTCATAAATCGTTTGCAGAGCCCCATCCCCCAATCCGTGCAAAGCAGGCACCGCGCAACAGCCGCGTATCCAGAATGTTTGGCGATAGGGGGGGTCCGATGTGGAATGATGGAGCCTATAAAGGTTTTATCCTTGCCAAGTGCGAGAATTGCGGCAAGGTAAAGGGCGTTTGCTTCCGTGAACCGCAGAAAGACTATATCTGTGCGGAATGCGGTAAAAAGACACCTCTGCATGACCTGAAACCTGCCTATCTGCATTGCTCTTGCGGCAGAGATTTCCATTATAAAACCAATATTACGGACAGTACCTTTGAATACGCTTGCATGGATTGTGGTAAGCCCGTTGAACTGATTATCAATAAGACCCGCACGGCATATGTTACGAGACTGCGAGGTGGTGAGAATGCGGATTGCATCAAACATTCCATGTAATGGCTGTCAATCAAGAACACAGACCTGTCACGGGAAGTGCGAGCGCTATCTTGAATATCGTTCTGCCCGCATAGAAATGCTTGAATGCAGAAAGAAGCAAAATGCAGCGGACGAAGCAGACGTCTTGCGCGGTGACAAAATTAGGCGTGATGTGCGGCAGCGTGGATTGCTGGGCCGGAGGCGGTAACAATGCAGGTGAAAATCGTAGGTCAAGCGGTCATGGGCTATGTAATTGAGCACGGAGCACAGTTGAAAGGGCTTTATCTCTCCTTGGAAAATGGAACAGATGGCCCTGTCTTGGTTGCCTGTGATAATAGCACCGGCGATTTGTGGTGCGAAGAGTTCGACAGCGTGCGGGATGCTGTTAAATGGTTGCGGAGGGAAAATGATGTCAGTATTTGAATTTAACTGTTTATATGCTGCAAAAGCCCTTTTTCTGGTTTTTGTTGTTGCTCCGCTTCTTTTTATGCTGGGCATTTCGCTGACATATGCTACATCACAATTTCTTAAAAATGTCTGGCGCTTGATGCGGCTGCATCACTTCCCGATTTTTGCAGCCAAGGAAAGCCATCAGAAATATTGGAGGAGAAAACACAATGAACATTGATGAACTGGATACAGGCTATTTTGAGCCTGGAAGCGATGCCGACGCGATTTTTACTGAGGCGTCCGAAAAGCTTCATGCTATGCTGAAGGGCGAAATAAAAGAAACCATTAACTGGTATGAACAGGCAAAGAAAGAAATTTGCGGCTTGAAGGGGAAAATCGCCAGCCTCCGAACGCAGAAAGCACATATTGAACAACAGGTAGCAGATGCCTTGAAAAAAGCCGATGAAGCTGAACTGAATGATATTCCCGCAAGGTATATCAATAGATTCTTGAAGAAGTATACCGGGTTTTATGTCCCCGGCGATAAAGTGTGGACGGTAACAACTAAATTTAGCGATTTTCCGTGCCCTTTGTGCCATGGCGAAAAAACTATTGAAGTTTCTCACGATGGGAATGCAATGCGCATTGAATGCCCTAAGTGCAAAGGGCGCGGAGTTTTAACTCAAAGAGTTAGCATTCCTAAAGAAGAAGCTGTAACCAGAGTATATCTCAAGTTATGCTTTGAAGGAAACCGAGTAAATGTATGGAACAGTGATTGCGTTTATCTCACTAATTTCGAGCAGAGTATCAACCCAAAATGTATTTTCCGTACCGAAGCAGAAGCTGCTGCTGAAGCAGAAAACCAGAATAGGAAGAGAGAAAATGAAAGCAAGAATTCAAATTCCTAGTTATTATGAAAAGGCCATTGAAGAGCGAGTATCTTCTTTGGAATTGGGGTAAATGTAGAAGAAACGGAGGAACCGTTCTGATGGGTACGTTGAGTTATTGCCCGATTCCGGGCGCGAGCCAACCGAACTTCAAAGATTGTACCACTTGCAAATGGTGGGAACCATTCAATGCAGTGTGCTTCAATGGAAATAGCCCGTATTGCGCGGACTTTGTCGATGGTGGCTGTAAATGTTGGGAGGGAAAATGAAAAATCATGCGGCTAATTGATGGCAATGTGCTGGAAAATCCAAAAGAGATTGTATTTTGTTTTGAAAAGATGAAGGAGAATGGACAATGACACGGAAAAAAGCTATCAAAATTATTATGGCCGTCACTCAAAATGGTGACAGAAGATGGGCAAACTATGCATTTGATGCAGCAAAAAGGTTTATTGCCGGGAATCCGAGCAATGCTGATTGCTGCTTTCGCGTGCTTTGCTATATCCAGAACACAAGCATCCAGGGGGTGTTTGATATTATGAGTTTCCGTGCATTTCTGATTGCAAGGCTGTTGCGCCGCCGTTATGGCCCTACTTTGGGTGGAACACTGGTTGACCCTGCGGGAAAATAGTTATAGGAGATATTAAAATGGAAGCTGTTGAATTTTTGAAGCTACGAAGGCGGTTTTGCAGCGTGCATGATTGCGGGAGCTGTATAGTTGATGGCTGTGTTCCTGCAGCAAACGATACCCAAATTGAACAGTATGTTGCCGCTATTATCAAATGGGGTGAAGAACATCCCATAAGAACTAGAAAAAGCGAGTTTTTGAAAATGTTTCCTGATGCAACGATTGCCGACGATGGGATGCCTGATACAGACCCATGCGATATAAATAAAAAACTTTTGGGTCGGTGTCAAGAGGACGGCTGCGAAAAATGCCGCCGCGAATTTTGGTTAAAGGAGATAGAAAGATGATGAAAAAAGAACCTGAATCTTGGGATGCCGCGTGGAATGACCTTGATAGAGCGTTTTCCATTTCATGCAAACCCACAGCTAAAAGAGTTCCCAAAGGTTATGTTTTTGACGAAGATAAAAGTGTGCGCTGGAACGCCGAACAGGTCGAAAGTCATAACGTTGAGATACAGAAAGAAGTTTCCGAAAAGCAGAAAGCGAGAAGCCTTGCTATCAATAAAGCCACAGATGCTATTATTGCCCTTATTGTTGATGAATTTTATGGCGAGATTAACAGTAAGCAAGCCGAAGTTATCTGGAATATTGCCTATGATAGAGGGCATTCCGGTGGAAAGTATGAAATTGAAGCGCAGTTGCAGCAGTTTATGGACGCATTTTATGATTTTATCAAAAAGGGAGAGCGGGCAGAAAAATGAGAATTCTGTATTTTATTTTTGTTGCTATTGTGCTGTATGACCTGCTTGGCGCAGCACTGCTTGCAAAGTGCATTGAAAAGCTTGATAAGGGGTCCGCGGACGATTTACTTTCGTCTGGCGTTGTCGTGGCGCTATGGCCCATTGTTATTGCTGTTAGATGCACGCTTATTCTTTATAAAACCATCAGAAAGATTGCAAAAAGGCAGAAGAAATGACAGGAGAAAGAACAATGAGCAAAGAAAGAATCACAACTAAATTCGGCAATACCTCTGTGACGCAGACAGTAGACGGCTTTTTGTTTGAAGTGAAGCCTGCCCTGGCTGCTCCCGAAATTTCACCAGAGGTCACATTCAAGGATGTTGAGAATAAAACAGTTCTTGGAGACCCCAATAATTTACATGTCACGGTTGGGCAGCTCCGCGGTAATCCGTAATGCCAGAGCTAGGGAGGAATGAAAAATGAAGAAATTGATAGCAGCAAATGTGCAGCGAGTAATTTTAATTGCCGGGTTACTTATCCTTGCGGGAATCAATTCAAAGTGGCTGGAAAGAGCCATTAACAACGAGAATAAAGTTATGACCGCTGCAAGCCAAAGCGGTGAGAGCGCCGTTGCGGATGCGGATAAAGTTCAAGGCGTTCCTGTTGATGCTGAATCCGAAAGTTCCGTTCAGTCAATCGAAGTAGCTCTTTGGGAGATTCCGGAAGAAGCATACGATGTTATAAGCGCTGACCATGAAGCGATTGGAAAATGGGCTGAATTAAAAATCACGAAAGAATCTCTGGTTGCAACCACTGAAGAACAGTTTGAAAGGTTTTGCCATGACCGAGTGGAGGAAAGCGGCTATAACTGGTATACGATTGCATGCAGCGATGGAACCGGGATTCAGTTTAATGGGTGCTTTACTGGTGCAGCAACTTATGGTATAATCGACAAAGACGGTTGCATTGAAGATGTGCTCGGTTATATCACGCTTGGCGATGATGGATACGAGTATTCTGATGCAGCCGAATAATTGTCCGCAAAACCTGACAAATGTTAAAAATCCATATGGAACCGTAAACATGCCAGATGCCATGTTCATCCAATAAGCCTGCCTCGCAGAACAGTTGACTTATCCTATTGCTTCCAGTATAATAAAATCACAAAGCGGCGCAGGAAAACACTCTGGCGCCGCATGTTTTTGAACAAAATGAAACAGCAAAACAGGGGAGACCATCATTTATGCCATACCGTCTGATTAAAAAAGAGGGTGCAGCCCGCCGCGGCGAGTTCCAGACTGTGCACGGCACGGTTCAGACACCTGCTTTCCAAAACGTTGCCACTGCTGCCGCGATCAAAGGCGGGCTTTCGGCACATGATTTGAAAGAAATCCGCGCACAGGTCATGCTGTGCAACACCTATCATCTCCACCTGCGTCCCGGTGATCAGGTCGTTGCCGATATGGGCGGCCTGCACAAGTTTACCCGCTGGGACGGCCCGATCCTGACCGACAGCGGCGGATTTCAGGTGTTCAGCCTTGCCAAGCTGCGCCACATTACCGAGGAAGGCGTAACGTTCAACTCTCATCTGGACGGCCACCGCATTTTTATGGGGCCGGAACAGAGCATGCAGATTCAGGCAAACCTTGGCTCCACCATTGCCATGGCCTTTGATGAATGCGTGGAAAACCCCGCTGAATATGATTACGCCAAAAACAGCTGCGCGCGTACCGCACGCTGGCTGCTGCGCTGCAAGGCGGAAATGGCCCGCCTGAAGCACGAGGGCAAGGCCGTGAACCCGGACCAGCTGCTGTTTGGCATCAATCAGGGCTGCACCTACAAAGACCTGCGCGTTGAGCACATGAAGCAGATTGCTGAATATGATCTGGACGGTTATGCAATCGGCGGCCTTGCTGTCGGCGAACCTGCCGAAGTGATGTATGATGTGATCAGCGCGGTAGAGCCTTACGCCCCGGCGGATAAGATCCGCTACCTGATGGGCGTTGGCACCCCCGGCAACATCATTGAGGGCGTGTACCGCGGTGTGGATTTGTTTGACTGCGTTATGCCCAGCCGCAACGCCCGCCATGGCCACCTGTTCACATGGAACGGCATCATCAACATTAAAAACCTGAAATATGAGCGTGACGAACAGCCCATTGACCCGCAGTGCGATTGCCCGGTCTGCCGCAATTACAGCCGCGCTTACATCCGCCACCTGCAAAAGGCAGATGAAATGCTGGGTATGCGTTTGGCTGTTATGCACAACCTGTATTTCTACAATCATTTGATGGAGCGGATTCGTGAAGCGTTGGATAACGGCACATTCCAGCAGTTCCATGATAAGTATGTGCATCTTCTGGATTCCAGAATTTAAGCGGATTCCGTGTTTCCTTGCTTTACCCCCTTGCGGTTTATGGCGAAAGCCTATATAATAATAGAAATACTGTAAAATCAAAATTTAAGGAGTTCCACATTATGATCGAATTTTTGACCGCTGATACTTCCAGCACCGCCAGCCTGCTTGTCACTTTCCTGCCGATGGTTCTGATCCTTGTGTTCATGTACATCATCCTGTACCTGCCCCAGAAAAAGCAGGACAAGAAAGATGCTGCCATGCGCGCTTCCATCGAAGTAGGCGATACCGTTATTACCATTGGTGGTGTTGTTGGCCGCGTTGCTGCTATCAATGATAAGGATGATACCTTTGTTCTGGAAACCACCAGCGACCGTGTGAAGATTCGCTTCCGCCGTTCCGCTATTTCCTCCGTTGAGAAGCTGGACATGGGCAACACTGCAAAAGATACCGCCAAGAAAGATGCTCCTGCCAAGAAGAACTGATTGGTTCTGACTGTATTACCTGAATAACAAACGCCCCTTTTGCATAGTTTGTACCATGCAAAGGGGGCGTTTTCTTTATGTTTGCTGCTAATTCAAGGGCTTCATCTGCCAAACTTCGATCAAGTCATATCTGCAAAGTCCGCAGTAAATCCAGCGGCCATTTATCTTGGCTGCTGATCAAAAGTTTCGGCTGCGGCGTGGGTACCGCCATCCTGCTTTTCGCTTTGGCCGCACAGATTTTTGCCCATACTGCACTCTCGCTGGAACTTGTCAAACCGGCAACCTGTGCCAGCGTGGCGGTGGGGGCTGTTCTTTCCGGTCTCGTTCTTGCGAACGGTATTGCTCAAAAACGGCTCTTATGCGGTGTTTCCGTGGGCGTCTTTTATGCGCTGTGTTTGAGCCTCACTACCGCTTTGAGCGGCAAGCCGCTTGTATTTGATCATGTGAACCTCGCCTTACTTGCAGCGCTGCTGTTCGGCGGCACCGCAGGCGGCGTGCTGAGTGCATTGGGCGCAGTAGGGAACACTGCGCCCGAACACTGATGCGCGCCCCGCGACCAGCACCGGCCCCTTACACGCCCAAAAGGGCTCTTAACAGCGGTTCATCCGCCGGTGCGGCTGCTGCCCTGGGCATACAAAAACTTGCAGGCAAAAACGATCTATTCGCTTTCTCTTCTGCGTTTCTGACCGGGTATCTCGCCGGCATTCCGCTCGGCCGGTTTGAGCTCCACGGGGCTTTCACTTCGCTTACAGAGCATGTCATGGCCGCACAAAGTTATACAGCATTCTGGTCTGTCTGGTGCAGTTGGTTTGCCGCGGCATTTTTGCAGGCATCGCTGATTTATCTCTGCGGTTTTCATTTGTGGGGCAGCATTTTTATGGGGGCTTATTTTGCGTTCAAGGGCACTGTATTAGGTGTGTGCGCTTCCGCCATTTATGCGTCCGGCGGGGCACGTGCGCTTGTTGTTTATTGGCTCCTGAACTGCCTGCCGGAGCTTGTGCTGTCGGCATTCATGCTTTGGCTTGCGCATAGTTCGTGCAGGGTAAGTCAAAGCCTGTCCAGCATTGTTTTTTCCGGCTGCCGTTGTGCGCTCAACGGCGCAATCCGGCGCTTATCTGTACATTATCTGCTTTGCCTGCTAGGGTGCGCTGTCAGCAGCTTTATGTTTTCCGGTTCAGCTGTCCTCTTCGCCAGTGTCCTGCTTTGAATCCGTCATCGCTTTGGACTGCGGTGCAATATAGCCAGTATCCGCAAGGGGAGAGGCTTCCACCGCCTGTTTCAACTGCTGCTGGTTGATATGGGTATAAATCTGCGTCGTGGATACATTCTCGTGCCCCAGGATTTCCTTGATGGCCAGCATATCCACACCGCCCTGATACATGAGTGTAGCGGCGGTATGGCGCAGTTTATGCGGCGAATAACCCATATTGTCCAAGCCCGCTGATTTCAGGCAGTTGGCAACAATCTGCTCCACACGGCGCGCTGTTAAGCGTCTGCCAGTCTTTTTGGATACAAAAAGTGCTTCTTTATCCCGCAGGTTGTTTAGCGCAGCCCGCGCGGGCAGGTAATGCTCCAACGCAGCCTGGCACGCGGTGTTCAGGTACACCAGGCGTTCTTTGTTTCCTTTGCCGGTAATTTTAATGGTATCGTCCTTAAAATCGCCAAGATTGATTGTGATCAGTTCCGCCAAGCGCATACCGCAATTCAGGAAAAAGACAATAATACAGTAGTCCCGTTCATAAAAGTCACTTTGTATATTTTTTAACAGCCGTATGCTTTCACTGGCACTCAGATATTTGGGCAGGGATTTCTTTGGGCTGCCAAGGTTGATATTATCCGTTGGATTTTCGCTCAGTTCATTGATCTGGTGGCAAAGGTAGCCAAAAAAGCCGCGCAGGGCGCTCAGCTTGCGGGCACGGGCCTTGGCACCGTTATCATTACTGCGGGCGTAATCCAGGTAATTGATAATATCCCGTTTGGTAATGGTGCTGATCTGGCGTTTGGTAATATGGGTCAAGTCAATTTCTTCCGGCGGTGTATCTGACTGCGCAAGGTTCCAAACCATCATCATATAGCGGAAGAAACCGCGCAGGTCCAGATAGTAACCGTTAATGGTGCGCGGCGAACGCAGCTTGACAACATCCAGATAATGCAGATAATCCATAACAAGATCCGGAATATCCGTATACGGCGCATGCCGGTTTGGGTGCGCCACATCAATGTATGTACTCATTATTGTGAGTAAAGCCCTCCTCCATATTTCGCTAAACTCGTCTTTAGCGAAATTGCATGTTATGCAAAAACACACGAAATCCTGCACCCGCTTGTAGATAGATTCAAGATTTCGTGTGTTCTCTGCATGCCAGTAGCTCCTGGTTTTATTCTTCTTTCCGTTCGCTCTTTTATTTGCCTATTTTTATTTTATTTACTTATTTTTATTTTATTTACTTATTTATTGCGATGTTCATCCAATAGGTCTATCGCAGCCATCACCATGGCATATCATTCGATACCAAATTCAGCCTTTTATCAATCTTCGTCATCACCCAGATTATCTACACGGCCCTGGCCCTTAATATAAAACGGCTCGCTGCCGCGCATGCCTTGCTGGCCCAGCGGCGAAGTAGAAATCGTGATGTTCAGGTTCATCTTTTTCTCATTGCTGACCAGGAACGGGCGTGCTGCATCGCCTGCGGCTTTGAACAGTGCATCGTCCTTGGGTGCATCCAGAACCAAAAGATAACTCTTGGTTGCTCCGTTGATCACCATGATTTGCAGGTATGCGGCTCCCACCATCGGGTACTTTTCCAACTCGGCACACAGCGGGTTGACCAATTCATCCGGGTATACCGAAGGCTCCACGATCGTCACCTTATCGCCGGGCTTGATCTGTGCATTGCGCTGGGCTGCCTGCTGCGCGGCGGTCTGCTTGATTTTTTCCAGCATCGCATTGCGCTGTTTCAGCAAAGATGCAACCATATCCGAGTTAAAGCGCAGGTTATCCGTGAACGGGTTCAGCACAAAACCTGCCACATGGTCGTTACCGTTCAGCATCCGGGCGTAATCATCAAAGCGCAGCAGCATAACCTGACCAGCGGGCTTATTCTGCCACTTATCCAGTTCTTCTGCATCGGTGAATGCGGTAAAGAAAGACTTTCCATCACCAGATTTCAGCAGCGCAAAGGTCACCTTGGTGTCTTTTGGCAGCTGGATTCGTCCATTTTCGTCCGGTTTAGGAGCGTTTTCGCCAATTTCAATCTTAGCCGGTGCAAGGAATACACCGCGCATCATCAGGTTGATAACCGCATTAAAGTTCTGCGGATTGTTTTCCTCACGCAGGGCCGCAGCAGCCTTTTTCAGCGCTGCATTATCAATTTTCGGCGGTTTGGGTGCTGCCGGGGCTGCATTCTGTGCCGGGGTCGTATTCTTTTCCTGTTCGCTCATGATATACTCCTCTTGGTTTGGGTCGCTGCCCATACCATATTATTTATTGATTTTGATTGCATTGATGGCTTCCCGCAGGTATGCAACGCCCACCAAGCGCAGCCCCGGGAATTGCGCAGCATCCAGCATGTTCAGGTTATGTTTGGGCACAATGGCGGTATCAAAGCCCACGCGCTGGGCCTCCCGCAGGCGGGTTTCCAGGTGCGGCACGCTGCGCACTTCCCCGCCCAGACCCACTTCACCAATGGCCAGTGTTTTTTCAGGTACAGGCAGATCCAGCAGACTGGACGCCATTGCCAGGCAGACCGGCAAATCGCAGGCAGTCTCGTCCAGTTTCAGACCGCCAATGATGTTGATATACACATCCTGGTTGCCAAACACATAGCCCGCGCGCTTTTCCAGCACGGCCAGCAGCAGATACATACGGTTATAGTCAAACCCGCTTGCCGTGCGTCGTGGGCTTGGAAACGCCGTTTTCGTTACAAGTGCCTGAATCTCGCTCAGTACTGGCCGCGTACCTTCCATCACGCAGGCAACGCAGGTACCGGAAATGCCAATCGGCCGCCCTTCCAGCATGACCTGCGAGGGGTTTTCGATTTGTTCCAATCCCTTGCCGGTCATATCAAACATGCCGATCTCATTGGTGGAGCCGTAACGGTTTTTCACGGCGCGCAGCACGCGGTACGGCAGGGTCTTGTCGCCCTCAAAGTACAGCACCGTATCCACAATGTGCTCCATGACTTTGGGACCCGCAATGGCACCGTCTTTGTTGACATGGCCGACAATAAAGGTCGGTATCTCATTCGTTTTTGCCACATTCAAGAAGCGTGCCGAGCTTTCCTTGACCTGGCTGACCGTGCCGGAGGACGACGCTACATCCGTGCAGCGCATCGTCTGGATGGAGTCGATCACTACAAGATCCGGCTTCATCTGTTCAATCAGCCCGCAGATTTCATCCACATCGCTTTCCGCCACAATGGAGATATTATCCTGCGGCACATCCAGCCGAACGGCACGCAGCTTGATCTGCCGTACGGATTCTTCGCCCGTCACATACAGAACCGAGCGCGTCCGGCTTACTTCGCCGCACAGCTGCAGCAGAATGGTAGATTTGCCGATGCCCGGTTCGCCGCCAATCAAAATCACACTGCCCAGCACAATGCCACCGCCCAACACGCGGTCCAGCTCTGCAATGCCAGTTACAATACGGCTTTTTTCTTCGGTCGTGCTTACGTTTTTCAGTTTCAACGGTTTCAGGCTGGTCTGACCCGTCACACGTACCGGCGCGGCAGCGCGGCCGGAAGAAGACTTTGCTGGTTCTGCCACCACATCTTCGGTCATCGTGTTCCATGCACCGCAGGACGGGCAGCGGCCCAGCCAGCGGGGACTGGTTTCGCCGCACTGGTTGCACACATAAATTGTTTTCAGCTTATCTTTTGGCATGGTTGCTCCCCCGGCCGTATTTTTCGTACCCTTTTATTATATCCTAAATCTCGTGTGGGGGCAAGGTATGCGCCAAAAATAAAGCGGCAGGCTGTCGCCCGGTGTGCCGGGGATGCAGCAGCCTGCGCGCTCATTTTATAAATTCAGACAATCAAAGCATTACCTTGTGGTAGGTCTTTTTCCCCTTTTTGATCACAACACCATTCTGGAGTTGCTCAACCGTCAGACCAAAGGTCGGGTCGGTCACTTTCTCGCCGTCCACCAGAACGCCGCCCTGCTGTACCAGCTGGCGGGCTTCACGGTTGGAACCGCACAGCTTGGCACCAACCATGGCAGCCAGCAGGCCAACCTTACCGTCCTTGACCAATGCGGCATCCAGCTGGGTGGTAGGCATGTTCTCGTGGTCGGCTACGCCGCTGAACAGCTGGCGGGCTGCACTCTGGGCCTTTTCAGCTTCCTCGGCACCGTGCACCATGCTGGTCAGCTCGTAAGCCAAGATTTCCTTGGCCTTGTTCAGCTGCTCGCCTTCCCAGTGGTCCATCTCATCGATCTGCTCCAGCGGCAGGAAGGTCAGCATGCGGATGCACTTGAGTACATCCGCATCGCCGACATTGCGCCAGTACTGGTAGAACTCGAACGGGCTGGTCTTGTTGGGGTCAAGCCAAACGGCGTTGCCAGCGGTCTTACCCATCTTTTTGCCCTGGCTGTCGGTCAGCAGCGTGATAGTCATGGCGTAAGCATCCTTGCCCAGCTTGCGGCGGATCAGTTCGGTGCCGCCCAGCATGTTGCTCCACTGGTCGTCGCCGCCAAACTCCATGTTGCAGCCGTAATTTTGGAACAGGTGGTAGAAGTCGTAGCTCTGCATGATCATGTAGTTGAATTCCAGGAAGGACAGGCCCTTCTCCATGCGCTGCTTGTAGCATTCGGCGCGCAGCATGTTGTTCACGCTGAAGCAGGGGCCAACTTCACGCAGCAGCTCAATGTAGTTCAGGTTCAGCAGCCAGTCAGCGTTGTTCAGCATCATGGCCTTGCCTTCGCCAAACTCAATAAAGCGCTCCATCTGGCGCTTAAAGCACTCGGCGTTATGGTCAATGTCCTCTTTGGTCAGCATTTTGCGCATGTCGGTACGGCCAGAAGGGTCACCGATCATGGTGGTGCCGCCGCCAATCAGGGCAATGGGTTTGTTGCCTGCCATCTGCAGGCGCTTCATCAGGGTCAGGGCCATAAAGTGGCCGGCGGTCAGGCTGTCGGCTGTGCAGTCAAAGCCGATGTAGAAAGTAGCCTTGCCGTTGTTGATTACTTCCTTGATTTCTTCCTCGTCCGTTACCTGGGCAATCAGGCCGCGGGCTTTCAGTTCGTCATAAATGGTCATGGGGTTGCATCCTCCTTGGTTTGTGCGGCAAGGGCAAAAAATAAAACGCCCCTGCCAAATGTTGAATTTGGCAGAGGGCGATCAAATACGCGGTACCACCTCTGTTTGCCCGTGTCTCACGGCGGCGGGCCTTCGCGGGTGCGGTAGCCAAAGTGTACAACTGCGACACCCAAACGCTGTAACGTGCGCACACGGCCCAGCCTAACAGCCTTTAATCAAAGGCGTTCAGCCTGCTGCTCAGGGATGTATTCACCGCTTTGCCTGCCAGCCCCTTACACCAACCGGGGCCTCTCTTTCGCATACAGCAAAACGGTTACTCGTTCCCGTCCTTGCATTTAACTGTTTACTAAATTAGCATATGTTGCCGCTTTTGTCAAGCGTTTGGCGGCAGCTTATTTTTCGATCTGCTTTTCATAGAACGTGATGGACAGTGAAACGCTGATATCATTATTGACCGAAAGATTCTCGTTGGCCGAAACCGCGATCTGTTCAATCGCGCAGCGAAAGCGGCAAAGGAGGCAACATCCTCAATCATGCCGTCCTGCGGCAGACCTGCACCTTCCAGTTTGATGATGCGCTGGGTTTCGCCGCGCACTAAGCCCGCATAGTTGACCATGCGGGCCGTACCCTGAATGCGGCTGACCTGCATCATGATAAATGAAGAACAAAACAATCAGCACAACGGTAAGCACCGTCATGCCAACACGAGATACAAAGGAGGTCTTTTGACCTTTTTTACTTGCCGCAGCAGTTTTAATCATGTTCATCTCCACCATGGTAGACCGCTGCAGGCTGCCGTGAATTATTCGTTGTTATTCTAGCCTATTTCATCTGTTTTGGCAAGCATTCATTTCCTACTCGTGCAGCCCCGCCGGGCATACGCATTCATATTATTTATCGCAAATTTGCGTATTTCCTCGACGATATTATTGATGGCAACAGGTTTATCAACGATGAACTCCCCAAGAAAGACTCCGGTCTTTCCCCTGTTTCTATCAGCGTTGGAGTTGCTTTTACTGACCGCAAAAAATCGAGCAGATTCATCTTCAAGGATGCTGACAAAGCTCTTTATCTGGTAAAAGAAAACAGCAGACGCGGATGTGCAATCTATTAACGTCTCCTTTTCATTATCATTTGCTCCCAGCTGGTACAAGTTGGGAGCTTTTTTCTTCGTTCAAACATAAAAATCCATATCAGATGTATCTTTATACTGTATTTTAACGTACACTCATAATATTTCTTCATGAATCTTGTCGAAACATATTGATTTTGAGTATATTTTAGGTTAACATTGTAAATAGCTTTTGTTGTATTTGCCAGGCCCCATACATTTCAGAAAGGTCGATGCCGCATGTATCATCCGGCTATGGAACCCCGCCCCGTCAGCTGCTCATCTTTTGTACCTTTACTGCGCAGGATGAGCTATCTCATCCTCAAACGCGGGTTTGATCTTGTATTTTCTTTGGTTCTGCTTGTTACCTGCGCGCTGCTCATGGCTGTGATTGCGCTTGTTGTTTGGCTGGATTCCCCCGGCAAGATCATTTACACACAAATACGGCTTGGATACGGCGGGAAGCCTTTTACTATCTACAAATTCCGTTCTATGCAGCAAAGCACTGCCCCGGATGATGCGAAGTGGACCAGTGAAAACGACACACGCATTACCCGCGTTGGCCATATCCTGCGCCTGACCCACCTGGACGAACTGCCGCAGCTGCTCAACATCTTTATGGGCGAAATGAGCTTTGTTGGCCCGCGCCCCGAACGCCCCACTGTTTATGACGACCTTGACGGCAAAGTCGAGAACTTCCGCAGCCGTATGCAGGTTATGCCGGGCCTGACTGGTTACGCGCAGGTCAATGGCGGCTATGATTTGAACCCTGCAGAAAAGCTCAAATATGATTTGATCTATATCAATCACTGCTCTGTACTGTTTGACCTTTGGTGCCTGCTAAAAACAATACCTGTTGTTTTCACAATGAAAGGCGCAAGGTAATATATTTTTGCCGGAAAGCAAAACGCCCCGTAAGCATTTTGTTATGCACGCTTACAGGGCATGAGACTTTCATATCGTCACTTATTTTTATGAGGAATCAACTATCGCACAAAATCCAAGGGGCTATATGCAGAAAAACTCCCGCGGGCGACCTGCCTGCGGGAGTTTTGGAGGTGACGGGCAGATTTGAACTGCCGAATGAGGGTTTTGCAGACCCTTGCCT
>OLRX01000120.1_pt1 | contig 72062 bp, 70 predicted proteins | sample 1672991 | NCBI WGS metagenome assembly OLRX01 (sample SAMEA3136744, study PRJEB25190) | human gut metagenome | biome: human gut; feature: human-associated habitat; material: faeces | place: Austria | collected 2013
TTATATCATTAAATCGGAGGGTTGGCAAGCAAAAATCGCGTAAAATAAGGCTTTGTGAGTATTCCGGGGCATTTTCCATCACCAGTCCGGTGATAGGAAAGCGCTATTCCGGATAAACGGAAATCACTGTTCCGGGACAGGAAATCATCTTTCAAAGCCTTATAATAGAGGCATACATCGCAAGATGTAAATCTATTATAAGGAGGTCACAAGATTATGACCAAGTACCGTGAAATCCTCAGGCTTACCGCTTTGGGACTATCACAGCGAAACATTGTTCAAAGCATCGGTGTTTCGCAGAAAACCGTAGTCAAGGTCCAAAAACGAGCATGGGAAATGCATTTATCCTGGCCGTTGGATGAATCCCTGACAGATTCAGCGCTTGAGACGCTAATGTTTCACAAGGAATCAAAGGTATCTGCAGACAGCCACCTTTGGCGGCCATCAGGGCCATATTATCCGGCCAGACCGGGACATCTCCGGCCATTAACCGTTATGCCGCGAAAGGCTCTTTACATGAGTAGCACATGATAGGCTCTCTGCCTTGGCAAATCCGCCTGTGGTGCTGGTTTGCCGGCTTTGCCAGAATATCATGTGTGATGGAGGCTCATGTCAAGAGTACCGTGGAATAATGGTTAATGGCCGGCCGGATAATATGACTCGCACTGGCCGGATAATATGGCACAGGTGGCCGTTTGGGATGACAATCTGCAGTATCCAAACAAAAACGGATGCCAGATTTCAACTACATCCAGAAGGAGTTGCTCCGCAACGGTGTCAACAAGAAACTCCTCTGGACGGAGTACCTGGAGGAATGCCGCCAGTCCGGCGACGAGCCGCTCATGTATTCCCAGTTCTGTTATTACATCCAGCAGGATGAGCAGAAGCGCCGCGCAACCATGCATATCAACCGAAAGCCCGGCGAGCAGATCGAAGTTGACTGGGCAGGAGATCCTGCGCAGATCACCGATCCGGATACCGGCGAGATCATCCCCGCATTTCTCTTTGTGGGTGTCATGACATACAGCCAGTATCCTTACGTTGAGGCTTTTATTAATGAAAAGCAGCGCTCATGGATTACTGCACACGTTCACATGTATGAGTACTTCGGTGGTGTAACCCGTATTCTGGTGCCTGATAATACCACGACTGCAGTGATCCACAACAACGACTGGTACAATCAGGAACTCAACACCATCTACCACGAGATGGCTGAGCACTACAACACGGCTATCATCCCTGCCCGCGTCCGGGCACCGAAGGACAAGCCAAATGCCGAAGGCTCTGTAGGTGTCATTTCTACCTGGATCACCGCGGCGCTCCGTAATGAACAGTTCTTTTCGCTGGCCGAGCTGAACAAGGCCATCCGCAGGAAGCTGGAGGAATTCGTAAACCGTCCTTTCCAAAAGAAAGAGGGTACCCGATACGAGATCTTCCGCGACGAAGAACTGCCATTACTGGCCAAGTTACCGGCTACCCCTTATGAACTGGCGGAATGGAAAAAAGCCACCGTTCAGTTCAATTATCACATATCCGTCGACGGAATGCTATACTCCGTTCCTTACGAATACATCAAACGCAAGGTGGATGTGCGGGTAACTGACACTATTATCGAAATCTTTTACAATTACAACCGCATTGCTTCCCACCGCCGTCTGTATGGCCGAAAGGGGCAATACAGCACTGTTACGGAACATATGCCTGCCGATCACCAGAAATATCTGGAATGGAACGGTGACCGTTTCCGCAAATGGGCTGAGCGGATTGGAACCAATACGTGCAAGGCTGTTCATGCGATTCTTGCCTCCCAGAGGGTTGAGCAGCAATCCTACCGAAGCTGTATGGGGCTTCTGAAACTGGCAGATAAATACTCTGTCCGGCGCTTAGAAGCAGCCTGCCATAAGGCCCTTTCCTATACAGCCACCCCCAGCTACAGGAGCATCAAAAACATCTTGGTGGCCGGACAGGATAAGATTGACCAGGAGCCACAGGCTTCCGATACTGTATCAACCCAGAACAAACACGCCCTCACCCGTGGCGCTGATTACTACAGGAGGTAAGAGCCATGACCAACCAGAGCACCATTGACAAACTTATTGAAATGCGCCTGACTTCCATGTCAGATGCCTTTATCACCCAGATGGATGACCCGAAGATGAAGAATGTTCCGTTCGGGGACTGCTTCGGACTCCTGGTCGATATTGAATACAACAATCGCAAAAACAACAGCCTGAAGCGTCTTATCAAAGGCGCCGGGTTTGACCAGCCTGAAGCTTACATAGCCGACATCAACTATACGTCTGGCCGGAAACTTAACCGTAACTTTATTGAGCGTCTTGCAACCTGTGAATACATCGCGGAACATAGGAACATCTTCATCACGGGCGCTACCGGAAGTGGGAAGACTTACATGGCATGCGCGTTCGGCATGGAAGCCTGCAAGCGGCGCTACAAGACAATGTATGTACGGCTTCCGGACATGCTTCTTGAAATCGACATGGCCTGCACAGATGGTTCATACAAGAAGATTCAGGCCAAGTATGCCAACCCAGTCCTGCTCATTATTGACGAATGGCTCCTACTGAAGCCGACAGAGGCAGAACAGCAGGACATCCTGGAACTGCTACACAGAAGGAGGAAGAAATCCTCTACCATCTTCTGCTCTCAGTACGACCCAAGCGGTTGGTACGACCAGCTCGGAGGAGACGACAGTCCTCTTGCCGAAGCGATTCTTGACCGCATTAAACATGATGCCTACAAAATCAACATCATTCCTACTGATCCTTACAACTACCGCTCTATGAGAGAGGTATACGGCTTGGATCCGACACTGAGCGAATAGCTGTGACTAATTAACTGGCGACCGCCTCCCGATGCTTACCTCCTTCGGCATGGCGGCTCCGCCACACATATAGATTACCGAAACAGCGATTTCCGAAGCCCGGACAGATGATTCCCAATTCACCGGACAGGCGCTTTCAGCGCACCGGAATAATCAGGGACATGATGAGTGTCCTATTGGAAGGTGCCCTCGATGAGGAAATGAATGAGGAACTTGGATACTCCAGGTATGATTACCGCAACAAAGAAACAGACAACAGCAGAAACGGACATTCCCAGAATACCATGCATACCAGCTACGGCGATATGGAGATTGATATCCCAAGAGACCGGAAAGGGGAGTTTGAACCACAGATCGTCAAAAAGTATCAGAATACGGTCACTCAGGACATGGAAGAAAAGATCATCTCCATGTATGCCAAAGGAATGACCACGAATGATATCGAAAGCCATATGCGGGAACTCTATGACATCGAGATTTCTGACAGCACCATCAGCAGGATCACGGATAAAATCCTGCCCATCGTAAAAGAATGGCAGGAACGGCCTTTGGAGGAAATCTATGCGGTCGTTTTCATGGACGCCATCCATTACCATGTCCGTAATGAAGGCAGAATTGTAAAACGTGCGGTTTATATCGCTATCGGAATCGATATGGAAGGGCATAAAGACGTGCTCGGCATGTATGTAGGGCAAAATGAGAGTGCAAAGTTCTGGCTTTCCATTTTGAACGGACTGAAAAACCGTGGCGTAGAAGATATCCTGATCGCATGCGTAGACGGCTTGACAGGCTTTCCCCAGGCGATTGAAGCCGTTTTCCCGGATACTGAGATCCAGCAGTGCATTATCCATCAGATCCGGAATACGACAAAGTTTGTTTCCTACAAGGAACTCAAGCCGTTGATGGCTGATCTGAAACGTGTATATGCAGCCCCAACAGAAGAAATCGCACTGGCTGAACTGGATAGCTTTGATGAGAAATGGAGCGGGAAATATCCCAAAATCGCAAAATCATGGAAGGACAACTGGGCGAATCTTTCAACGTATTTCAAGTATCCGGAAGCGGTTCGCCGCTTAATCTATACCACGAATACCATCGAGGGATTTAACCGGCAGCTGCGGAAGGTCACGAAATCTAAGACGGTATTCCCTTCGGATGAGAGTCTCCTGAAAATGCTGTATCTGGCCATGGTGGATATCACAAAAAAATGGACTGGACACCGACAGGATTGGGGACAGATCCATTCGCAGCTGGAAATATTTTTTGAAGAACGATTATCCGGATTATAAGCTGTTTCTGGCTTGTCAGGGTTGGCTGGGCCAGCCCTGCTTGACATGTCTGGAAACTGCTTTATAATACAAGCAAGGGCAGAACCTCAAAAAATCGGCTCTGCCCAGAGTAACGAATGACATATCTTATATCAGTTTTTTGAGTTTACACAAAACTTGAAACGGTCTCGAGAAATTCGGTATTATTGATTGATTCAAACATCCCTCTGAAATTGTAAGAAGTGATGCATTAGATATCATCCGCAAAATGTGATTCCAACATTACTTCCCGTATCGTGCATTTCATTCCGGCACATTCCATCTGACGGTTAAACTGCCGGACGAACAATCCTGCCCTCCAATCCAGCCAGGGCCCCTGCGGGCTACGCCATGCAACGCCTCGGACATGATGAGAGACGAGCCACTGAGTCAGCATATGAACCCGCAGATCCTCATCACTGTGAATGCGAAGCCATAGCTTCAGCTGATCCGGGAATCCATCATCACCGAGAAAACCAAGACACCAACGCCCACTATTAACAACCATAACCATAATACGTCCTCCTATGTTATTGAATATTTTTGCTGCGAAACACCAACTTTTGCGACGCACGCCCAGTTGGCTGCCAAAAAATTTACGGCCAATGTTTTTCAAATATGTAACTTTTTCAAGGGAGTTTTATTACAAAATGTCATTTTTTTCGAGCGACTTTTGATATAAAGCGCCAACTTTTACGACTCACGCCCTGCTGGCTGCCAAAAATTTTACGTTCCAAATAGGGCGATATTGAAAAAATTCATTTTGGAAGAACTCTGGTGAATGTACAAATAGCAACAAAGCCGCTGAAATAGGAACACACCTGTTGCACGATGCCACCCCCAGCGAAAATACATAAATCACGAGAAAAGGAGTAATGTCAAATGCAAAATAATACGTCGAACGAAAAGAAATTTTACATCAGTGATTTACATTTTGGCCATCGGAATGTAATCGGTTTTGACCACCGCCCATTTATGGATGTGGATGACATGGATCGTTGTCTGATTCAACTGTGGAACGGGCGGGTCCAGCCTGAAGATACGGTATATGTTCTCGGTGACTTCTGCTATAAAAGCGAACGAGCACCGGAATGGTACCTGCGGCAACTGCGTGGCCATAAGATTTTGATCATTGGGAACCATGATGGCAGAACTTTGGAAAATCCGAAGGCAATGCATTACTTCGAAGATGTAAGCCCAATGATGCACGTGACGGACGGAGATAAACAGATCTGCCTTTGCCATTTCCCGATTGCAGAATGGAACGGGTACATGCACGGCTCTTGGCATATTTACGGTCATATTCATAGTAAAAAAGATGAGACATACCAGTTTATGCGTACCAGAGAACGGGCACTGAATGCCGGATGTATGATCAATAATTATACACCGGCAACAATCAATGAATTAATCAGAAATAATCTGGCATTCCAAAAAGAAGGCATTTAACGATTACTTACAAGGATTCATCTGACCTGACAGCCGAATGGAACAAAGAAAAAAACGAGACAGACCGATGCCGCTGAATGATATTTTTGAGATTCTAAAAATGTCATTCGTCATATACGAACTGCCAGTTTAAACGAATTCTAATAATGAGCTCTCTCTAAGAAAATTAGAGAGGGCTTATTTAATTACTGGTAAAGCGAGACTTTCGCGACACATGCCCTGCTGGCCGCCAAAAATTTTACAGCCAAAACGGGACAATATCCGAAAAATTTCAAGCCAGATTTTCCAAAAATTTCACAGCTAAAATCACGGGATATTTGAAAAATTCATTTTGGATATTTGGAAAAAATTTGAGGTAAATTTGACGGTTCATTTTGGATAATGGATATTTTTTGGGGAATATACAAAATAGCGGCAAAGCCGCATGGATAAAGGGTTTGCAGAGATTTTCTATTTTGGATATAAAAAAGTAGTTTTCTTTGGAAGATGCTGCTCTGCTTCCCAGAGTGTCAGTTTCTGCTGCATATTCATCCAGCTTTCCGGCGATGTGTTTGTCGCTTTTGCAATGCGAATTGCCATATCAGGACTTAACATCGCTTTTTCACTTACAAATTCTGATAATGCTTTCCGGCTTACACCAAGCATCCTGGCTGCATCGGTGATGGTAAGCCCCAGTGGTTTTATAACATCTTCCAAGAGGACAACTCCCGGATGAGTTGGTTTTCTGCTTATCATGCATGTTCCTCCTTCTAATGATAGTCCTGGTAATCCACGAAGTCTGAAGAACTCATTCTACCTCAAATTCTTATTTTCATGAAACGCTCTGATCCCAGATTACTTCCGGATGACGGTTATTCTTCATGCAATCACGCAGGTACAGGTTAATAAGCGTCTGATATGGAATACCGACTGCATCCGACTCATTCTTAAAATACTCAATAACATTTTCATCAAGATTGATGGTTACCTGCTTCTTATTTGTTTTTGCATACGGATTTTTTCTCGGGTTTAAATTCATAATATCATATTCTTCACGCATGATCTCACCTCCAAAATGGTTGTTCATTGTAAACATTTTGCTCTGTTTTCGTTGCCTTTCTTGCGGATATGATTCTGATTTTTTCATCTTCTCCGCGATAGCAATGGCTAACAATACAAACACCTTTCCTATCGGTCATACCTATAATCAGAAACCTATCTTCTTCAGAATGATCCGAATCATCAAACGGAATCGCATATTCATCCTCGAAAACGGCCTGAGCCTCTTCAAAGGAAATCCCATGCTTTTTTGGTATTCTTTTCTTCATTCTATTCAAATAGTACTTCTTCACTTCCTTTATAATTATATAATAATTATATTATAATTATTTGTCTACCTCAAAACTTACTTTTTAAAATCGCTCCATTTTGGCAAATTTAAAAGGAAGGTTCCTTTGCCGTAGCGGATGACACCTTCCTCTAATGACTGATTTTTCTGTTGTCCGCCAACTGATCGGCACCCGAAGTCCGATAAGCAAACTGGTTTTTCCGTTGCCAGCCAACTGTCCGGCACCCGAAGTCCGGAAAGAATTTCGGATTTTATGTGTCAGTCCACATGATAGGCATATAGCCCATCTACCGACTATAGCATACACGGAATATCTAAATTATGCGACGAGTTTATGAAGCAAATTGTGATAAGAAAGTCCAGAAATGTAAAAAAAATAATTTACAGTGTGGTCGATTTCATGAAGATGATGATATATAATATCAGAAGGGAGGGATGGAAAGTGCATTTTGATGAACTTTTTGAAATGAGAAAACTGATAGGAATTAAATTAAAGGACTACATCCGTGGCAATGGATTCTCCAAGGTATCATTCTGCAAAAAAACAGAAATTTCTCGCCCTACTTTAGACAAGATTTTGAATGGCGAGATAGATAGTAAAAGCACATTCGATAAGCATTTGAATAAAATTTTTACCAGTTTGAGTATTAGCCCGGATACGCTGATGGGGTTTTCAACGAAAACGCAAAGCGTAGATGCCGTGTGCGCACAGAATGCTCTGATAAATTATCAGATGAATGATAAGGCAAAGATGGAGTACGATCTATTACAGGATATTTTAAACCTTTGCAGTGTTTATTATTAGAGGCGGAAGACTATGAGTGAACGGATTACAGCAGCCAACTTAGGCGAAGTTATCAAAGGGAACGAAATTATTGAGGAACAGATGAAGCAGAGTGCATCGCTTATCTGGTTAAAATACAATCCCACATCAAAACCTACTTTTTAAAATCGCTCCATTTTGGCAAATTTAAAAGGAAGGTTCCTTTGCCGTAGCGGATGACACCTTCCTCTAATGACTGATTTTTCTGTTGTCCGCCAACTGATCGGCACCCGAAGTCCGATAAGCAAACTGGTTTTTCCGTTGCCAGCCAACTGTCCGGCACCCGAAGTCCGGAAAGAATTTCGGATTTTATGTGTCAGTCCACATGATAGGCATATAGCCCATCTACCGACTATAGCATACACAGAATATCTAAATTATGCAACGAGTTTATAAAAAAACCAGAAATGAAAATTTACAGTATGATTGGTGCTGGTAGTCCTGTCCTTTCCGTGGTAGAATATTTACGTTATCAAGAAACACGGTCCTGAATCATGGAGGCGCAAAGTATGGAACCAATGTATTTGTCAATCCAGCCGGAAGAGACAGGGGAACGCATAAGAAAGTTGCTTTTGGAACAGGGGTATACGATTCGGGAAATCCAGGGAGCTTTCGGGTTTGAAGATCCGCAGGCCATTTACAAATGGCTGTCCGGTAAATCGTTACCCAGCATCGACAACTTCATTATCTTAAGCAGATTATTGCATACTACGATTGAAGATATCCTCGTCATCGACGGGGATATTCCTCGTTTATTGGATATTTTAAACCGATGGTTGAATGACATCTTCCGCGGTATGATTTACAATCGGGTCAGAAACAAATGATAGCGGAGAGGACGGTGAAACATGGAATCGGGACATAAATTTATGTTAAATGATATTCTGCGAAAGAAACGGAAAAGTAAAACGCGCAAACCGGAATGTCCTGTATTTCTTACTTACGGACCGGCTCACGATTCTCCCTTGGGATGGATAAAACGTTGGAAAGAAGATATCATCTGCATCCGCCAGAGATTGCGTTACGGATACTGCTACCGTGATGTCTGGTCGATTGACTGGTGGTTCGTTACCGTTGTTCCGAACATGATTCACGATCTGCGTATCAACAGCCACGGGTATCCTGGATACTTCACTGGAACTGAAGAAGAAAATGTACGGAAGTGGAACAGGATCCTGAAGCGTATGGAATTTTTGTTTCGAGAGGCAAACGAGGAAACCTGCCGCCGGAAAAACCCGTATCAGGATGCGCATGATGAAGCAATGGCAGCATTCACTCGACAATACGGGATGTTCGGCGAAAAACTGAAGACAAAAGAAGAAAAAGAACAGGAAAAAAAGAAAGGATTCAGCCGTATGTACACCATGTCCGATGTACCGGAATATAAGGAAATATCAGATCAGTGGCTGGCAGCGGAAAACGAACTGACAACATACCGGGATCGGTGCATGAAAGAAGGTATGAAGCTCTTTGCCAGATATTTCTGGAATTTGTGGGACTGAGATCATTTGCGTTGAAAAAACATTATGGGAGGCGAAAACCATGCAGAAAATTACATCGGCTTATGCAAATAAGATGCTGAGAAGCCTGGAAGAAGACAAGGCATTCTGGGTAAACAAGGAATCGACATCCAGTACTTACGTAGCTGCAGTCAACGAGGAACCAGTTGTTCCGGAATATGATTACATGACTGTTGCGAATACGATTGATGAGATTGACAGGAAGATCCTTACCATCAAGCACGCATTGAATCTGACCAATGCCACCGCAAAAGTGCAAGTCGGCGATCAGGAAATGAGCATTGACGGCATCCTGATCCGGATGGCGCAGCTCAACAAGAGAAAGACGGTGCTTGACGATATGCGCAAGAGACTTCCAAAAACGCGGGTCTATGGCAACTCCTTCGGTTCTTCCGGTTCGGCACCGGAATATAAGTATATCAACTACGATCCGGAACTGATCCGGCAGGAATATGACCGCATCTCCAATACGATCATGGAAATGCAGATTGCACTGGATCGTTATAATCAGACGGTGCTGTTTGAGGTGGATATCTAAGTAGAATTTCCGTACAGGGGGTACTTCTAACAATAATTACGAGTGGTTACGGTTCATTGTCATCGCTTATCGGTTATTTGTTATCGGGTTATGTGTTCCGGTTCATGGAGACGGCTTTGGAAAAGCATATCATGCAGATTTTCAAATCACCCTGTAAAAAACCTGTGAGGGATCACGGTGCCAAGGTACGGTTTTCAGGCACAACGGCTGCGGAAGCAATTCCGCAGCCATTTTTCATAGTAAGAAGGATTTCGGCATGAAGCCAAAGGTCATTCACACCAAGGAGAAAGCAAAGACTCATGCCCATGAACCAAGAGGAGTCACGATTAAAGGCAGCAACATCTATACAGTAGAAAGGGACCTGAAAGTGAATAATACATGAAAGATGCAGAAATAATGGTTTAGAATAAGCCGGATAGAAGATGCCGGAATTATTTCAGATATACTTCAACGTTTAGAAATTGAAACGGAAGGAAGCCCCACACTTCGGTTAGGGATGCCCATGCTATGGAAACTTAACAGAAGCCGTCAGATCCGGATATCTACCGGGCCGGAACTGGTGGTGTCTGGCTTACAGTAAAAGGGGAATTATGAGATACTTTTATGTAGTGGATGTGAACGGGTAACCGCTCATGCCTACCTGCCGTTACGGCAAGGTTCGCTGGATGTTAAAGTCCAGACAAGCAAAAACGGTGGATACCTTACCGTTCACGAAGTCTAATGTTAAAAAGCCGGATATCATCCGACAGCCGAAACAAGGGAGAAAATGATGGAAGCAAATAATAGTAACCTAACAGTTTCTAAATTTTGTAATAACAATACAAATGTATTGAAATAGAAATGATTTAGTGATTATAATGAAGAAAATAGATGGGAGTGAGGTGCTGAACATGGATAGTACAATTAAGGTCAGGGTAGACGCTGAGTTAAAGAGTAAATCAGATGAACTATTTAAAGATTTAGGGACAGATACAACAACAGCAATCAGAATGTTTTTAACCCAGGCAGTGGCATCAAATGGATTCCCTTTTGAAATCAAAAGGCAGACAAAATCAAACCCATATGCACCTATGACGGAGACAGAAATGCTTGCAAAATTGGAAAAGTCCAGAGAACATGGAATGTTCAGAGATGCAGATCTTGTGGTTTCTGATATGAGGTTGAAGTATGGATTATGACGTTGAGAAAAAATCCTTACTCAACTTTTTACAAATCGCGCTAAAACCACATGATAGCCGTTAACTCAAAAACACGAAAAAAGTCAAAAAAATAACCGCCCAGCCTCGCAAACTAGCGGTTATTTTTTAATCAATTTGTGAGGGCCAAACCGTCTATCGGTGGCACCTCTTCTGTTGTCTATACAATACCATCCCGCATGAAAAAATGCAAGTCTTCCAAAAGAATTCGAACCGAAAACAGTTCTGAGGGAAGCCATATCGCTATGTCCTTCAACGATTACAACAACTGCTGATTTCCCAGTCATTTTGCGCGCTCCTTCCGGCCTTTCGGAAGGCTCTGGCAATTTCCAGGCTGTCTGTTTCCTCGTAAATCACTTCATCTTGACCACCAAGAGTGATACTACGGATATACATGCTTCGTAAATTATTGCTTCCCTTAACATTTTTTATGTGAATATAGCGGTTTTCTGGATTCGTTGTAGAGAACATAATGCTTTCCTTGTCAAGCATTTCCAGAGCACGAAGATTGTGAGAAGTAAAAATCAGCTGACCCTTTGCGCTGTTCTGGAAGATATCCAATAATTCGCCAAGCATATATTCAAAGATACCAGCGTCCAACTGGTCGATGGCCAGGCAAATGGAAGGATTCCCAAAAGCCTGAATCAGAGCATTTAAAATAGAGAGAATTTTAATAATTCCTTCCGATTCCATGCGGATGGGAATAGAGCGATGCCCTGCTCTGACAGACATTAACTCTACTTTCCATCCATCTTCTCCGGAATCAAGTGCCTGCTTTCCGTAGTCACGAACCTCAATATTCATACCCGGAATAATCGTATATAACACGGTGTTTATCTGCTCTACGATAACGCCGAGCAGGTCTTTCCGCTCCTTGTCGAGAGTAATCGGGGCCATCAAGGGGATCGCACAATCACCTTTGGCCCCCCTTTGGTCTTTTTCAATACGGGACGCCATTGGAAGTCTAAAATTTGTGGCGATCATTCCAGAATGCATATTACGGACGACAAACAAATCCCTGACCGCAAAACGGAAAAGAGTACGGATAACAAACGAATAGTTCTCAAATGGAATGGAATCAGAATGGCTGAATATGTCGCGGCTGCTCTCGCCAAAAATATAGGAGCAGTTGCTTTTTTCGGCAATTTTTCTGGCAACGATTAGGTCCGTCAATAAATTTTTGTCCTGCGAGACTAATTCATCCAATCGCTTTTGAGGTTGGAATATACTATTAGAAGCTGATCGCTGGTAATCCATAAAAATATTTTTATTGGAACGGCTTCCGTTTTTAGTAATAGAACAATTCAAGAACTCTCGGTCTATATAAACCTTGGAATCTATGTTTTTCAGCTGTACATGGTAGCCTACTTCATAGAGAGTGTTTTCGTTACCGGATATGATAAATTCAGCAGTGATTTCAGCATGACCGGACTCAGAATTCATATAATCAGCAATTGCCGGCTCCAGTTCGTTCCCCATCATGATCTGCTGTAAAAAATACAATGCATCAATAACCGTTGTTTTGCCAGAACCGTTCTGTCCATAAATGCCAAGGACGCCAGCTTTTGTTATGCCCGCCATCGGAACGCAAACGGTTCCTTTTCTGACATTCTTAATATTTTCCAACGTCAATGAAGACAACCGTACAACGGGATTTATCATTTCGTTCATAGAACCACCATCCTTCTGTGCTTATATTTTCATCAAAATAAGCACGATAGTCAAGTTCAATTTTTCACTTTTGGATATTAAGAAGAACACAGGATGGCTACGCTCTTTTGGGACACAAGGCTGTTCGGATATATTCTCAATGCATTAGATAGCATCCGCAAAATGGGATTCCAGTATTACTTCCCGCATCGTACATCTCATCCCGGCGCATTGCATTTGACGATTAAACTGCCGGACGAACAATCCTGCCCTCCAGTCTGTCCAGGATCCCTGTGGACTACGCCATGCGACACCACGGACGTGATGTGAAATGAGCCACCTGGTCAGCATGTGAACCCGCAGATCCTCATCACCGTGAATACGAAGCCATAGCTTCAGATGATCTGGGAATCCATCATCACCGAGAAAACCAAGACACCAACGTCCACTATTAACAATCATAACCATATAAATTCCTCCGTATTTTATACTATGGGTGTATAGATTTTTTGAGAATTTAATATAAAATTTTTCTTAGATAAAAGATTTCACAAGGAAAAAAAAATTAGTGTATTACTTATTTTTTCTGCATATTTTGCATACGTGACAGTTTTTATATACAAAATAAAAAAATGGCTTAAGTACCGGATTTTCAGGCATTTTTGAAGGAATTCGATTTTGTATATAAAAATATACTTTTTAATTCTATGACCCCCACACCCATCTCATCTGCCGCAAATTCCTTTAAAATACAGCTATTATTTTCTTTTCTCATTCCTATATCCTCCATTTTATCTTCCATGTCCTCTCACAGTCTTCCATGCACTTGCCTTTGTGGCTGGATCAAGCACAGCAATATTCCGTGAGAGTGTCATCCAAATGCAGTCCATGCCGGGAGCATGATCATTACCATGACCACTCCCAGAAGCAAAAACAATGGTACCAGCAGTTTTGTCCCTGCTTTTTCGCCCATACGCCGGGCCTGATGCTTGCGCTGTTCAAATGCCTCTGCCATTTCCAGCCTTAATGTTTCCCGTAAATTTTTCGAACCATTTTTACGGTTCTGTTCTAAAAGCCCCGAAAGCTTCATGTACTGCTGCAGACCGCATCTGGTGCCAAACTCTGCAAAGGCTTTTGCCTCTGAGATCCCGCTTTTTAACTGACTGCCTGTAATATACATTTCTTCATATACATAATGCATTTCACTGCGCCCTTCATTTACTGCCCTTTTATAATCCTCTGCGATCTTATCCCAGGCAGTACGTATGCTCATTCCTGCTCCTAAAAAGATGATCAGCCTTGAAAGCATTTCTGAATGATCCATTAAAAGCTGGTCTCTCCTGTCTTCCTCTGTCTTTTTAACTTCGTTCTTTTCTTTTAGACAAAGTAAAACTGCTGCCGCAGCACCTAAAAAGCTCATCTGTATAAAAACAGGCCGCCTGGGCACATGATAAGAAATGCTTCTCCCTTCATATTCAGAAGGAAGTGTAAATACCTGCTGCTCCTGCTGTAACTCTTCTTCCTGAAGAAGCCGGTCAGCAAAGTCTTTGATCAATTGCTCCTTCTCTGTATGCAATGGTGGGGTTACAGTCACAAATAGGTCATATTCCTCTGGCCAGCTTCCATCACTCATCCTTACTGTCAGGCAGATCTGCTGCGAATAACCATTTTTTTCCAGTTTTTCTGTATGCAGTGTCCCGTCATTTTCTAATATTTCCGGCTCTGATGACTGCCAGCTTAAGGAAATACCGTACCTTGGCCACTGGGTCATAAGCTCCAGATCATGCTGTACCTCGTTAATAGAAATATTATCCCCACGTATCATTTCAGGGATCTGATCCAGTATTTCTTTATATAAGTTATAAGCTTCTTCCTTTGTATAATGTTTTGGATAGATCCTCAGGTCAAAAGGAATATCCCCGCCTTTTTCCACCAGTCCCCTTACATACAGCTCATGTTCCTGATAGCTTTCATCTGCTGCCGGACGTTCAAGTACATTTCCTTCCTTTATCACAGGATCCCTTTCCTGAAGGATCCAGGTAGCAGCGCCAAGAAACATGCCGGTGCCAACACAGAGCAGCTGTTTTCTCCAAACTTTTATCTTTTTCCACATTTTCCCTCTGTCCCATTTTATATACCTTCAGAATCTTTCTATATGGGAATATCCAGGATCCTTTTTGCAAGATACACAGCACCCACATACACCCCCAGGCAGACCGTCATACAGATCCGGCCAAGCCATGTATGATACATGGTCTGGAAAAAGCCCGGAGATGTAAAGTCTATATAGAGGATGATGCCAAAGGGAATGCCATTCATGATCTTCTGCTCAAATACTCTGGCTGCTGTCATAGTATGTATCTCTTCCTGGACCTGTATTTTATCCCGGATAATACCAGCTGTCTGACTGATAATATCTGTCAGTTCCCCGCCGCTTCTTTTTGCAGCTGCAAAAACCTGGGCAAACTGGTCTATATCCTGTATCCCGCTGCGCCTTCCCATATCTGCCAAAAGGAGTTCCACCGGCTGGTTCATCCGGATCCCTGCTGCAATATCTGCAAATTCTTCTGTTATCATCCCCTTTGGACCGTACAGCACTTCCAGTTCCTTTACACTCATGAAAAAGCTGTTTTCCAGGGAATATCCGGCACTTAAAAATGAGGATAATACCAGTATCCCTTCTTTAAACTGAAGAGTCAGCTGGCGGATCTGCTCTTTTTGCAGATCCTTCTTTTTATAAAAAGGATAATAAAACGCTGCAGGAAGGAACAGAAAAAATGCTGCTATACTTCGGTAAAAGGTATAGGCGCAAAGACTATCTGCTATAACACCAAATATTGTAAACCGCAGCCATTCTTTAGAGGAAAGCCGGTATTTCCTGTAATCAGGCGGTCTGGCCCTGTTTGTCCCATTTTGTTTTTTAATTCCCGGCAGATATTTCTTATCCGCATACGTCTGCCAGTTTATCCCTTGCTTTAAGTTCCCCGCATTTTTTAAGCCTTTTTTCTTTTCTGTCATAGGAAAAAAGAACTTCCTGTCCCACCTTTCCATTTTCATATCCCCCTATCTCCACAATAGACAGCACTTTTCTACTCCCGTCCTTTAACCTCCCCAGATGGACCATAATATCCAGTGCCGATGCGATCTGGCTGCGGATGGCATCCAGTGGCAGGTCTGCTCCCATAAGTACCATAGTCTCTAGCCTTGAAAGCATGTCCTGCGGACTGTTCCCATGGCCTGTAGACAAGGAACCCGGATGTCCTGTATTCATAGCCTGAAGCATATCCAGGGCTTCCCCGCCTCTTACCTCTCCTACGATAATACGGCTGGGATTCATTCGCAGAGAAGCCTTGATCAGCTGACTGATGGTTATCTCCCCTTCGCCCTCTGTATTGGCATTGCGTGTCTCCATCCGCACCAGATTAGGAACATGACGGATCTGCAGTTCCGCAGAATCTTCAATGGTGATCACACGCTCCTGTTCTGGAATAAAAGAAGACAATGCATTTAAAAATGTGGTTTTTCCCGAGTTTGTGCCGCCGCTTACAAAAATGTTGTACCGTGCTTCCACCAGCTTTTCTAAAAATGCGGCTGCTTCTTCTGTGATCGCCTGAAAGCGGATCAGTTTTTCTATGGTAACAGGCTCCGGAAACTTGCGGATAGTCACTACAGGACCATCAAGTGCCACCGGCGGCAGAACAATATGTACACGGGAACCATCCTCTAACCTGGCATCTGCAATGGGACTGGACACATTTACAATGCGGTTCACCTTTCCCACGATCTGCTGGATGATATCCTCTAATTGCTCTGTTTTTTCAAATCTGCGGTTCCATAAAAGCATTTTCCCTTTCTTTTCTATAAATATCTTTCCCGCCCCATTGATCATGATCTCCGTTACTTCTTTGTCATCTAACAGTTCCTGAAGGATATCAAGACGGCGGAAGCTGTCATAAAGGCTGTTTCTGAGCCACAACCTCTCCTTTAACGGAAGATAAACCTCTCTTCCCTTTTGGCGGATAACTGCATCAATCTGGTCATAAAGCTGTTCATCTTCCAGGTATATCTGGTCTTTTAACTGTCCCAGCACATTTCTCCTTAATTCTCCCCGGATTCCTTCCCGTTTTCCGGCTAAATGCATCTGCCCATCACTCACCTTTCATATCCCCCTTCCAGAAGTTTTCTCACAAAATCCCCCATTTCACCCCAGATCAGCTGTTCTATATAATTTTCCCTGTGAGCTGTCATCCTGCTTACAGGAAGACGCAGCTTCTGTATTTTGCTGCGATTCTCCCTCTCATCTGCTTCTTTTAAATATTCCTCAAATTCTTCCAGCTTTGCCATTGAAACCATATCATCCAATACAGGCATATAAATAACATCACAGGCCTCAAACAGCTCCACTGCTCCTTTTCCCATATGCCCCATATCCACAACGATCCTCTCATAACCGCTTTCTGCTGCGATCTTTCGAAGCAATCCTGCTATTTCTTCCGGTGGGATCTGGTCTAAGTCTTCTCCATAAGAGACCGGCGGAATATGATCCACATTTCCACTGGATAAGATCATGGATTTTAATTTAAGCCAGTTAAAATCTCCCCTTTGATACAGATAAAATACATCTGAAAGATCCTGCTCATATCCCCCGCAGACCAGCTTTGAAAAACCGGAATATTCCTCCAGGCTGATAAATAAAACTGCCTGGCTCTTTCCCAGCATATGAGCCAGAGCCAATGCAAAAGAAGTTTTCCCGCAGCGTCCCACCGGTGAATAAACTCCCATGACCAAACCGCTCTTTCCCATAAGTGCCAGACCTGGTTGAGGCGGTGCAATGCAGTAACAGGCCATTACTTCCTGTAAAATGCAATCACCGGACTGGTATTTATACACGGAAGCTTCCTCTTTTGCTTCTCCTTTTGACACAAATTCCCCGTCACAGAGGATCATTTTCAATCCGGCTTTTACTTCTTTTGCTTTTTCCCGTACATTTTCACCTGCAAGAAGGATCTCAATGTCATGAGTCTGTCCATATTCCTTTAATTTTTCCAAGTCTGAAAATGCCATTGCCTGAAAAGGAAATGTTTCCTTCTGGTTCACATATTCTGCCAGCCGCCCTGCATACAACGGATCTTCATCGTATACAGCCATTACTTTTACCATTTTCCATCCTCCTTAAAATCCCCTGCATTCCCAAAATGTTCTCTCAAAATCTTCCTGTACCTGATCTTGTGAAAAGCCGAAAGCAAAGACAGGTACAGGAAAGACTCTGATAAGACATCAAAGAACCAGAATAAGAATAGCACCTGCACAGAAACAGGCTCCTAAAGGTATCACACATCCGGTTCCATCCCGGGATAAAACATAATACTTTTCAACTTTTTTATCATTGAACACTTGCCTGATATAGGCAGATAAATAAAGAAAACGCTCCCAGGCACTTCCATCCTGCAGCATTTTTAAAAGAGACAGAACCGCTCCTAAAAGAAGTCCTGCAATAAAGACCTTTCCCGTTTTTTCAAGACCAAGCCAGATTGCAAAAACAGCCATAAGCTTCATGTCCCCGGCACCCACCAGTCCAAAATGTGAAAGAACGATGCCCGGTATCAACAGCAAAACTGCCCGGAATACACAGGCTGCCACTGCCACCAGAAACCATAGCCACTGTACGTTCCAGATTCCGATTTTCCCTCTGCCAGCCTGAAAAAACAGGGAAATACAGCCCAATGCCATTTCCCAGACGATAACCCAATTAGGGATCCGGTAATATTTCCAGTCACTTACACCAGCAACTGCCAGTCCTGTTAAAAACAGGATCCGCAAAAGATCATTTGAATAAAAATAGGCCGATATCTTCACCTCCCCACCCCATAAAAGATGCAAAAAAACTGTTTTTTCATCTTGATCAAAATACACTGCATCTGGATACTGTGCTGAAACCCGCACATAAAAATTACAGAATTAAAAATAAAAAATAGATTTTTTTAAGAATGTGACCTTATTATGCCGTATTTTTCCCCTCCTGTCAAGAGCTTTTTGGAAGCATTGTGGATTATTTTTCATCCGTTTTTCTATTGACCCCAGTATACTGTAATGGTAAAATGATATTAGTTTAAAAATTTAAACCAAAGGAGGGAACGGCTATGACAACGGTTAAGGATCTGCAGAAACAATTTCATTGCTGCATGCCTCTTTTTATTGCCCTTGGGGATAAGGTACGCCTTTCGATCGTAGAGCTTCTCAGCGAAGATGCTTTAAAGAACGGAGGCACCCGGGGAACCATTGATTTTGAAGGCTGCGCCATGAATGTAAATGAGATCACCCGCCGCACCAGTCTTTCCCGGCCTGCTATCTCCCATCATTTAAAAATATTAAAAGATGCAGGTCTGGTGGGTGTACGCCAGGACGGGACAGCCAACTATTACTATCTCACCTTACGTGACTCCACCCGCTCTCTTATGGAGCTGGGATATAGATTGGAGGAGTTTATGTAATGATGCATAATTCTTTTTTTTCCAGATATACTAATTGATGCCAGAGTAAATCTGTTGGCAGTTGGGAGATGAAGATTTATGCCGGGATTTTTAAAAGCCGTTCGCGAGGCTGCAGCCGCAGCACCTGTAAAAGAAAACTTAGTTTTTACAAAGCGGGAACTGTGGGACGATATTGAACGTACTCTCTGGGCTCTGGAAACAGCCCAGAACCATTTTGAACAAGCTACAGAGCCGTCGCTGATCGACTGCTATATCTACGAATGGAATGCAGCGCAGCTGCGCTATCAGTTTTTGCTGAGAAAATTCAAAAACATGGAGGACTGACAACATGAGTACCTGGTATGAACAAGCTATCTTTTATCATATGTATCCTTTGGGAATGACCGGAGCGCCGAAACAGAATGCGCAGACAGAGGTGACAGACCGGTTTAAAGAACTGGATCAGTGGATCCCACATATCCGTTCTTTAGGCTGCAATGCCATCTACATAGGTCCTCTTTTTGAATCATCCAGTCATGGCTATGACACCAGGGATTACAAACTGGTGGACAGCCGACTGGGAACCAACGAAGATTTCCGTGAGTTTACAAAGCTTTGCCATGAAAATGACATCAAAGTAGTAGTTGACGGTGTTTTCAACCACACAGGCCGTGAGTTTTTCGCTTTTAAAGACATTCAGGAAAAAAAATGGGACTCCCCGTACAAGGACTGGTACAAAGGGGTGAATTTTGACTGGCAGAGCCCTTTAGGCGATCCATTTGGCTATGAAGCATGGCAGGGGCATTTTGAACTGCCCTGTTTAAATCTTTATAACCAGCAGGTAAAAGATTATCTTTTTGATGTGATCCGCTTCTGGGTGGATGAGTTTGACATTGACGGTATCCGTTTAGACTGCGCCAATATCCTGGACTTTAATTTCATGAAAGAAATGAGGACCAAAACTGCTTCCATAAAACCGGATTTCTGGCTTATGGGAGAAGTCATCCACGGTGATTACAGCCGCTGGGTCAACCCGGAAATGCTCTATTCGGTTACTAACTACGAACTGCACAAAAGCATTTATTCCGGTTTTAATGACCATAACTTTTTTGAGATCGCCCACAATGTACGTCGTCTGGAAGCCATTGGAAGACAGCTTTATACCTTCCTTGATAACCATGATGAAGACCGCATTGCCAGCAAATTAAAGATAAAAAAGCATCTGTATCCTGTATACACCTGTTTAATGACCCTTCCGGGAATACCGTCTATTTACTACGGAGGTGAATGGGGAACGGAAGGAAAACGTACTTCCACCTGTGATGATGACCTGCGCCCCTGCATTCCGGCTGAAAAGATACCGCAGCTAAACTGTGAGCTTACGGATTTTATTTCCAGACTTGGAAAGATCCATGAAGAAAATGAAGAGCTTCACACCGGAAAATATCAGGAACTGCTTCTTACCAACAGGCAGTATGCCTACGCAAGATGGGGAAATAACAGTCTGATCATCACAGCCTTAAATAATGATGATAATGAAACTATATTAAACATCCCGGTTCCCATCCAGGCACAGACAGCAGTGGATCTTTTAAACAGTGATGATGAAACCGGCGAAGATAAAGTTCTGCCTGTACAAAACGGCAGACTGGAAATTAAATTAAAGGGCAACTGGGGTGCTGTCCTTAAAATTAAGGGGGAAAATTAATATGACAACGAGAAAGCAGGCGGGTCAGGCACAAAAAGCAGTCCCGGCCACAGCTCATAAAACTACCAGAAAAAGCACAGGTACAAAAACTGCAGCAAAAAATACTTCTTCCAGAAGTACTGCAGCAAAATCTAAAACACAGGGAAAGACTGCCGGTTCTGCAGCTGCCAGAAAGAATGCAGGAAACACCGGTCTGATCTCCGATCTGGACTGCTATTTATTCGGTGCAGGTACCCACTATGAGATTTATAAAAAGCTGGGCGCTCACCCCATGACCTACAACGGCAAAAAGGGCATCTATTTTGGTGTATGGGCGCCACATGCCCAGGCAGTCCATCTGGTAGGTGATTTCAATGGCTGGAATCCGGAAGCCAATCCTATGAAAAAAGTGGGACAGTCCGGCATCTGGGAATACTTTAACGCAGGTATGCAGGTTGGCGAGCTTTACAAATTCGCCATTACCACAGATACAGGAAAGATCCTTTATAAAGCAGATCCATTTGCCTTCAGTGCAGAATACCGCCCAGGTACTGCCTCTGTTACTGCCGATATCAGCGGATTTTCCTGGAATGACGGTGACTGGATCTCCAAGCGCTCCCAGGCAGATATGACAAAGCAGCCTATCAGCATTTACGAAGTCCATCTGGGTTCCTGGAAGAAGAAGGACCGTGAAGAAAAGGACGGATATTATACCTATGTGGAAGCTGCCCATGAACTGGCTGCCTATGTAAAAGAAATGGGCTACACCCATGTAGAGCTTATGGGTATCGCAGAGCATCCATATGACGGTTCCTGGGGATATCAGGTCACCGGTTATTTTGCCCCTACATCCCGTTACGGAAGCCCTAAAGACTTCATGTATTTTGTGAATTATTTACATAAAAATGGCATCGGAGTTATCCTTGACTGGGTTCCGGCCCATTTCCCGAAAGATGCCCATGGACTGGCTGATTTTGATGGACATCCTCTTTTTGAATATGAAGATCCTCGCAAGGGTGAACATCCGGACTGGGGCACAAAAGTCTTTGATTATGGCAAAAATGAAGTAAAAGACTTCCTCATCAGCAACGCTCTCTACTGGGTAGAAGAATACCACGTAGATGGACTGCGGGTAGATGCAGTTGCTTCCATGCTGTACTTAGACTATGGCCGTGAACCAGGCCAGTGGGTACCAAATAAAGACGGAGGAAACCAGAATTTAGAGGCTATTGAGTTCTTTAAGCACTTAAATACCGTTGTCCAGGGCCGCAACCACGGTGTTGCCATGATCGCAGAAGAATCTACTGCTTGGCCGAAAGTGACGGAGCATCCGGAAAATGACGGACTGGGATTTACCTTTAAATGGAATATGGGCTGGATGCATGATTTCCTGGAATATATGAAATTAGATCCATATTTCCGCAAATATAATCACAACCGCATGACCTTCTGCCTCACCTATTTTACCAGTGAAAATTACATTTTAGTACTCTCCCATGACGAGGTAGTCCACCTGAAGTGTTCCATGATCAACAAGATGCCTGGCCTTGGAGAGGACAAGTTCTCCAACTTAAAAGCCGGTTACACCTTTATGTTAGGCCATCCCGGAAAGAAGCTTTTATTTATGGGACAGGACTTTGGCCAATGGCACGAATGGGATGAAAAGGTCAGCCTTGACTGGTATTTAGCTGAAGAAGAAAGCCACAAAAAGCTTCAGGAATATGTCCGTGATCTTCTTCATATTTACAGGAAATATCCGTGTCTGTACCACCTTGACAATGACTGGAACGGTTTCCAGTGGATCAACGCCAATGACGGTGACCGCAGCATTTTTAGTTTTATCCGTAAAGATGAAACTGGCAAAAAGGACCTGCTGTTCATAGTAAACTTCACACCTGTAGACCGCCCGGATTACCGTGTAGGCGTTCCGAAACGCTGTAAGCTGTCACTTCTTTTAGATAATGTCCATGGCGCCTATAAACCAAGCCAGTGCCCGACTTATACATCCATAAAAGGTGAATGTGATGGACAGCCATATTCTATTTCTTATCCGTTAGGCGGATATGGAACTGCGATCTTCCGGTTTTAAGTGCCGGTAACACTTTTATGGTAAATTTCGTTAATTTTTTATCAATTTTGCTGTACTTTTAACCATTCATGTAGTAAAATAATAATCGATGCGGCAGTTCACACCGCAGCAGTACCGTATATAATGTGTGGAAGGAGAGTATGATTATGGCAAAAGAAATGATTTTCAGTAGTGCAAAAAAGACCGTCTACCGTGACGGAGATACTGCCATTAAGGAATTCTGTGAAGGATTCCCGAAAGCTGAGGTTTTAAACGAAGCATTATGTAATGCAAGAGTGGAGACCATCGAAGCGCTCAATGTTCCAAAGGTTTTAGGGGTAACGGTAACTGATGGAAAATGGTCTATTATCAAGGAATATGTACCAGGCAAGACCTTAGAACAGCTGATGGATGAAAATCCTGACAAGCTGGACGAGTACATGTCCCAGATGGTAGATCTTCAGCTTCTGATCCACAGCCAGGCTTGCCCGCTGCTCAACAAACTGAAAGAAAAAACCATCCGTTCCTTAAAATCCGTGGAACAGCTGGACGAAGGCACACGTTATGAGCTTTTGACCAGACTGGACGGAATGCCAAAACACACCAAGCTCTGCCACGGCGATTTCAATCCATCCAACATCATTGTTGGGGACGATGGAAAGCTTTATGTCATTGACTGGGTACATGCTTCCCAGGGTAATGCAAGTGCCGATGTGGCCAGAACCTACCTTCTGCTCAGCTTAAAGGACAAAAAGAAAGCAGAGCTGTACATGGATCTGTTCTGTGAAAAAACAGGTACAGAAAAACGCTATGTACAGGGCTGGCTTCCAATCGTAGCAGCCGCACAGCTGGCTTATAAGCGTCCGGAAGAGAAAGATCTGTTAGAGAGCTGGATCAATGTTTTCGAGTATCAGTAAAATCTATTTACACATGAAAGGAAGGCGTTAAATAACGTTTTTCCCATTTACGGTCACAAAAAGACAGGCCCGATATGAGCCTGTCTTTTTACTATCCATTAGATTTTTATAAAATCTATTTTGTATCTGTAAACTTAAACATTCGCTTTTTTCAAAAGCTGTTTTGCGAAGCGGCAGCCTGTAGGCGTTGCAGCACAGCCACCTAATGCCGTTTCACGAAGCTCAGATGGAAGCTTCTTTCCCACCTGATACATAGTATCAAGCATTTCATCAAAAGGAATGATCTGAGGCACACCGCTTAAAGCCATTTCCGCGGTACACAGGGCGATGGAAACCCCTGCTGCGTTACGGCTCTGACACGGACACTCCACCAATCCACCAAGGGGATCACAGACCAGACCTAAAAGATTCATCAATACAGTCGATGCTGCATTCAAACACTCCTTTGGATTTCCGTCCATTAATTCTACTGCGGCGGATGCTGCCATAGCAGATGCGACCCCAACCTCTGCCTGACAGCCGCCTACCGCGCCTGCCACTGTGGCATTGCGCATAGCCAAATATCCTATGGCCCCTGCATTAAACAGTGCCTGGATCAGACGTTCTTCTGAAATATGATACTCTTCCTGCAGGGCCAGTAAAAGTCCTGGAACGATTCCTGAAGAGCCGGCAGTAGGCGCCGCCACGATCAGTCCCATGGAAGTATTTACTTCCAGAACTGCCATAGCATATGTGATTGCATTGGAAAGAACACCACCGCAAATGTCCTTTCCGGCATTTTTATGTTTGCGCAAAAGTTTTGCTTCCCCGCCAATCAGGCCGCCGATGGAACGCTGTGGTCTGCGTATGGGGGTATAAGCCGATTCCCTCATGATGTTCAGCGCGGCCGCCATTTTTTTCTCGACAGCTGCCGCACTGGTCTCACCTAGTTCCATCTCCCTCTGTTTCATAACTTCTGATATGGAACAGTGATTTTTTTCACAGAGCATTAATAACTCTTCAGCACTTTTAAAATCCATTACAGCGATCTCCTGTTTTCTGAAATTTCATTTTTTTATTTAATCTTGTTTTTCTTCTGATCCAGCATTCTTTTCAGACATCTTGATAAATCCACCTTTATACATAACATAAGCAAGGATAACGCTGGCAACCATACAACCGATTACAATAAAGCCTTCTTTTCCCAGTAAAGAATAGAAGTGATTAATGATAACTACTAATGCCATGGTCGGAACCAGGATCCAGGATTTATTCTTTGCGTTATACTCACCACAATCCTGATTAATATTGCTTAACAACAGTCCGCCAAACAAAGCTGGAAGCAGGTATAAACTTGCAGTCTGCACTGCATTACTCATTAAAATTGGCTTTAACGGAACCATCAGAAGTACACCAAAAGCAACGATCACCGTAGTAATGATAGAAGAAACTGCAACCGCGATATTGGCAATGGTATCACCTTCGTCTGTTCCCTGGGCCGCATCTGTCAAAGATTGGGCATTCAAAACAACCGGAATTTTTAAGTTGGTAACATTTCCTGTAAGAAATGTAATATAAGCAGAAGAGCCAAGCATAGGTGTATATCCTAAAACTTCAGCAACGTTTGTTGGAAGGTAGATGGCTAAAAGTCCTACACAAGCTGTTAATAATTTGCCAATATTTTCCGGCCATACATGAAACGCTGTGCTGATCACTGCCGGAATTCCTAGCATAAAACAAATACCAATGATAACGCCGATCCTTCCCAAACGATGGATACTGTTCTCATATTTCTTATTCATCTTTGACTTCCTCCTTAAATTAACCAAGAATCTGAATCCAGAGCAGAGAAGACGCCATTCCCAAAATCAGGGTAACAGCCATGATAAAACTTCTGTACCAGTTGATCTTTAATTTATTTACAATCCATGTCTGAATAAAGGTAAGTACACACGCAGTAATTGCAACTGCTGCAAAAACCGGCCCCTTGATAATCTGGATCGGAAGGAATGCTTCGATAATCGCCATAGACATAACACTTGTAAGCAGTGCGCCTAACATACCGTTTTTACTTCTGGCCTTAACCATGTTCTCCTGGATTCTCTTACCAAACAGAAGAACTCCGGTAATACCGCCAAGAATGCAGATACTCATAACAAACATCAGTGTGCCTACAACGGTAGGATCTCCCGCTGCGTTTAATGCAGCAACTGACTCATATCCGGCGCCAGTAGCTGCCATATCTGCCGCAACCAGTTCATAAGTCACAGAACCTACAACAGATAGACGGAACCACGACCACGGAACTCCAATTACAGTTGCAAGGCTGAACAGACCAATCACAACAGAAATAGATGGTACAATGGTATAAATCGCAGAAGATACGATAGCAGTGCGGATTTTCTCTTTTGTAATGCCAATCTCAAGTGCATGACGATATGACTTGCGCAGTGTAACAACACAGAATAATAAAATATACACAATAGCCGCTCCTACCATTGCGTAAAGCAGGGGGCTGTTCATGATTTCAATAAAACTCATCGTTGATTTACCTTCTCCTTTTTTTGATATATTCCTGGAATCTTTCCGATTTACATTCCTTCACCTGGTTTTACATCATCTGGAAGTGGGGAAACATATACACCGCCCGTAGTCTCTAAAAGCTCTTTTTTTGCAGTTTTTACTACTTCCGGATTTTCCCATACTTCTGCACACGCTCTTGCAATGGCACGAGCTACTGCAATACTTCCCTTATCACCAATGGAAGTACCTACCTGAGCTGCAAACTGCCAGGTATGAAGGCCGGTTCCAGGTATACTTGTGGTTCCCGCATACTGGGTAGTAGGCACATTATAACTTACATCACCTACATCTGTAGATGCTGTATACTGTTTTTCCATACTGCGCTCATCTACTGGCTCAACACGGGTAACTAATGGCCTTTTAGCAAATTCTTCTTCGCTGATCCCCTGCATCTTTGCTCCCATGTGAATTGCTTTTTCTCTTTCCTGCGGGCTTAAGATATCTAAGAAACGGCGTGCAATGGCAAATTCTTCTTCTGTAAAATCCGGACCTCCCTCTGCAACAAAAGCATCTGAAAGAATGCGGGAAGCAGTTGGATTGGGAATGTTATCACTCATACCGCCTAAAACTTTAATATTTACCTCTGTTTCTGTCATTAAAGCCGCACCTTTAGCGATCTTCTTTACACGTTCCAAAATAGCAGCACTGTCGGCCAATCTTGGGGCTCTTACAAAATAAAGAAGGGAAGCATGATCCTGTACAATGTTCGGCGCATCACCGCCTGCGTCTAAATATGCGTAATGCACTCTAGCACTGGAAATGATATGTTCACGGAGGTAATTCACACCAACGTTCATCAGCTCACAGGCATCCAACGCGCTGCGGCCTAATTCTGGCGCACCACCTGCATGAGAGGCAGTTCCTTTAAAATCAAAGCGGACTTTATAATACCCCAGTGTACGGCCCCAAAGACTGGTATGATCCATTGGATGCCAAGTAAAGCACATATCCACCCCTTCAAAGCAGCCTCTCTTCACCATAAAACTCTTACCAAATCCTGTTTCCTCTGCAGGACAGCCAAATACTTTTACAGTACCAGTCTTTCCTGTTTCTTTTAAGTACTCCTTGGCCACGATCGCTGCACCTATAGTTCCTGCCGCCAGTGCGCTGTGTCCACAAGCATGTCCATATGCTTTTCCTTCGATGGGACACCGCTTTGTTTCTCCTGCTTTCTGGCTTAAGTTTGGCAGCGCATCATATTCTGCCAGAATACCGATCACTGGATTCCCGCTTCCATAGGTTCCTACAAACGCGGTTTCAATATCGCCAATCCCGCGTTCTACCTGGAAACCTTCTTTTTCCAGAAGTGCTTCAAGATAAGACGCACTTTTTTGAACCTCGTATCCATACTCTGCCAGATCAAAAATAGAGTGCTGGATCTGAGCGATCTCATCTGATTTTCTCTCAGCAATCTCACGAATCTTCTTTGTTTCGTACATGATGATTTTCCCTCCAACTAATTTGTACATTTTTATGAAAGTTGCTGTTTCTGAATCAGCATAACTTCCTGAACAAATGGATTTTCCCGGATTCCACTGGTAACTCCCTCCGGCAAAACTCCATCTGATTCTACGATGCTATAAGCTATCTGCCCCTTTGCCGTGCGGAACAGCTTCATAAAAGCAATGTTTACATTCTGGTCACTAAGGCATTTTGTAATATGGGCGATCACACCTGGCTTATCATAGTGGATCACAATCAGCGTACTGTATTCTCCTGAAAAATTAACTTCTACCTGGTTGATCCTGCTGATGCGGATCTTTCCTCCACCAATGGATTCACCCCGAACAGACATTTTCTGATCATTTGTATTGACCATATCAACATCTACCGTATTAGGATAAACATCCGTTTCTGCTTCATTTACCAGAAAATGAAATTTAAGTCCCTTCTTCTTTGCAATTTCAAAAGAATCTGGAATCCGTTGATCATTTGTGGAAAATCCCATGATTCCACCTAAAAGCGCCCGGTCTGTACCATGACCCTGATGCGTACGGGCAAAAGACCCGTAAAGAGTAAATGTAACCTCCTTTAAAGTGCCTGGAATCATTTTCTGCGCCAGAAGCGCAATAGAACAGGCTCCAGCTGTATGAGAACTAGATGGTCCAATCATATTGGGACCAAGCACATCAAATACACTAATAAGTGCCATAATACCCCTCCCAATGCAAGTAAGTCACATCTATACTTATGGCTTTACGCAATAGAAACATGGGACTTCCTTGATTTTGTTAAAATTACCTCTTGATTTTTTATATGACATATTATATCATGCAGATTAGCCAAAATCCAATTCAATATATATATATATTCGTTGAAAATTTTTCATAACAAAACAAATGGCTGGAGGATACCTCAGATGGAATTTCGACAACTTCAAACCTTTATGATGATCGCACAAACGGAAAGCTTCTCAAAAGCAGCCGACATTCTAGGATATTCGCAGTCTGCTGTTACAGTGCAGATACGTCTGTTAGAGAAAGAACTGGATACACGTCTCTTTGAGCGTATGGGACGAAAAATATCCCTTACTGCCCAAGGGCAGTGTCTCATGGAACATGCAGGACGAATTTTTGAAGAAATAAATCAGACAGAAGCCGATATTCGTCAGGAACAGGAGCTTCATTCCCCTCTTCACGTAGGAGTAATCGAATCTCTGTTTTCCACTAAGCTTCCACCTATCCTGGGATATTTTCGCAAGCATTATCCCAAAGTTTCTCTAAAACTTACTACAGGAACTCCAAAAGAATTAATTGAACATATGGAATGTAACCAGCTAGATCTGATCTATATACTGGACCGTCCCAGATATAACAATCACTGGTCAAAAGAATTGGAGAAAAAAGAAAATATTGTTTTTGTGGCAAACCCAGATCTGGAGATTGCAAAGAAACCAGAAGTAACAGTAGAAGAATTGTTGGGAAACCCATTTTTCCTTACAGAAAAAAATGAAAATTACCGAAAAGAACTAGATCAATTCCTAGAAACTAAAGAAATCATTCTGACACCCTCTCTTGAAAGCAGCAATACAGAATTCATCATCCGCATGATCCTGGAAAATGGGGGTATCTCTTATCTGCCTTATTTTGCAGTAGCCAAAACCATTGCTGCCGGGAAACTGACTGTTTTAAATGTAACAGACTATCAGTTGAGTATGTATCAGCAAATCTTCTATCACAAAAGTAAATGGAAAACCAGGGAAATGGATGAGTTTATCCGCCTAGCACAGGCTGATCGTTCTTAACCTGCCACGCAGTAAACTATTTCTTTTTCCCTGGTCTGTATTGGATTTTCTTTTTTACATTCCATCTCCCGGCTCAATGCCATCCGGAATTGGAAAAACATATACGCCGCCTGTGGCTTCTCACATATCAAGGCCTTCAAAACAGCCTCTCTTGACCATAAAGCTCTTACCAAAACCAGTTTCTTCCGCCGGACAGCCAAAAATCTTTACAGTTCCCGCTTTTCCGGTCTCTTTCAAATATTCTTTGGCAATGATCGCTGCGCCAACCGTTCCTGCTGCCAGAGCGCTGTGTCCGCAGGCATGGCCGTATTTCTTCCCTTCAATGGGACACGGCTTTGTTTCTCCTGCTTTCTGGCTCATATTTGGCAGCGCATCATACTCTGCCAGAATACCGATCACTGGTTTTCCGCTTCCGCAGGTTCCAACAAAAGCAGTTTTCATACCGCCGATGCCCCGCTCTACTGTAAAACCTTCTTTTTCCAGAAGCTCTTCCAGATATGCAGCACTGTTGTACACCTCAAAACCATATTCTGCCATATCAAAAACAGAATGCTGGATCCCGGCGATCTCTTCTGCCTTTTTTCTGCTATCTCGTGGATCTTACTTGTCTCGTACATATGTATTTTCCTGTCTTTCTTTATAATGGTTCTCTCTGATTGTCACAGGATCTTCTTACGGCCTACGATCCCTGCTTCTTCATTCCACCCCGGATCAGGACCTCTTCTTTTTCCGTTAAATGGGGATTTGCTTCTACTGTCACATTCCAGCCATAGGGAGTTATTTCCGAAGGCCGGTCTAACTTTTCAGTCTCTGCATCTGCTCCCTCTTGCGCTGCTTCCTCTTCCGCAGCCCGTTCCGAACGCATTTCCGCTCTGGTTTCCTGACGTTCTTCCTCAAAAATCACTTGAGCCTTAAACAGATCACCATCAATTGTGATCACAAATTCACCGTTCTGCAGCTGAGTCAGACTCCGGGCAATGGAAAGCCCTAATCCGCTGCCTTCTGTGGTCCGCGCCACATCTCCTCTGACAAAACGTTCTGTCAGTTCATCCGGGCTGATATTTAACGGCTTTTCCGAAATATTTTTCATAGTGAAAATGGCTTTTCCATCTACAGAAGCCACATCCACATATACCCGGCTGCCTTCCTGGGCATATTTAAAAGCATTGGTATAAAGATTTTCAAGAACACGCCATAATCTGCGCCCATCTGCCTTAATAATGATCATGCCATCCGGGAAATCAGAGATGATCTTTAAATGGCGCTGGTCAAAACGTTCCTCAAATTCACCATTTGTCTGCTGCACCAGCTCTACCAGGTCAATATCTGTCACTTCCAGCTTCAGGTTGCCGGAACTTGCCTTGGATGCTTCTACCAGATCCTCTGTCAATGTCTTTAAACGCTGGGATTTCTGGTCTAGGACCTCCAGATAAGAGGCGATCTTGGGATCCTGTATCTTCTGCCTCTTTAACAGATCCACATAGTTGATAATGGATGTAAGGGGAGTCTTAATATCATGGGAAACATTAGTGATCAGATCCGCTTTTAAGCGCTCACTTTTTACCTTTTCCTGAAGTGCTGTATCCAGACCACTTCCAATATTATTAATATGATCTCCTACTGTTCTTTCTTTTCCGGTAAGCTTTTTTGTGTCCAGCCTGAAACCGGTATCACCTTTTGCAATGCAGGTAATGGCATTATTCAAAAGATCCTTCTGCTCTGCCTTACGAAACAGCCTGTGGTAGATCCAGCCATCCAGTCCCACAAACAAAACAGCGCATACATAAAATAAAATACGTAAAGTCAGTTTTTCATCTTTATAGGCAAAAAGGAACAGCGTTCCCCACATCATCATGCCATTAACAACTAAAAACAGCAGATAACAAAGGCTGGTACCTGTCACAAAACTGGCTTTGGCAATATAATCTTTTGAGGCATTTACTGCCTTTTTTGCAATGCTTTTCTCCCATAATGTATTGGCCTTATAACGCCTTAAAAGACTAAAGCCACAGAGAATACTGCATCCATAAAGTATCACATATTTTAATAATTTATTCCAGTAAGCCAGATGTTCTTCTGAAGCAAACAGGCCAATGACCATAATACCCAGCTTTCTGCAAAAGTACAAAATACCGGCTGTTGCTGCCGCACACAAAAGCACACAGGACTCCGTATACATTTTATCGATGGGGAACAGGCGGATCTCACCACCCAGCTCATCTTCATGACCAGACAAAAGCACCAGTGCTACCAACGTGGTAAAAAATCCGACCATTCCGGCGATCACAGCACCCATTCCTACAATAAAAGCAGAACGGGCACCTTTATATTCTCCTGCTTCCTTTGCATATTTATCAACATATGGATAATTTGTATCCACAGAAACTACCATGTAATTCTGGTCATTGTCAAATGGATTCCAGGTTTCCAGCAGGGAAGCCGCATTTTCCGGTATCAAAGCCAGGTTGCTTTCCATACGGATGGTATTTCCGGGAATAAATAAATATTTTCCAAAACCTCTCAGCTCATCTAAAGACATAGATGGAACATTCGTATAAACCGCTTCTTCCCCACTATCGCTTTTATAAAAGATACGGAACCGGACATTTGTATTATTACTGATGAAATTATAATAAATCGTATAATATTTTCCCAGACGATCCAGGATATCAAGGGCCATTTCCTCTTTAGTCATCCTGGCCTCCAGGCCATCTGCATCTGCCAAACCTGGGTTATCCGTTTTATATTCTACGGTGATCTCCATGTCATCATCGTCCATGGCCATAGGCGATCCCTGAACCGTAAAATCTTCCCCCAGGTAATATCCACGGATTTTTGCATAACGGACGATCTGGTCCAGTGTCATATTTTCATCTACGCCTGGTCCGTCTGTAATACGCACAATATTCTTATGCATATCCAGAACACCATTCGTCTCAAACATATCCTTATAGCCGATATAGGTAAAAATATTGCTGATATCTATGCCCAGCTGGGAGCAGAATGCATTTGAATCCTCATATGTTTCATCATAGATCCAGCGGATACCTTTACCGTATCCTCCGTTTAAATACATGGCACTGATACCCGCCAGTGTAATGACCAGAAAGATCACATGAAACACGGACAGCAGCACCTTCCATTTTCTCAGACCAAACGATTTTTTTTCCATAGGCCACCTACTGTTTCTCGATCTTATAGCCTACGCCCCATACTACCTTCAGATATTTTGGCTCTCTCGGGTTGATCTCAATCTTTTCCCGGATATGACGGATGTGGACAGCTACTGTATTATCTGCACCAATGGCTTCCTCGTTCCAGATCTTTTCGTAGATCTCATCAATAGAGAATACCTTTCCTGCATTCTTAACCAGAAGCAAAAGGATGTTATACTCAATAGGCGTCAGTTTGATCAGCTCTCCATCTACAGTAACCTCCTTGTTGTCATCATTGATCTGGAGACCGCCACACTTGTAAACCTGGCCTTCTGCCTGTTGGCTCATGTTCCCAAGCTGTGTATAACGGCGCAGCTGGGATTTGACTCTTGCTACCAGTTCTAACGGGTTAAATGGCTTTGTAATATAATCATCTGCACCGATATTAAGTCCCAGGATCTTATCTGCATCCTCTGATTTTGCAGAAAGGATAATGATCGGAATACTGCTGGTCTCACGTACCTTTAAGGTAGTACGTATACCATCCAGTCCCGGCATCATCACATCTAAGATCAAAAGATCTGCGGACTGTGTCTCCAGATATTCCAGAGCTTCATAGCCGTCATAGGTTTTTATAACTTTAAAGCCTTCTCCTGTAAGGTAAATATCAATGGCTTCTACGATCTGTTTATCATCATCACATACCAGGATCGTCTGCATAAATGTCTCCTCCTTTGTTAATATGCCTGCGCCCACAGGCGCAGACCGGGTGTATGCTACTGTTTAAAAGATACGCCATGCGCAGATAAAGTTATTTCTCCACCACTGGCTTAAGCTTCTGTGGACAACCTTACCATTACTGGATGAAGCATCAATAACGGTTCCGCCGCCTGCTGCAATACCTACGTGGCCTCTTACAACTACGATATCACCCGCCTGGATATCTCCAAAATTGCTTACTTTTGTATAACGTCCTGCACTTCTCCAGCCTGAAGAAGTCATGTAACTCTGGCTTACGCCTACCTGCTTTAAGCACCAGTATACAAAACCAGAGCAGTCAAAAGAGCCGGGGCCCTTTGCTCCCCATACATATGGGCTTCCAAGCTTGGAAGATGCTACGGAGATCAGCGCAGAAACGCCTGTACCGGATGCCGGTCTTGGAGCCGGTGCACTGGTATTGCCGCCGTTATTGCCCTTGTTAGAATTATTGTTCTTTCCGCTGTTATTGTTTTTGTTGCCCTTAGCCGGTGCAGCTGTAGAAGGTGCCGGTTTCTTCACATCGTCACTGGTAAGCTTGGCCATGGTCAGTACGCCAACTTTACCATCCGCGGACAGACCGTTGCGTGACTGGAAGTTCTTTACTGCATCTTCCGTTGCTTCACCATAATAGCCGGTTACATTGGAAGATGGCAGATAGCCATATTTGCTTAACAGCTGCTGTACTCTGGTAACAGAATCGCCCTGTTCACCGATCATTAAGCCATTTGGCTTGGCATCCGGACTGTTTAATACAATACGGGTGGATGGTCCTAAGTAGCCATCTACTACCTGGTCATTTCTTGCCTGGAACTGCTTAACTGCGATCACAGTGTCCTGGCCATATGTACCATCTGGTGTTGTAGTCAGATAGCCCAGATCCTTTAAACGCTGCTGGCATGCCAGTACCACATCACTCTTTTCACCGTATGCAAGCATATTTGCCTTAATGTCATCGCTGTACATCAGGTTATAAGTCTGCCGGCCTACTTTTCCGTCTTCTGCCAGTCCATTAACCCCCTGAAGCTTTAAAACGGCAATTTCTGTAGCATCATCAAAGTTGCCTGTTACCTGGTCTGCAGAAGCCAGATATCCCAGCTCATACAGTCGCTGCTGGATCTTCTGGATATCATCGCCCTGTGTTCCCTTAGATACTGCATAATGTTTGGCATCTTCTGCCATCAGTTCATCCCATGTGGTATTACCTACAATACCATCCTGAGGCAGTTCATTCTGTCTCTGGAAATGTTTTACTGCTGTGAGCGTTACCTGGCCAAAGTAATCCGTAGGCTCATCGTTATCCATAAAGCCCAGATCCATCAGTCGCTGCTGAAGCTTCTTTACGATCTCATGGCGCACGCCTTCTCTCAGATACTGAGGTGCCGGTTCTGCATCTTCTGGAAGTTCTACATCATCCAGTCCCGGCAGTACCTGTCCGTCCAGTCCTAAAGGTGCTATGGTCTCATCTGTACCATCTGAGATTGCCTGGCCGTCCGCAGCATCTGCCGCTGCCGGTTCTGCTGTTTCATTCTGGACAGCGATCCCGCTGTCACCAGAAGAGCATCCCCCCAGCGCCAGCGCTGCAGCTAACGCACCGGATATGCAGGCATATCTCAGGTAATATGTATATTTCTGATTCATGAAATGTGTCCTCACTTGTTGTCATTTGTTGCTTTTTAGTCCACTCAGGATTCCTCTTTTGCGCTTCCTGCGCCCCGTGTTTTTCCCATGTGCTTATCAGATTATAGCACATATCCTGCTATTTTTCGATATTTTTCACGGTCTTAAGAAAATCTATCCTCTTTCTTTTCCTTAACTTCTCTTCTCCCTGTGAAAAAGCTTCTTAGCCCCTCGTCCAAAGCGCTTTTTCTTAAAAAACGGCACTTTTGCCGCAGCTGCTTCTTCCTGTCCGCTTTTCTGGAAAGAGCGGATCGTCTCATCTAACAAGCGAAACCTTTCCTCTTCTTTCTGGTCAGAATCCTTTAAAAGAAGCTCCATTTCACCTGCCAGCCGTTCTTTTACAAGGCAGCTGATATCCTGGCTCAGCTTTTCATTATTCACTTCCAGCGCCCGTCCGATGATCAGGTTCATCATCTGCTGGAACTGGGCCATTTTTTCCTCTGCACTGGCGGGAAGAGCCATTCCTTCTCCTGTTGCAGCAACCATTGCCGTACTTTCCTCTTCCTTAAGCTCCTTTAAAGCTGCGTCCATATCACGCTCCAACAGCTCGTCCGTCAGCTCCCCTTCCAGCTTTCCGTCCTTTTTCATCTGCTCCAATGCATGCTTGATCGCCTTCAACTGATATCCTTTTTCCTTCAGGTTTTTCACCTGTTTAAACAGCCGGATATGAAAATCCGTATAATACCTGTGCCCCATTTCATTTCGGGGGATCCCAAGCTCCAGTTCTTCCTCCCAGTACCTCAATACATGGGCTTCCACATCCACCTTCCTGGACGCATCTGATATAAGATAATGTACCTCATCCATAGCCATTCTCTCCTTCATATCACGTATCACTCTGATTAACTGCGGCTCTTTTTGCCGCCGTTTATTATCAATGTATGCGTTGAGAATCACTATTATGACTAAAAAATAAATGGCACCTGCACCAACTGATGCAAGCGCCAAAATTCTATTATCCTTCCTGATTTCCTCCCTGAGGACGCACCGCATTTACAAACTTGGTGTATTCAGGCTTCCAGATCAGGTTTACAGTACCAATAGGGCCGTTTCGTTGTTTTGCGATGATGACTTCGGCCTCATTGGGATGTTCAGTATCTTTGTTATAGTAATCATCACGGTATAAGAACATAACAACGTCCGCATCCTGCTCAATGGCTCCGGACTCTCGAAGGTCAGAAAGCATAGGGCGATGGTCGGTACGGGTCTCGCAGGCACGGGACAGCTGGGATAAGGCAATGACCGGGGCATGAAGTTCTCTGGCTAACGCTTTTAAGGAACGGGAAATATCGGAAATTTCCTGCTGGCGGTTATCATTTCCTCCTTTACGGCTTCCGCTCATCAGCTGTAAGTAGTCAATGATAACAATACTTAAGCCATACTCCAGCTTCATTTTCCTGCACTTGGAGCGCAGCTCAGAAATAGAGATACCTGGCGTATCATCAATGATCAGCTTGGAATTACCGATAATACCAATACCTTCCACAACTGCATCCCAGTCAGAATCTGTCAGAGTACCTGTTCGCAGCTTCTGCGAGTCTACATTTGACTCCATGGAAAGCATACGGTTTACCAGCTGCTCCTTTGACATTTCCAGGCTGAATACCATACATGGCAGGTTCTTACGCACAGAAACATAGTCAACTACATTTAAGACAAAGGCCGTTTTACCCATAGACGGACGTGCTGCGATCAAAATAAAATCTGAAGGCTGGAAACCGGACAATTTGTAATCCAGATCAATGAATCCGGACGGAATACCTGTAACGGTTCCCTGGTTTTTATATGCATCCTCGATTTTTTCCAGTACATTGATGGCGACCTGCTTAATAGGCACAAATTCCTGTCCGCCCTTATTCTGCAGCAGGTCAAAAATAGACTTTTCAGTATCTGCCAGAATATTTTCCAATGGTTCTTTTCCCGCATAGCAGGTATTCGCGATCTCTTCTGTTGTCTTTATAAGCCGGCGCAGGACTGCTTTCTCACTGACAATAGCAGCATAGGACTTTACATTGGCCGATGTAGGCACAATAGTAATGATATCCCGGACAAAATCCAGACTGCTGACCTCCGGCGGAACCTCTTTTTCCTTTAAGCGATTCTGAAGTGTTACCAGATCTACCGGCTTTCCTTCATTAAACAGTTCCACCATGGCATCAAACATGATCCCGTACTGCTGCTGATAAAAATCGCTGCCCGTGATGATCTCCGATGCAGCGATTACCGCTTCCCTGTCCATTAACATAGAACCTATAACAGACTGTTCCGCCTCTATACTGTGAGGAAGCACCCGCTTAATAAGGGTCTCTTCCATAAAAATTATCTCCTTACATTTCCGGGCTATATCCCCCGGGCTGTCTTATCGTTAATGTTCTCCCAGAATCTTCCTATGCTTCTACTACCTTAACTGCCAGTTTTGCAGTTACCTCTTTGTGAAGCTTTACAGACACCTCAAAGCTGCCAATAGCCTTAATCGGTGTATTTAATACAATCTTCTTCTTGTCGATCTCCAGTCCCAGCTGATCTTTAGCTGCTTTTTCGATCTCCTTAGAAGAAACAGCACCAAATGCCCTGCCGCCTTCACCAGCCTTGATAGAAACAATTACAGAAGCATTGTTTAACTTCTCTGCCAGTTCTTTGGCTGCCGCCAGCTGCTCAGCCGCGATCTTTGCATCATTTGCTTTCTGAAGCTTCAGATCATTTAAGTTCTTGGAGGTCGCTTCTACGCCTAACTTCTTTGGAAGGATAAAGTTGCGTGCGTAACCATCATTTACCTTTACAACCTGTCCTTTTTTACCTAATGCCTTTACATCTTCTAATAATACGATTTCCATTTTACAAAACTTCCTTTCTATGTTTGCATCTATCTAAATCTAATCTGTATGATACCAGGGTCAAAAGGTCATAAATCCGGTGCAAGCTTGCTTGCCGGAGGATTTGTAACCTTGGGACCCGCCAAAAACATGAGTAAGAAGCCATTTTTTGAAGAAAAATGAGCGGATTACGAATGTTTTTAGAATTGCGGGAGTGCAAAGCACGTAGCAATTCGGTATCAAAGGGGTTAAAATACCTTTTGACCCCAACATCATCTGTATCAGATCTATACCTAGTATAATCCCTAAGATACATCCCCCTCATCCATCATCTGACGGATGACAGCTTTTAAGCGTTCCTTGGCCTCTTCAACTGTAATGCCCTGCATCTGGGCACCTGCAATGGTCCTGTGACCGCCGCCGCCCAGTTTTTCCATCATAACCTGAACATTAACTTCATCAATGGATCTGGCGCTGAAATAAATAGTATTGTTATAGTCTGTAAGTACCACAGAAGCCTTGATCCCCTTGATCTCAAGAAGCTCATTCGCTGCCTGGGCACCAATAATGGTCGGGCTGTCCAGACCTTCTGCCGGGCATACACTGATGGCAAATGCGTCCATATAAACCTCTGCCGCCCTTACTGCCTCTGCCTTCGCCTGATAATCTACCATATTTTCACGGAACAGCTTGCGCACTCTTGTAACATCAGCACCGCTTCTTCTAAGGAATGCTGCAGCCTCAAAGGTACGTACACCGGTCTGGTTGGTAAAATTCTGGGTATCAATAACAATACCTGCATACATGGCATCTGCCTCGCAGGGCCTTACCTTGATCCCATCTGCAATATACTGAAGCACTTCTGCAACCATTTCGCAGGCAGAAGAAGCATATGGCTCCACATAAGAAAGAACTGCATTGTCGATCACTTCACTGCTGGTACGATGATGATCCAGAACCACGATCGTGCGGATCAGACGCAGCAGGTTAGGCTCATCAGTAATACTTGGACGGTTTACATCCACAACTACCAGCATGGTTCCTGCATCCACCAGTTCTGCTGCCTTTGCGCCCTTTAGGAACATATCATCAGGATACTCCGGATTGTTCTGGAAGCGCTCCATCATAGGACGCACAGAAGAGGTTACATCATTAAGCACGATATTGGCCTTTTTATTCATGGACATGGCAATGCGGTAAATACCAACTGCTGCACCGAAAGCATCAATATCTGCCATCCGGTGTCCCATGATCAGCAGACGGTCCTTATTATCCATCAGTTCCTTTAATGCATGTGCCTTTACACGGGCCTTTACGCGAGTGGTTTTTTCCATCTGCTGGGCTTTTCCGCCGTAATAGAGGATCTTATCAGAATCCTTGACAACCGCCTGATCACCGCCACGGCCTAATGCCATATCAATAGAAGTTCTTGCATATTCATAATTCTGCGCATAGCTCTCACCGTTCATACCAATACCGATACTTAAGGTGACTGCCATATCATTTCCAATATTTACAGTTTTTACATCTTCCAGAATAGAGAAACGCTCTTCCTGCATCCTGGCAATGTACTGCTGCTTGATGACAAAGAAATATTTATCCTTCTCAATGCTCTTTACAATACCATTCATGGAAGAAATGTACTTGCTGATCTTTCGGTCAATAAGTGCAGTCAGAAGGGAGCGGCGTACCTCTTCTACGCTTTCTAATGCCTCATCATAATTATCCAGATAAATGAGACCTGCTACCAGTTTCTGGTCATTGATCTGCTGTTTATAAAGAAGCATCTGAGTCTCATCAATAAGATAAATAGCAGTCACCAGGGAATTGCCTTCATCCAGCCCGCACTGAGACGCTGCTGCCTGAGCCTCTTCTGTATGGATCTCTTTCATGTCCACACGGTACTTCTTATCTTTAAATGCACTGTGTATACTTACCGTTTCGCCGCCGGTAGCCAGCATTTCCTTTGTAATATCCGGAAACATCTGGGTAATATTCCTGATGGCAGCCTTGTCATCCCCAAGAATAGCTCCCATTTCCTGGTTCATCCACAAAATACGGCCTGTTATATCCGCCACACAGTAAGGCACCAGCATTTCTTCTAAAAACTTGCTCTTGCTCTGGTCATAAGCCTGGGAAAACGCGATAAGTCCCCCCAGTATGCCTTTTCTCCTGGAAAAATACAGCCATAACGCTATTCCAATATAGATAAGAGTAAAAAATGAAACTATAATGCCTGCTCTTAATGAAACTGCCCCCACAGCAGCTGTCAGCAGGACCATCAGGACCGATAAAAATAAAGGCCACTGAAGATAAATGCGGAAGCTCCCCCGCACCTTCCTTTTCTCATCCATAGTCTTCCTCCAATCGTATCCAAAAATGAATGGAATACGCCTATCTTATGAATTATACCATATGCGAGGTCATTCGTCCATGATAAACATTATCAGTCAGGGATTTCGCTTTTAGCACTGTATATTTATAAATAGTTCCCCTCACACGCTTATTTTCTCTTTTGCTGCATGACAATAGCAATGTTTTGCGTGATAATACGTTTTCAACTGGTGGAATCTGTTCTCTTCTATATCCCATCTTCGGTTCATCATCTCCCATAAAACCCGAGAATTCCCCTGCGCCAGGGTCGTTACCAGCTTCTTTAATGCTAATTTTTCATTAAGGACACCTTCTTTCGTATTGTTTTTGTGGTAACATAATTATACAATAAAAGGTGTCCTTTTTAATTGATTATGCAGAAAAAACCGACCGCCGGATGAATATTCCGACGGTCGGTGGCTGTTTCATGATTTATTCTTTTTTTCTTTCTAAAACCTTTGAAGCCTCTGCTGCTCTGCCATTAACTGTAATAATGACCGCCTCCTTGTTTTCCTTACACTGCCTTGAAATATCACTGTAATGATTTCTCAGAAATTTATTTTACCTCTTTCACTTCTACATTACGATAGCTGCCACTACTCATACGGCTGAGTTCATGGTCAAGTCCGCCAATAATCGCAAACGCATCACGGGAATAATCACCAGTAAAACGCCAACATGCGTCTGAAAAATCTGGAAGTGTACCGTTTTCGCAGTACCATGTATTTCCACGGCGTACAACCTGATAAGGTCCCATGTTGCTCCATGCCCCTTTATAATAATTTGTGGTTAAATACCCATAGGTATCATGGATCCCATAGCGGCCAAAATCCCAGGTCCATCCACTTTTACTTATGCTCGTATCCAGATATCCGTCCTCATTAAATGCATAAATTTCCCATGTTCCGTCATTGTCATCATCTGTCATCCACACAATATCTCTTACATATGGATCATGCATGTATTTAAAGTTGATATCCATGTCCGGATACACATAGAACCCGTCCGCTTTTTTGAACTTAAATCCTTTTTCATCACGCTCCCATGTGCCATTGGATACCTGATACGTTTCGCCAGGCTGCAGATTTCTGCGGATTCCATTGCCATTTACAACAGCCCCTGCCGGAAGCTTTGTAGGCGTTCCCTGCATTTGTACAAGCCCGTTTACCACCCATTGGCCATCGTAATTTACAGTATAGCCATCTGGTGTGACATTAATTCCAGGCATGTTCTCACCCTGTTCCGTAGCTATATAGCCATCTTCCTTGAAATAATAACATTCCAGTGCACCATCACCATCTTTATCCAGCCACTTCCACTGATTCGTCGGATAACTTCCATCGCTCTCTTCATACCACCAGCCATAATATTTATGACGCTTCCACTCACCTGCCAGCGCAGTTGATGTAGTTCCAACAACCATAGCTGCTGCCAGCGCAAGCACTGCAGCCTGCTTAAAAAATGCGTTTCTCATACATTTTTCTCTCTGTATCCCGTTTTCTTTACCACTGCTGAATATCAAACATATTTCCCCATGGATCAATATATTTAACCTGGACCACGCCGCCAGGAACCAGATTCAGATCCGTAGTCCATCTGCCTTTTTCATTAACATAGTAGCCGTCCGGAGTAGTGGTATTCACTAAAATATAACCATCTGCGTCAAAATAGTAGCAATGAGCAATGTTTTCCCCCTCATTGATCCACTGCCAGCCATTTGAATACCACTGACTGTTATCTTCATTTGTACCATACCACCGGCCCTTATCATTCTGCTGCCAGCCAGAAGCAAACGCGGTAACACTCATAGCTCCCATAAGTGCTGCTGTCATCATCACTGCTGCAATAGCCTTTGTTTTTCTTTTTCCCATAAATAATTCCTCCGTAAGTGTAAAATTTACTATATGAAGATATTATACGATCTTTTATCCTGAAATTCAATCTATCCCTGATTCTCACGGGGATTCCGCTTTTAGCACTGTATATTTATAAATAGCTCCCCTCCCACATTTATCGGCGATACAGGTATAATCCTCTCATGTTGAAGCCGATGATCATCAGATCCAATATTACTTCTGTTGCCGCATGGCAATAGGGTGGTTATTTTTTTAAGCAAAAAAATCCCGGCTGTGGGATTTTTCTCCAAAAGCCGGGATCCTGTTAATTTTTAAAATCTTTTTTCTTAATCTTCTTTTGTTTTCTTTCCAAAGAAACCTGCTGCGCCTAACACAATAGCAGATACAAACAGCACGATCTCTTTTCCAGCACTCTGTCCGGTCTTTGGAAGAGCTGCTAACGGAACTTCATCTTCCGGGATAGAAACCGGTTCCTGTGGAAGAGCTTCTGTTGGAAGTTCAGCTAACGGAACTGTTTCCTCCTGAATGGTCACTCCAGGACCTCCATTGCTTGTGACAATAGAACCATGGCCTCCGCTGCTGCTTCCACCACCAGAGCCGCCGCCTCTGTTAGAAGTAGAATTGCTGTTATAATATACATTGAATACCAGATCACCATTTAAACTGCCTGCCGGCTGTCCGCCTTCGTAACGGATCCAGGTATATCCGTCAATTGCTTTGTTAAGCAGGGCATTTACATCATAGCTGCTGCCTTCCTCCATGTAATCAGAGTTGTAGGAAGCAGTAATGCTTGCACCTGTTCGCTCATTAATGTAATTGATCACGATATTATACTGGCTTGGAAGTACCCGTTTTGCGTAGATGGTCTTTTCTTCCTGTCCTTTAGATACATCATTAATATCCTCAGATACCTTAGAATCAGCTGTAAAACGTATATTTAACAGCTTATTTAATTCTGCCCAGTTGCCGCTTCTTGCATAATCTACTGCTGCACCTTCGTCATCAGCTACATACCAGCCTGCAAATTTGTATCCGTCTCTTACAGCCACCGGAATTTCGCCTTCAGTTAAGTTCATGCTGTTTCCGAAAACGGTGTAGTCTGCTGCATAGCGGTCGGAAGTTTCTTTCGGATTTCCTGTATTTCCTACTGCACTGCCATCACCACGGGTATTGACTAATGCCATATTTCCCTGTACAGCAGTACCGAAAGCATTGATCTTGCCTTCTGTTGCGTCATAATGAAGAACAGATACAGGAGCCCATACATATGCATTGCCGCCAGTGCCGTTTAAGTCTTCTGCTGCTGTGTTGTAGCGGAAGGAATAGCCTACAGTCTCATTTACATTAGGATCCAGATATGTGAATTCCTGAGTCATGAAATCACCAACTTCCAGATTTTTGGAACCATGTAAGTTAAATCTTGTAAGCTTGGTTCCGTAAATATTAACAGGAGCTGCATAAATTTCATTTTCAGCCTTTAAATCATTCAGAGTATATTCGCCAGTCATATTATCACGGTCACCCTGAAGAGAACCATTTATTACAACTGTATCCTGCTTACCACTTGTATAGTCAGCAGTTCTTACTTCACCCTTAAGGATATCACTGTTTGTTTGAACTTTCGCTACCGTTTTTCCATCCAGTGTTAATTCTGCATTATACAGGTCATGATAGGAAATTCCATATTTTGCGTTTTCTGTTGCAGAGATAATAGAATCACTTACCTCTACTGTTCCTCTGATAACTGCAATTCCTGAAAAATGAATGGCATCATGTTTATTTACATTTATATTATTTACTCTTTCTCCGGATGCTCCAATATTTTCAGAAACACCATTTTTATCTGCATACAGTTCAGAAGAAATAACCTGAACATTTCCCTTGTCTTCCGTAGATGCAAAAGTAATACCACTTCCGCCATTTCCCTGAGCGTAAATGGCAGAACCCACGATCCTGGTCTCTGAACCGCACAGTGCAATTCCGTTTCCTGTATTCCACGGATAATCACCGCAATAATATGGCTTATCTGAACGATTATAATTTCCGTAGCATTTCAAACCATTATCATTTGCATAAATGGTAGAATTTTCAATATTGGCTGAAGATTCTACCCAGATTCCACAGTTGGCACCACAGTTATTGGCTGTGACCGTAGACTTTTCTACTTTCAAGCTTTCAGCATACAAATTAGAAGAAGTATAACTAACTCTGGCCCATGGATTATCAGAATTGCGGCTGATATCTACCAAAGAGTTTAATATTTCAATATCACCGCCATTGGTTCCCCAGGAACCATTTTCATTCATCTCAACGGAAGGACAATCTTTAATCCGGATCAGAGACAGATTTGCACCAGCATTCACGCAGACAGCATCTACGCCATTCTTATTCATCTTTACTTCCTGGCAGCCATCAACAATAATCTCTGCGTTCATATACTGTCCATCACCCTGATGAATACCACTTGCAGTATTATCAGAGAGATCAAGTAATGTACACTCAGTAAAGGTTGCTTTTAATACACCAATCGGGCTGCTCTGCGTTCCGGGTTCTGCTCCATATGTATAAATTCCCGCTTTATTTCTCACCAGTTCAACAGAAGAACCTTTCTCTGCAATTAAATAATAATCACCTTTACCATTTAAGGAAATACCATTTCCTGTTAATGGTCCATCTACCATAACATTATCGTGAACATAGAATCTTGTATTTCCAGTAATTGTAATATTGGCATCACCGTCAATATTATATGCATAAATACCATTAGAAGCCCCATCAATTTCCAGAGTAGCCTCTGCTCCATTACCAATGGTAAGGGAACTTCCCTTCTTTACTTCAAATGCATTTTTAGCTGCAGTATATGTAAATTTCACCTCTTCTTCTGGAACGATTGTAATATCTCTGCCTTCAGGAATGGTTAAGGCCATATCCTTATATTCGCCCTTGCTGAATACAATAACAGAATTTTTAACATCATTAATAACATTTTGAATATCCGCAGAGTTCATATCCGGGCTAACCACAGCATCTGCTGCCTTCACCACACTCTTCGTAAATGCCACAGCATACTCTGAAAAATGCTCTGCTTCAAAGGAAACCTCTGAACCGTTCTCACCGGCTACATCTTCTGCTGCTACCTGGGTGAGTTTGTTTTCGGTATCATCTACATGGAGGACGGAAACCTTATCTGCCTGGGCGATCTTTTCTTCGATCTCAGTTCCTGTAAAGGTTACAAGAACTGTTCCATCTGCCCATGCGCTGTATACAGTATCCGCATCTGCCAGAGTGATGTCATAGACCACTACATCCTGGATCTGGTTTTCCTGTGGATCTAACTGTGCTACCTTACCGGCTTCGATGTCTTCTACCACTTTATCTTTAGACTGCTCTGTTACTTCTTCTACATGAAGCTTCGCATCGGCGGAAATACTGCTTTCCCTGGTATTCCATTTTGCAGTAACAGTGACACCATTGATTTCAGTACTATCTTCTGCTTCATATACAGATGGATCCTCATTATCCATTTCAATAATGATCTCTGCATCAGCTTCTACGTTTTCGATCTGGTAAGTCTGGAACTTCTCACCATCATTTTTTCCTGCATTTTTCTTCTGTGCATTGGAAGCAGATGCTGTATCTATATCTTCTACTGCAGAGATCTCAGCACTTTCACAGGAAACATTTTTGATCACCTAGCCTTCCTGCGCTTCTACAGTAAACACAGCATTTTTGCCGGCTGCTATAGATGATGGGCCTTCTACTTTTGCTCCTTCATCCGGGTCAACGGAATAAGTCAGCTTGTATGTACCCTTCTTCGCCTCAGAGTTCTCTTTTACTGTACTCTTGCCGCCTGCAGAACCATTTGCTTCTTCAGTACCAGACTGTTCGCTGCCTTCATTCCCGGATCCGTTTTCATCTTTATTTTCTTCAGATTTATTTTCCCCGGATCCATTTTCCCCAGAGCTGTTTTCGCTGCTGTCTTCACCAGCGTTTTCTCCCTTTTCAGACTCTCCCTGATCCTCTCCCTGATCAGAGCTTTCTCCCTTTTCGCCGGAATTTTCATTTCCAGAATTTTCTTCTCCGCTGTTTTCTTCTCCGCCATTTTCGCCTTCAGAGTCGTTCCCGTCTCCATTTCCTTCTTCGGATCCGCCCTCTTCAGGATCATTGCCGGAATCTTCTCCTGCGTCTTCTTCCCCAGAACCGCCGTTTTCTTCCTCACCGCCAGCTTCCTGTCCTTCCTCACTTCCGTTTTCCTGGGACTCTGCCTCTGCTGCATATACCATATTTACACAGGAACCAATATTGGAAAATGCCAGTGATAATGCTGTCAGCATAGCAAGATAACGTGAACGCTTTTTGAATTCATTCCTTTTTACCATACACTCTTCCTCCTCATCTATCTCCCTATAGTACATCGTTTCGTAAATAACTGTACCAGTAAATACAACATGATAACTGCTCATGATCTTCACTGTTATATATGATTTTTTCTGATGAACTAATCATACAACAGCAGGCATTTCATAAACCATTTCACAAATACTGAAAAATTTAATAATTTCAACATTTTTTATATTTGTAACCGTAATGTAACCATTTTTTATAACTTATAACTGACTGTCTCCTTTGGCACGGCTTCCCCGCTCTGTCTTTTTCCTTCTTTCTTTCGCTTTTAACAGCTCCTCCGGCAGATCCAGCCATTCTTTTAATGGGATACTTTCCGTCTGCACCTCTGCTTTTCCCCCACATGCCTTGCGAAATGCTGCAATGATCCTGTTTTCTACGGAAACTGCCTTTTCTGGTTTCAGGTCATTTACCAGGATCAATATCTGTTCCCGGTTGTATCTGGTATAAATATCACTTCTCCGTAACGACGTACATACGCACTGATCCAGCTTGTCCATATACTCCTGCTGTTTTTCCTCTTCTGCCACAGCAATTCCCTGACGGTCTCTTATGGTGCATACCATCAATATCCCCTGGTGTCTTCTTCGTTCTGCTGCCCTTGCTTCCATACGGTAACAATCAATAAAACCTGGATAACTGCAGCAATATGCCCCAGGGATCCATTCCTTTTCACATAACCACTCTTTTATGTTTTCCAGATTTTTCGGCTGCTTCTCCATATACTGGCGTAAGGACTTAAACCGTTTCCACATCTGCTCCGAAACCGCCATTCCCTGCTCCGCAAAAATGGCTTTTACCCCATCTTTATAGGCTTCTACTGCTTCTTTATACTTCTGCATTCCCATAAAGCCGTCCATTTTCAGCTTTGTCCATTCTTCTGTAGGATATAAACGCATGGCATCCTTCGTTACCTGGACCAGGCTTTTATAATCTTCCTGCTGCTTTAAGATCTGGCACAATGCCTGTACGCATTTAAAATAGATCTCCTGGAAATGGCCTCTTAAATTCTCCACCCATACTTCACCGGAAAGCGGGGCTAAAAACTCCCCTCCATAAAGGCTGCACGCTTTTTCCAATAATCCTCTCCGGACTGATACATCCGTTTCGCCCCGGCTCTGTTCCCACAGCTGCTCTAAAAGAACCGCATCCATCTGAAAATCCCCCATGTCTTCAGGTTCTGTGAGATAGTAAATATTTTTATCCACCATCACATATGTATGTTCCGGAAGTTCTGACTGCATCAGAAGCTTTCTCAGCCTGCTGGCATTAATACGCAGTGCATTGGCTGCATCTGTTGTCTTCCTGTCATACAGCGCATCCTGCAGCACTGTTCTTGTAATGCCTTTTGTTCCTGCATAAGCTAAAAGAAGAAACAGCTGGCAGGCTTTCCCTGTTATAGATGTATGCAGCGATATTATCTCATCCCTTGAAGTCAGCCGCATCGTCCCCAATGTCTGAATATATAATGTACGTTTTTGCTCCCCCTGGTCTGTTTTTTTCATGTACATAATATGCCTCTTTCCGATAAAATATGAATGGCCGGAACCAGTTTGTTTTTTGATTTTTTTATTGTAGCACATCTCCAATTTTGGGGAATATTGTTTTCTGTAACTTTTTTTAAAAAAATTGAAATTTTTTCTTCATAAAACTATTGATTTTTCCTTTTTCTTATGGTATCATCATTACTGCTTGTAAAAGCCATGGGCGAATTCCCGAGTGGCCAAAGGGGACAGACTGTAAATCTGCTGGCACTGCCTTCGGTGGTTCGAATCCACCTTCGCCCATTTACATACCTGCTAAGAGTGACAGTGCCTGCACGTATGCACTCTGATTTCAGCGATAGGTATGTATAAAAAAGAATATGCCGTAGTGGCGGAACTGGCAGACGCCCGGGACTTAAAATCCCGTGGGTAGTGATACCCGTACCGGTTCGATTCCGGTCTACGGCAGCTTTTAGAACAGAGCCTTTGTGGTTCTGTTCTTTTTTTACATAAATAATATTTTCTGTTTACAGAGCCTGCCAACGGCAGCTTCTTCCAGACACATGCCATCAAAAAAATGAGCAGACCACAAAAAAGTCTGCTCAAAAATATTTCTGATATCCACAGCCGGTCTGACCCCGGCTATTTTTATATTTTATATCTTTTCTTTAACTGTCTATGCCCGTGCAGCTGCCTCCGGCCGCTCTTTTTCTTTCGCTTCTTCCCCGTCCTCCACAAATCTGGTTCTTAACACCGGATAGAAATCTTCCGGATGAGAAGTAAATACAGCACCGCTGTAAGCAGGCATACTTACCTTCAAAATACCGTCTTTTACATGGTAGAACAGGATTCCTGCGTTGTAGCCCTCTTCTGTTGTCAGGATCGGCCGTCCCAGGATCTCCTCATCCGTCACACCTAACTGCCATACTGGAATTTCCATAGTGGTCGGCTGAGGCAGATTGGAAATAATAGTCACTGTCTGGTACTTTCCCCACATACGTCCATAGGCGATCTGCTGGTTCGCTGCAAACAATGGCTTTACAGCGCCTTTTCGCAGTGCAGGAAGGCGTTTGTGTATACCGGCCATATAGCGGTGGAATTCCATTAATTCCAGGTCTTCTCTTCCCCATGGATAGGTTCGCCGGCTATCAGGATCTGTCCAGCCGCATACACCAGCTTCATCACCGTAATACAGCGTAGGTGCACCTGGCCAGGTCATCTGGATCATGACCGCTTCTCTCATAACACATTTCTTTACGTTTTCAGAAGCCCGCTCCGGCCCCATATTGCCAATACGGCCTACTACCTGGTTTGTCCTGGTAAGAAAGCGGGAATGATCATGGTTTGACAGCTGGTTCATTGCTGTAAATACAGTATTCGTCTGCATCCGGCTCATATGATAAGCCATGGCATCAAAGAAAGACTGGCCATTTCCGTAAAGTCCGCCGTTATAACTGTCACTGTGCTTTTCCATACCTGTAAGAAACCATGTGACCGGCTCCATAAAGGCATCATAATTCATAATAGAATCCCATTCATCTCCCTGAAGCCAGCCGGAAGGATCGCCGTAGTGTTCTGCAAGGATCAGTGCCTGTGGATTTGCCTCTTTTACAGCCTTTCTGAAGCTCTTCCAGAAAGCATGGTTGTATTCCGCTGTATGCCCCAGATCCGCAGCTACATCTAAGCGCCAGCCGTCTGCACTGTAAGGTGGGGAAACCCATTTTCTGGCCACATTTAAAATGTATTCTACTAACTTATCAGAGCCTTCATAATTCAGCTTCGGCAGTGTATCATGCCCCCACCATCCATCATAAGTCTTATTATAAGGCCATGCCTTGTCACTATTGTCATTGAAGCGGAAAAAGCTGTGATATGGGCTGTCCTTTGAAATATAAGCCCCCGGCTCATAGTCCCCGGAACGTTCATAGATCTGCTCTGCATCCAGCCATTTATTAAAGGATCCGCAGTGATTAAACACACCGTCTAAGATCACCTTCATGCCGCGGTTATGGATCTCTTTTACAAATTCTGCAAAAAAGGCATCACTGGCCTTAAGATTCTCTCTGTCAGCAGAACGGACTACATAACGCTCTGCCTTTTTATTGTCCTCTGCATTCTGATCCACCAGAGAACCGCCGTCTTTTACGATCTTTCCAAAGTGAGGATCAATATGTTCGTAGTCCTGGCAGTCATATTTATGGTTTGAGGGGGATACAAATACCGGATTCAGGTAGATGACCTCTACTCCAAGGCTCTGAATATAGTCCAGCTTGTCCCACACACCCTGAAGATCACCGCCGTAAAAGCAGCCTACATCCATAGTAGACGGATTTCTGCTCCAGTCATTGACCTGATACACTGGTCTTCCAATATAAACATACTCACAGGACTGTACATCATTAGTGGGATCGCCATTGCAGAAGCGGTCCACAAAAATCTGGTACATCACTGCGCCCTTTGCCCAATCCGGGGTATGAAAGCCGGGTGTGATCTTAAAATCAAACTGGTCTGTGTCCTGATCCGATGGTCCCAGACGGTTGTAATGACAGACTTCACCATCATTTTCGATCTTAAAATGATAAAGTATCTGCGCTTCTTTCACTGTTATCTTATGTTCATAATAATCAAACAGACTGTCAGAAGCAGATTTTTTCATCAAAACAGCTTTCTTCTTTTCTATATAATAAACATGATCTGCACCGTTTTTTGCCGTCCGCATCCGCACTGTAACCATATCACCGGCATCCGGCTCTGAAGGCATACGATAATCCTGGGTTTCTGCTGAAAACAGGGCTTCCCTGTTTATCTGGGTATCACTCATCACACGTTTGTCCTCTTATTTCCTAAACTCTTGAAAAACATTCGTAATCCGCTCATTTTTCTTCAAAAAATGGCTTCTTACTCATCATTAATATTGTAAATCAATTTTCTTAAATATGCAATACGCCGGTATACCGGTCCTTAACCGCAACAACCTTCTAAACCCCAGTTTTTTCCAGGTGTCCAGACATGGGAAAAGCCTGGCGGGGTAGCCAGGCTTTTCAGGAGAAGGTATTTCGTTTCTTATGGGGTGTAGCAAAAACTATATAATGTATTGGGGGGTTACGTCTATTATAATAGCATAACCCCCCATAAAAGTGTGCACAAATATGAATTTTTTTTACTGTTTTCTGCTGTCAAAATTGACAGACACTTTCTGATCCTGTTTTACACCTCACCGTCATTATGCATGACAGGTTCATGATTTTTAAATAATCCTTCAAATTCTTCCTGTCCGATCTTCTCTTTTTCAATAAGAAGAGCAGCACAGGAGTGGAGCACATCCTCATGTTCCAGAATGATTTTTTTCGCCTTGCTGTAGCATTCATCTACGATCCGCTTAACTTCCTCATCGATCACATCTGCGATCTCATTTCCATAAGACTTGGTGTGTGCCAGGTCGCGGCCGATAAATACTTCATCCTCATCACTGCCATACTGGATCATTCCCACGCGGTCAGACATACCATACTGAGTGACCATGGCCCTTGCAAGCTTGCTTGCCTGCTTGATATCCTGGGAAGCTCCGGTGGTCACATCCTTGAAAATGATCTCCTCTGCAATACGTCCTCCCAGATCCACCATGATATTCTGAAGCATCTTGCCCTTTGTATTGAACATTTCATCCTTTTCCGGTAGCGGCATGGTATAACCGGCTGCACCAACACCTGTAGGGATAATGGAAACTGTATGCACAGGTCCTACATCTGGAAGCACATGGAACAGGATCGCATGACCGGCTTCGTGATAAGCGGTGATCTTCTTGTCTTTTTCAGAAATCACACGGCTCTTCTTCTCAGCACCAATGCCAACCTTTACAAATGCCTTGTCAATATCTGCCTGACGGATAAAACGGCGGTTATCTCTTGCAGAGATGATCGCAGCCTCGTTCATCAGGTTTTCCAGATCTGCGCCTGTAAAACCGGCAGTTGTCTGTGCTACTCTGTGAAGGTCTACATCTTCACTTAATGGCTTTTCTTTCGAATGTACCTTTAATATCTCTTCTCTTCCCTTTACATCCGGACGGCCTACAGCCACCTTGCGGTCAAAACGTCCCGGACGAAGGATCGCCGGATCAAGGATATCTACACGGTTGGTAGCAGCCATAACGATGATGCCTTCATTGACACCGAAGCCATCCATCTCAACCAGAAGCTGGTTTAATGTCTGCTCTCTTTCATCATGTCCGCCGCCCATACCGGTACCTCTGCGGCGGGCCACTGCATCGATCTCGTCAATGAAAATGATACATGGGGCATTTTTCTTTGCTTCTTCAAACAGGTCGCGGACACGGGAAGCGCCCACACCTACGAACATTTCCACGAAGTCAGAACCGGAAATAGAGAAAAACGGAACTCCTGCTTCTCCTGCTACTGCCTTTGCAAGAAGGGTTTTACCGGTTCCAGGCGGGCCTACTAAAAGCATTCCCTTAGGGATACGTGCGCCTACGCTGGTGTATTTCTGAGGATTTTTTAAGAAATCCACTACTTCTTCCAGCTCTTCTTTTTCCTCTTCCAGACCAGCTACATTAGTGAAATTCACCTTGCTGTCACGGCTGAGCTTTGCACGGCTTCTGCCAAAATTCATCATTCTGGCATTTGAACCGCCTCCTGCTGCCCCACGGTTCATCATAGTAACGATCACAACAACTACTACGATTGAAAGCATGAAAGGCATTACCACAGTAAGAAGTGTATTCTCCTGAGGTACTTCCTCCATGGAATAATCAATGTTATTGTCCTTTAAAAGCTGCTCTGCATCTTTTACGTCAGATACATTCTGACGGACGGACTGACCATTGGCCAGTGTAACTGTCACATATCCGCTTGGTGTCTGTGGATTTGGACTGATCACTGCATCTGTCACGCTTCCGCTTTCCAGAACCTGGGTAAATTCCTGGGCTGTCACCGCCTCTGCCTGTCTTGCATACGGAAAACGCAATGCAAGCATCAGAAGGAACAGCATCAGGATAATAAACATAAAACCTCTGAATGTCTGTTGCTGTCTCAACGAATTGCCTCCTTAAATTTACTGTTCAGGCTCCTGCTCTACCACGCCGATGTATGGCAGGTTGCGGTATTTCTGGTCATAATCCAGACCATAACCTACTACAAACTCATCCGGGATAGTAAAACATGTATAATCTACAGTCACCTGCTTCTTCACACGGCGCTCCGGCTTGTCAAGAAGGGTACACAGACGGATATCCTTCGGTCCTCTCTGCTTTAATACCTCGATCAGGTATGCCAGAGTACGTCCGGAGTCAATAATATCTTCTACGATCAGGACATCTTTTCCCTCTAACGGCTCATCAAGATCCTTAATGATACGTACTACTCCGCTGGATACAGTACCTGAGCCATAACTGGATACGGACATGAAATCCATAGAAACCGGCACTTTCAGTCTCTTTGCCAGCTCACAGGTGAAAAATACGCCTCCCTTTAAAATGCAGATCAGGTGAATGCTCTTTCCAGCATAATCTTTATTAATGCACTCTGCTACCTCATTGATCCGCTTATCTACTTCTTCTTCTGTTAATAACACACGAATTTTGTCTGCCATGATTTATCCTCCGTTTTTGATCTTAACCTGTAATACTCGTTTTGTATCTGGCCCTATCTTATAATAATTGCTGATGCGCCACCCTATGATCCACATGATATGGTCTCCGTCTGCCAGCAGTGCCACCTGATCCCGCTTATCTGCAGGTATCTTTTCATCAATCATAAAGCGGCGAAGCGCTTTTTTGCGGTCTTTATCCAGCATAATATAATCTCCGGTCTGTCTGGTCCTGACAACGGGCGTACCCTTTATTTTATCACAATCAAACCATTTCGTATACATCTTTTGCGGAAATTCCATGGCTTTTTCATAAGAAAAAACCTCAAATTCCGGCTCCGGAAGGGAAGTTTTTAACGTTTCTTTTACAGTGCCATCTGATCCTTTATTTTTCCCGGTATTTTCATGTACCCCGATCTTTACCCCGCCATATACTTTTTCTGCCTGTAGGCCATAGGGAAGGCTGATCCTGCGTCCCGTCTGCTTCCCAAACAACTCTGCCGTCTGTTCCCCGTGGACCAGGCTCAGATCCTTTGCCGATCCGGCATATTGTTTTAAAAGTTCCATGATGCTGTACAGCTGGATCACCGGGTCTGCCTGTTTAAATGGTTCTTCTGGGATCATACAGTGATCATCTGCCAATGTGACCTGTTCCCTGATCCATTCTTTTGCCTGTTTTTTTAAATAGGCATCTGCCATTCCTGCCAGATATCCGGCCCTTCGTATCCCCGCTTCCGCCCCGGTGGTTATCTCTTCTTTAACAGCCGGAAGGATATGACTGCGGATGCGGTTTCTTGCATAATGATCCGTATCATTGCTGGAATCATTAACCCAGGAAATTTCCTTTTCTTCCAGATATGCCAGTATCTCTTCCTTCTCTGCATCTAAAAGAGGTCTTATAATGTTTTCCCGTACATAAGGAATGCCTTTTAAACCTCCAAGCCCGCTTCCACGGAATAAATTCAGCAAAATAGTCTCTGCCTGATCCCGGCTGTGATGGGCCACTGCTATTTTAACCGGTCTTTTTGTTTCTTTTTCCCAGTTTCTTCCACTTTCTTCCAGCGCCTGATACCGGATCAGACGTCCGGCCTCTTCTTCTGACAGCCCATTTTCAGAAGCATATTGTTTTACATCTGCTTTTATCATATGACAGGGGACATGAAAAGCTTCACTGATTTTTTGTGAAAAGGCTGCATCCCGGTCCGCTTCTTCCCCGCGAAGACCATGGTGTACATGCAAAGACCTAAGCTTTAATCCAAATTCCTCTCTCATATCTGCAAGCAGACTTAAAAGGCAGACAGAGTCTGCCCCGCCGGACAGCGCAATGATCACAGGATCACCTGGCTGCAGCATATGATGTTCTTTTATGGTCTGCCTTACTTTCTGTTTCAGCTTCTCCATGATGATCTTATTTCTCCTGCGCTTTTTCTATTTGTCTGCACCATATCTGCCTTTATTACAGCTATGCTGCTTTCGCGCACTTTTAATATACCTGTATCTCTCCCCATAAGCAAGGGGCATTTACTTTTTCCATACCTGGACTGCCAGGACTGTCATATCATCTCTGGCTCCCGGCACAAAAGACAGCGCAAAATCCAGCACATGCTCCGCCATATCCTGAGGGGGCATTTCCTCTAAACTGTCTAAAAACTGCCCCATGACCTGCTCCTTATCGTCTCCCGGCAGTGCATCTAACACTCCATCCGTTACCATGATCAGCCGGTCCCCGTCCCAAAGCTTCCGGGATAATAATACGGGCTCTGCCTGTTCTAATGCACCTGCAGGAACCTGTCTCCCTTCTAAAACCTGGATGCCTTCCTGTCCTATTACAAAAGCCCCAGGTGCCCCCAGTTTGAATATTTCCAGGGCTCCTGTATATAGATCGATACAGCCTGCGTCAAGGGCTGCCGGGTGTTGTTCTCCACCTGCCAGTAAAAGCACTGTATTTACCAGTTTAAAGGCCGAGCGGGGGGCAAAACCGGTTTCCAATAAAGTCTCCAGTAATTCCACGATCCGCCTGCTCTCCCGGCTGGCCTCAGCCCCACAGCCCATTCCGTCACACAGACTGAACATCACCTGGCTGCTGCCTCTTTCGCAGAAACTGTAATTATCCCCGGAATACCGTTCTCCCTGTTTTGGAACCCCCGCAGCACCCCAGGCCAGGTAATAATCACCTTTTTCCTCAAAACGCACAGTCTCAAACTTCCGGGTAATAATGCTCCGGCTGTCTTTAGCCGGAAGCCAGGTGGTATCCGGGAACACCTCTCCCATCAGCTCTGCCGCATCTTTTGAAGTAACGCAGCGGCCATTGGTGGTCTTTGCTGTAAGATAGATTTCCCGGCGCCCGTTGTCATATTCCAGCAAAAGCATACTGTCCGCTAAAATGTGGTATCTGCGGAATTCTTTTTTTATGGCCCCTTTATATTCTTCTGTAATATTTTTAGCCCCGCCGATCTGTCTGGAAAACTCATCCAGTATCACTGCCAGTTCCCTAAACTGTGAAATGACCACATCCCGGCTTTCTAAAAAACGGTTTTTCCAGGAAAGATTCATGGCAGCCCTGGCAAAGCTGCGGTTTAACTGTTCTAAATAATCCCGTTTTCTGCGGCAGTCCTTCTTAAAAAGCTCCGGCATGTCCTCAGCACTGATATGTCCGTTCTGCTCAAAAATACGCAAAAGATAATACAGATAATAACTGTCCTCTTTTTCGCTGTCCTCATAAAGACTGCATCCGCCGCAGCTGCCGCAGACCAGTGTTGCGCATGTCTGCATGGCAGCCAGTCCGTCATCCTTTGTAAGACTGCCTGTTTCCCCCGCCCCATCATCAAAGGCTTTTGCCAGCTGTTCCAGTGACTGTGACATATCTTTTAACTTTCTGGCTGTATAATAATTGATCCCATTTTCATTTCTGCCTGACAACACAAAAAATCCCTCCTAATCTGCGCATCATCCAGTATACGCACCTAAGAGGGAAATATCTGTCATATTTTCATGTTTTTCCCAGAAAATGTTTCGACATATTCTGCAATTGACCTGACACCTTTTTACAGTTTGCCTTTGTTTTATTTATTAGGCTTTAAAAGGATCTCATCTGGATTTACCAGTCCCAGTTTTTCCTTTGCAACTTCCTCTGCAAACTGCTTGGTCTTTACATAAACCTTGTATTCTTCCAGCTTTTTCGTCCGTTCTTCTTCATCACGCAGCTGTGCCTCCAGCTGCTGTTCCTTCTGCTGATAATCCAGGTCCGACTTCTTCAAGGTTGAGCCCTTTGCGTTTACTGCAGCTGCAAGACAGATAACTACCATTGTAACGCCAAGTACGGCCATTCTGTTTGCCCATTTTTCGCGCTTTACACGCTTTGATCTTCCGTAAGAGCTCATTTTGTTCGTCACCATCTTTTTATTCAATTTTTATTCATTTTTTTATTTTAAACCATTTACCGGCCTTTTTCAAGACCGCAAACAGAAAACGGCTGACGATTCTGTCATAAAGCACCATCCCCACAAGGACACCCACAATAGCATACAGACGCAGTCCACCGTCATTTTGCTCATACAGCAGCATAAAAGTGACAATTCCTGCAAAGATCCAAAACAGAAAATCCTCAATGCCCCTTACAAAAGAACTGTGTTTTATCATAAGCCTCAGTACCCGGAAAAGGTCGTACACCAGCATCAGCCAGCCGCCTACCAGCAGGCTTAATAAAAGCAGCCACGCTTCATAACGGATCTGCATACTCATACAACAAATACCTCCGGCCCTGCTCTTATTTCAAAAGCCGGGATAAGAAAGATTCCCCGGACCGTTTAAGTGCTGCATTAGAACTGTAATTTAAACTGTCTATCTGGCCTTCCAGATCCAACTCCCCCTTTTCCAGCGTAAGCCGCTTTACATGAAGCTCCTTTCCCCTTATGGTCAGAAGACCCATTTCAGTGTCCAGCACGATCTCATTTTCATCAAAAGACACTACATCATTGACTCCTGTCACAGAGCCTGAATGCCTGTCCGAAAGGACCAGACGGTGAAGCCGCCCGGACGATATTTTTTCTTCCATAAGATCACCCCCATAATATTTAACCGGCACATATTTTGATCCCAACAGCAACATATGTATCATTAAATATATGGGAGAATATCAGCTTTTATTCATAAAGCGCCAGTCCTGCTCTCAGGTTTTCGATCACTTTTTCCCTCAGTTTGTCCGGCCCTATTACTTTGCAGTCTTTACAGTGATGAGTACAGAAAATAGCAGCACCCATCAGACTCGCCTTGGCTGTCACATGGACCCAGTCAGGATGATCCGGATCTTTCATATCACGGGACTGGATGCTCCATCCAAAATCATCGATCAGATTGTTGATGATCGCCGGGTTACAGCTTAAATGAATCCGCACTGTTTCATCTGAATACATTACCGGATGGTCATTTCGGTACTCACTGGCCTGAAAAACCTCATGAGCTGCATCCCGGAAATAAGGAAGGAGCTGGTCCGGCAGCGGCTTTCTGGGTTCATCCAGCATCTGTATCTGCAAAATGCGGTCAATGCGGAAATTTGTCAGCCCGTCCGGGTATTTAGGATTGCCTGCTATAAGATAATAATAACCATTGCTTGACATAACTGCATAAGGATCGATGGCCCGGGGGGCATCACTGGTGGGCGCCAGCTTTAACCTTTTATCATCGCGGCCATAAAGAATAGATTTGCACAGATCTTAAAAGACGGCGGAGAGCAGTTTAAAGAGATCCAGAAATTTATAAATAATCCCCGGGAACCACAATATATCCTGGTACACGCTTCCAAACTGGAAGAAGGATATCTGGCTATCAGCCTTTTAGCAGGTATCTACAACGAAATCAATCAGCGCGGAGAATGGGAAGACGGGATGTCTGATGGGAATGAAAAAACAGAACCTTTTGGCGCCACCCCCACAGAGCCTGGCATCCAGTGGTCAGAGAGCTGGCAATGCCTCCCCATTATTCCATATAATGAAGCCGACGACTATTATAACTGGCATGAAGACAGTTTCTCTGCTTTTGGCAGCTCCTTCATGGCCAGTCAGAAAACAAACGACACCTTTGTTCCTTACTGGACAGAAAATGAGGACAAACCGGTGTGCATCACCATGAATGACTCCGGCTTTTTCATGTGGCAACGGATCATTGAAACCTTAAATAACTTCAGCAGCAATGAACAGGTCTACATCCTCATCCTTCACGAAGAAAATAACTTTGATTCCATTAACTCTTTTGGCGGATTTGGCGGATTTGACACCTTTGAGTCAGACAGCGATAAAAACTGGAAGAACATGCAGAAGATAAACGGGTGATCTTTGCCGGATACGGCGGAACAGATGTAGACGAAAAAAATAATAAAATGAAAGAATTTATCGATGCCAACCCCGGTATCAAAAGCCGCATTAACTCCACCTTCTATTTTCCGTCCTATACAGACCCGGAAATGGCTGAAATCTTTAAAAAGCATGTGGAAATGAGTGGCTATGAACTGCCAGAAGGCTGGAAAGAACCGGTTACTGCCTATTTTGCAGACCGGGTAAATGATGAAAACTTCGGAAATGGCCGTGAGGCCAGAGCATTATTTGAAAAAGTCTCTGTCCAGATGGCAAAACGGCTCATGGGCAGCGAAAACGGTGAACAAAAAAATACTCTTAGCGAAAAAGCCATAAAACAATGCCGGATCAGCGACATTGAAGGCGCGATCCGGCGGGCAAGGGAAGAAAACAAACAGATCTCAGGCCGTGTGAAGGTGCATAACAGGATCGGTTTTTAATCTTCCACGAACATTCATAGCAGGTGTAAGCTCCAGACAGGCAGCTACATACGTAGATAAAGTCACATTTTCCAGATCATAATCTGGGACCAGACTGCCGTAACGGTTTTTCTTAAAGCAGAAAAGCCGGATGCTGCAGTAATCGGTTCCGGAAGTGGTCTGGTAAAAATCATTGAGAAAACGCTTTACCGTATCTGGGGAAACCATTTTCTGCGGGGCCGTTACATGATCATACCTGCGGTTAATGATCCCGGTCAGTTCAGACACTGTAACCGGCGTATGCAGCTCCAATAATGTGTTTAAAATAAAAACTCCATTTAAACGGCTGGTAAACAGTGTATTCATAAGCAATTCCTCCTTTGCTATCTCTGTTACCAGATCATAGCAAAGGAGTTGGGGAAAAATTTCCCCAAACTTCTTAAGGCAAACAAATCTCAAAGCATTTTCAGCTTTTACAGTGATCCATTCCCTTACAAATACTCAAACATCTCTTTCGCATCTTCCTTACGGATCGCATCCTGCACGCTTGTGACCTTTACCTTTACAGCCTTGGTTCCAAATGCGATCTCGATCACATCTCCTGCCTTAACCTCTGCACTGGCTCTTGCTACCTTATCGTTAAGCATCACACGGCCGCTGTCGCAGGCTTCGTTTGCTACAGTCCTTCTTTTAATGATACGGGATACTTTCAGGTATTTATCTAATCTCATGTTTTTTATCATTCCTTTCGTTTCATTCAAGGCACAAACAAATTATGCAAAATGTTATGCTCCTTCACGCTTTGATTTATATCTGCAATAAAAAAAGTGCCAGCATAGGACTTTTACCTATATCTTAGCACTTTTAATTGCTTTTAGAAAATTCAATTACTTATTGATCTCGTCCTTTAAAGCCTTACCTGGTTTGAACTTAGGTGTCTTGGAAGCTGCGATGGTCATGGTCTCGCCGGTTCTTGGGTTTCTTCCTTCACGTGCTGGTCTCTCGCTGACTTCGAAGTTACCGAATCCAACTAACTGAACCTTTCCGCCCTTTGCCAGTTCTTCTGCTACTGCATCAGTAAAAGCCTTAACTGCCTTTTCTGCATCCTTTTTAGAAATTTCTGCCTTCTCAGCTACTGCTGCGATTAACTCTGTCTTATTCATCAATGTTTTCCTCCTAAACCGGATCCGAAAAAACAGGTTCGGACCGTCTTTATTCTTGTCAGTGATACCCTATCATTTATATCTGCTTTACTATGATTTGTCAAGGTTTTTTGGCCTTTTCCTGCATTTTTATCCGGGCCCAGAGAGCCTCTCCTTCTTCGGCCGAATTTATCTTTTCACCACCGAATACCCATGGGTGTCTGCGCACCATTTTTTCGCAGATCCCACCTATCACATCATCTACAGAAAACAGTCCTTTTTCCTTTGCGATCTGGCTGTTTAACATCACCTGAAAGAGCACATCTCCCAGTTCTTCACACAGATTTTCCATGTCCTCATTGTCCACTGCCTGAACCGCTTCCTCTGCCTCTTCCCGCATATATTTTCGCAGGCTCTCAAAAGTCTGTTCCCGGTCCCATGGACAGCCGTCTTCTGCCCGCAGCTTTGCGGTGATTTCTACCAGATCTTTAAATGTATACATGATACAATATCCTTTCCCCGTATTCCAACACAACAAGCATTTTTGCAATATTCTGCCTTTTACTATTCCCCATCACCCGGTCTTCATCCTCTTAATAACCTTCAACCGGGTAAATTCTTCCCTTTCCTTCTCTTCCAGGGCATTGGAAATGGACCTGGACAGCTCTTCATAATGAGGAATTGTGATGTTCTTTAAAGCATTGGCGCGCTTCTGGGTCTTCTTAATAGAATTTGCCAGCCGGTACGCAGAATTTTCCACCATAGACAGCTTAATGGTCAGCTCCTTTACCCGCTCAAACCGTTCTCTGGCAATATCCAGGGCTTCAGAGGTATTGTTAAACCCATAAGCCAGCTCCATAGGCTTTTCCTGGTGCTGGACTAAGGGGATCTCTGTTCCCATGATACTTCTTGCCTTGATCTTCACTGTATCATCCACAGGAACAGACATTCCGATCTCCTGGACATAATTGATGCCCAGTTCAATATTGGCACTCTGCAGCGCTTCATAAGCAGCCTTAAACACAGTGTCGATCTCAGACTGTATCCCCTTTGCCTCATCGATCAGCCCCATAAGCTCACGGATCAGGATATTTCTCTTCTTATCCATTAATCCGTAGCCCATAGTTGCCAGTTTCAGGGAGTTTTTCGCAGCAATCAGATTACCTTTTGTGGGAAATGTATTTGGATCCATTCCTGCTCACCTCACTCCTCGTAGTACTGATCCAGAACCTTGGTATCAATACGGTCTAATTCCTCTCTTGGAAGCATACGCAAAAGTTTCCAGCCGATCTCCAGAGTCTCTATAATGGAGCGGTTCTCATGATGTGCCTGGCCAATAAAATGCTCCTCAAATGCTTTACCAAACTCCAGATACTTCTTGTCAATGGCAGACAGCTCATCTTCACCAATAACAGATGCCAGCGCCCTGGCGTCACCTACCTTGGCATAACAGGAAAACAGCTGGTTTGCCACATCCTGATGATCTTTTCTCGTATAGCCTTCACCGATGCCATCCTTCATCAGTCGTGAAAGAGATGGGAGCACGCTGATCGGTGGATAAACAGACTGGCTGTTTAACTGTCTGTCCAGAACGATCTGTCCCTCTGTAATATAACCTGTCAGGTCCGGGATCGGATGTGTAATATCATCATTTGGCATAGTTAAGATCGGGATCTGGGTAACAGAACCATTTCTTCCTGCTACGATACCGGCTCTTTCATATAATGATGCCAGATCGCTGTACAGATAACCTGGGAAGCCCTTTCGTGAAGGGATCTCGCCCTTAGAGGAAGAAACCTCACGCAGCGCCTCTGCATAAGAGGTCATATCTGTTAAAATGACCAGGATGTGCATTCCCTTTTCATAAGCCAGATACTCTGCCAGTGTCAATGCGATCTTTGGCGTGATAAGCCTCTCTACTACCGGGTCATTTGCCAGATTGATAAACATGGCTACATGTTCGGAAACACCGCTTTCCTCAAAGGTACGGCGGAAGAAATCAGCCACATCATGCTTTACACCCATAGCGCCAAAAACGATGGCAAACTTTTCATCAGAATTATCACCTAATGATGCCTGCTGCACAATCTGGGCCGCCAGCTGGTCATGGGGAAGGCCATTTCCTGAGAAAATAGGAAGCTTCTGGCCACGGATCAGTGTAGTCAGTCCGTCGATGGCGGAAATTCCTGTACGGATATAGTTTCTCGGATACTCACGGGATACCGGGTTTAATGGCTGTCCGTTAATATCCATACGGATATCAGAAATAATGTCCCCCAGTCCGTCAATGGGCTGTCCGATACCATTAAAGGTACGTCCTAACATTTCCTCAGAAACTGCGATCTCCATTGGATGTCCCGTCAGCCTTGTATGGGTATTTCTAAGAGCCATGCCGTCTGTTCCCTCAAACACCTGGATAATGGCTTTATCCCCGTAGATCTCAATAATACGTCCGATCTTCTTTGTAGTGCCGCCAACGGTCATTTCCACGATCTCATCATAAGCTGCGCCCTGAACGCCCTCTAACACTACCAGAGGACCATTGATCTCACTTAAACCTAAATATTCAACTGCCATTTTAAGTCCTCCTTATGCGTTACGCTCCAGCACATGCTCATAGAACGCATCAATCTGTTTCTTGTAATCATCAAACATGTCCAAACGGTCATTTGGCACATCATATTTAATAGAAATGATCTTATCAAAGATCTTATCTTCTTTTAACACGGACATAGGCATTCCCATAGCGATCAGTGCTTTTGACTTCTTATACAGATATAAAATAGTTTCCATCATCTTAAACTGCTTGGTAAGAGGCACTGATGTGTCGTCCTTGTGGAATGCATTCTGCTGCAGGAAACCTACACGGATGACCTTTGCGATCTCTAAGACCAGTTTCTGGTCATCCGGGAGAACATCTGCACCGATCAGCTTTACGATCTCCATTAAGCTGCTTTCCTGGGTCAATAACGCCATCAGGCGGTTTCTGTCACTTACAAAGTTCTTATCTACGTTATCAATATACCAGGATGACAGATCATTTACATACTCTGAATAACTGGTCAGCCAGTGGATAGCCGGGAAATGCCTTGCATAAGAAAGGTTCTTATCCAGTCCCCAGAAGCAGCGTACAAAACGTTTGGTATTCTGGGTAACAGGCTCAGAGAAATCACCGCCCTGAGGGGAAACCGCACCGATAATGGTAACAGAACCTTCTGTACCGTTTAAATTGCGCATCATGCCTGCTCTCTCGTAGAAAGAAGACAGACGGGATGCCAGATAAGCCGGGAAGCCTTCCTCTGCCGGCATCTCTTCCAGACGGCCGGAAAGCTCACGCAAAGCCTCTGCCCAACGGGAGGTAGAGTCTGCCATGATCGCTACATGATATCCCATATCCCTGTAATACTCTGCCAGTGTTACACCGGCATACAGACTTGCTTCACGGGCTGCAACAGGCATATTGGAAGTATTTGCGATCAATGTAGTTCTGTCCATCAGGGGATTTCCGCTCTTTGGATCGATCAGCTCTGAAAATTCTTCCAGAACCTGGGTCATTTCATTTCCACGCTCACCACAGCCGATATAGATAATAACATCCGCATCAGACCATTTTGCGATCTGATGCTGGGTCATGGTCTTTCCTGTACCGAAGCCCCCTGGGATCGCCGCTGTACCTCCCTTTGCCAGTGGGAACATAGTATCCAGGATACGCTGTCCGGTGATCAGAGGCCTGGTTGCAGGATAACGCTTTGCAGAAGGTCTCGGCACACGGATAGGCCATTTCTGGGTCATGGTCAGCTTTTTTTCTGTTCCATCAAGTAACTGCAGCGTAAGAAGAGGCTCATTAATGGTATATTCCCCATCTTCCACTACGTCTAATACATAGCCCTCTGTATCCGGCGGCACCATTACCTTATGGATAATAGCCCTTGTCTCAGGAACCTCTGCGATAATGGTTCCCGGAAGCACCCGGTCGCCTTTCTTTACTGTCATATGTGTTTTCCATTTTTTGGAAGTATCCAGAGAATCTACACTGATGCCACGGCTGATATAGTAGCCGCTGCGCTCTGCGATCTTGCTTAAAGGACGCTCAATACCGTCAAAAATGTTATTTAAAATACCAGGAGCCAGCGTAACAGAAACCGGTGCTCCTGTTCCTGTTACCACCTCACCAGGCTTTAAACCACTGGTCTCCTCATACACCTGGATCGTTGTTTTCTCTGAGGTAAGCCCAATGACTTCGCCTACCAGATTTTCCTTACCAACGTACACCATTTCGTTCATCTGAAATCCGGGATCACCGGCCAGAGAAACTACAGGTCCGTTGATACCGTAGATCACACCTGTCTTAGCCATTTACTGCTTACCTCCCAAGTCAAACTTAAATTCATGGCGCGCTTCTTCCAGTTTTGTCTTAAAGGAACTGTCGATCAGGATATGTTTGGACGGGATCACCGCACGGATGCCTCCGTCAAAGGAATATTCGCTGATCTTTACAGTTACATTGTGGTGCATGGCCAGTCTGCGGGCCTTGTCCTCATCAGAGGGATCCATGTATACGACCATAGCCTCATCACCTGCAACTGCTTTAGCTGCTCTGATCTGTTTTTCCAACAGGTCCAGATAATCTCTTGTCTCCATGAAATTAGCCAGTTTATCTCTTATCTCCACAAACAGCTTATCCTTTAATTCCTCCTGTCTGTGGCTTACTTCTCTTCTTAAGTCCAGCTGTCCAATGGAAAGCTTTTTGTTACGCTCACGCCCTAACTTTTCCGTCTCAGCCTCTTCCTGCATTTTCGCCCGCTTCCTGGCATCTTCTGTATGCTCCTCATAGGCCTTATCAAGAGTTTTTGCGTAATCGTCCAGTATTTTTGCACTTTTTTCCCTTGCATCTGTCATACAGATCTCCTGAAAATGCTTCAGCTTTTCCTCTGTTGTCAAGCTCTTCACCTGCTTTCTATAGTTTCAATCCAATGGCCTCGTTTACATAAGAGGTGATAAAGTCCGGCTTGCGGCCGGTTCCATGGCGGTCCGGGATCTCTACGATCAGCGGCAGCTTCCGCTCCAGCTTTACATTATCGATGATCTCCGGAAATTCCCTGCCAAACTTTTCAGTTAACAGGATAATGCCAATAGATTTATCGGCCAGAACCTTATCCAGCTCACGTTTCAGTTCGTCCCTCTCATGTACCACAGCCCCGTCAACACCTGCCAGGCGCATGCCGGTCCAGGTGTCGATGTTATCGCTGATGAGATACATTTTCATATTAAAGCTTACCTAAGATCATAAAGGAAATGATCAGACCATACAGGCACACACCTTCGGCAAGACCTACGAAGATAAGGGATTTACCAAGAATAGAGCTGTCTTCACTGATAGCGCCCAGTGCTGCACTTGCTGCTGCAGATACTGCAATACCACCGCCTAAACAGGAAAGACCGGTTGCAAGAGCCGCTGACAGATAGCCCATTCCAGCTGCGCTGTTAGAAACGGCTGCTGCTGTTTCCTCTGCTGCAAATGCATTTCCTGAGAACATGAAAGCTGCTGCTGCGATCATGGTCCCGAAGAATAAAAATACGTTTACACCAAGAGCTGTTTTATAACGTCCCTTTGTCTTTTCTCCTGCTGCAAATGCTCCAAAAGGTACACCGATGCTTAATACTAATGCTGCGCTTAATGTCATTTTAACTAATAAACTCATGATTGATTTCTCCTTTTTCTCTTGAGATTAAGATATCTGGATCTCCCATGTCTGCCTGACCTGCCAGGCGGCACATGTTCCAGATTCATTCATTTATCTAATGCTTTCCATAAGGTTCAAATGCCCGTCCGCTTCCTCTGTAGAACCGGCTGAACAGCTCATAATATTCCAGACGAAGGACCTGGATACCTACGATCAGTCCTTCCATACCGCATACAAACAGGTTTCCGCCAATAACTACCGCCCAGTTAGGGCTTCCAGCCTCTGCGCCTGCAAGCATTAAAACCACCTGCATCATAGCTGCATGGCTCACTGCAAAAGCACCTACACGGACGAAGGAAAGTGTATTGGAAAAATAGCTTAAAAGCACTTCAAACAATTCAAATACGCCCTGGGTAATGAACATTCCCACTCCGCCTTCCATTTTCTGCGCCTTCTTCTCTATCATCGCTGACAATGGTTCCTTAAAGAACATAAGCAGCAACGGAATAATAAACAGCACAGTCAGTACAATAGTTGCCGGAAGAGCATTACCACTCATATACAGGACAATAACTGCTGCCAGTGCAAAGTAAAATACAAGTCCGGCAGCACCGTTGGTGTCAAACCACGTTTTCTCTGTATTATGCTCCTTTACGCTGTTGATGATATTTAAGATCATACACAGCAGGATAATGCCCATACCAATGGCAATGGCAACTACAAACACTGTATTCAATTTTCCAATAAATGGAAGATCAGTCATAGCTTCCTGTGGTCTTAACCACACTGCGTCAATAATATCTTCAAATCCGAACACGCTGCCGAACAGCACTCCGAATATGGTAGAAAAGAATCCGCAGCAGGAAATAATGCCCGCCAGACGCATTTTTTTGAATTTATACAGTAAGAACCCGCCAATAAGAAGACAGAGTCCCTGTCCCGCATCACCAAACATAAATCCAAACAGAATGGAATAAGTAATACCGATCAGGATCGTAGGATCGATCTCATTATAAGAAGGCAGACCATACATCTCCACATACATCTCAAATGGCTTAAACAGCCCCGGATTTTTCATTTTTGTAGGCGGAGTGCTTATGATGTTGTTGTGGTCATCTTCTATAATACAGAACGTGTCTGCATCCGATTCTATCTCTTTTTGAAACTTCTTTGCATCTGTTTCACTCATCCAGCCGCAAAGGATGTAGAATGTATGATCGCCATGCTTGGTGCAGGCTGCCATCTTTCGCACATCAAAGTTTACAGAAAAACGTTCCAGTCTGGTGCAGGCTGCTGCCAGCTCCTGTTTATTTTCATCCAGTGTCTGAAGGATCTTTCCTTCAAGCTCCTGTTTTTCTGCTTCCAGTGCCTTGATCTTATCATCTAACACATGCTCTGCTTCCATAGGAGTGCCTTCGTACTCATCTGGCAGGAAACAGCGTTCAAAATGCATAGACGCATAAATAGCATCGATCTTATCTGCCAGCTTCTCCGGCACAAAATAAACGATCCATACATATTCCGCATCTTCCAGACACTTAAACATGACCGTGTCAATGGTCTCATACACATAGCTGTTGAACTTGTCAAAGTATTCCCTGGAAATACGGCCAAAACGGAACTTGATGAACTGGAATCCCAGTATCTCCTTTACACTGTAATTTAACTCTGTAAATGGTTCTACCTGGTCTTTTGAACGCTTTAATGCCTGGATCTGCGCCTGAAGCTCCTCTTTCTTATCATTCAGTTCTTTTAAGCGGCTGCTTATGTCATCTACGGTTTTTGCTGCCTCTTCCTGGGACGGAAGTTCTTTCTCAGGAACTGACTGCAGCTGCCCGCCGATCTTTTCTGCCAGTTCCCTGGCAAGATTCAATTTCTCCTTATACGGATTGGTCTCAATATAAGGCCTTAAGTCTTTTACCGTCTTTAACTCTGACAGAGCATTTTCCAAATGGATCTCATATCTGGAAAGATAGGTATCCACCACCCGGTCAATGTCTGCCTTGGGGCCGGTAATGCTTAAGAACTTCATTTTCTCTATCACTTCACATAACCCCCTTAAATCCTTGCTGTCATCCCATAACGTATCTTTTCGATCGTAGTTATGATCTGTTCGATCTCTCTTTCTTTAAAATAAAGATAAGAGTTTAATACTGCTGCTGAATAAGGCTCTTTCCTGCTTGTAAGCTCATAGATCTTATCTGTAAGCTCCTTTGCCCCGTTTCCAAGTCCATGTTCCATAAGCCCTTCTATATCCTGGCATTTGTACCAGCTGTTTTTGATCACGCCATAAACCTGTTCCATGTTTTCCGCCTGAGCCATGGTCTGGATCTCTTTTTTGGTAACATGATACTGGATCGGAATGATCAGCGCATAAATATCACCTTCTGACAGGTTATAATATTTTTTTGCCCGGCATATCCACTGAAAATTCAGCATATCCATTTTCGTGCCAAAGCACTGGGCCAGCATTTTTGCCTCTGCCTTTGAAAGATATTTATCCTTTATCTTCCAGATAGTCTTGAAATAAAGCATATCCATAGCCGTTTCACAGGCCGGAAGCGTTGCTTTCCCCTGTTCTAAAAGCTTTTCTAATGGCTCATAGTAAGCAGAACCTTTTAACCCGCGGATCACATCTTCTATGCTCCTGCACTGGGACAGCTGTACCAGATCCATATCCGAATGTTTATCAAAAAATTCCTTAAACCCCGAAAGATCCTGGGCACTTTCTCTGTTTCCTGCTGCATTTCTGAGACAGGTTTTTAATATATCGATCTCATAGTGCATGAAATAAAGGTCCAGAAAACGCCTCTGCCCTACATTTGCAAACCGGTACAGCTTTGCAAAATCATGGTATTTGCTTAAGTTTAACAGCTGCTCGATCTTTCCGCGGTGAAGCTCATCATCAGAAGCTTTGGAAAATGCCTTTTCATAAGAGGGATTACTCCTTAAGAACTGAACCGCCTCAGGCACAGATCCCAGGTCTGCCATTGCCTCAAATTGCTCCGGGCGGATCCTGAAACGCTCCATAGCCTTCACCTTGGTGGAAATGCCGCTGTAACTGATCAGGCTTCCCATGTCCTCACTCCTTTATCATGCTTTTAAAGAGAGCCTGTGCATATTCCTCATGCCGGGCTTCATAGGCCTCTTCCAGCCGCGCCATCATTGCTTTGGCATCCTCTTTCTGCTGTCTTAACTCCTGCTGTAATTCCTCTTCCATTTTGCCGCGTATCTGGGAAATACGATCCTGGGTTTCTTTTTCCAGCCGGACATCAAACGCCGCCGTTTTCTCTTCCATTTCACGGGCCATCTGCTTTTTACGCTCACCGGCACCATCCATAACAGAAACAGCGGCTTTTTCAATATCAGACAGCCGATTGATCACTGTATCCATATCACAGTCCTCCCTTTCTTTGTTCTCTTTTTAATGCAATTTTGCATTTTTTTATCATACTACTTTTTTTGAAAAATAACAGTGTGAAATTGTACAATAATTTAAAATTTAACGATTTTTTTAGTCGTTATGTACAAAAAACAGGGGAACAAGACCTTTTTATGGGTCTCATTTTCCTGTTTTGTACAAATTTCTCACTATTAGTTAGTTACACTTTCACTTTCAGCGGTTGCTTCTTCCTGTGGCTGTGCATCGGTTTCTGCTTCCTGCTTTGCAATGTACTGGCTGGAAATATAGGCTTCCTGACCATCATAGTTGATCACAGTCCAGTCATTATTATAGCGCTTTACATAAACAACTTCTGTTCCGCCTTCTAACTGTACCAGAATACGGCCATTGGCAGACGGCTCCGTACGCACATTTACTTTATTTCCGGTCACTACATAGGTATCTGCCGGTGGCTGGGTCTCTTCTGGTGTAGGCGCTTCAGGCTCTGTCTGGATCTGCTCTGTAGTCACTGTCTCCGGCTGGGTCGGATCTGCTTTTTTCTTCCCCGGCATCAAAGTACGGATCGCCACTATCAGGATCACGACCACAAGGAGCGGGATCAGGAATTTTAATACCATTTCCACAGGTGATGGTCTGTGTTTTCTTCTGCGGGTCCTTCCGCTTCGGGAAGAACCGCCATAGGAGCGCCTGGTACTTTGGGGATTTCTCCTTCGGCTGCCTGTATTTGTATTACTTCCTGCTCTGTTACGGCTTCCTCCTGTTCTGGAACGATCAGAAACTCCCTGCAGTTCTGCTCCTGAGCGGGGGCCGTTTCCTGCACCGGTACCTGTACGCGGTCTTGTCCCGTCTGTCCGGCCGTAAGATGTACTTCCTGTCCCTGAACTGCCAGTGGCTGCACCTGTTCTGGTATTTCGCACTGGTCTTGTTTCGGTCACTGGCACATTAAAGGTTTTGGATACCTGAAAATCATGTGAAAACGCATACACCTGCTTGGTCAGAAGCTGGTATGCCTGGTTGGCATTATACGCTGTATTGTCATTTTCATGAACCGCTTTATTTCCCAAAATACGGATGGTATGATAATCATCCTTCGTGGTTTTATCGATCCAGTGTCCCTCATAAAGCTGATCTATGGTATCTGCCAGATCTCCATCTACAAGGCATGCCTTCTCAGCCAGGCAACGGACCATACACTCTAATATCTGTCTGGCTTTCACCATAACAAGATTATAGTCTTTGCTGACGATCAGGTGCTCTGCTTCCTTTACCCCCTGCTGGATCTGCTGCCAGCTGGTAGTGCGTTCAAAGTTTGACATCGCCCTTCCTCCTTTGTATGTAATAAAGCAGTATTTGCGTTTTTAGCTGCTCTTTTATCTGCTAACGTAAGTATATCAATTTTTCCTTTGCCTTGCAATCACTAAGCACTATATGATATAGTTACTAGCAGATATTTCACTTTCATATTTTCCGCAACTGCGGAAGATATCTGTTCACTATCCAAATCGCATACTATATTTAAGAAAGAGGACAACATCCATGCGTTTAAGACATATACGCGGGGCAGAAGAAACCATTGCAGAAAGCCCCTATGTGATCCAGGAACCAGAGCTTCATAAAGGCAGCTGGAACCAGGTTTTTGGCAACGATAACCCCATCCAGATCGAAGTAGGTATGGGAAAAGGCCGTTTTATCATGGAACTGGCCAAGCAGAATCCTGATATTAACTACATCGGCATTGAACGCTACTCCAGTGTACTTTTAAGAGGGCTTCAAAAACGTGCCCAGTTAGAATTAAACAATATCTATTTCATGTGCATTGATGCCAAAAATATGGCAGACTACTTTGCACCAGGAGAAGTAAACAAGATCTACCTTAACTTCTCCGATCCATGGCCAAAAGACCGCCATGCAAAGCGCCGTCTGACTTCTCCTGATTTTATGGCTGTATACGGCCAGATCTTAGCTGACCACGGAACCGTAGAATTTAAAACTGACAATAAAGGGCTTTTTGATTACTCTCTGGAGGCAATTCCAGAAGCAGGCTGGACTATTACAGCACACACCTTCGACCTGCACCATGATCCAGTTATGTCTGTCGGAAATGTAATGACAGAATATGAAGAAAAATTTTCTTCTATGGGAAATCCCATCTGCAAGCTGATCGCTATGAGAGAACCGAAAGAGACCACAGAAAATGTTACAGTTCATCCATGACATTTTCTTGTTTTTATAAATATGGAATTTTCCTTTTAACCCTCCTGATACCGAATTGCTGCGTGCTTTGTACTTCCGCAATTCTAAAAACATTCGTAATCCGCTCATTTTTCTTCAAAAAATGGCTTCT
>OLRX01000125.1_pt1 | contig 71053 bp, 58 predicted proteins | sample 1672991 | NCBI WGS metagenome assembly OLRX01 (sample SAMEA3136744, study PRJEB25190) | human gut metagenome | biome: human gut; feature: human-associated habitat; material: faeces | place: Austria | collected 2013
ATTGGACTCCCACTGAGACAAATTTGCTATTACTCACCACCTGAAGAGGTGGGAGTCTTCTCGACTGAGATAAATAGCTGATTTATTAAGTATACAATACTTTTCCCCTCATGCACACCCATTTTTTCCAAATCCCATTATAAAAATTTAAAGATTCGTTACTGTTCACACATGTGTGCCCAGTAACAGGCTTTTGCCGATGCTTCACATTCCAAATCGGCAAAAGCTGCAGCCAGAACTGTATCTTACGGAATTTTCAGTTCAGAAAATTCCCACCTGTGAACAATTACCAAGATTCCATTTCAGATAAAAAAGAAGATTCCTTGACGCATCACGCGGAGCATTTTTTGTGTCTTAGGACGAAGTTTCCTATGACACAACAAAAACTGCCGTTCCGGACAGAGTCAGCCATCGTTTTTTTAACAGCCTCTCCGCCACTGGGCGGCAGTTCTTACTTTTATCAGTTTTAATTTTCTATTTCACGGATTCTCTGAACAGATTTCTTTATTTTGCCTGGATATATCCCTGTGCGGTCAGAAGCTCTGCACACAGTACCGCACCGCCGGCTGCGCCGCGCAGTGTGTTGTGGGAGAGACCTACAAACTTCCAATCGTAAACTTTGTCTTCTCTCAGACGGCCAACAGATACGCCCATGCCCTTCTCATAGTTGACATCCAGCTGTACCTGCGGACGATTATCCTCCTCCAGATACTGAATGAACTGCTTCGGTGCGCTCGGAAGCTCCAGTTCCTGCGGAAGTCCTTTAAAATTAACCAGCTTCTCGATCAGCTGCTCTTTGGTTGGTTTCTTTCTGAACTTTACAAATACGGCTGCTGTATGTCCGTCCAGAACCGGTACACGGATGCACTGGCAGGTAATCACCGGCTCGGATGCCTTCACGATCTCGCCGTCCTTGATCTCTCCCCAGAGACGAAGCGGCTCCTGTTCGCTCTTCTCCTCCTCACCGCCGATGTACGGGATGATGTTGCCTTCCATCTCCGGCCAGTCTTTGAACGTCTTGCCAGCTCCGGAGATTGCCTGATACGTCGTAGCTACTACCTCATATGGCTCAAATTCCTTCCATGCAGTCAGAACCGGTGCATAGCTCTGGATGGAACAGTTCGGTTTTACCGCTACGAAGCCTCTCTTGGTTCCCAGACGTTTTTTCTGGAACTCAATCACCTTAAAGTGCTCCGGATTGATCTCCGGCACTACCATCGGAACATCCGGCGTCCAACGGTGTGCGCTGTTGTTGGAAACAACCGGTGTTTCTGTCTTTGCATACGCATCTTCAATCGCACGGATCTCTTCTTTTGTCATATCTACGGCGCTGAACACGAAATCAACTTCGGATGCTACCTTCTCGATCTCGTTTACGTTCATAACGGCCATCTTCTTCACACACTCCGGCATCGGGGTCTGCATTTTCCAGCGTCCGCCGACTGCCTCCTCATATGTTTTTCCTGCAGAACGCGGGCTTGCTGCCAGCGCAGTAATCTCATACCACGGATGATTTGCCAGAAGCGTGATGAAACGCTGACCTACCATACCAGTTGCTCCCAGAATGCCTACACGTAATTTCTTTTCCATGTTCATCGTTTTTCTCCTCTTCTGACAGCGGCTTTTTCAGCTTCTCATGGCAGGATGGAGTTTGGATAGGAAGCTCCTGCTCTGCAACACGTTTTCACTCTGCCGCTGTAATTCTTGTCTATCCTATAACAAAACAAACAAAAAATCAACATTTTTCCGCAAGAAAAATACATTTGTACGTCACTCACGGACATTTGATAAATTTATAACGTCTGTCACGGATTTAACGATGTTTTAACTCAAAATAGGTTCTTCTAAGCTAAGTATTCCGCTGCAGCCTTCTCAATCCCATCCGGGTACTGCGTCCGGTAGCTCTCAAAATCAAGCCCCCTTGCCGCAATCTCTTTTCCAAGTTTGACTAAGAACGATGGAATCTCGCTCTCAAACATCGTGCCAAGCTCACGTCCCATCGTCTCTTTTCCCTGTACCTCATTTCCGCCCAGATAAAATACAAATGCCGGCTGTGCCTTGCCATCTGCCATCCGCACGCCGCCGCGGAATCCCATCGGTCCAGTCTGGTGGGTACCGCAGGAAGACGGACATCCGGAAATATGAATCTGCGGAAGTGCGCCGTCCGGGATCTGTGCCTCCCCAACCGCCTTTACACATGCCTGTAACAGAGCCTGCGAATCACGTGCACCGACCTGACAGATCGACGCACCGATACAGCTTACCGATGTCTCAAACTTTGTCTGAGCCGTCTCCTTCGTCGCCTCCAGAATCTTCTCTGCTTCTGCTCCGGTCAAATTAATGATGTACGCAGTTTCATCCGGTGCCAGGCGAAGCTCTGTGCCGTCAATCGTCTGCATCAGTTCTCCCAGGGCTGCCAGCGTCTCCGGGCGCGGCTGTCCGCCAATCGGATGCCAGATAACCGTATAAAGTCCCGGCTGTTTCTGCTCCAGCACACGTTCTCCCGACGCGCTGCTTCCATCGCCTGTTTTGCTCTGCTTTTCTTTTTTTCCTGCCGCTGCCATCACTTCCTCGCGGGAAAGATCCAGCTGCTCCCCGGATGCCAGTACCTCCTGAAGCTTCTCCTGATACGCCTTCCGGTAATTTTCCGCTCCGCCGAGCGCTTCCTGCATATACCGGGTACGCGCTTTTCCGCGGTTTTCGTAATTGCCATATGCCCGGAATGTCAGCCACATCGCCTTAACGTAATAAAGAATCTTCTCCGGCGCAACGCCCTCGGCAACTTTAACGCCAAACTGCGGATTGTTTCCCAGGCCGCCTGCACTGTACACATCAAACGTTCCGTCCGGACAAGCCGCAAATCCCAGATCGCGGTAGGTCGCGTGCGTCACATTCGCCGGTGAATTAGAGAAACAGACCTTGAGCTTGCGCGGCATCTTTTCCGCATTGATAAAGGTCATCAGATATTCTCCCGCCGCCTTCGCCCACGGCATAACGTCGAAATATTCGCCCTCTTCCACGCCGGAAAGCGGAGAACACATCACATTTCGCGGAAAATCCCCGCCGCCGCCCATCGTCACGATCCCGGCATCGAGTGCCTGCTCCATCAATTCACAAACTGATTTCTCATCCAGATTGTGAAACTGCACACTCTCACAAGTCGTAAAATGTACCATATTTACCTGATATGCACGGATTGCCTTTGCGATAAATGCAAGCTTCTCCTTCGACACACATCCTGCCGTCATACGCAGACGCAGCATGCTCGCCGCGCCGCCTTTCTGTGCATAACTGCCATAACGTCCTGAAAAGCCCTTATATGAGCCCTTATCCATCTTTCCTGCATAAAAATCCCTCGTTTTTTCACAAAACTCCGGAAGATCTGTTTTCCACTCCTGTGGAGCAATTCCTATCATTGTTCTCTCCTGTTTTCTCTTCCTGCTGCCACCACGTTTTCTTACGGCACTTTCGGTTCCAAAAGTGCCTACCCATAAACAGTAACCTTCAAATTCTACTTTTATTTTACCAGCTTAGCACTTACACCAGATCCAGCGCCACTTCCATCATATTGGTAAACGTCTTCTCGCGTTCTTCTGCCGTCGTCGCCTCTCCGGTCACTGCCGAATCCGATACGGTCAGGATACAGATCGCATTTGCGCCCGCATAGGCAGCGTTGCTGTAAAGTGCCGCCGACTCCATCTCCACTGCCAGCACGCCCATCTGCGCCCAGGTAGTTCCGGTCGGCTCAAGCGGTGGGTTGTAGAACATATCGGAACACAAAATATTACCGACATGATATTTTAAATTTCTCTTTTTCGCAGACTCAACCGCCTTTTCCAGCAGCTCATAGCTGCACACGCAGGAATAATCCCCCGGCAGGCGAAACTGTTTTACATAGTTGGATGTCGTACAGGAGCCCATCGCAAAAATAAGCTCGCGCACCTTTACCTCCGGACGCAGCGCACCGGCTGTTCCGATCCGGATCAGATTCTTGCATCCATAAAAATGAATCAGCTCATACGAATAAATTCCCATCGACGGACAGCCCATGCCGGTTCCCATGACAGACACGCGTTTGCCCTGATAATAGCCGGTATAACCGTACATATTTCTCGTTGTATTGAACTGTTTTGCATCCGTCAGAAAATGTTCTGCGATATACTTTGCCCGCAGCGGATCGCCCGGAAGCAGAATTGTCTCCGCAATCTCGCCCTGCTTTGCCCCGATATGAGGGGTCGGTGTGTTCTGAAGTTCAGTCATATGAAATACCTCCTTTTTTTCTTTCTGTTTTGTTCTAGCTTCTCGCCCGGCTTCCCTTGCCATCGCGATGCCCTATTTTCAAACGGCTCAAATGAACCGGTTTTTCTTTATACATAACGATCGGATCGTCCTCGGTGCCGTCCAGCAGATGGATTGCCTCCAGCGACTCGGTACGTCCCAGCTTGATGCCGCGCACACCTTTCGCATTCTTCTTCATCTCCGATATCTCCTCGATCGGGAATCGCAGGAAAATACCGCTGGTTGTCTGGATGACCGCCTCTCTCATGCCGTCCGCCGGCTGTACCGAGAGAAGCATATCATTCTCCTGAAGCTTGGTCGCCGCCACTGTCCGGTTATTTGTCTCAAATTCCCCGCCCGGCACGATCTTGATCATCGCATCCTTTGTTGCAAATAATAGCTTCTGTCCCTTTAACTGCGCCGCATTCACCACACAGACCGGACGTTCTTTGGTGCCATCAAATTTACTCAGGTTATCAATCGGCACACCCTTATCGCGCAGCTTTCCAAACGGAATCTCCGTCACCTTCACCTGATGGAATGCACCCAGATCCGTAAACAATCCAATCTTATCCGTCGTATGGCACGGCAGTACATACACATTCTCCGTATCCACTGTCTCCCGGTTCCGCTCGTAGATCGACGGTTCCAGAATCTTGCAGTAACCAAACTTGTCCAGCACGAACACGCCCGGTCTGGCGCTCTCCGCCGCTTCGTCATACACCGCCTCGCGTCCATCCTCGATCTTCGTCCGGCGTTCCACTGCAAACTCTTCCTTAATTGACTGCAGATCTTCTTTAATCACCTCGTCCATCGCCTCACGGCTGCCGAGAATCTTCTGGTATTCTTTGATCTTGCGAAGTGTCTCTTTGTACTCCTTCTGCAATGCCAAGATCTCCAGGCCGATCAGTTTATAGAGACGCATTTCCAGAATCGCAGATGCCTGTTTCTCCGTAAAATGAAGCTTCTTGGCGTCTTCCTCAAATCCCGGTGTGCGGAACTGGATTTTGGAAATATCGCCCTCCATCAGGCAGGCTTTCGCATCTTTCAGGTTCTTCGAACCGCGCAGGATCGCGATAATCAGATCGATGCAGTCGCAGGCTGTGATCAGACCTTCCTTGATCTCCTTCTTCTCCTGCTCCTTTTCCAGAAGCACCTGATACTTGCGGGTATTATTTTCATACTGGAAATCCAGGTAATTCTTTAAGATTCCCTTTAAATTCAGCGTCTCCGGGCGTCCATTCGCGATCGCCAGCATATTGACGCCGAATGTATCCTCCAGTTTTGTCTTTTTATACAAAATATTCTGGATTTTCTCAATATCCGCATCTTTCTTGAGTTCCAGAACAATCCGGATTCCTTCTTTATTCGATTGGTTGGAAATATCCACCACATCGGCAAGTTTCTTGGACTCAACCAGATCTGCGATATCCGACAGACATTTATTGATGCCCGCGCCAATCATCGTGTACGGAATCTCCGTGATCACCAGCTTGTCCCGGTCAGAACGGCGTTTTCCAAGCTCCACCTCCATCCGGGCACGCAGCTTGATGCGCCCCATTCCCGTCTCATAGATCGCCGGAAGCTCACTCTTATTCGCAATGATGCCGCCTGTCGGGAAATCCGGTCCCTTTAAGACGCTCAGAAGCGCTTCCGTCTCCATCTCCGGCTGATCGATATACGCCATCACCGTATCGATGACCTCGCCCAGATTGTGCGGCGGAATGCTGGTGCTCATGCCGACCGCAATTCCCTCGGCACCGTTAATCAGAAGATTCGGCACACGGACCGGCAGAACCTCCGGCTCTTTCTCCGTCTCATCGTAGTTCGGCACAAAGCGGACGGTCTTATCCAAATCCTTTAAATATACTTCCTCCGCAAACTTCTGGAGACGCGCCTCCGTGTAACGCATCGCCGCCGCCCCGTCGCCCTCGATGGAACCAAAGTTTCCATGTCCGTCTACCAGCGGCATTCCTTTCTTAAAATTCTGGGAAAGCACGACCAGCGTCTCATAGATCGAACTGTCGCCGTGCGGGTGGTATTTACCCATCGTATCACCGACGATACGCGCCGATTTCCGGTGCGGCTTGTCATGCCCCAGATGCAGCTCCCCCATATCGTAAAGGACGCGGCGCTGTACCGGTTTCAAACCATCCCTCGCATCCGGGATGGCGCGGGCCGTGATGACACTCATCGAGTAGTTCATATAGCTGCGCTGCATTTCCTCTGAATATTCTGTCGTAATGATCGTTTCAGCCATTCTATTTTCTATCTCCTAAATTCCTGTCATATACTTTCATAATCGTAACTGTTCAGTGCCTTCACAGTCACTCATAATCTTTCTATTAAGCATCTATCTCCGCCTCATCCGCGTGGTCGTAGATAAACTGCCGTCTCGGCGGCACGTCGCTTCCCATCAGCATCTCCGTGATCTCCGACGCCATCCGGGCATCCTCGATCTCCACACGCTTGAGCACACGGTTCTCCGGGTTTAACGTCGTCTCCCAGAGCTGTTCCGCATCCATCTCGCCCAGACCTTTGTAGCGCTGCAGAGTAAATTCCCCTGTGTGGGTTCTGCGGTAGCGCTCCAATGCTTTCTCATCGTATAGATACTCTTCTTTTCCCTTTTTCGGAATCACCTTAAATAACGGCGGCATCGCAATATATACGTGCCCGTTCTGAATCAATTCCGGCATAAAACGGTATAAGAAAGTCAGAAGCAGCGTATCAATATGGCTTCCGTCCACATCGGCATCCGTCATCAGGACGATCTTGTGGTAACGCAGCTTCGCAATATCGAAATCATTGCCATATCCTTCCGAAAAGCCGCAGCCGAACGCATTGATCATCGTCTTGATCTCGGCATTCGCCAACACCTTGTCCATCGAAGCTTTCTCCACATTTAAAATCTTGCCCCGGATCGGCAGGATCGCCTGATAGCGGCGGTTTCGTCCCATCTTAGCTGAACCGCCCGCGGAATCTCCCTCGACAATGAAAATCTCACATTTCTCTGCCTCGCGGCTCTCACAGTTTGCCAGCTTTCCGTTGCTGTCAAAGGAAAAACGGGATTTCGTCAGCATATTGGTCTTGGCGCGTTCCTCTGCCTTCCGGATCTTTGCAGATTTCTCCGCACAGGCGATGATCGCCTTCAATACCTCTAAATTCCGGTCAAAATAAAGCTGCAGCTCGTCCCCTGTCACGCTGAACACCGCTTTTGTCGCATCGGCACTCGCCAGCTTTGTCTTCGTCTGCCCCTCAAAGATCGGATCCGGATGCTTGACCGCCACAACCGCCGTCATGCCGTTTCTCGTATCCGGTCCTGTAAATTTTGTATCTTTTTCCTTCAGGATTCCCAGCTCTTTCGCATAGCTGTTGATCATCTGGGTAAAACGCGTCTTAAAGCCCGCCAGATGCGTGCCGCCCTCCTGTGTGAAAATATTGTTGCAGAAGCCGAGTACATTTTCCTCAAATGCATCGACAAACTGGAACGCCACTTCAACCTCGATCTGGTCGCTGACGCCCTTAAAATAAATTGGATCATGAATCGGCGTCTTCGTGCTGTTCAGCTCGCGCACATACGCCACGATGCCGTCCGGCTCCGAATAAGTCACCTTTTCAGCCTCGCCTGCCCGCTTATTCTCATAAAGAATCGTCAGCTTCGGGTTCAGATATGCCGTCTCATGCAGGCGGCTCTTGAGCCAGTCCGCCTTGAACCTCGTTTTTTCAAAAATCTCCGGATCCGGCAGGAAATTGATCTCCGTTCCAGTCTCTCTTGTCTTTCCAACCACCGGCAGAAGACCATCGATCAGCCCAACCGTCGGGATACCGCGCTCATATGCATCGTGATGGATCTGTCCATTCTTATATACATTGACCTCCAGATGCGCTGAGAGGGCATTGACAACCGACGAACCGACGCCGTGCAGACCGCCGCTCGTCTTGTACGCATTGTTGTCAAACTTGCCGCCCGCGTGCAAGGTCGAGAGCACAATTCGCTCCGCTGCCACACCCTTTTTATGCATCTCCACCGGAATACCGCGTCCATTGTCTCGGACGGTGCAGGAGCCGTCCGCCTCCAGCGTCACGCGGATCTGGGAACAGGCGCCCGCCAGGTGCTCATCGACCGAGTTATCCACGATCTCATAGATCAAGTGATTCAACCCCTTCGTTCCCACGCTTCCTATATACATACCAGGACGCTTACGGACAGCCTCCAGCCCCTCCAGAACCGTTATGCTGTCCGCATCATACTGTGTTTTACCCATAGATTCATTCCTCCTGTGCCCGACCTGGGAATCATATTTGCTGCCATTTACACGTGTGATGCAAACGGCAGCTTTTATTTCACTGGTCAAGCTGATTTCTTCCACTTATAATACGTATTTATTTTATGACTTTGAAATCATGCAAATAGAACATTCTAACTCTCTGGCATCACACCCGCCAGCCATTGTTTTATAGACTTTTCATTAGCGAAAAAGTAGTAAACCGTTCTCATTTACTATAAAATATTAGTAACTGTTCAGTATCTTCACAGTCACGCGCAAAAATCCATTAAAAATTGCCTGCGGCAATGGGATTTTTGCCTGCTAGCCCATGTTTTCGTACGGTCAGCGCAGTAAATGCGCGGACCTACTGAACAGCTACAAATATTATTACATAAATTCAAAAATTTTGCAACACATTTTTCAGAACAAATGTTCGCTTTTTCAGGCAATCGGATTCCATGCCAGCACTGCCAGCTTTCTTTTATCCCAGCGCCACATCCAGAATCATCATCAGCACAAATCCAACCGCAAATCCGATCGTTCCCATATCGGAATGACTGCCCTGCGCCGACTCCGGAATCAGCTCCTCCACAACCACGTAAATCATCGCCCCTGCTGCAAGCGCCAGGAGAACCGGCAGAACCGGTTCCAGATAGCGGTACGCGGCGATCGTCGCAAGCGCCCCGATCGGCTCGACGATACCGGAGAGTGTTCCCATCGCAAATGCCTTTTTCCGGCTCATCCCCGACTCACTCCGAAGCGGCAGGGAAATGATCGCTCCCTCCGGGAAGTTCTGAATTGCAATTCCAAGTGAAAGTGCCAGCGCCGCTGCAAGCGTGATGCCGCTCTTTTCTGCTAAGAATCCGGCAAACACCACTCCGACTGCCATGCCCTCCGGGATATTGTGAAGTGTGACCGCCAGAACCAGCATCGTTGTCTTCTTGAGCCCGCACATATGTCCCTCCGGCTCATCACTTCCCAGATGCAGATGCGGAATCAGGCGATCCAGCAAAAGCAGCATCAGAATACCCACCATAAACCCAATAGATGCCGGCAGAAATTCCAGACGCCCCATCGCTTCGCACATATTCATCGATGGAATTAAAAGTGACCAGACCGACGCCGCCACCATCACCCCCGATGCAAACCCCAAAAGCGTTTTCTGGATGATCGGCTTTAACTCATTTTTCAAAAAAAAGACGCAAGCTGCTCCCGCCGTCGTACCGGCAAACGGAATCAAAACCCCAAGTAGCGTATTATGATCCATATTCATTCCCTTCTCTTTCTTTTTTAACATCTGAGCGGTTCTTTTCCCGGAACCTTGTTTTTTTCCTTCTATTTCTCTTTGAGGTACCGGTTTGATCAAAGAAGTCATCTCAAGTTCCTCTGATTGAATATTCCTATTGTAGCATATGCACCTTTCTTTTGCACGGTTCCTTTTTATCATTAAGCCGATTTCATCCGCCAATCCCGGCTCAAATCCGATTCAAACAACCCTCTGTTTCGGCACCGGCATTCTTTCATATATTTCGTTTACAAACGTTTTTTCACAAAACAAAAAAGAACCAGAAACCAGGCTGTCCCTAATTTCCAGTTCTCTTTTCATTCTTTGAATACAATGATTTATCGCTTTTTAATTTATTTCTGCTCAGAATTCTGTTTGATAAACTCATGAACATCGTTTACGCTTAAATTGCTCTCTTCGATCGCATCCAGTAATTCGCTTAATTCAGCTTTACGGATCTCAGCCGCTAATTCCTTTTTCTCTGCTTTCAGAGCTTTAACGGTTTCTTCTAATTTAGCCAGCTTCTCTTCTACCGCTGCCAGCTTCTCTTTGTTTACTTCTAATGCAGAACGTTTTGGTCCTCTCGGCATAATACATACCCCTTTCGTTTTCTTTGAGAATAGCACAAATCTCTTATTTGTGCAATATCGAACTTCCTTTTTTGAATGTCTTTCTCTCTGGACAAATTTCTTTTACTTTATTATAATATCAGGTTGTATCCAAACGCAAGAAAAAAAGGAGTTTGTATGAGTAATTCCAATACACAGAACGATTTCTCCAAAGGAAGTATCGTTAAAAATATCATGAATCTCGCAATCCCGATGACGCTGGCGCAGCTTATCAATGTCCTGTACAACATCGTCGACCGCATCTATATCGGGCGCATTCCCGATCACGCCACTCTATCTTTGACCGGCATCGGGCTTTCACTGCCAATCATCACGCTCGTCATCGCATTTGCCAACCTGTTTGGCATGGGCGGTGCTCCGCTCTGCTCGATCGAACGCGGGCGCGGGGATATCAAAGAAGCCGAGGCAATCATGGGAAATTCCTTCTCCATGATGCTTATTTCCGGTGTGCTTCTGACCGTGCTCTGCCTGATATTCCGCAAACCAATGCTGTATCTGTTCGGCGCCAGCGACGCTACTTATCCATATGCGGATGCCTACATTACGATCTATCTGCTCGGCAGCCTGTTCGTGATGGTCGGGCTTGGCATGAACTCGTTCATCAATTCACAGGGCTTCGGGCGCATCGGCATGATGACCGTCCTTTTAGGCGCTGCCGCCAATATCCTGCTCGACCCGATTTTTATCTTTGTGCTTCACATGGGAATCCGCGGCGCGGCGCTCGCCACCATCCTGTCGCAGCTTCTCTCCGCTATCTGGATTCTGCGGTTTTTAACCAGTGACAAAACAATTCTGAAACTGAAATGTTCTTCCATGCGTCTTTCCGCACGGAGAGTCCGGAAAATCGTCGGTCTCGGTCTGTCCGGTTTTACGATGGCGATCACCAACTGCACCGTCCAGATCATGTGCAATGCAACCTTACAGGTATACGGCGGCGATCTCTACGTCGGCGTTATGACCGTTATCAACTCCATCCGTGAAATTGCAACGCTTCCGGTAACCGGCGTCACCCACAGCGCCCAACCGGTGCTCGGTTTCAATTATGGAGCAAAAGAATACGGACGCGTTAAAAAGGCGATCGTGTTTACCTCTTTTATTGCAATTTTATATACAACCGGTATCTGGCTGATCGTCGATGGTTTCCCGGCATTCTTTATCCGCATTTTTAACCAGGATGCCGAACTCATCGCAGCAGGTATTCCGGCGATCCGCTTATACTTTTTCGGATTCTTTATGATGTCGCTCCAATTCTCCGGACAGTCGATTTTCGTCGGTCTGGGCAAATCCAAAAAAGCGATCTTTTTCTCTATTTTCCGAAAAGTAATCATCGTCGTTCCGCTGACAATCCTGCTGCCAGGTATGTTCGGAATGGGCACCAACGGCGTATTCGCCGCCGAACCGATTTCCAACTTTGTCGGCGGAATTGCCTGCTTTGGAACGATGCTTTTGACGATTTGGAGAGAATTGACGAGATTGCAGAAAGGGAAGGATTCTTAAAGATAGAGAGGTTATTTATTTAACTGAAAATGGCTAAAAGTTTATGGGACGGACTTTTAGCCATTGCTGTATATAACGATAATTTTTACTATGTCAAAAATATACATTAATTTTTTCCATATGCTTCAATTCGACACGTATGTTCCTTACTTACCTTATCGTAATTAATTCCAACCAATAAAATATTTCCCATATAATTTAAAATCGATTCTGGATAGTTCTTTTCTTTAATTTGCTGCAGCGCAGTCTGTGCATTCTGATTCCATTTAAGTTCAATTACCAGCGCCGGATAATCATTCTTGTACTCTGGTTTTGGTATAAATATAAAATCCGCAAATCCACGTCCTGTCGGTAGTTCCCGAACTGGTTTAAAATAATATTGCATCGAACTCAGATAAGCAATCGCGAGAACACTGCTCAAAGAATTTTCATTATGATATTGAATAACAGATACATATTCATCATGAATCTTCCCGATCTGTGATGCTACTACTTCCTCATCCAAATCCAATGTTGCATCCAACAACCTCTCCGACTCTTGCTGAAACAGAAACATCTCATTCCAGCGTTTACTTTCTACCGCCTTAGTCAACTCCTGCCGAATTTCTTCATTCGGAACAAACGCCATCTTTTTCGTCTGATCATAGCCTAAATACCCCAAATGAATCATATATGTCAGCACATCGTCTTTACTCTGAATATTCGAAATATCATTTCCAAATGTTGATGTATCTACCTTCACTTCAACTCCAGACAGCATTTCGATAATTGCCGTTTTCAGTCCGTCATAATCCATATTAATGAGCGGCACAATCGCCTCATAAGACGCGGTTTCCGACCAATAGCTCTTAAATTCACCATCTAGCATGACACTCACAACTGCTTTGGGATTATAAACCTGACAATTTCTTAGAACATATCCATCATACCACGCCTTTACCTTATCAAATTCCATCTGATAGCGTTCTGAAAGTTCTTTCACCTCCGCCTCCGTAAATCCAATATACGGAGACAAGCGACCCGCGCTCAACATCGTAAATTCGTCAAAATTGTTCAGTGCCGACTGGGTTTTCTCTTTTTTAATAGGAAGAATGCCCGTCAAATAAGCAAGTTGAATATATTTGGTCGGTTCCGTTCCCTTAAACAATCCCCTCAGGAAACTTATATATTCATCCTGAATTTTCGAATTCGCCGCCATATCACGAATCAGAACATCCCACTCATCAATAATTACAACAAACTTATTCTTCGTTGCATTACAAATAAATGACAGTGCTTCTGGAAGCGAACACGTGTCACTCGGTATTGCTTCTGAATAGTATTTTCTTAATTCCTCAATCGTTTTCTCTGTAATATACGATACAACCCTGTCGGCACCCCCAGCAGCTCCTATACACCACTGGATATCCCAGTGAATCACATCATATCGGTTTAGATGTTCCTTGAAATCCGGGCTCTGACTAATTTCAAGTCCAGAAAACATATTCCTTGAATCGCAGCCCTTACTGTAATACGCTGTCAGCATATCCGCCGTAATCGACTTTCCGAACCTTCTGGGACGGCTATTGCAAATATATCCCTGCAATGTATTCATCACCTTATTGGTATACGTCAACAAACCTGTTTTATCAATATAGATTTCCGAATTCAACGCAACTTGAAACGCTGAATTATCCGAATTCACAAAAATCCCCATATTGACACACTCCTTTCGAAGCTGTTGCTTTGCCTGTTCATAATATTAATCATATTTATATGATTAATATTAACATTTGATAGTTTGAATGGCAAGATCATCATTCAAAACGTTCCTCTACCTCTCAGCCATCCGAATCAGCAACTCCAACATTTTAATTGCCATCTCTTCTTCCCGCATCCAGCCATTATAAACATCCTTCATGTCCTTCAAAATTATGCTTTCATCCGCCATCTCATAAAAGCGTTTATTTACTTTTTCTATGACAGCCTCATCCGTCACATCCTCTTCCATAAAATACATACTCTCTCCATAAATTCCTTTCCTTTTACCACTCACAACATCCCCTAATACCACACTTCCAAAATTTTCTATTCTGCAAGGCGGCAGTTTGAATTCCTCTAAAACAGAATCAAGAATTCTCTTCACTTCATCCGATGCCCCTTTTCGTTTCGTCAAATAACCATCCAGCGCCCCAAACAGGCGATCCATTTGTCTCTTCAACTCCGCCGGGATCTGAAGATAACGGCTGTCCAATTCTATCTTCCGCCATTCAGCATACTGTGGATGCGGTTTCATCGTCTGATGCCCCGTCCTGAATTCAATAAGAGAAGGATATGGATTTTCTTTCAATATGTTTTTATGGATATTTACAAGTTCATCATAAAGCGGTCGATAAATTTCCTGCGCTCTTTTCCTATTCAATTCTTCTTTTCGCTGCTGTGCGTTGACCCATATAGATCCAAGCAATGAAAAAACAGCACCGATAACTGCTCCAAGCAATGTTCCGATTATACCTAATAGGGTTTGAGAATCTGCCCGCGTGAAAAGATTCACTTGTCCTAACAATGTCACAAACGTAAACAAAACAAGAATGACTCCACATATATAGATGCAGATTTTGAATTTACTGAAATAATATTTTAGCTTTAAAAATATCATAAATCCTCACTTCTTTTTGCAAAGATTTTTCTTGTATTGTATCATTTCAAAAAAGAATTTGCAAAGATTTACCCAATCTATTTTTCAACTTCTTTTCTTCTTGCATCCTCCCCTTACATATACTATTCTATGAAAATAGCAATTCCAGCAAAGCGGTCACTTTATAAAAAAGAACGGCTGAGTTTTTACTCCTCAGTCGCTCTTTCATCCACACACATTTCCCGTCCGCTCATTCCCGCCATCACAATCACAAACCAAAAAAATGGCTGTCGGCAATTCATCAGCGTAAAACTTTCCGCCAACAGCGCCAGCACTGCCGCACGCTGTGCCCGATCGCATCGAATCACATTTCGCACAATCCAATATACAAGCACCGCCGCCGGAATGATACCATACGAAAACCAGACATCAAAAAAGCTCGAATGAATCTCATTCACATGAAATACATCAAACACGCCCGGGCTCAGCAGCTTCTCAAACCCATCATATGGAATAAAACGCTCAAAAAAGCCCTCTCCTGCCCCATATAATAAATACTGCGGTTCCAATACCAAGCGTTCTGCACTCCGATCGTAAAGCAAATCATAAAGATTGCCATTTGCCAGTTTCCAAATCTTCTGCTGAATCCGTGAAAGAAGCGTGTAGCTCGTCTGGGAAACATCAAAATCAGCCCCCGGCAGGATCCTATATACCCCAACAGCCAGCAGCACCACAAAAACCGCGCCGCCTATCCACCACAGCCTTTTCCGCTTCGAATGACAGCATCTGTCCCAGAAAATCTGTCCGATAAGCACACAAAAGAATACAAGCAGCCCGACAAACATCCCCGTTGATTTTGCCTTTCCTATCAAAAACACTCCCAACAGAAACATTCCCCAGAAGCCGATACGTGTTTTCACCGTATAAATCGCTTTCCGCCGATACCCCATAAAAAGTACCAGCATCATGGTAAAGATAAAAAATGCAAACTGGTTCGGATCATTGAAAGTTCCCATAAACCGGGCACCGCCCCAGGATTCATGGAAATAACGCCCACGCCCAGAGAACAGAACAAACAGCTGAAATAACATATTGATGCGGCAAATCCAGCACAAACCACGCATAAAGCCATCTGAATATAACGTCCGAAACACCCATATCAGACACGCGGAATAAATCCAATACGTCGTATGCAACGGGAATTCCCGATTGGCAGTCCGGACAAAGTAGATTCCATTAATGATAGCAGCAAAGATGAGAAAAACTCCCCACGGAAGATCCTCCCGGTAAAATAATTTTGTCCGGTTCTTCCATGCTCCATAAAATGTCATCACACAGGCAGCCGCGAAAAAAAGATCTGCGATCCCAATACTGCCGCTTGGGAACAGATAAAATTGCTTCAAAAAAACAGCTATGTAAAACAACCAACTTGCCACAATCTACTTCTTCCCTTTCGTAACAATTCTGCTTCTTTAATTATATCCATAAATTTTCCGGATAGCATCCAGCCGTTATCATCCGGCTAAAACTTTCCTGCGCTGGCTCAATGTCTTCCTTATAAGTAATTCCAATCCATTTATCCGATGTAGAAAGCACCTTAACCGAAGTCGCTTCTTTTTCCAGCAATTCCGCTACGATATTCGGAAGGAGATATTCTTTTTTCTCTGGATGCTCACCCAACTGTTCCAGAAATGCTGGAAAGCCTTCCTTAATATACTGCAAAAAATCCGGATAGCCCGCCCACATATTCATCGAAACCATCGTATCTGGTGTAATCCAGCCTTCTACTTCTGCATTATCGCACTGAATCTTGCCGTCTATCTCCTGAATTCCCGTCGTCTCAATTATCTTTTCAAGATGACCTGTATCATCCGCCACACAGACTCCTCTGGTCACAGCGCCATTCTCACTCAAAGTATTTTTCAGAGAAAATCCCGCCATCGCCAGAGCTATCTTTCCGTCCTTGTGCTCTCCCGAAATCAGGAAATCATGCAGCTTGGCAAATGCTTCCTTTCCATAATAGTCATCTGCATTGATAATCACAAACGGCTCTTCCACGATATCCTTACAAGCCAGGATCGCCTGTCCCGTACCCCAAGGTTTCACACGCCCCTCTGGGACTTCATATCCTTCTGGCAGATCCTCCAGCTCCTGATAAACATACTCGACCGGCATGACCTTGGACAATCGGTTTCCGATCACTTCCTTAAATTCTTTTTCAATCGCCTTGCGGATCACAAAAACTACCTTTGTAAATCCCGCTTCTTTTGCGTCATAAATCGAAAAATCCATGATAATCTCCCCATTGGGAGCCATTTTCGCCAGCTGCTTGATACCGGTTCCGAAGCGGGAACCGATGCCGGCAGCCATGATGATGAGGGTTGTGTTCATTTTTTCTCCATAACTTTTACACTTCTTAGTTTAAAATTTTTATCAAAATGAAATCTCTTTTATTTTAATAATTCATTTATCTGATTTTCTGTAATCCAGTCACTTACAACACCATCTCCCAAATATTTTTCTTGATATTCTTTCAAATCATTTTCTACCGCCCAAAATATTTTTATTCCTTTTTTTCTAATTTCTTGTATTTTTTCATCAGTAGCATATTGCAAATTTATATTAACTGCCTTAACATTATATTTCTCGCAATTAGAAACCAGTTCATCAAATTTATCTGGGTAAACAGCATGCTGCCTCAACATAATATGTTTGAAAGGATATATATTTAAAATATCTTCAAGATCCTGCACATCGTAGCATGAAACAATCAACTGGTCTAATACATTTTTATTTTCCTTAAAATGATCAACAATCCAAGAATATGTCTCTTTAGCATCCTCTTTAACATCTAAAACCATATATGCATCCGGATGAATTTGCAACCACTCCACAATATCATGAAATGATAATGGAGTATACGATGAAAAGATTTTAGCATTCTTAAATTGCTCCATTGTCGGCAAATATTTTCTTGGAATTTGTTCTTGACAGTATTCACTAGACCATTGTCTAACATGATATAAATATTCAAACTCTGGTTGTTCTAAATCAATCCCTGTCCAGTCATGCCTTAAAACAATTTCTATGTCAGATGTAAATCTCAAATCTATATCAAACAATCTAGCACCATTATCATAAGAATTATTAATTGCCTCTAAGGAATCCGTGTATATATAACCATCTATACCACCTCCCGCATGAGCAATTACATTATAATCATAAAATTTTTTTCTTAAACTCTGTTTAACGCATATGCCAATAACACATATTCCGCAAAGTAAACATAACATTAATATTTTACTTCGTTTCATTCTTTTTCCTACTTTTTTCACATATAACAATCATAATTTCAGAAATTAAAATTGAGCATAATATTGACATTCCTAATTTCCACCAATAACTTTTACTCGGCATTAACATCTGAATCCATTCTTGAATTGGGAAATGTAAACAATAAATAGGAAGTGACAATTTTCCCATATGAATACATATAGAATAGACAAAATAATTGTCTATATAATTTCTATTATTCAGCAAAATCAGAACCATTACAATAAATAAATATCCTAATATTTCAGCCGAAATATCCACTCCACCGTTTCTAAAAAAAACAGTAATCCATACAAATCCAAGGAATCCAACTGTGCTCAATATACGAACTGTTTTTTGAGGTATATTATTGTCTCTTTTATAATAATTTATTACAAAAAACAAAGCACTACCCATAATCAAATCTGCTGTTCCTCTCAAAACTTGAAATATACCGCCTTCCCAAATTGCAATTTTATTCATATAAATCATATCTAATGAAAAAAACATAATTGGAACAAACCAGCATAAAAAATATTTATAAATTTTTCTACCTTTGTCATCAAAATTATAAGTAATGGTAAAAATAAAAGTAAATATGTAACATACCATAAAGGTGGATCATATACATAAGAAGCATTTGCAATTCCTACCCCTTTTAATAAAGATAAATTATATATAAGTGAAAAAACACTTAGTATTTTTTCATCCTTTCCAGGAGTACAAACAAACACTCGTATAAAATCAAGTAATACCCCCCCACTGCGTATGGATATATTTTTTTTATTTTGTTCTTTATGTAATAAAAAATATCTCTATATTCCGCTCCAACTTTTTCAGAATGTTTCAAAAAATGCTCGGTTGTGTAATATCCGGTTAACATAAAATAAAATTCTACAAAAGCCCAACCACCCAAAAAAAATGTTCTTTCCATTAATGTATAAGAATGATGGCACAATATTATAATTGCGCCAATAAATCGGCACACTTCAATGTATTGACACTTATTTTTCATTTTATTACCTTCTTGTTTTTTGTATTCTTTCCTTTATACTCTTCGTCGAAACAGATTTGGTATAGGGAAAATATATACAAGAAACCTTTTGTTCTCTCAACTTTTCTTCTATTTCATTATACATCTTTGTATTTTTCCAATCATCTCCGTGGAACAAAACATCATACTGAATATCTGGTAAAACATCCAACTTATTTAGTGTTTTCTGTGCAATAACTTTATCTACACACTTCAACGCTCCCACTATACGAATTCTGTCTTCAAACGGTATAACAGGAAGCTCTCCCTTGTAATCTTTTACTAGTTCGTCTGTACTAACTCCCACTATTAATATTTCACAATTTTCTTTTGCTTTTTCCAATAAATTCAAATGACCCACATGAAATAAATCAAAAGTGCCCGTTGTATATCCAATTTTAAATTTTTTTTCATTTACCATAATACACCCTTCATAATTTAATTAGGCTTATCTTTATATTATCCTTTAGACGACATTAGCGAATAATGTCGCCTAAAAGAACTCCATTCTATTTTTTCAATATGTATTCTTCTGGTGTATAATGAATAATCCTCGTTCCCCCCTCCTCAAATCGAAATGGCACATAAACCAGTTCTTTCATTGCCTCTTTCACACGAGTTTGATATTCTTCTGGAACATAAAAGATTAAAAAACCACCACCGCCAGCTCCTAATAATTTACCTCCCAATGCTCCTTCCTTTATTCCAAGTTCATATAATTGATCAATTGAAGAAGTTGAAATTTTGGAACCTGTCTGTTTCTTTAATTTCCAGGTCTTATCTAAAAGTCTTCCAAAATCATCAATATCCTTCATCTTATTAACTAAAATCTGTTCAGCCTCTTCTACTAAATCATACATTTCCGAAAGATACTCCGTTTTACTCTTCGCCACCACCTGATTTTCTTTCTGTATTTCAGACGAAAATCTAGTAAATCCCGTAAAAAACAACATTAAATTACTTTCTAATTTTCTTTTTCTTTCCGGAGATATAATAATTGGTCTTATTTCATATCCGCTTCCAGAAAAATCAATTCGATTCAATCCACCAAAAGAAGCAGCAATTTGATCTTGCCATCCACCAGCTTCGTTACACAATTCTCTCTCTAAATAAATTGCCTCGTCTGCCAGTTTTTTCTTATCAGCATATTTTCCTTTTAATGCATAAAAAGCATTTAACATCCCCACTGCAAAAGAACTACTTGTTCCAAGTCCAGAACGTGCTGGTAAATCAGCCTCATAAACCAATCGAATTTCCTGCATATCCAACATATCCATTGCATTCCTAATTGCAGGATGTTGAATTTCACAATTGTCATTAACATATTCCATTTTTGAATATGTCAGATGTGTCCTGTAGTCAAAAAATCTTGGCAAATGGCGCACATTAACATAACAATATTTATCGAATGTTGTAGATATAACCGCTCCTTTGTGTTCATAAAAATATTCAGGTATATCTGTTCCACCTCCAAAAAAGGACATTCTAAATGGTGTTTTCGTTATTATCATAGCAAACTCCTAACACTAATTTTCAATTAATCTAATAAAACTTTTTCTATCAAAGTTTCAATTGGGTATTTTTCATTAAACTTCCAATATCTATTTTCACTCTCTAATTTCATATCATTAAATATTTCTTTACGTTCTTCTTGTCCTTTTTTTGCTAAACTAATCAGATATTCTCCACATGCTTGTTCGTCATCTAATAAATGATATTTCTTTTCTAATCCTAATCCAGTCGCTGCAACTTTCGTACATACAATAGGAACGCCATATGATAAAGCTTCTAATGTTTTGCATTTCATTCCAGAATAAAAAACATCTGGATTTACATAAACATCATACGAATCATAAAACTTTTTCAAATCATCAATTTTTCCTAACAAAACAACATTTTTCGCTATCTCTAACTCAGAAATCATCTCACAAATACTGCCTGCGATAAATAGCCTGATATCATCACTTTTTTCAATTACTTTTATCAGTTTTTTAATTGCAAAATAATTCGGAGGATTAGAAGATGCCAAATATCCTATATCCATTATTTTATCTGATGATGAAATATGCTTTCTCCCCGCTGCATTATAAGAAGGAATAAATGGAAATGTTATAACATTCTTTTTATTATCTGTTATACGTCTAAAGTATGTTGCATCATCTTCCTGTACCGCTAAAACTATATCTGCTCTCTCAAGTGCTCTAGCTTCTTCTTTTTCCGATTCTACTCCAAACCAAAAACTCCATTCTGGAAAACCTGCTTCTTTTAATGATTTATTATGCTTTTCAAATTTATCATGTGTATACAATATTTTTTTTACATTTTTTAATACTTCAAACGCTTTTGTATAAAACAGATAATTGACCATGCATACATTATAATGATAATGTTCATTTAGTCGTATAATTGACTGCAAAAAATCATCATCAACCCAATCATCAATATGATCTCCGTCTTCACGCGAATCTGACATGTTTGTATGTGAAAAATAAGGATTTGTTCCATGTTGATAAAACACTCTATCCCATACATTTCTATTAACATTTTGTGGTTTACTATTGTCATAGTATAAAAACAAATGTGCTTGATAACCTTTTTCTTTTATTTTTCCTACAATTCTTTCCACATTGTGAACAGCAGCATTTTCAGCATACCAAGGTAATATTACAAGAATTCTATTTTCATTTTCTACTATTTCTAATTCAAAAATTCCGGTATCAAAATCCATACATTGAAGTTGATTTGAAAAACTCTCTCCCCATTCTCCTTCATGTAATTTATTCCATATAAAAGGACGATGCATCAATTGATTAAATCTGATCCAAATAGCGTTTCCTATTTTAGTATGGTATACATTTCTCAAAATATTTTTCGATACTTCATGCTTTTTAGGTCCATCTTTTTTTTCTTCTATTTCATTTTTTTCAAACCGTTTCAAGAAAGGATATACTTCCTTATTATAATAAGATCTCATTTCCCATCTATGAAATCTAGCATTTTCTAATCCGACTCCCACCTTCTTTCCTTCTTGATAAAACTCTTTTGCCCTTTCTAGAAACTTTTTCTGTGTTTTTTCATCCAAACGATTGTAATGAAATAGAAAATCAAAATACCCGTGTAAGTAAAATGCATCTTTAAATAATTCAAATTTGTCATGCTCTAAAAGCCAATTTTTAATATATGCATAATTTTTAAATTCTGCATCCCAATTTTTTGATGATTTACTTGATGAGTTTGTTGTCATGACTCGATAGTTATATACAGCATTTGGAATACACACTACATTTTTTGTAGACGAATAGACCATAAATTTAAAAATTCCATCTTGATATGCTGCCCCAGATGTTTCAACCATTTGAATTTTATTACATTTCAAAAATTCTCTATGATAAAGTGCAGCCCATATCGACGATTCCATCAGCATTAAATCATTTGAATAGCACGGCTCAACAATAACTTCCGGTTCATAAAATGGAAATGGTGGTTTAACTTCGCAACTTCCTCCATCTGGATATAATTTACGAAATCCCGCTTTAACTACATTTGCTTGATATTTTTCGGCTGCTTTATATAAAACTTCCAGCATATCTGGCTCAATAAAATCATCCGTTTCAACAATAGCTATATATTTTCCCGATGCCTTACTAATTCCATTATTAACTGCATTACCGTATCCACCATTTTTCTGATGAACAGGCTTAATTCTCTTATCTTTTGCTGCATAATCATCCATTATTTTTCCGCATGCATCTGGTGAACCATCATCAACTGGAATAATCTCTATATCTTTTAAAGTTTGATTTATTACGCTCTCAATACACTGTGGAAAAAATTCCTCCACATTATACGTCGGCATTATCACCGATATTAACGCCATTTTTCTCCTCCTCACGCTTTTTTAAATACTCCTTATAATCCATCTCCGTATCAAAGATAACTCCACCATGCGTATTAGATACATTCTGTGGTGTCATATAATCTCCGTATCTGTTTTTTAGATAAATATCATATCCAGCAGGAACCGGCATTTTCAAATATTCAAAATCCATCCAAATTGTCTTATCATAGATATGACGATCCCGAATTCGTTTTTCTGTATCAAAAATAAAATTCAACGGAGCCACTCTGTCTGCTTCTTCCTCTTTTATTTTTCTAAACATATCATCTATATATCGCCAACAATGATCCACATCCAGATTTTCTTTTAATTCTTCTGGAAGTTCGAAGTCGCCTGGCCATTCATAGGATATTCCTGCTGTTGTGTTATAAATGTATTCTTTTAACACTTCACATGTTCTTCTTTGTTTTTCTACAACTTCAACATCATTCGAAACATTTTCCAGTACAAACAAATCAATAAAAATTCCTTGGTTAAATTCCTTATTTTGATTTTCTTCCGCTGTTAATATTCCTGTTGTATAACTATTCCTTATCTGTGCATGACCATGAACATATTTCTTATCTGTATATACATTCTGGAAAAAATATGGTTCTGTAAAATATCTGGGTGCAATCTCGCACAGCTTATCATAGTCCTCCCTGAACATTGCCAAGTCCATATCATCGTCCCATGGAATAAATCCTTTATGACGGACCGCTCCCAACATTGTTCCTGCATCAGCAAAAATTCTTAAATTATTTTCCCGGCATACAGTCAGCAAACGATCCGCCATCTCCAGTTCAATCGCCCACACCCTTTTCTGCTTCTCTGTTATTTCAAAGCCATGTTTAACTTCTGAGACAAAAAAAGTTTCCTTGGGATGCACATCCCATTTATGCGGCATTGCAATAAAACCGTGTTCTTTTCGTTCTGCCGTTTTTATATCCAGCACAATAAAATCTGTCAGACTATCATGTCGTACTGAATTTTCTCCCCAGATACGGGCTTCTAAATAATACTGCCCATCCAGCAGATAATTCTTATCAATATGGCATTCCATCATTCCGCAATGCTCAGAAGAAATCATTTTATTATATTCAAGTGCAGTCGATGTCCTATAGACCGGTGTATGATCTTTCGAGACAATACCAAATGCAAAACTTAATGGCATATCTTTCATCCGACTGGCATACTGAAACCGAATTGTTATCTCATCCCCTGTATCAAAACAAGCACTGGAATTCCCATCTTTATCCAACAGTTCAATCGATGTAAAGTGAACCAATCCCGTTCCTTCTCTTTTTGCCTCTGGTGCACTGAAAATACTTAACGAACTGCAGGTTTCATCCGTAAAAGAATTTTCCTTCTCCTTTTCTTTCATCTCGCCCTTATTACCGCTAAGGCTATTTAAATAAGCTCTTGATACCTCACGGACAGTTCCGCAGCCTTTTACCACACCCTTCTCAAGCCACAGTGCATTGTCACATATTTTTCTGACTGACTCCATTGAATGAGACACATACAGCAAGGTAGTTCCCTCTTCACGCATCTTTTTCATCCGCTTTTCACACTTGCGCTGAAATGCATAGTCTCCTACCGCAAGGACTTCGTCACAGATCAGTATATCTGGCTTTACAACTGTCGCAATCGCAAAGCCTAATCTCGCTGCCATACCAGAAGAATAGTTTTTAATTGGCATATCCAAAAAATTTTCCAGTTCTGCAAATTCAACGATCTCATCAAAATGCTCTTTCATGAACTGTTCGTCATGCCCCAAAACTGCGCCATTTAAATAAATATTTTCCCTCGCTGTCAAATCACCGTCAAATCCAGCTCCCAGCTCAATCAATGGCGCTATCGTTCCATTGACGGTTACACTCCCTTTATATGGTTTTAAAATCCCGCAAATTACCTTCAACAGTGTAGATTTTCCTGAACCATTGATTCCTATAATTCCCCAGGATTCCCCCTTTTTCACACTAAAAGATACATCTTTTAATGCCAGGAACTCTTCAAACATCAGTTCTCTTTTTACAAGCTTAATAAAATATTCTTTCAGATTATCAATTTTTTCTGAAGCCATATTAAATCTTGCAGTCACGTTTTTCACTTCAACTGCAACTTCATTGTTTTTATTCTGTTTCATTTTTTCCTCGTTTAAATATATAAAATGAATTTATCCTGTGTCTTTGAAAAAACAACACTTCCGATTAATAAAGAAACGATCGCAACGCTAAAGCCATATATAATCCATTTTGCATCCGGAAATACTCCCTGCAAAACAATCATTCGAAACTGCGTCACATAAGAATACATCGGATTAAATATTTTTATTAAATGCTGGACTTGCTCCGGAAGCTGTTCAATCGGATAAAAAATAGGGGTCAAATAATTCCATGCTGTTAAAATTGCTGCATAAATATGCTGGATATCTCTAAAAAAGACTGTTCCCTGTGCTAATAACAATCCTAATCCAATATTAAAAATGTAAATTTGAAGCAATACAACTGGAATCCAAATCATATAAAAATTAAAACGGACACCACATACTATAAATACAATCAGCATTGCTCCCAATGAAAATAATGTATTCACAAAACTGCTTGTAATCTTAGATAATGTAAAGATGTACTTAGGTACATATGTTTTTTTCAGCAGTGCGCTATTTCCCATAATGGACCACATAGCCTGCGTAGTTGCGTCTGACATAAAACTGAATAAGGTTGAACCAATGATCAGGTATACTGGATAATTTTCAATATTAAATCGGAACATCTGCCGAAACACAATTACCATAATAATCATGATCATTAATGGATTTAGGATACTCCATATATATCCCAGAAAACTTCTTCGATATTTTAATTTAATATCTTTGATTACCAACTGCTTCATGAGCGGTTTGTATTTTTTAAACAACTCTATTTGTTTCTTTCCCATGCTTAATTTCTCCTAATGGACGTCTATCTTATAATTAAATTTATTTCTAATTCCATGCTGATTTGTTTTTTAACATTTCGAACTTTTTTTCGTATTCTTTTTGCACTTTTCCATATCGAAAGAATAATATTTCAAGTATGTTTAGGCAGTATCCGATTGCCTTGAAAAGCTGCTTTCTATCTCTGGCAGCCCATCTTCTTTTTCCAGCCCCACTATCCCTTAATTCAATTTTCTTTTTTCTAAAAACCGAAAACGGTGCATCATACGGATGTAACACTCCCACTTCACTATTTCCCGGTAAAAGCCATCCATTAAATGTTATTTTTTTTAAAAAATTTCCTTTATACCGCTGTGAACTATAACACCTCTGCAATTCATTCAATGTTGGTTTATCTTCAGTCTGCATTGATTCTGTTTTAGGAAGCTGCTTTCTCAACTGATTATTCTTTTCTTCTGCATTCACATGAATTAACCATTCTGGTCCCTTCACAAAATCTTTTACTCCCTGACAAATAAAACCAGTTTCCTCATAACGCATCTTCATAATCGCAGTTAAAAGAAATTTAGAAATCCATTTCCACATATAAATCCGCGATAACTCAGGCTCATGCAAGGCTGCATAAATTAAATTATTTCTCGTATCATAATACGCGTTCGTCCCTAAGAAATTAACTTCAAAACCTTTATGCCATACATTAAAACCATTCAAAAAAACAATTCCAGTTTCTTTGTTCCGAACTTCATATTCAATATCATCACGATGAATAAACAACGGTAACGGAAGGTTATCATTCCGGACCATATTTAACGAATAGCAGCAACACCACCAGCCAGAATACATATGATATTCATCATGCGGTCTTTCAATCAATGGTTTGCGGCAATTTTCAAAAGAACGCATATCTGTCATAACAAGTGGATTTGTTACATTAAATCTTTCAAACCACTCTCCCATTGCCTGACACATATAGGGATAATCCTCCCGCATCAAGGTTCCTCCCAGGCGAATATCCTCCCACTCATCCTTCCGCATCCCCAAAAATCCATATGCCCGCACAAAAAGCTCCGGATCCATCACAGCGTCATCATCCATCATCTGCACATGCGTCAGTCCCAGGCGTTCTTTCTCCTCGATCGCTTCAATCATGCCCCTCGTAAAGCCGCCGGCGCCGCCGACATTTCGGTTGGGAATGATGCGAATTGTATCTGGATGCTGGGCAGCCAGGCGGCTGATTTCTTCGTGTTCCGAGAGTGTTCTCCCATTATCCACCAACCAATAGCAGAGATTCATTGATGCATTTTCCGGTCGCTCTAAAAAGCGGAGAACACTTTTTAAATTTCGCAGCACATACGGTTCGCGTTTAAATGTACAGACAACCGCCGCGATGCAAACTGGCTTTTCCTCCTGGCATTTTCCCTCATACCACCCAGACAGCTGCGGTACATCTGATTTGCTGCTTATTCCTGGTTTTACTGAAAACCAGAACACACCTTTATCCGTCTCCTGATACGGAAATTCCAATGTCATCGGCTCCGGCCGCCCGCCCAATTTGATTTCACGGATCATGGTTTCATCATGCATCAGTCGGACTGCCTGGCAATCGCCCACTTCCAGATGCAGCGTCAGTGTTTCCTGATTTGTATATTTTTTTCTTTTTTCTATATAAAAGAGATTGAAATAGCCATTGAAATCAATCCACTCACCATTCCGGTGGAAATACAGCTCTTCTTCCCTGCAAATGTCCGGTTCTGGGAACCGTATATTCTGTAATCTCATCCGCTCTTCTCCTTCTTTTGTTTCGTCAGAACTGACGTTTCTGATGTTTCAGCGCCCAAACCGCCGCCCCATACAACCGATACCGGCTCATCCGGAGTGCCTTTACCGCCTTATTCCGGTTTGCATGATAAATTCCCGGATATTTTTCCAATAATTCCTTGTCAAACCGAACCAGCTGATTTCTCACCTTTTTATCCGCCGGAAGGCTCAAAAGGATCTTGACTCTTCCTGCCGCTACGCGGGCGATTCCGCTCTCGATATAGCGCAGTTTTTCCTCGGAGCAGTTAATTTCTCCATTCCGGCATTTCTGATAAAATGCACACAGGGATTCCAGCACCCGGTCGTAATTTTTCTTGTTCTGCACCATTTTTTCCGGGCTGACACTCTGACCTACACGTCCAATCCGGTACTGGTAGACAAAATCCGGCAGAAAGGACACGGTCCGCACCCACGGAATCGGATACAGGATGTATTCCGCATCGACGTAATAACAATGTTCGTCGATCGAAAGCGGCATCTGTCTCAAAATCTCTGTCCGCCAGGTAATCCCATGCATTTTCATATAAACCTGATCAGCGATACCATCCAAAACGTATGATTTTCCGTATTTCACGCCCTTGAATGGCTCTTTCATCTCCGCCTTACTCGGAAAAGAGGATTCCTCCCCGCTTCCATTGTCAAACCGCCAGTAAAAGCCGCTGACCACCGCATCATCGCTGGTATGTGCCAATGCATCTAATAAATTTGAAAATGCCTGCGGCTCGACCCAGTCGTCGGCATCGACGACCTTTAGATACCGGCCGCGCGCCTCCCGGATGCCGCAATTAATGCCGGAACCGTGACCGCCGTTTTCTTTATGAATCACACGGACTGTATCGGAATAGATTTTTGCATATTGATCTGCAATTTTTCCGGTGTGATCTGTCGAACCATCGTCTACCACCAACACTTCCAGGCACGACTGCCCATTTTTCTGGTATCTCGCATCCGGTTCTGTCTCTCCTTTCTCCATGTCTGAAATTTCAGGTTTTTCAAGAACTAGACGTTTGTTTGTACATTCGTCACAGAGAGAGTCCAATGTGTATTTAATATATTTTTCCGCGTTATACGCCGGGATGACGACTGTCAGAAGCGTTTCCATTGTCCGCCACTCCTTCCGTACTTTCTTTTAACATCATGATCTTCGGGGTCATCAGCATCAGCTTCAGATCCAGAAGCAGAGAATAATTCCGTATGTAGGTCAGATCCAGTTTCAACTTGTCATAGGAAGTCGTATTATATTTCCCGTAAACCTGTGCATAACCAGTCAGTCCCGCTTTCATTTTCAGGCGGTAGCAAAATTCCGGGATCTCTTCCTCTATCTCCGCCGCCAGCTCCGGACGTTCCGGGCGCGGTCCCACGATCGACATCTCGCCTTTCCAGATATTAAAAAGCTGCGGAAGCTCGTCCAGACGGGTTCTGCGGAGGAAGTGTCCGACCGGCAGAATCCGGTCATCATTTTCAGCCGCCAGTCTGGCGCCTGTTTTCGCCTCTGCGTTCTGGATCATCGTCCGGAATTTGCAGATCTGGAACTCTTTTCCTCCCTCTGTCAGCCTCGTCTGCTTATAAAACACTGGTCCCCGGTCGGTCAGATAGATTGACAGCGCCACCAGCAGAAAAAATGGCGATAAAACAACGATTCCCAATCCTGAAAAGAATAGGTCAATCGCCCGTTTTACAAACCGCTGTCCCCCGGAAATTCCTTCATTTCTGGACAGAAGAAGCGGGCTGTCGAAAATATCCAGTTCTTCCGACGTCCGAATCAGAATGTCTGAAAGTTTCGGCACCGTATAGGTACGGATGTCCTCTTCAAAACATTTTTTCAACAGTGCATTCCGGTCCTTGGCCGGAATATCGCCGATAATCAAGGCGTCAAATGCTCCTGCTTCCCGGATGATCGCCTCCATTCCCGCCCGGATATGAATCGCTTTCGCCAGGTAATATTTATCCTCGCGCGAATTAATTTTTTCCATCAGATGAAATGCCGGACGATCGCCGCATACCAGAAGCATTCTTCTCGGCGGAAACAGCAGCCGGTACAGCCGCTGAAATAAATATGTCCAGACGATCGCCGCCAGAAGCTGTACCAGCGTCATCGCCAGCAAAATCCGCGGATCGTGAAATTTCTTATCCAGCAATGAGATTTGTATATAGGTAATAATATTTAAAAGCCCGATCGACAGTATCTGGGAGCAAAGCAGATTTCCCTTTTTCAGATATCCGATCCGGAATCCCCCATATGTATATAGGAAGAAAAACAAAATTCCTGCATACAGGGCGATCATCAGCCAGTTTCCTCTTCTCCAAAATGGAAATTCAATTAATTTATTGAAATAACCGTTCCAGACGCATCCATAAATTCCCGTCAGAACAGCCATCAAAATGACCGCGCCTCCCATTCGGAACAGCCTCTTGAATGGTTCGTATTGTCTCAAAATCGTATCCTCTCGCAACTGTCTGCTTTCTCACAGGCAAACTCCGCGTACAAATGTACGGTTCTTACCAAACAGTTACTTTCTTTCATCTTTTTTTATCCTGAACTATCAGGCGTGCATTCTTTCCCGCAACTTTTTCTGATACAAATAGCCGCGAATCCCAACCGGCAGTATGCTTGCCGCCACACGCACAGCACAGTTACTTATATATTCAGGAAACGTCAAAAATCCACTTTTATAAAAATGGGTCTGCAGACGCATATTTTCTCTCGCATACGCCAGACCGCCGCGCCGCTGCATCATGCCATTTCCCGTTCTCGCGTATACCAGCACATCCGGCAGATTTTCCGCCCGATAACCAGCCTGCAGCATCCGCACCCATAGTTCGTAATCTTCGGCGCCCTTCACGGCACGATAATTGCCAACCGCTAAAACAGCGTCCCGCCGCATCATAACCGCCATGTGGTTCATCGGGTTGCGCCTGCGGGCAAATATAAGAATCTCCTCATAACCGCACGGCAGCGTCCGGGTACCGGTGATACAACAATCTTCTGGAATCTCCACCGGCTCTTTCGGTGTATCTATCGTCCACTGCATATTTGCTGCTTTTTCCAGCGAATCCATCTCAAACTCGGCAATCGCCCCGCTCGCCAGCGCCAGCGCTGGGTTGCCTCGGAACTGCACCAGCTGCTTTTCACATCGTTCCGGACAGGCGATATCGTCGCTGTCCATGCGGGCAATCAGATTATTTCGGCAGCTTTCCACCCCTGCTGCCAGTGCCGGTCCTATGCCGCGATTTTCCGGCAGACGCACGATTTTTATCTGTTCGGACCATGTTTCTTCTAATTTTCTGATTACTGCATCGAGTTCTTTCGTCAGCGGACCATCGCAGACCAGGACAAACTCATCCGGGGAAACACTCTGTTTCATCATGCTGAGCGCCGCCCGGTAAAAATAGAACGGATTTTCCTTTCGGTAAACAGGCATCAGAACGGAATACTTCATATCAAAACTTCTCATATGCCTGCCACCTGCTCCCGGTTTTCATCGCCTTTTACACGAATCGCCAGTTCGACCCGCCGTGCTGCTCCCAGCATCGGCATCTCCAGCGTCACAACCCGTTTCCGGATTCGTTTCCGCACGATCTGTCCCAGCGACTCTCCCAATATGCCTTCCGCCGACACGATCTCTCCCGCCTCGTTTACCTGTACGAGAAATCGTCTTACCGTATGCTGCGGATCCTCTCGAAGCAGACGTTTCAGGAAATCTTCCTCCGCCTTTTCCAACGGTACTGCCTTCTCATCGAGCGGAAGCTTCGCAGAACCAGCCAAAATTCCTATCTTCTGTTCCAGTTCTCCCGCATCATCCGTATCCACAAAGATATATCCCGGAAACATCGGCTCCACACCGATGTGATAAATCCCGCCCATCCGCCAGGACCGTTCTTTAGACAGCACAAAACAGGGCTTATCCGACTCTCCCGAATAAACCCGGTTCAATTTCTCTGCCATCTCAGCTTCTCTTCCTGCAGGCGTTTGTACTGCGTACCACATACCGAGCTTCTTCCTCTCGTTTTTACAGTTTTCGCAGAATACCTAGTTCTGCGAAATCTTTGTTCATTATACTATGCTTTTAGAGCGAATTCAATAGAAGTTTCTCCCAAGAATCTATTATGAAATTATTAAGATACGCATTTCTGATCAATTATTTACCAAATTTCCGATTAATACTATTTAAAAATCAATATTGTCAAAATAAAGCTCCTTTTGTGTCTCTGAAATTTCCTCCAAATTTCGCAGAACTAGGTATTCTGCGAAATCTTTATTGTTTCGTTTATTATGCAATATTATATAGCATATAAATAAATTAATATTATGCGTAAATTATGCATAATTTCCCTTATTTATTTTTAACAAAACCATCTTTGAAAACAAATAGGGACTTGAAGCAATCATTGTCCTATGGTATTCTGTAAATACAAAAGCATATATTTTTCTATATCAGCCATCCGACTGTCTGGCATTCTAAATCATCTGAGAATCTTATGCTTTTCCAACATATTCACAACTGAAAAGCAGGAGGTTTTCAAAAAGGATTTTGCCTTGTTCTCCTGCTGAAAGGAGGACAATTACATATGAAAAAACACAAACATACTATGAGCACAACTGTAGACAGATATCGGGAGCAAAAGAAACGACTTGCAGACAAGATCCAGGCACGGCGCGATCACAAAGACACTCTTTTCCGGATGCTTTTCAGCAGCCGTGAAAATCTTTTAAGTCTTTATAACGCTGTCAATGGGACTCATTACACGGATCCCACCGCTTTGAAAGTTGTAACATTGGAAAATGCTGTCTACATGAACATGAAAAACGATCAGGCGTTTCTTCTGGACTTTCACCTCAATCTCTATGAGCATCAGTCCACCTGGAATCCCAATATGCCGCTTCGTTTTCTGCTCTATGTAGCAAAGGAATATCAGATGCTTATCCGAAATCAAACCATCTATTCTTCCGCACTGGTTTCACTTCCAACACCACATTTTATTGTATTTTACAATGGGGAGGAACCCAAGGAAGCCGAAAGTACTCTGAAACTTTCCAATGCATTCCAGCAATTCACGGATCATCCAGAACTGGAGCTGCTTGTCCGGATTCTAAATATCAACCTGAACAAAAATCCCGAAATTTTAGATGCCTGCCAAACTTTAAAAGAATATATGCTTCTGGTCGAACGAATTCGGCGTTATACAAAAAATATGCCGTTAAATGAAGCGGTTGAAACAGCTGTCAACGAATGCATCGAAGAAAATATCCTGGCAGATTTTCTTCAAAAAAACAAATCGGAGGCGATTGCTATGTGTTTATTTGAATATGATGACGAACGGGAGAAAAAATTGATTCGTAAAGCAGAATTTCAAGAAGGCGTCAAGGCTGGTCTCGCCCAGGGACGAGCAGAAGGATTAAATGAGGGTAGGAATGAACGCACCAGCAAAATGCTTCACGCCATCCGTCTGATTCAGCAGAAACATTCACTGCAGGATATTCACGCTAAAACTGGGCTTGAGGCAGAAACAATTCAGGCGATATTAAAAGATTTGCAGAATATACAGTAAACTATATTTCTTTATTTAGCAATTAATATCTCTGTTACAAAAATTAATTTTTCACGAAGGATGTGTCAAAAAATGCCAAAATATAATTTCTATTATGACGAATCCGAACATAGCCGGAAAATTAACTACACAACAATAAGTGCCTCTAATTATTATGATAATTTCATAACTATGATTGTGGGATGGTCTACCCGAAATGATGATATTCTGCAGCTTCACGCCGACTTTGAAACTAAATATGCGGACAGGCAAAATTGCAATGGTGAAATCAAAAGTACAATGCTTCGACAAAAACAATTTAAATATGGTTTCGCTTCTCTCAACAGACAAAACGCTCAATTTATATATGATTTTTTGTCACTTTTTAATAAGGATATTCACATTTACTTTTCCATTTCCAGTAAGATTGAATATCTTGTACTACAACTTTTCCAGAATTACCGAAACAATCTTCTCATTGATGCAGATTTAATGAAGTATTCCATCATAAAAGCTCTTGTTATGTACCATCCTCAGGAAATCATTAAATGCATCTTTGAATCACCCAAAGATTTTTTAGCAGAATTAAAAAAGTTTTTCCAGAATAGAATTGAATATAATAAAGGCAATCCCATTTTAAAACAAAAAGAAACTGAAGCATTTCAACAGATTTTATTCATACTGAATGATATCTCAGATTCTCCAGATATTAATTGGGATTATCATATGTCCTTTGATGGTTTTAAAAAGTATCTCGGGGAAAAAGACATATCAAATTACCACCTAACCATTGATAAAGAAGGGGAAGAAAACGAACAAAGCAAAACTTTAAAAGCCGCTTGCGAAATAGGACTATATAATTCCAGTGAGGCAAATTCCATAGAACTTCCAGGGCTTCGTATGGCTGATATGCTGGCAGGCATTATATCAAAGTTAATGAAAGGTTTATTTGATTCATTACGGTATCAATCGCTTGACGACAGTACTAATAAAAAACTTTTAGAGCCAGACTGGTTTTACCTAAATGAACTCCAATTAAACATTTACAAAAAACTCTATTGTCTTATTTGCGAGTGGCAACCTGCATGGTACAAATCCTACTCTGGTATATATTCAGATGATTTAGTCCTTTTTAATGCTTTACTTAATTTCATGAATCATTTTGAATCTATCGAACAAATCCAGGAAAACATCAATATGCAAGGTGAATACTTCAATGCTTTTGCTTGTGAACAGTTAGAAAACTACTTTAAACTGAGAAAATGCAAACTACCAATCGAGCCTGTAATCCCTTTTGATAAAGAATCCTACCTAACCCCCAGAGGCGGAAGAATATTTTTTAATTCGAGAAAACAACCACTTTTGCCATTATATAAAGCTTCTCAAACTTTTAATGTATTGTCTGTTGGTGTAGATCAAAACCTTACCCCAACAGTAACCATTCTAAGTGGTTACAAAACTGAGTGTTTTCAACTTCCAACCGAACTCAGCAAATGGGCTCGCAGTGTTATAGGTATGGCTTCCATGGGAGTAAATCTCTTCCCTGCCAAAGTTACTTTTTCCAATATTAAGGGAAAATACTATGCAGATATACTTTAGTGTAGGGAACAACTAGGCACTTGCATTATATAAGGAAGAGCTGCTGGCTACCAATCAGCCGTGCAGCTCTTTTTATACTTTATATCAAAAAACACTCCCACTGTCTGTATACCAGAAACAGGAAGACTTTGAATGATTCGACTGAACTTTCAGATCCTTACTTTTTCTTCACCATACACCGTTTCTTAAAAAACAAAATGCCATAACAAAGGATCTGATCATAATCATCCTCGTACTCCTTTGCATACATTCTGTCATCAATCTGCTGCAGACACTTTCAAATATAATAATTATTTCTGTCTCGCCTTAAACGCACGGTCAATCTCCCGCTTCGCGTCCTTTTTCGCCAGATCGTCTCTCTTATCATACAGCTTCTTACCGCGTGCCAGACCAATCTCCACTTTTACGAGACTTCCCTTAAAATACACCTGCAGCGGCACCAGCGTATATCCTTTTTCTTTGATCTTTGACATCAGGCGGCGGATCTCCAGTTTGTGGAGAAGGAGTTTCCGCACACGCAGCGGATCTTTATTAAAGATATTTCCCTTCTCATATGGGCTGATATGCATGCCGAATACATACACCTGACCGTCGCTCTCGATCTTGATAAATGCTTCCTTGATGCTGCATTTACCCATGCGGATCGATTTGACCTCGGTACCGAATAACTCGATCCCGGCTTCGAATTTATCATCGATAAAATAATCATGGTAAGCTTTCTTATTGTTCGCCACCATCTTGATTCCTGCTCCCATTTTAATTCCTCTTTCCCTCTCTACTTTTTACATCTTATTTTACAATCTTCTACTTCCAGTACACCGCCGGCATAAAATCAATCGTCCTCGCATACCGGTCGCACGCAGTCACGCGGACGCGGATAGTCTGACCGAGCTTGTACGTCTTTCTCGTCATCTCTCCGACCAGCTCATAGTGTGCTTCGTCAAATACGAAATAGTCGCCGCGCAGTTCATTGACATGAACTAATCCTTCAACCGTGTTCGGCAGCTCGACATAGAAGCCCCAGTTGGTGACACCGGAAATGACTCCCTCGAATTCTTCTCCGATGTAATGTTCCATGTACTGGACTTTCTTCATCTTATCAGTCTCGCGTTCGGCTTCGTCAGCGCGGCGCTCCAGTGCCGAGGTCTGGACTGCCACTTCCGGCAGGATTTTTTCAAAATGGGCGGTTTTTCGCGCATCCATATTCCCATGCAGGCACTCTTTGATAATCCGGTGGATCTGCAGATCCGGGTAACGGCGGATCGGGGAGGTGAAATGGGTATAGTATTTCGCCGCCAATCCAAAATGACCGGAGTTCAAGGTCGAATATTTCGCCTGTTTCATGGAGCGCAGCGTCAGACGGCTGAGCAATGCCTCCTCCGGCGTGCCCTCGATCTTTTCAAGCAGCTTTTGCAATTCTTTCGGATGGACTTCGCCACCCGGCATCCGCAATGTATATCCAAAGTTGTTGATGAACGTGCCGAGTTTCGCCATCTTCTCCTCATCCGGTTTCTCATGGATTCGGTAGAGGAACGGCATTTCCTGCCAATAATAGTCCTCGGCTACCGTCTCATTTGCCATCAGCATGAAATCCTCGATAAGCTTCGTCGCCGCGTTGCGCTCATACGGCTTGATCTCGATTGGGCGTCCTTTGGCGTCGAGTAAAATCTTGCTCTCTGGAAAGTCGAAGTCAATCGCACCGCGCTCCTGGCGCCTCTTGCGGAGAAGCTGCGAAAGTTCTTTCATTTGCAGGAATAAATCCACAAATTCCTTATATTTCTCCTTTGTCTCTGCATCATCATCCGTGATGATCGCATTGACCGCCGTATACGTCATCCGGCGATCGACGCGGATCAATGTCTCTGCAATCTCATGTCCGATCACGACGCCTTTGTCATTGATCTCCATGATACAGCTCAGCGCCAGGCGATCTTCGCCCTGATTCAGGGAACAGATACCGTTTGAGAGTTTATGCGGCAGCATCGGAATGACACGGTCGGTCAGATACACGCTCGTTCCGCGCTTTAATGCCTCGCGGTCAAGCGGGCTGCCCTCGCGGACATAATGGGTCACATCCGCGATGTGTACACCGAGCCGGTAACCCTGCTCCGTCTTTTCCAGCGTGATCGCATCGTCGAGATCCTTCGCTTCCTCACCATCGATCGTGACTGTCGGCAGATCGCGCAGATCCTTGCGTCCCGCCTTGTCCTCCTCGCGGACGGCATCCGGAATCTCTTCAAGCTGCGCCATGACCTCCGGCGGAAATTCTTCCGGCAGACCGTATGCTTTCACGATCGATAAAATATCGACTCCCGGATCGTTCATATGTCCGAGAATGCTGGTGATCACGCCCTCCGGCTTCTTATCCGGGCTGTTTCCGTAATCCTTGATCTTCACGATGACCTTATGACCGGTCACTGCGCCCGCGTCACACCCCTGCGGGATGAAAATATCGCGTGAAATCCGTGGATTGTCCGGGATCACAAAGCCGAAACCGCCGTTTTTCTCATACAGACCGACCAGCTCCTGATTGGCGTGCTCCAGGATCCGCACGATACTTCCCTCGGCTCTGCGTCCGCCGCCGCTCTCCTGATCAATCACAACCAGCACCTTATCGCCGTGCATCGCGCCCTTTGTTTTTTCACGCGGAACGAACACATCCTGCTCACGTCCCTCGATTGCCACGAAACCGAAGCCCTTCGGGTGTCCCGAATAAATACCTGCCTCTGAAAATGTCTCCGGGCGCCCCAGCTTGCCCTTGCGGGACATGCTGATTTTTCCCTCTTCCAGCAGATGATCGATAACCCGCTGCAGCTCCCGACGCTGTTCCTTCGGAATATTTAAAAGAAGTGCCAGCTCCTTCAGCTTCATCGGCACGTATGCCGGTTCATTCATGACATCCTGAATCATCTTGCAGCGGCGGGTAAACTCCTCCTCGGAAGCGCCAGCATCCTCACGCTCCTTCTTGCCGCGCTTTTCGCGCTTCTTATCCATCTCACGCTCAAGCTTTCGATCACGGTCTTTCTTTTCCGCTTTATCCTTTTTCCGGCGCACCGATTCCTCTTTCGGACCTTTCGCACGCTCCGGCTTTTTCTTCTTTTTTCCGTACCTCTCTTCCCACTCGCCGATCAGCCCATCCCCGTCAATCTGGCGCTGTACGCTGCTCTCCCGGCTTTCTCCGGACATTTTCTCTTCCCGTGCTTCTTCTTTCCGCATCGCAAACCGCTGTTCTGCATTCTTCAGGATCGTCTCCAGCATCTCATCCGAGAGCTTTGTCTCCGTCTGCTGGTGCTTTTCAAATGACTTTCTTTCTCTCCTGCGATTTTCCGACATTTTCTGTCCTTCCTCTTTCTGTGAAGCTGCCACACTCTGCATCTGCGCCTGGCGCTTCTGCTGTTTTGCGTATTTCTGAGCCTCGCTTCTCTTTATTTTTCCCATGATTTTATCAAATATGTTCAAATTTATCTCACTTCTCTTTCTCAATATGAAAAAAAGGCTGCCACGCGACAGCCTCTTAAAGGTTCCTTACAGGAATTTCAAATTCAAAACTAATGCAAGGATCAGCCACAGAATTGCAGCATATTTGGTCAGCTTCTCCAGCTTTCCTTCCATAGAACGGCTTTTATTTCTGCCCCAGTAGCTGTCAGCCATACCGCCGATGGAACCGGACAGACCTGCCGATTTGCCCTCCTGCAGTAGGATTACCGCCGACAGGAATACACAGATAATAATAAATATGATCGTAAGGATCGTCTTGATCATCTTCGCACCTCCTGAATAAACATAGTAATCATAGCATATTTTCGGCAGAAGGACAACTGTTTTTTTCCCGACTTCAACCCGGGAATTTGCCGTATTTAAATGCGAAGCCACGGCAAATTCCGTTACCGAGTACGTATGCGTAAACAGTAACGGTTTTTCCGCTTTATCCGTCTGATCAGACGTCCTAGACCAGCATTCCCCCAGTTATACCGGTGCCACCTGTCGATCACCGTCTTAATTTTACGCAAAAATGTATACAGCACACGGATCTCTTCCGGCTTCAAAAAACTCATCGAAATCATTTCCCGCCGTTTCCGGGCTTGATTTTATCTCCCGTCGTGCGATACAATAGAGTTCTATCACATTTACAATCAGCGAAATCCTTTTTTTCATGGGAACAGCTATTTTTTATCATAAAATGAGTCAGGAGGGTTCTATTTTGAAAAAATTCACTTCGGCGTTTGGGCGTCTGTTTCTCTCTGCCGTCCTTATTTTTCTGGTGTTCTACACCATGATGCCAGCCATCAATCTGCACGATCAGGATTTCATCGTATTCCTGATTATCTGCATTCTGATTGTACTGGCAGTCAACTTTATGGAAAGCATTCTCATATTTCTGAAAACAGTGCAGCAAAACCGCGGCGTTGAGATCGTGCGCGATCCTGTGACCGGACGGATGGTTCTGCGACGCAAGTACGCCGACGCCTCCGGCAGCCCGTTTGCCGGTTTTAAGGCGATGGGACGCCCGTGCAAATATGGCACGATCGCGATCGCTGTCCTGATCTTCTTTTCCCTGATCGCCTCGGCGGCGGGCGTCCAGCTTTTTAATGCGTCCCGCTACCGCGATCTGATCACCGTTACCGAGGGCGATTTTGCCTCAGATGTCGCAGAGCTTGGCATGTCGCAGATCCCGGTCGTTGATAAGGACACCGCCTCCCGGCTCGGAAGCAAAAAGCTCGGTGAGATGACCGACCTGGTCTCCCAGTTTGAGATTCAGGAAAATTACACACAGATCAACTACAAGGGGACACCGTACCGCGTGACGCCTTTGCGCTATGCCGACCCGATCAAGTGGCTGTACAACCAGAAGAAGGGACTTCCGGCATACATTGCTGTCAATATGGTCGATCAGAATACCGATCTCGTCTGGCTGTCCTCCGGCATGAAGTATTCCACCAGTGAATATTTCTTCCGCAATATCAACCGCTACATCCGTTTCTGCTACCCGACACGGATGTTTGAGACGGTCTCCTTCGAGATCGACGACGATGGAAACCCATACTGGGTGGCGCCGACCATCGCCTACCGGATCGGCTGGTGGAACGGCAAGGACATCGACGGCGCGATCCTCGTCAATGCTGAGACCGGCGAATCTAAGTGGTACGCCAAAGCGGATGTCCCGCAGTGGATCGACCAGCTCTATGATTCGAACCTCATCATGGAACAGCTCGACGACAACGGCAGATTCCAGAATGGTTATTTAAACTCCATCTTCGGTCAGCGCGGCGTGCGCCGGACGACCTACGGCTACAACTATCTCGCCATCGACGACGATGTGTGGCTGTACACCGGCATGAGCTCTGTAACCTCAGATGAGTCGAACATTGGCTTCGTCCTCGTCAACCTGCGGACGAAAGAAACGAAATTTTACACCGTTCCGGGCGCCACCGAGCTCGCTGCAATGGATTCCGCGCGCGGACAGGTGCAGCACTTAAATTACAGTGCGACCTTCCCGCTTCTCTTAAATATTTCCGGGCGACCGGCATATTTCATTTCCCTGAAAGATGCTGCAGGGCTTGTGAAAATGTATGCGTTCGTCGATGTCGCGCAGTACCAGATCGTCGGCACCGGACAGACGATCGATGAGGCGAAGCGCAATTACCGTGAGACGCTGGGACAGGAGGAAATCGAAGATCCGACTGCCAAGGAACCAGCGGCAAGCGAAACTGTCTCCGGCACGGTCGAGGCGATCGAGAATGTCGTCGTTTCCGGTAACACCTACTACTATTTCACGCTGACCGATGACCGCACCGACAGCGTCTACACCGCTGCGATCACCGTTTCCGAGCGGCTTCCGTTCGTGCAGGCGGGCGACTCCGTTTCCTTTGAGTGCGTCGAGAATGGTTCTACAAAAGAAGTTATAACCTGGAGGTAAGATAACATTGAAAAGTGAAGATATGATTTTAAAGGCAGCCATCGTACACATCCTCGATTCTTCGGTGGGAATCCCGGTTCTCTCCGACCAGAACATGGAGGTCGGACCCGATTTTTCCGACTTCCTGAAAGCGCATATCGAGAAAATCACAGAAAGTGACGATGTCAAGCACTGTACATTTGCTGAAGGATCCGAGGTCAAAGAGCTGCTGCAAAACTGCACCCCGGACAATTTCGTCGAGACGAGCAAACAGCTCGCCGAGCGCCTCTACGACATCATGAATGCGAATATTGACATTCCAGCCGCCGATGTGGCGATGACCGTGTTCGGCTGCAAGGGCAAGGATTATCTGGCATTCTTAAAGATGAACTACAAGACCTCCTACACACATCAGACCAGGGAAACGGACGGCGGCAACAGCAACGAGATCATTTTACAGCGCGCACTGCTTCCGGGACAGGGACAGCGCCTCTCCGAGGCGTTTGTCCTCGATCTCTCCGACGGCTCCCTGATTCTGGCTGAGAAAAAATATGAGGTCAACGGCGAAAAATGCTTCTATTTCTCCGAGCTCTTCCTCGAATGCCGCGCCCCGCTCTCCCAGAAATCCAAGCTCGACATCGTCACCCGCGCCGTCGATCAGGTTGCCAAAAAATATTACGGCGACGAGGATGCACAGAAAAAGATGGAAATCAAAGACATTATCTGTAATGAATTAGAGGAACAGGGCGAAATCAAGGTGTCCGAACTGCGCGAAAAAGTATTTCCCGGCAGCCCGGAGATGCTCGAGGAGCTGGATGAAAAACTCGACCGCTACAACCTCTCCTACGAGACGGTCGCGCCGAAAAATGAGCAGACGATCAAGAAATTCCAGAAACAGAAGCTGTACACTGACACCGGCATCGAGATCACGATCCCGATGGAAGAATACAGAAATCCCGACCATGTGGAGTTTATCACCAACATGGACGGGACAATCTCGGTGTTGATTAAAAATATTGGGATGCTGAGCAGTAAGTAGCATCTCACACAAAATTTATTTATCGGCTGATTCAAACGATTGCGATACATAATAACAGAAACATCCATCAGTCATGCCGTTGATCAAACCGTGTATACACCTCGCAGAACCGCGCCGCAAACGACGGCTCGCGTCCACCCGCATACAGATGAGAAACATCCCCAAAACTGCTCATGCGGAAGGATGCGACGCCGGAGCGGCGCTCTTCTGTACAGAGCACCGTCACCGACGACGGCGCCGCACAGGTTCCGTGCCAGAGCTGCATCGGAGAGATATTTAAAAGATGGGAAAGCAGGACGCACTCGACGCCAAAATGACAGAATAAAACAATCGTGTCCTCATTCGGTGCCACAGCCCGGTAAAACAATCCATTTCTCACATATCCGTGCCGTCTGAGCAGCCGGTCAAGCTCTCCAGTCACCCAGTCGTACTCTTCTTTTACATGGGCGTTCTGAAAGACTTCTGTTTCATGCCAGTGATCCTTATCAAAATACTTCGGCTCCGCCATCCACGCATCCGGCAGCCAGTCCCAGACACAGTGCCCGGAATCCTTTCCCGGATGTACCGCCTGCGGGGCAAATTCACGCAGCCAGCTGCAGGTTTCTACCGTGCGGCAGGCTTTTTTTAAGGTCAGGGACGCCGTGTCCTTCGCACGCCCCAGCGGCGATACATAATAAGCCGCCACCGGAATCGGCGCCAGACGGTCTGCCAGAAGCTTTGCTTCCTCCCAGCCAGCCGGGGTCAGGGAATCAATTGAGTAATCAGGATCCGCATGGCGGACAATCAGAAGGCGCATAGGAAAACTCCTTTCGTAAAGAAATGTTACAAAACCAAAAAGCGCGGTGCTCATGACCAAGGGATGTATCTGGGCGCGGGCAAAATTAGAGCATCTTCCGATACTCCTGCTTCCACCCATTTAAAAGTTCTTCCGCACTCTCCATCCGCCGGACCGGATTGCGGTCAAACATCGTTTCGACCATGCGGACATTCCCGCACTTCTCTGCGGTCTGGTTCGCCTCGTCGAGTTCCCGTTTCCAGATCTCCTTCTGTTCCGGCGTCACCGCAGCCGCATGGCGCTCCTTAAGCTCCAGCTTCGGGTCAATCAAGGCAAGCTGGTACAGGTGCTTCAGCATCTCCGGGCTCTTGTTGAAATTGTACGCCATTTCATAAGCGGTAAACGCTTTCTCAAACCAGAAAATCCCGGCATACGCCGCCCCGATATTGTTCCAGATCTTCGCGGTAAATTCGTCAGTCAGCGATTTGACCCGCCAGTCCTCCAGAATCCGGTTGTAGTAATAGATTGCCGTCCCAAACTGCCGCAGGCGGAAATAGTAATCCGCCGTCTCCTTCCGGAACTCCGCCGCATTCATTTTGCGAAATGCCGCCAATTTCTGGCGATATGCCGCAATCTCCTTTGCCGTATAATAACAGCACTCCTGCAGAATCACGATCGGCAGCTCGTCCTGGCTCTCGCCGCTCCGCTGCCATGCCTCCAGTTTGCCGGCCAGAAACGAAAGTCCCAGCTCCGAACGGATAAACTCAATCAGGCGGTCATCCACAAATCCATCCAGCACCAGAAGCGGATTCTGATAAATGACATAACACAGCTCCTGCGATGATGCGATATGGACGCCCAGCCGTTCTATGTAAAAAGGATGTCGAACCGGCTCCTGCCGGCAAAGTATCAGACTCATAATGAAACCTCTTGTTTAATCATCCGGTTTGTCGCCGGAAACAATTCTCCAAATCCCAAATCACGTATCATGACGATCATCGTGTCTTCCCCGGTAAATCCAAATGCCATCTCGATCCGGGTTGTCCGGTCCGGGCGTTTCGGGAATCCCTCGAGCGGAATCTTCACCGTCTTCTTTTTGCGTGGTTCCAGCGGCTGGAGTGAAAATTCTACCTCCGGCGTGCCCGACACGATAAATTCCGCCGTCATTTTCGTCTCATACCAGCTGTCCCCGGCGGATGCCAGCACCAGCTGTCCCTCTTTTTCACGCTCCTGAATCTTTAGGGAAACCGTTGTTTTCAGCCGCCCCTCACAGATACAGGTAAAATGGTACGCACTCTGCGCTTCACAGAGATCTTCCGAGCGGATCAGCGCCCCTCGGGTAAATACATCCATCTCCGCAAACACCCGGCGCCGTTTGCAGATCTGCTGCATAAAATCTGCCGCCCAGTCCGTCTGTGCAAATCCCCTGCCGGTCAGGATGATCGCTGAAAACAGGCGCTTCTGCAGCAGCCGATCCGCACAGGAGGAAAGAATCCGGTCTGCCATCTGGATGCCCGCGTCGCTGTCCAGCACATTTAAGTGGAATGACTCCTCCAGTTCTTCCTGATCCGCGACCACCTGCATCTGGCGCAGCCCGCGCTGCACTCTCAATTCATAATAATGAAGACCATTCTCCGAAAGTTCAAACATTCCCACCTGGTTGCTCCAGACTTCCCGTTTCTGGCTCATCACGTAATATACAAAGCTCTCCGCGTGACTGATCACATGCACCCGGCTCCGGTCGATTTCCAGAAAATCGGCACAGTACATCAGGCAGTCCACCAGCTTTACCTCAAGCTTTGGCACCGTGATCACCAGGTTTTCTATCTCTTCTTTTCCGGACGCCTGTCTGGGAATCGCAAGCACCTGCTTCAGGAACATTTTCAGTAGATATAAGCCCTCGTAGCGGACACCATCGATCGTGGCGGTGCCGTCCTTCATCGCCAGGGAAAGCAGCTTATCTTCCACTACCATGCCCTCTAACGCGCCCCCGGCACTCTCCTCTGCCACCCGCCAGACGTCCGAATCCGGTTCTTTTCCGATCCGGGTCGGAACCGACCAGATCGTCTCCTGACCCTGACAGGATATATGTGTGCATGAATCACACAGATCCATGCCAATTATAAGTCCATTCATCTATCGTTTGTCCGTCTGTCCCTTTCCTCAGGCGATCGGGAAAAGTGCGCTTACCGCCGCATCTCTCTTCTGGTACTCCCGCATCTTTTCCCGAAGCGCCGTCTCGTTATTTACTTTTAAAGAAAGACTCATCTCATTGAGCGCCGCAAACCGGCTTTCCCGGCTGCGCCCCGGAATCTCCCGGCAGGAAATCTCTCCCTTTTCTTTCGTCTTCCGGACGCCGTCCTCTTCCTCTTCGATCTGATATTCCAGCGTCTCGCCCTCAAAAATCACCTTTTCACGGATGTAAATATCCCGGTAAACAAGACGCATTTCCTCATAGTGGAACTCTTCCTCCTGCGGCAGAATCCGCAGCCGCAGATACGGGCGCACCGCCCGGTTTCCGTGATACTCGATGATTTCTTTATCTAAAATATTGCCCGGGATATGGATAAACCGCGCCAGATCTTTAAAATAGGCAAAAATCATGCCCGCATCTAAAAGCACATCCACCACCGACTGACACAGGCGCCGCTGTTCCTCCGAAAGCTCCGGCAGCGTCGCATAATACTTTGTCAGCGCCAGCAGATAAATATCTGGGATCCGCTCCCGATCAGAGCTTCCCTGCACAGCACCCTCCAAAAATGCGAACACCTTGTCGTCCGTCGGACGGTTTTCCAGAAAATATTCCACGCTCTTGACCGTGAAATACGCGCGCACGATATTTTCCCCTGTTTTCTTGCGTGACGCATAAAGCTCGAACACCCGGTCTAACTTTGCTGTATTGCCGGTAAAGAGCATCTGCGCTACCAGCCGTTCCTCCAGATCGTATGTCTCCACCCGGAGCCGCAGCCCCTGCATCAGGACGCGGTACATCTGATCCACCGTACCGTTGAAATGTTCGCAGAGATAATCGAGAATCACACTGTCCGGCTTCTCGTGTTCAAAGACATACCAGGTCAGATAAAGCAGGTGGTCATCCCTGTCAAAGAGATTTTGAAGCAGCATTCTCCCGCAAAGCCGCAGCAGCAGATTGACCGGCAGACCTTCCAGACCATACCGGCACACCATCTCATACGCCTCACTGAAATGCCCGCACCGGATCAGCGTCCCGCAGACGCCGTTTCTCTCATCCCGCGTCAGCTGGTCCTTGTCAAGGCTCAGAAGGTATGAAACACTTCCATCCTTTTTCGCATCCTCAATCCCATCCGCCATCCTCTTATAATACCGCACGATCGCTGACAGCACCTTTGCCCTAAACAGCGGGTGCAGCTCCATCTTCTGATCCGCGTGCTCCAAAAGGATCGCATCGTCCCCGGTCAGCACCTCCTTGCGGCAGGCTTTTGCACACGCATTCATAAAGAGGAACGGATGCATCGGATTCATTTCAAAACAGGTCTGTAAAAGTTCCTCCATATCCGTAAATACCGGCTGGATGGCGCAATTTACCCGCGCATACCGCGTCTCATTTTCATCCTGGAATAGAACCAGATCGCGCTCCGAAAACAGCGGCACATACGCCGTGCCCTCGTTCAGCACATACGCGTCCTCCGTCATCTGCTCCTCATGGCGCACCACCACGTATTTCATCGCCGGTTCCCGGCATTCTACCCGGCAGGATTTCAAAATCCCCGGCAGGACACGAGCCATCTGCGTATCGATCAGTTCCGGATAAATCAATTTCCGGTACAGGACCGCCAGGGCACCGTCTATCCGTTCCTTGAAAAGCTGATCCACCGCAAACTCTTCCATCGCCCGCTCGTACATCCGGTAAATATCCGAATCTGGCGTTCCATATGTAAGAAGGTTCGCATAAAGCTTCGCCAGTGACCCCGCATCCAAATTTGCCGAATACGAAAAGTATAAAAATACCTCACGCGACATCAGGCGGTCATAATTCTCCGGCATCGCATATAAATAATATTCATACAGGCGCGTCAGACTCAAATCTGCCTCCAGCGCCCGGCTATACCATTCAAAACAGGCTGTCTCCCGGCAGTCTCCCCGGATCAGCATTGCACAGAGCGCCTCCAGAATCTCCGTCTCCGGATACAGCCCGTAAAGTTCCGTCAAAAGGCGTCTGTAAAACTCCCGGTACGAACGGGACGCACGCATCACCCGGACCGCCGCCAGTGCCAGCTCGCGGCTGATAATTTTCCGGCGTGCCCCATAGTACAGGGCATGAAGCTCAAAATTGCCCGCATTGTCTAAAAGGATCGGATCACTCTCCAGAAGTTTCAGTCCCGCCGCATAGAGGAATGGGCTGTGACAGCCGTCCTTAAACTCCTGCTCCATACTGATCAGCACCGTAACCGGATTTTTCTGCAGTTCCTCATCCAGACGCAGAAGCATCAGATAATAAAACAGGCTGCTGCCCGTCTCCTCCGACGCATACTGCTGCAGCAGGCGGATCAAAGTGTCCTTCTGCTCGGCATTGCCGGTCAGCGTCACGTACAGATAGCGGTACAGGCAGTTAAGCTTCCGGTCGCCCGATATTTTAAGCGCCGCTGAATCCTGCAGTTCCTTTAAAATCGTCTGCGCTTTCTCGCGCCGATCAGTCAAAAGGTATAATTCCGCCTGCAAAAGCCGCAGTCCCGCGTCATAGTGCGTCATTTTCATCAGATCCAGCTCCCGCTGCATCTGGTGAACCGCCTCCGTGCCGCCGATCCCATTTTCATACGCCAGACGGGCAGTCAGATAATTTCCAAGCTCTTTCTGGAATGACATATGTGCCCGGTCGCATCCGCCCGCATCGGCAGCCGATGCCTCGATCGGGATCCGCACTGTTTCTCTGGCAGTGTGAATCAGGACGGCACCGAAATTCTTTCCGGCATGCAGCCGTTCCGCCAGAATCCGTACCGGAAGACGGAGCAGGCCATCTTCAAAATCCGCCTGCGTCGCACTCTTCTTCGGCAGATGGAGGAACTCGCCGTCTGCCGTTACCTCCAGGTACACACTGCCCCAGTTATCCATCCGGATCTCGATCGTGTCCTCGGCATTCTCTGCCAGCTCGGCATATACGCGCGCCCTGCCCGGAATCGTCAGACCGACCGGCTTTTTCACGCCCAGTCCAACCAGAAATTCTTCCATAAAATTTGCCCGGCTGCCGTGCCCCTTCAGGCCGTCATAGAGTGCCCGCACATGCAGATCCTGCATAAACGGCACTTCCACAAAATCCGGGTACTCCAAAAGCCGGAGCGCCGTCTCCATATCATTTTCCGCGACGCGCAGAAAATCTTCCGCCGTTTTCAGATCACCTAAAGTCTTCCCGGCGTCTGCCACCTCGACGTGAAACTCATACGGAATCTCCTCTTCCCCGCAGTTTGTCACCAGATAAAAAGAACCCGTGATCGTGTCGCCTGCCGTCAGGAACGAAGTGTCCACTTCATATACGATCCGGCACCTGAGTCCGCCAAACGAATTGTTATCTCCCGGAATCCGCACCCGCAGGTTCGAGGAATACACAAATCCCTTCACACTTAATCCATTTTCGCTCCCGATCCATAAATTTCTCTGCATCAGGGTATTCATCCGCAGCGTCTCGTCTATCTTTTCAGGCGACCAGGTCATCTTCGGCTGTTCCGAATCGATGATTCCCTTCGCCAGCCGGTTAATTCTCTCTTTCATTCCTATCACCTGCCGTTTCATTATCCTGTCCCGGTAACTGCTTCGTCTTCCCACAGTTCCGTCGGTTCGAAATCTCGTACCTTATATCATACCATATTTTGTCTGCATTTACATCAGGGAATTGGAGAATTTCGCTGATTGCCCATCCGGCATTTTTATAGAAACAAACGCTATCGTTTTCTAATTTTTCTTAATTTCCTAATCCCAGTCACCCACATACAGGCGTGTGCCAGTCTGCCAAGCTGTTGGTTCATAGATCGTCCAAATTGGATATGGATATGCTTTTCCTTGCAGAGAATCATCTATTGCGATCGTCTGATCAACGCCATTGGTGCCTGTTTTGGAGGACAGGTCAGCGGCACCTGTCCTGGTAATACTGGAATAGCTGTCCTTTACAGAGTTGCTGTCTACATAAGGTACGCCGATGATTGCTTCACTTAACTTCGGCAGATACCAGCATTCTTCCGGAACCGAAAGAATGCCCGCTTCCAGCTGTGCGCCCTGCCACCAGGTATTGTTCAACTGACCAATATAGTGTCCAAGGAACATTGAGGTTCCAGCCGCTTTCACACTTCCTGTTGTATAGCAGTTCGAAAGAACCAGTTTTGCAGAATCATATTTTCCAAATAAACCGCCTGCGATAGCATTATATGTATTCGTTCCACACACATCCGCTGCACTGAAACTCTGTATTACCGAAATCGGACCATCCATCCACCCCACGAGACCTCCGGCACACCAGCCGCCTGACACATTCTTTCTATCTGACAGCACTTCCGCACCACTTTCCGTATAACCGTAAGAGCGGTTCCGTCCGCCGACATAACTGTTTTCAATGCGGAATTCTTTTCCGGCAGTTCCGCCATTCTGGTTGTTTTTCAGGTATCCATACAAACCTCCGGCGGTTCCAGTTGTATCCACATACCCAGAGAAGAAGCTGTTTTCCAACTTCATCTGACCAGAGCTCTCGGCAAAGCCGATCAGACCTCCGCTAGCATCGGTTCCCTGTATCCGTGCATTTTTTCCTGAAACATATACGTGATTCATCACTAAATCACTTACTTTTGCTTCCCCGATCAAGCCTCCGGTTTTTCCTCCACTTATTTGCAGCGTCGGTGCATCTACAACTACATGGTCGAGTGTCAGACTGCCACTATTCGTGCTTCCAACCACCGCGCCTGTTGCCAGCGTTCCAGAAATCCGGGATTTTTCTCCATATATATGGATATTTTTAATCGTTAGATAGCTGTCCGCCGAAGTGCCTGCCTGTGCCACCAGCCCTGCTGTATTCTGCCCCTGACAGGAAATGTCCGGATCCTTCAGATTCAAGTTTGATATCGTCAGATGATCCGTCTTCTGAAATAAAGCCGCACCATTCCAGGCAACAGGAGTTATCTTTAAGCCTGCAATCGTATAACATTCACCCAGTTTTGCTTTTTCTTTCTCATCCACCTCCGCATCATAAGAGATAATGTCCGGGTTGTTAATCGGCCAGAAACTTCCACCTTCATACTTGGAATTTCCCGGACTGTAGATCGTCATCTCTCCGTATGCATCTTTCACCTCTTTGCAATACGCTTCCGTCTGTGAGGTAATCGAATCATCCTCCTGCCAGAGAATATTATCGGTCTGAATGACCCGTGTGATCTTTAAACCACCATAGCCTTCTCCGCAGAAATTCAGATTCTGCAGATGACGTCCATTGGCGACCTTAACCGTATAGGTATCCGTTCCATCATCATTGGGTTCAATTACATCGGCAAAGCAGCTGTTGAACTTGTATGAGAGCTTTGTATTTTCTGTCGGTGGATAGCCATCCTCGCTCAATTTTACGATCACATTTTCTCCATTTATGTAACCGCCCGGCTGATAACCTCCCCAGGTACCCAGACTACAGAAATTTCCACCCTCACGTGATAAATCATCCAGATAGAAACGCAATTTCAACTTTTTCTCTTCCGTTATGCCTATTTCAAAACGATTTACCCTGTTTTCTGCAGCAAAACTCGTCCAACTGCCATTTGCCTCATTTTCTGCACAGCTGGCAGCTTTCTCTTCCGTATCTACAAAGCAAAATTTCGATCCCGTTCTCAGAGTATTTTCCTGCAAATCACCCGTATTGACTTGGAGAACATACCACATCGTTTTACCGCTCAATTCGCCGGTAATCGAAAATATCAGATGTATTCTCTGATTTTCTTCAAGCGGAGACGGAGAGACATAATCGATATACAGCCTGTTTCCAGTATGCAACGCCTCTTCGTTCTCGCCCTTGTCCCAGTCCCCGACATGGTTATTCAGAAACCACGAAAATCCCTTTGAAGCGTCCTGCGCAGCAAGTTTTTCCGCTACTTTCTGGATCGTCGGCATTGGATAAATCGGTATTTCTGCCTTCTTTAATTCCGGATCATACGGATATGTATTCCGCTTTTCCTCCGTATCTTTATTTTCTTCCTCACTGCTATCTGCATTCGGATCCTTTACACCAAACAGACTTGCAAGAGCCTCGTCATATGCAAGCACATACTTCTCATTCACCTTACTGCACACATAGCACCCCGGATAAACGGATTTTTTGCTCGTCCCCGTACCACTCGTCTCCGATGGAAGTATTCCATCCGTTCTACTTGCATAATCATAGAACGCAACAAACGCAGGTGCTTTCATCGCCGGATCCTCTGTTTCATCCGCCGCCGTACCGCTTCCACCTTCCGTTTCATCCGATTTTTCCTCAGCCGTCGGCGAATACACCGACGCCGACACATATGTATTCGCTATCTGACTGTCTGCCGGAAGCTGTGCGGCAAGACCCCCTGCGAATCCGCCGGTATATGCCGCTACGTTATAACGTCCGGTAAGATTCTCAAAGGCTGTATTGGCGTTTGCCCCATTCCCTGGTTTTTGGGAGGTATCAAACTTCTTGTTTGCTGTATGACCGCCGACATAACAGCTCTGAATCTGCACCGTGGAACCGCTGGCGGCGGCTGCAGCTGCTGCTTTCTCAGCAGTTCCGACCAGACCGCCGGCGTACATACCTTCCACATAGAGCGCCGCTGCGCTGTCGGTCAGGGAAATTTTTCCCTTTGCCGTGCCGATCAGGCCGCCCGCCGTTCCCTTTAAAGCGCGGATCCGGTATTTGCTTTCTTCCTCCAGCTTCAGATCGGCTGCTTTTTCTGTGCTGCTTCCCAGTTTATCACGGAAATGATTCTCCGCCAGCACATCCTGGACGGTCAGACTGCCGCCCTCAAATGTGCCGATCAACGCACCGGCAGAAGCGCTGGTCTGCTCTGCCTGCACCTGTGGATATTCCACCTGCACCTTTTTAATTTCCACCGTTGGCAGCTTTATAGTTCCCCGAAAATCCGTTCCCGGCGTCACCGCGCCGATCAAAGCGCCTGCATTCGCCTTCGTCCGGACCACTGGCTGGCAGATCAGCAGGTTTTTAACACTCATATCCTGCGTTACCGTTCCAAACAGTCCGCCCGTCCCATCTACTGCTGTGATTGAACTTGCCGCCGTTTTTCCTACCTGCAGACCATCAATCCGGTATGTATTTCCCTGATAGTCCAGTGGATACGGCAGGCTAAGCGGAAGATAGCTTCCCGCCTCCGTGGTATATGTCTGTGCCGTCGGATTCGTCCGATCTGCATTCGTTTCATCCGTCACCCGGTAGGCAATCGAGATGGTTTCCGCATTTTGATTCAAAAAATTCGAGCCAAATGCCGTATGCAGCTTCGCCACATGTCCGCAGTAACCGCTCTCGTCCGCAGTGTTTTCTCCCGCTTTCCAGGTCAAATCGCTATTCTGCATCGCCGTAACCGTTTTGGATGTAGTCACCGCTCCCGTGTACAGCTGATCCGGATCCCAGCCTGAAACCCGCTCATCCAGATTTTCCAGATGGCGGAAGCTGCCGATCCCCACGCTTCGGTCCGTACCGATCGATGCAAAAAGGCTGCTGCCTGAATCTGTATTGCTTGTCTTAACCTGCGAAAGCGCTTCATTGTTGAAAACCTGCGCGTACACAAAGATATTTTCGCCCGGAATAAAGGAGGCAAAACCTCTTTCATCCTGCTGAAATGTCATATCCGTCTGTGCCGGCTGGTTGAAATCCATAAATTTGAATCCTGTACTTCCGCCCGTGCCGGCTGGCGCCGCTATGTCATCCAGAATGACCTGATACGTTCCATCCGAATCGCCCGAAGTTCCGGACACCTTCGCCACACGCGCCGAACGGCTGCTTCCCGGGGCATTGATCTCAATGTAGCCGGTTGTACCGCTCTTTTCTCCCTTTACAAACAGGCTCAGCGAATGTTCATTTTTATTCGGATCCCCGATTTCCGCATATAAAATATCATCATTCACCAATTTCACTGTCGGTGCCTCGAATTTCTCCTCCGGCAGTTCCGGAACTTCCAGATTTCCTGATGCGTAATATCCGATCGGCAGCTTCTGATCCTTATAATTGGAGTTAGCACCCGTAAACCGCTCCCGTTTTCCGGCATCAGACGCCGCCGCCAGAAGTGCCTCGCTTCCGATATCTGTCTGCACAAACTGATAATGATCCGAATACCACACCTCGCGGACCAGTCCTGCCTCCGGATCATAGAAAATAAGATAGCTCCCGTCTGCACGGACAGTCTCATCAATCGATCCAAACGGAAGAAGGCGCTGCCGGATCTCCTCGGTCACATTCGCAGACACCAGCGCCGCCTCACCGCCAGACTCTTCTTGTTCCGATTCAGGCTGCCCTGCCTGTTTTTCCGGCACATAGAGAACCGCGTAGATATTTCCCTCTTTCTCCTCCGCCAGCACTGTATTTTCTACCGAAATTCCCAGCTTTGCCTGCTTTTGATCGTCCGAAAATTCCCCCTGTGCCTCCATATGGAGCAGACGCGGAATCGTCCCATTGGAGACTTCCAGTGTCAGATGATTCTGCGCCGCCAGAAAGATCTCCTTCGCTGTCTGATCCATCTCCAGACGGCGGAGCTTTCTCTGGTAACGAATCACTGCAACAAAAGAAAGACTGGCAAGAATACCGACAATCGCAATCACCGTCAAAAATTCCGCCAGCGTAAACGCCGCCCTTCTCTTCTGTTTGTTCTGTCTCTTCTGCTCCATCTGTCCTCGTTCCTCTTTTAATTTTATTTCTGATCCAGGTTGACCGCACGCACGATCAGGTTAATCGGCTTTACCACCGCTTTCCGGGAAGTTCCCATCGTATCTTTTTTCCGGTAGATCGCCAGATTTTGAACCGTAAAGCACGCCGTCTCCTCCGAATAGGTATAGCCGTCAAATGCCGTATAATATTCATCCGAGATCGCCGCCTGCGTCAACAGAGGTATCTTATTATACGCATCATCGTAGGTATAATCCCCATACCATTTTTCAATGCCCGTGCCAGACCAGTCTGTCGCACTAAAGTGCAGCCACAGGTGGCTGTTTCCACTCCGCAAAAGAGGTGTTACCATTTCTCCTGTTTCGGAAGTCCCAGCAGAATTTTTCACTTCCAGCGCATTGGCAAATTCATCGGTCATCAGCTGCGCCGTGAGCGACAGCGCCTGCTCTGCATCTGCCTGATCCTGCGTCCTCTGGTAAACATTTTTTACCATCATCACGCCGCCTCCAAGCACCGTGCCGATCATACCGAGAATCACAATCGCCGCCAGCAGCTCCGTCAGCGTCATACCGTTCTTTGACCGGAGTTTTTTCTGACATACTGAAAAGAGCTTGCAGTGACCCTTGGATGCCGTCTGTTTCTGCTGCCTGCAATGCCTATTTCTGCATCTGCGGCATTCACTTCTCTCCTGTCCCATCTCTGTCTCCTCTATCGGTATCTGTAAAGCAGATCTTGTAAGTTTACCTCTTCCTCTTCTGCATCCGAGTCAGCCTGGCTCACATACAGTACGATCGGATACTGTCCCGTCCGGTAATTCGTCTGTGTGCCTGTCTGGTAGGCATTTGACGCCAGGCTTTTCTTCATGCCGCCGGTTCCAGATGCCTCCAGCTCCAGAACATATCTGCCCGACGCCTGTTCCGCTGTCCGGTTGTTCTCCAGCTGATTGCGGCTGTCATAATAGCCCGCCATCTGCTCTTCTCCCTGCTGCAGCATCCTGCCGGACGCCAGAAATGCACTCAGAAACAGCGTCATTCCCAGTGCAATCACAAGAACCGATATCAGCACCTCTGTCAGCGTCTCTCCCGCATTGGCACGCAGCTTTCTTCCAGCTGCCCATTCCATTCTACTTATCATCCTGCAGCAGCTCCTTCTCTATTGTTCCGTTCTGCCAGCGGATCGTCGTGATGATGGTCGTCGTCGTGATCGTGTAGGAATCATCGTCATCCGAATCTCCGTCATCGCCCGCTACTGTGACCGTCTCACTCTCGGAGCTATGTGCTGCTTCCAGCTCCAGCCGTTTCTCGCACCGCTCTTCCTTCTTATCATCCGCCGTTACCGTATCTGAGATAACCGCCTTGATTTTATAATCATCCGTCATCCACAGGCGTACACTGGTCTTTAACGGGTCAATCGTGTTCCCGCTCGTTCCGTCTTTCTTCACTGACAGGGTAAAATCTTTGTACGCTATTTCTTCCTCCGATGCATTCTCCCCGTCTGCCAGCTTCCGATACTCATTATTTCTATAAATATCCACGATCAGTGAATCGAGAATCGCGCTATTCGCACTCTCTGCGCTTGACAAACCTGAATCCGTTCCATAGAATTTTTGCCACGTCGCCTCATTATCCGTGTTTTTTCGGCTGCCGACGTAGTAGCAGTAAAAATCATCCTCATCGTCTTCCTCGTCATCCCGGCTGTCATGCACGATCACTTCCTTGATCTTGACTATATTCTCCGTCTTCTGCAGCTCATCCCGCAGAAATGCCGCCGCCGAGTCCACCGCATACCTCTTCTGGTCCTCCCTCGGGAGGTGGCGGATCTTTCCAGCCGACGCGGAAGCGGACGCCAGAATGATCGACGCGCCCACCCCGCAAAACACAAAAAACAGGAGCGCCGCCATCAAGCTGGCGCCATCCTGATTTTTCATACGCATGAAAACCTGCCTCCAGATTTCCGGGCGTTTTTCACTGTTCTCTGCTTTTTTCATGCTTTATTCTCCCAGCGCCGCCTCTGCCGCTGTCTCAAGGTCAGAACGCTGCAGGTTCGACACATCCGCATTTGCCAGTCCCGACGGTGCCTGCGTCTCCTCCGGTTCCAGCTCCAGGCCTTCTTCTGATTCCGCATCGTAGCGGGTCTCAAAATAAGTCAGCTGGAACGCCACCGCCACCGGGTGGATGCGGATATCCTCTAACTCTTCATTTTCCAGATCTTTATCATCCTGAATGCTCAGATCCTCGATCAGACAGCGGTACGGTCCTTCGACCACCTCATGAAGCATCGAAACAGCGTGATCAAATGAATCCGCCGTAAAAGAAATATTCATCGCGCGGCGGATCTCCATTCCGTCCACCTGCGGCTCTGAATACTGGAAAGTAAAATCATACGCATTCGCAAAAATACGGTTCAGTTCCTCCGTCTCTGTCTTGAAATGATTGTAGGCCGGAACCATCGGCGCATTCGATGCCTTGTTTTCCTCGATCTCTTCCTCCATCTGCCGGATCTGCATCGCTTTCATCTGCTCCAGCTGAATCTGGGCATCCAGCTCCGCCGTGTCCGCCGCCTCAATCCGCCGCTGCACCGGCAGGTAAAATCCGGCATAGTAGCCGCCCGCGATCAGGGCAAAGACTACAACCAGCAGCACTATTTTCTGTGTTTTTGTTAATACATATTTCCCTAACGAATTCATTCTTCTTTGCCCTCTTCTGGTTCGTTAAAAAATACAGCCATTGACACTCCCACCTGCTTCAAGGATGCCAGAACTCTCTCTTCGCCATCTTTCTTCACTGTTTCCTCCAGCGAAGCGGTCACATAGCGCGCATTCGGATCCGCCTCCGCATCACGGACCAGCTGCGGAAAGAGTGTACCATTGGGAATGGTTCCTTCCAATGACATCTGATCCGAGGTGATCGAAACACTCGAAACTGCCGTCAGCGGGAAAATCTGTGATTTCAGGGAATCCAGCATCATCCGGCGGTCCGGAAGCTTACTCTCTTCCTCATTCAGATACCCATTTCCATAATGCGCGTACTCTGCCAGGACCTCACCGTACACCTCGTTGGATTTCTCCAATGTACGAAGCTCCTTCTCTGTCGCCGCATAAACCGCCTCTGCCCGGTCTGCCTCCTGCAGGGGAAGCATTACGCCAAATCTCGAAAATCCGTAGACAAAAACCATAAAAACGGCAAACGCGCCCAGCTCCGCCGCTATTTTTCCTTTTTTAGTCTGCTTCTGATACAGATTGATGCGCCGTTTTTTCGGATACTTCGGACCGCCAATCTGCATATTCGCGATTGATTTTAAATCAGCCACCGCTCTTCCTCCTTATGCAAGTAATACACCGTATGCCTGTGGGCTGTCAATCCACTCGTCTTCCTCATCCAGAGAGACCCCCGGCAGAAGCTCCGCCACACTCCGCACCGGCAGATCCAGCGTTTCTTTCAGCGCATCAATCAATTCCCCGTATCGTGCGCCTCCGCCGCAATAATAGAGGCTGTCGATCGTATTATTCACATTGTTGAAGCTATAAAAGTTCAAAACTCGCATGACCTGGACGGCGCGGGTCCGGTACTGCTCCTCCAGCACAGCCGCCATCTTTTCTTTGTCGGTCTCCTCGCGGTTTTCTTCCTCCACCTCAATTCCCAGTTCTTGCATCTTGTTCTTATCCCCCAAACGGATCTGCTCGATCTCCTCACAGCCCGGCTCCATGGTACGGGTAATATCATAAACCCCCTCACGGAAGAAATGAATCCGCAGCGCCTGGGTTCCCAGATCCAGAACAGCGTAATCCTTTCGCTCTTGTGCATACTCCAGAATCCGCTCCAGGCCAAGCACCGCCGGGACCAGGCCGACGAGCTTCAGGCGCGCCATCTTTGCCAGCTTTTCAAACTGCTGCGACAGCGTCTTCGTGCACGCCGCACCAAGAAGATCCATCGTCCTCTCTTTCGTCTGAATCATCGCGTAATCAAAAACATACTTGTCCATCTCATCGCCGATATAGTCATGAAACTCATACGGCAGGTTCAGCCGGAGCTGTTCTTCCGTCATCAGCGGCATCTCAAACCGCCGCACATACACATCCTCCTGACGGATGACAAATACCACATTCCGGCACTGGATCGCATATTCCTTCAATAAATCCTTTATCAAATCCGCACAGACGTGCATATCGGTCAGATCCATTCCCTGAACCCGCTCGCTGATGAACTCTTTCAGTTCACCCTTTTCCGCATATGCAATCTTGATACGGTAATGTCCAATTTCAATTCCTAAACAATTCTTCATCTCTGCACTCCCCTTAAAAGAGTTTTATCGTGTACAGCTTACAAAAGCCACAGCCCCCTATACCATCCTGTCAGTTGTTCACCAAACAGAAGCATCAGAAAGAAAGCTGTCGCAATCGCCGGTCCAAATGGGATTTTCCCCTTTCTCCAAACCAACGAACATCCGATTCCAAGCACACAGCTGAGAATCAGAAAAAACAATACCTCCCAGATAGAACGAAGGTACAGCCCCGTCACAAAAAAGAGCTTGATATCCCCGCCTCCTAGGCTTTCCTTTCCCGTCAGACGGTCAAATAAAAGTGAAAGTGCCAGCATACCACCCGACAAGCCAGCCCCCGTCAGAACACCACGCAATATCTGTGCGCCCGTTTCCGGCAGACAGACTGCCGTTCCGAAAAAAATCAGGACTCCTGCCACCTGCAGGCGATCCGGTATGATCCACGCATGCAGATCCGTGAGCGTCAGGCATAAAAGCACAATCCACAGAAGTATCCCCCGCAGTGCCAGCACCGAAACATCGAACCGGTACACGATCAGACAGCACGCGATCCCCGAAACAAGTTCCGCCCAGAACGATTCCGCCGGGATCTTTGCCCCACAGTAACGGCATCTGCCCCGCAGACACAGCCACGAAAACAACGGCACCAGATCCGGCACGCCCAGCACATGCCCGCAGGCATCACAGTGCGATCTCCCCTTTAGGATCGAAGTTCCCGCAAGCATCCGTCCCGCCAAACAGTCTGTAAAACTGCCAAGGGCACAGCCGAGGATAAATGTTATGGTTAATATGTAAATCGTTAAAAATGTGGTTTGATGCAGCATCGCCGCGTCCTCTCCCGTCTTTCGCAATTCTTTGATTCATTATAACAAAATTTGCTTATTCTGTCTCCGGGCGCCTTTAGCAAAAATGGATGGGAAACCCCATCCATTTTGCCACGTATGTGGTTTTTACTTATACTCTATTATTTCGCATATAATGTAATTTCTGCACCATTAATTGTACCCGCTTCGGATTGCGGTTTTACTTTTACATTAATTACTTTATACTGTACACTGCCCTTTTCATCATCTATTACTTTCTCAGCTACGCCTTCCGTTGTACTAGTAATTGACTCAACAGTACCTGTTGCTAAATCATAATTATAAATAACTTCATCTGTAGCATTTTTTTCCATCTCATCTGTCATATACTGAGCAACCGCTGCCGCCTTCGCAGCTCTCAGGTTTGCCTGATTTGTAGCTTTTCTAGCCTTGCTCAGCTGTGCCGTAAATACCGGAATCGAGATTGCAACCAGGATGCCCACGATCGCAACAACCACCAGCAACTCAGCCAGTGTGAAACCTTTTTTGTTCTCACGAACTTTCTTGATTAAGCCCTTCATAAAATCAATCTCCTTATTGTATAGTATTTTATTAATGAACAGAGAATTTCCTCTGAGCCATCCAGCCTCTGCTGTATCACATTTCACATGTGTGCAGTCAATTCTTACATCAGATCATACATTGTAAAGATAGGCAGATAAATCGACACTACAATGATACCCGCAAAAATCGCAAGCACAACCAGCATCGTCGGTTCCAGCAGTGCCAGAAGCCGCTGGATTCGGTAATCCGCCTCGTTGGTGTAATAATCGGCGACATTGTCCAGTGTCTCCTCGAGTTCACCGGTTTCTTCTCCGACGGAACACATATCGACCATCGTTGGCGGGAAATATTTCTTTCCCTGCAGACATTCCACCAGACTGCGTCCCTGCTCGATTCCTTCGCGCATGGAGCGGACATCCTCGCTCAGAAGTGCATTGTCCATAACCTTCGCCGTCGTGTCAACCGCCTGATTGATCGTGATACCCGCTGCCAGAAGCACCGACATTGTATTGGCAAACTGTGCTGCGCCGTTCATCTGGTTGATCACGCCCACAAGTGGAAGGGATAACATGATCTTTGCTTTCTCAATCCGTCCCTGCGGCGTATTGCCGTAGACCTGCGAACCAATCTTCAAAAACGCCAGCACCGCCAGCATCAGCAGCCACCACTTCGCGAAAAAATGGGAAGTCGCAATCAGCATCCGCGTCATCAGCGGCAGCGTACCGCCCAGATCGGTAAATACATCTGCCAGTGTCGGGATAACCTTCGCCATGACGATAATCAGGACAACCACCGCAATCGCAACGACGAACAAAGGATACGTCATCGCTCCCTTGATCTTCTCCGTCGTCTTGTAGGACTTTTCGTAAAACTTCTGAAGCCGGTCAAAGGAGTGTTCCAGTGTACCGGACTGCTCGCCTGCCCGGATCGTCTCGATAAACGTGAGCGGAAAACGGTCGCTATACTTTTCCAGCGCCGACGCAACGGTACTTCCGGCAGCTACTTCCTCTGCCGCAGCCCCCATGATCTTCCGGATCCGCTTGTCCTCATTCTGATCTGCCAGCATACGCATCGCGCGCGCCACGGTCATACCCGAATGAAGAGTGATCGCAAACTGCGAACACAGGATCGCCAGCTTCTTCGTCTTGATCCGCCTGCTTCCGATCTCCATCTCCAGGAGACTGCCGTCATCAGGTCTTTTCTTCTCTTTCTTCTGACTGATGCTCAGAAGAATCGGATAGTTTTCCCGGATTCTGGAAGCGGCTGCCGCTTCACTCTCAGCCTGGAGCACTCCCCGGACTTCTTTTCCATCCCGTCCCAGCGCTTTATATGAAAAATTCGGCATCTCTCATACCTCCAGCCACAGGATTCAGCTGTACGCCATCTGTATGTACATCGCCATCTGCATCCTTTTTATGATTATCTTAACATCTTTGTTTATTTTTGTAAATATGCCATCAACCTTTGGGATATTTTATACAAAAACACACATCTAGATCCGCTTGTTTTTTGCCGTTTTCTCTATACGTGCTTTGTTTTTGCCAATCTATTTTTGTATATATTTTCGTCAACACATCTGACTTTTCTTTTCCAGACTATTTCTGGTATATAGATCATCAGGGCGGAAATGGTACGTCCCGCCCTGACACTCTCAAAAGAATAGCTCCCGTTTCTTTTTATCTTCTCTCTTATTTCTCGTTTTTCTTATCCAGCATCTCTTCCATCGTATGCCATCCCAGCACCGCGCATTTGACACGCGCCGGCATATGGGAAACATCGACCAGGGCACCGGCTTCCTCGAGTTCTTCGATCTCGTTCTCGCCTGCCTCGCCCTTGATCATCCGCAGGAACAGATCCGCCAGATGGCGTGCTTCCTCTTCGGATTTTCCGATGATCAGATCCAGCATGATATCAGCGGACGCCTGGGAGATTGCGCAGCCGCTTCCCTCAAAAGCACCGTCTACCACCTGTCCATCTTCGACCTTCAACTGAAGAATGATGTCATCTCCACAGCTCGGATTGACGCCCTCTAATACCAGATTGGCATCCGGCAGCTTTTCTTTATGTAACGGATGCAGATTGTGATCCGTCAGTATTTCATTGTAAAAGGTTCTATTCTCCATATCCCATTTTCCTCCGGATTTCTTTCAGGTTCTGGACAAAACGGTCGATGTCCTCCTCCGTATTGTAGAACGCAAAGCTGGCACGCGCTGTTGCAAATACACCCAGATGTTTTAAAAGCGGCTGGGCGCAATGGTGGCCTGCGCGCACATTGACATTTGCGGCATCCAGAATCGACGCGATATCGTGCGGATGTACGCCGTCCACGGTAAAGCTGATAATTCCGTTGTGCTCTTCCGGCTTATCGCTTCCCTGGATATGAACGCCCGGAATCTGCTGCATCGCCGTCATTGCCCGTGTTGTCAGCAGCTCCTCACGCTTCCGCACCTCGTCAAATCCGACGTTCATCAGATAATCGATCGCTGCCTGTAAGCCGACCGCACCGCCGCCATTGACGGTACCGGCTTCGAATTTGTGCGGCAGTTCGGCAAAGACTGCGGATTCCCGGCTGACCGAATCAATCATCTCGCCGCCCGTCAGGAACGGCGGCATCGCATCCAGAAGGGTCTCTTTTCCGTACAGGACGCCGATTCCCATCGGTGCCATCAGCTTGTGACCGGAAAATACAAGGAAATCTGCATCCAGTGCCTGCACATCCACCGGAATATGCGGGGCGCTCTGTGCCGCATCGATGACGATGACACCGCCTTTTTCATGCACCAGTTTCGTCAGCTTCTCTACCGGATTTCTGCGGCCAAGGACATTGGAAATCTGCGGCATCGCTGCGATCTTTGTCTTTTCCGTCACCAGGGCTTCCATATCTTCATCCCGGTAGGAACCATCCGGCTGACATTCCATATAAACGAGCTTCGCGCCTGTCTGTCTGGATACCATCTGCCACGGCAGGATATTGCTGTGGTGGTTATCAATGCTGATTAAGATCTCATCGCCTGCTTTCAGACTGGTTAAACCATAGCTGTACGCGATCAAATTCAGGCTCTCGGTGCTGTTGCGTGTAAACACGACCTCGCTCGTCTTTCCAGCATTGATAAATTCCCGCACGCGCTCTCTTGCCGCTTCATATGCCTCCGTCGCCTCGATTCCCAGCTCATAGAGCCCGCGGAGCGGATTGGCATTTTTCTTTGTATAGAAATCTTCCACTGCCTTTAATACCGCCTCCGGGCGCTGTGCCGTCGCCGCATTGTCCAGATATGCGATATCCGAACCCGCAAGCAGGGGAAAATCTTTCTTGTAATCTGTCATGTTCTGTTCCTTCTTATATATTTGTTTGTATACTTGCTGCAAAAACAAATCGCAGCCAACTTACAGTTTTTTCATTTTATTATCGCTTCTGGTTCATGAACTCCTGAACCTGCTTCTGTACTGCCTCGTCTGCTATCAGCTCATTCAGCGCATCGATTCTCGCCCGCGCTACCATGCGCTCAGCTTCCTCTCTCGACAGTCCGCGGGAGCACAGATAAAACAGCGTTGCATCGTCCAGATCGCCCATCGAAGCGCCGTGATTTCCTTCGACATCTTCTTCCGCACACAGAATCAGCGGAATTGTCTGGTTTACGATGTCATCGCCAAGCAGCAGCACATCCTCGCGCTCAGTCCCCTTTGCCCCGGCGCATCCCGGCACGAAATCGATCGTTCCGCGGAACAGCTTGGAGGAACCGTCCTGCAAAACGCCGGAGACTTCCATCATACTCTCTGTCTTTTTGCCGCGGTGGCGTACTGTATAGTTCATATCCAGCTTCTGGTTTACACTGGTGTAATAGCCGATCTTCGCGTCAAATGCGCTCTTTTTTCCTTCCAGCTCGGTCAGGCAGCCCGCGTAGACCTTGCCTGCGCCCAGCTCCAGTTTCAAAAGCTCAAATGTGGCATTTTCCCCGCAGGACGCACCGATATCACTCAGGCAGGTATATCCGGCGCCGAGAAGCTGCACTTCCTGAAGCTGTACCTTTGCATTCTTTTCCGCATGGATCTTTACCTGGAACGAGGATGTTCCCTGTGCGTCCTCCCCGGAGCGGAATACGATCAGCACGTTTAAGCGGCTGTTTTCCTTTGCATCCAGGCAGAGGCGGTTCTGGTAACTGCCGTTTTTGTAATCGACGCAGAGAACCGTCCATTCTGAATTTTCATTCTGCAGCACAGCTGCCGCTTCCGCTGTCAGCCGGTAGATACTTCCCGCACCGGCATTTTCTTCTGCAACAGCCGTTCCATTTACAGTGTCCGTTCTATTTGCGCCAGCCGTTCCGCATTCCGCCGCCATCGCATCGTACTCGCGTCCCATGCCGGTCTGGATCTCGTCCCACTCTTTTCCGGAGATTTCTTTTTCCCAGGTCACACCTGCTGCCAGGCGCTCCGGTTTTATCAAAACACTTTCCTCCGGCCACTCAATCTGTATCTGGCTTTCGTTCATTCCCAGCCGGTTCCAGGTTCGGGTCGGAAGAATGTTTACTGTCATTTCTTTCTGTCCCATTGTTTCCTCCTGTCGTTACCATTCATGCACTTGCATGCCCCGTAGCAGAATCTGTTATTTCAAAATCCCCGCTGCAAACAGTAACCATCTATTATCCGATACTGCCTTTCATCTCAAGCTGAATCAGGTTGTTCATCTCAACCGCATACTCAAGCGGCAGCTCCTTCGATACATCATCCGCAAATCCGCTGACGATCATTGCGCGCGCGTCCTCCTCGCTGATGCCGCGTGACATCAGATAGAAAACAGCCTCGTCGCTGATCCGTCCGATCTTTGCCTCATGGCCGACGTTCGCGTCGCGGGTCCGGATATCCATCGCCGGGACCGTATCGGAACGTGAAATATCATCCAGCATCAGGGACTGGCAGGAAACCGATGCCTTAGAACCGGATGCCTGTTTTCCAATCTGCACGCTGCTTCGGAACGTACTGATACCGCCGTCCTTGGAAATAGATTTCGTATTAATATAAGAAGAAGTCCGTTTGCCCGTGTGGACTACCTTCGCACCGGTATCGAGGTTCTGACCTTCTCCGGCAAAAGTAATGCCGGTAAATTCCATTCTTGAATCATCGCCCTTTAAGATACTCATCGGGTACAGATACGATACATGGGAACCAAAGGAACCCGATACCCACTCGATCGTGCCGCCCTCTTCCACAATCGCGCGCTTGGTGTTCAAATTGTACATATTTTTCGACCAGTTCTCGATCGTCGAATAGCGGAGTTTCGCATTTTTGCCGACGTACAGCTCGACACAACCCGCATGCAGGTTTGCTACGTTATATTTCGGCGCAGAACAGCCCTCGATGAAATGCAGATATGCCCCCTCATCCACGATGATCAGAGTATGTTCAAACTGTCCGGCTCCCGGTGCATTGAGACGAAAATAGGACTGAAGCGGGATCGTAACCGACACGCCCTTTGGCACGTACACAAAAGATCCGCCGGACCAGACCGCCCCGTGCAGCGCTGCAAATTTATGTTCCTGCGGTTTGACCAGATGCATAAAATGCGTCCGAATCATTTCCGCATATTCGCCGTGCATTGCGCTCTCCAGATCGGTGTAGACAACGCCCTGCGCCGCTACCTCCGCGCGCACATTATGATATACTAACTCCGAGTCATACTGGGCGCCCACGCCTGCCAGTGATTTCTGCTCCGCCTGCGGGATTCCCAGACGCTCAAAGGTATCTTTGATGTCCTTCGGAACCTCCGACCATTTGGCGCTCATCTTGGATTTCGGGCGGACATAGGTTACGATGTTATCCATGTCCAGATCCTCGATATCCGGTCCCCAGTTCGGAACCTGCAGGGAATTGTAAATCTGTAAGGACTGCAGACGGAACTGCTGCATCCATGCCGGGTCATTTTTCTCCTTAGAAATCTTCTCAACGATCTCCGGGGTCAGACCCGCTTTTACTTTATATGCGTCATTTTCTTTGTCTTTTATATCGTAGACGCTGCGATCAATGTCATCTACATACGTTTTTTCTTTCATGTTTGATGCCTCCATATTACCCGTGCTGATTCGTTATTACTGTCGCGTTATCCTTCAGCACTTTCGATTCCAAAAATGCCTGCCTGCGAACAGTAACGATTAGTTCCGGGCGTCTGCCACACCCGCCTCACGGATAAAGGATTCGTAGCCTTCCTGGTTGATCTTATCAACCAGGGAGCCGTCACCGGTTGCCACGATCTTTCCATCTACCATGATGTGCGTATAGTCAACATGCAGTGCATCGAGAATCCGGGTGCTGTGCGTGATAATAAGAAGCGCGCCGTTCTGGTTCTTCTGGTACTCTTCCACACCCTTAGAAACCAGACGGACTGCATCAACATCCAGACCAGAGTCTGTCTCATCGAGGATTGCCAGGCTCGGATTTAAGAGCATCAGCTGTAAAATCTCAGATTTTTTCTTCTCACCGCCGGAAAAGCCCACGTTTAAGCTTCTCTGTGCATACGATTCATCCATCTGGAGAATGTCCATCGCCTTTTTGAGCTGTTTATGAAATTCCCAGATCTTTAAGTTCTTGCCAGTCTGCTGGCGCATCGCGCTCCGCAGGAAGCTTTCCAGCGAAAGTCCCGGTACCTCCAGCGGCTCCTGGAAGGACAGGAACATACCGGCTTTGGAACGCTTGTCCGTGGACTCATGTGTGATATCCTCACCCTTAAATAAGATCTGACCACCCGTGATCTGATATCGCGGGTTTCCCATCAGGACGTTTCCGAGCGTCGATTTGCCCGCGCCGTTCGGTCCCATCAGGACATGTACCTCTCCTGCGCCGACGCTCAAATCAACGCCGTGCAGGATCTCTTTTTCTTCTATATTTGCTTTTATCTGATTTACTTCTAACACTTTTTCTGCCATAAAGCACTCCATTTCCGGGACCGGCTGAGACATTCATGCTCGGTCTGTCTGATCTGTGACAGCCGCCTCGTCACGAAAGCGGTTATCCCTCTTAGCAAACGTCCATCTCTCTGGTTCCTTTTTTCTATAATAAATCTGATTGTTCAGACAGCCAGATTACCCTATGGCTATTATAGGTATTTATTTCCGGATTGTAAACCCTCATTTTTCACAAAACAAGAAAGATTCTTATTATATTATTGAGACTTTTTTTCGTTTATTATTGAGTCAGCATCATCCACCCCCAATACACAACCCCTAATCCCCACGAACTCAGAATCCCATACAGGATCACCGGACCCGCGATTGTAAATATTTTGCATCCGACACCAAATACCTGCCCTTCCGCCTTGTATTCCAGCGCCGGGGATGCAACTGAATTGGCGAATCCGGTGATCGGAACCAGCACACCAGCCCCAAAAACACGCGCCAGCCTCTGGAATACATTTGCCCCTGTCAGGATAACGCTGAGCAGAATCAGTCCCAGCATCGTCCAGAGCGCCGCCGTTTTCTCCTCCATGCCTGTCTGAACCAGACAATTTGTGCTGATCTGCGCCGCCAGGCAGATCAGCCCGCCGGAAATGCCCGCCATCAACACATTTTTCCATGTACTGTGGACGGGCGTAACCGATTTGACATATGCTTCATATTGATCTTTTCTGGCTTCCATGGTTTCTCCTCTCTTCTACTGTCTTCCAATTCCATATAAGAAATAATACAGCGAACCCGCACATTTCCCCGCCGCAATCGAAAGAAGGAGATATGGCAGCCCCACTGCCAGACGCAGGCGGCGGCTCAGCACCGGCAGGGCTTTCAATGTCTCTGCCAGCGACATGACGAGGCAGCCTACAAAAATACCACAGGAAAGTCCCGCAGCCGCTAGAAGCAGCTGTCCGGAGACATTTCCAAGCATCACCAGAAATCCAGCACCAGCTCCCGTTCTGCCACCGCCTTCTGCTGCCTTCTGCCACAACTCTGCCTCCGGCATTGCCGCTGGCCATGCTATTCTCAGAAAACTCCCGGTCAGCTGTTTCACTTTCTCTGTAAATAAATCCACCACATTTCCAAACAATCCTCCCAGCGCGATAATCGTCTCATACAAGAAGATTTTCCCCTTCGTCGCCGTCGCCGTCTTTCCAATCAAGCGCGGATAAACGCCGATGACCACCAGAAAGGCGTAGACTCCCGCTGCCACCGTGCTTCCCGCCGCCAGCCCCGCCAGCAAAAGCAGCGCTTTTTTAAGAAACATCGATGTCATCCTCCTTCCGCTCCTCGTTCTGAATCAGCGTTTTATTGACATTTTCCTCATACAGGCGCATTTCTACCTCCAGCGGCGTCGGATCGAGACTGAATTTCCACGAAGTAAAATGGTTAAAAAACAGCAAAATCCCCACCGGAAGCCCGATCGAATAACCGACCTCCAACGCCGTTGTTCCGTCCGACGCCTGCCCCGTCGTGATCTCATATATTTTCCTGAATACATCCAGCACGTTTGCATCGTTGTTGAATGTCATGATCGCAAATGCCGCCCCGAAAAAGCAAATCAGGCAGACGAACAGCGTCTTGCACCACTGCCAGACAAGCGCCTGACGGCGCGGCGGCTGATAATGAATGACGTAGTCCGTCTCCCCCAGATTCTGCACCGATGTCCCCGGAATTTCCCGTTCAATCTGCTGGATAATCTCCACGACGTTTCCAACCAGACGGCTTTCGCGCTGTTTCCCGCCGCCGCGGATCCTCTTCACGATCATCGCACGGCAGCGGCTTTCCACGCTTTTTTCACTGCAATAAACTTCTCCCAGGCTTGCAAGCGGTACATTTTTCTCATGTACCTGCGTGATCTGGCTGAGTTTCAGATAGACCGTCTGTGTCATAATGCTGCCTTCTCCGTCTGTGCCTCCGGTCTCAAAAATGCCTCCGCGCTGTCCCCGGAATGCTGTACGAAGGTTCCGTCAATGTAGACGCTGTCCCGCCCCACTGCCATCAGACACAGACAGAGCGCTGCCACAATCAGAATCATGCATCCGACCCAGATACAGATTCCCATCTTTTTTTTCATTGTCACTTTCACATTTCCCGTCATTTTTTTCCATCCTTCCTGTGTATTCTGGAAACTCCAAAAGTTCCTGTATCCAGTAGTATGGCTGTCTTTCAATGGAGTATGCACATTCATATATTCTGAATTATGAGCCTGTCTTTTTTTCTCATGTTTCTTCCAGCTTTGCACGCATCTGCCCTAATATTTTCCGCTCGATCCGCGACACCTGTACTTGTGAAATACCGAGCTGCGCCGCGATCTGAGTCTGTGTCTGATCATAAAAATAGTGCCGCACAATGATCTCCCGCTGCCGTCCATTGAGCATTTTCAGCAAATCTCCCAAAAGCATCCGGTCAAGCAGAACCTCATTCTCCGCTGTCTCCCCAGCAATCCGGTCCTGAAGCAGAAGGCCAGTTTCTTCCCCGGCGCTGGCTGGTGCAGAGAGCGATTCAACCGGACTGTCCGCCGCCATCGATGCGGCAGCTTCCTCACAGCTCACTCCAATCTGCGCCGCCAGCTCTTCCAGCGTCGGCTCCCGCCCAAGCGCCGTGCAGAGCGCTTCCCGCGCTGCCCGGAGCCGCTGGTTTTGCTCTTTGATGGAACGGCTGACCTTGATGATCCCGTCATCCCGGAGAAAACGTTTGATCTCCCCTGCAATCATCGGCACCGCATACGTCGAAAAACGCACCTCATATGATAGGTCAAACTTATCAATCGCCTTCAACAGCCCGATACTTCCGATCTGAAATAAGTCCTCCGTCTCACACCCCCGCCCCGCAAAGCGGCGGACGATGCTCCACACAAGCCCCAGATTGTCTTTTACCAGCGCCTCCCGCGCCGTCTTATCGCCCTGGTGTGCCCGTTTGATCTGCTCGATGGTTTTATCCATAGAACTCCGCCGTTTCTTTTTCTTCCTGTTCTTTATTCATATATTCCCTTCCAATTCGCTTTTTCATCGTCACACACGTTCCGCAGCCCACCTTGGACTCCACCTCGACCTCATCCATAAACGCTTCCATAAACGAAAAGCCCATCCCCGAGCGCTCGCCGGTCGTGTCTGTCGTATACATCGGCTCCATCGCCTTTTCCACATCCAGGATTCCTTTTCCCTCATCCCGGACCGAAATTATCAGTTCTTCTCCCTCAATCCGCGCTTCTATGTAAATAATTCCGATTTCATCGCTATACCCATGAATCACCGCATTTGTCACCGCCTCCGAGACCGCCGTTTTCACATCCTCCAGCTCCTCCATCGTCGGATTCATCCGACTCATAAAGACTGCCGCTGTGACACGGGCAAACTCCTCGTTCGATGAATGGCTGTCTATCTCCAGGTGCATCCACGTGCCATTCTTCTCTGCTTGTCTCTGTTCATTCTGCTCAAATTTTCTGTATTCTTCTGAATTTTTTATTTTTTTAAGTTTTCCTTTCACTTCCGTTTCTGATACAGATATATCATCCGCATACATATTCATCTCTCCTTTAATGTCTCCCATCCAGTGCCTCCTCTCTCGTCCGGTACGACTGCACCAAACGATACACGCCGCCGATCCGCAAAATCCGGCGCATCCGCTCGCCTGCCCCGTACACCGCCACCGTGCCGCTGCTGCCCTCCATCTGCTTATACCGGTTGAGAATCACACCGATCCCGGAACTATCCATAAATTCCGTCCCCGAAAAATCAAAAATAATCCGGTTAATATAATTTTCCGCCAGAAGCAGGTCTGTTTCATATTTGAGTGTCAGGCAGTTATGGTGATCTACCTCCTTCGGCAGATGAATCACCAGCGCCGAATCGATCGCTTCGTATGTAAATATATTTCGTTCCATATCAGGATTCCCCCTTTTTCGATTTTTTATGCGGCATGTTTCTGCTTCGCGCGAGTGCGCATCATTGGCACGTTAGTGCCTTTTTGTGTAATAGGAAATTTCAAGGAATTTCCTATTACACGAAACAACAGCCAGCCAAAAGTATCCCGCATACGATACTCGCAGCGCTTTCAGCCGGCTGTGCTCTCTTCGCAACCTTTAGTTTTCTTTCTTGCTCTGTGCTTTTGCTAAGAATTTCTCATTTTTGATGATGAAACGCTCATGTGTGCCGCCGCCGATGGAACCTTTCGCATCAAATGCCTCTACCTTAAATACGAGACGTCTGCCGTCTACTTCTACCAGCTCACTCTCGCACCAAACCTGCATGCCGACCGGGGTCGCTGCATTATGGGCAATTTCCAGCTTTGTACCAACGGTTCCCTCACCGTCGTTTAAGTACGGAGCCACGCTCATCCACGCGGTTTTCTCCATCAATGCAACCATCGCCGGAGTTGCAAACACCGGTAACAGACCGCTTCCCACTGCTGCTGCGGAATTTTCATCCGTAACCATAACTTCCTGTCTTCCCTTGATACCAGCTTCTAACATATTGTCTGCCTCTCTTTCTTTTTTTGCGCCAAAATCTGCGCTGTATCAAATTTTTGTAACCGTCCCTTGCTTCCACAGCCGCCATCACTCTTTTAGCAGTATCCGTCTGCATTTCCCCGCCTTACAGCGGTTTGCCGCACTTTGGACAGTACGAAAAATCCTCATCCGTCTCAAATCCACAGGACGGACAGACCTTATGACGGTGTGATGCATCACTTCCCGTCCACGGATTTCCATTTCCATCCTGCCGAAGTGTCAGATCGCTTTCCGTGATCTCGACCTCCTCGCCCCGAAGCAGCCTCTTTCCCACCTCCGGATCCAGCTCATAGACCGCACCGCAGCACGACATTTCTACGAAAAAGCGCCGGTTCCATTTAAAAATCGGGATAAAAAAGAAACTAAAATACATATAGGTCATGTACACCTGATACCGCCCATAAGCGCCGCAGCGCCCGCAGATCACTGTTTTCAGGTACTCCAGCGGCTTCACGCCGGAACTGATGCCACCGATAAAAAACATCCGTCTCCCCTCCTGCCATAGAACAAAGAATGTGCTATGGCACATTCTCGCGCCGAGCGCGGTCGCTTGCGACATGATTCCTCTTCGCGCGAGTGCGCACATATATACATCATACCTAAGTAGCGCGTCTTTCGCAAGATTTTTTTACGCTCTAATGCAATTCTGATGCGTTTCTGTTCACGGGTAGGCACTTTTGAAACCGAAAGTGCCGTAAGAAAACGTGGTGGC